>Ga0172380_10001255_pt1 | contig 44278 bp, 38 predicted proteins | sample Leawe162metaG_FD_119747 | JGI IMG/M metagenome (GOLD analysis project Ga0172380, IMG submission 119747) | Leachate microbial communities from a municipal landfill in Southern Ontario, Canada - Leachate well 162 metaG | ecosystem: Engineered > Solid waste > Landfill > Unclassified | place...
CCGCTGCCCCCCTTCACAAAGGCCGAGGCAGCGAGGCCGACAAAGGAGAGCAGGAAGAGCGAGGCCAGCCAGCCGCCCATCACCTGTAGCGCCAGAATCCAACGCGACACATGGGCTTCGGCGTCCGGCACGGCCACCTCGCCAGACAGATGCCCGGCTGCACGCAAGGCATCGAGCACGGGTTCGTGGGAAACCTCCTTCACCTGGCTCACGCCTGCGCCTCCCATGAAGCTGCCACGCGCCGCAGCCACAGGGCTGCAGCTGCAGTCAGCCCGGCAACGAGCAAGCCCAGCAGCAGGAAATCAAAGGCGAAGGAATCGCGGAAGCGTAGATGCTTCAAGACACCGGCCATCACCACACAGATCGCTGAAAAGGAAGCTGCCGCGAGCGGTACGATGTCACGCCGGCGATGCTGGTAGAACCACAATGTACCGCCCAGCCAGGCGCCATAGAGCAAGGGGGTATAGGGCATCCAGCGCCATTCGCCGAGGCGCCCCAGCCACCACCAGCCGATGCCGAGTGCCGTTGCCGAAACCGCCGCTACCAGCGCGATGATGCGCGGCCCGTAGCCCGCCCGCAGCCACTCGAAGGGACGCCATCCTGCTTCCCAGGCCACAAGGGCACAGGCATTGAGCAGCAGGGGCGCCCAGAAAAGGCTGTCGGCCAGAATGAAGACGGTCCATATTTCCAGGCGTCCCGTCACGTAGAGCAGCAAGGCCACATTGCCGAGAAGAAGCCAGAACAGCCACAGCCACGGCGCCCGCGCGACCAATACCCACGGCAGGATCAGCAACGCCCAGGCAAAGAACAGCAGCTCGGTATCTGCACCCGTCTGATAAATCTGCCCGGACACCGCCAACAGCACCCCGGTCAGCACCGTCGCACCGCCTAGCCAGGCCTGGCCGACAAACCCGCCCCCGGAACGCCACGCCAGCAACGCGCAGACAGCAAGCGGTGCCGCCACCAGCCCCATCCTGACAAAGCGGTGCAGTGCCTGCCAGTTATAGGCGAAGAAGAAGACGATGCCACTGAGCAGAAGGAGCGTACCGAGGGCCAGCAACAGGCGGTCAGCGAAGCGTTGCCACTCTGCAGCGGCAGGTGTGCAGCCGATGTACTGCAGTCCGCGCTGCAGCCCGGCGCGACTCAGGCGGCCATCGGCAGCAAGGGTTTCAAGCAAGGCGCGGGTAGCGCGGTGGTTGATCGCGTTATGCTGAGCTTGTTTCATTGGCGGCAGCTTGATGGCAAAGGCATGCCTGGTCAAGCCACTGCTAGGGTGTGTTCACATTCACTCGGTGGTTGCGCAAGGGTCTGGCGGGGATGCAGCGCAAGACGCCGGGCGTGCGGCGTAGTCATCTACGCAAGCGACCGGCAACGCAGCGATGCGCCCCGCCAGACCCTTGCCCTCCGGGTTGCTTCGGCATGCGGCGCCCGCGTCGTTGCGAGGCTTGCGAAGGGAGCGACCATTCGCGGCGCCTCGCGCCTAGCGCTCGCTCGCATGCCGGAGCAACGCAATCCACCGGATGAATGTGAACACACCCTAAAGACAACGATTGGCATGTGCCTTTGAGGAGAATGCAGGTGCGCTGGAAAACTGGACAGCGTCGCCTCCTGCACGTAGCATCGCGCGCCCTTTTCCGCTTTTCCCGGCTTTCGTAACCCGTGATCAACACTTCCCCTGCGCGCGCCTGCGGCATCGACTTCGGCACCTCCAACTCCACCGTCGGCTGGTTGCGGCCACAGGCCCCGACCCTGCTGCCGCTGGAGGAAGGCAAGCCGACGCTGCCCTCGCTGGTCTTCTTCAACGCCGAAGCGGATTCGGTCAGTTTCGGCCGGGCTGGCCTGCGCGAATACCTTGAAGGCACCGAGGGTCGGTTGATGCGCTCGCTGAAGAGCCTGCTCGGCAGCAGCCTGATCGACGGCCGCACCGAAGTTCAGGGCCGTCAGATTGCCTTCCGCGACCTGCTCACCCAGTTCATCGCAATGCTCAAGGCGCGCGCCGAAGCCGAGGGCGGACGTGCGTTCGACCAGGCCGTCTTCGGCCGTCCGGTCTATTTCGTCGACGACAACGCCCCTGCCGACCGCCAAGCCGAGGAAACGCTGGCCGCAATCGCCCGTACTGTTGGTTTCAGCGAAATCACCTTCCAGTACGAACCGATTGCTGCCGCCTTTCATTACGAACGGGACATCCACCGTGAGGAACTGGTGCTGATCGCCGACATCGGCGGCGGCACCTCCGATTTCTCGCTGGTGCGCCTGTCGCCTGAGCGCGCAAAGGCTGCCGACCGTCGCGATGACGTGCTGGCCAACGGCGGTGTGCATATCGGCGGCACCGATTTCGACCGCCAGCTCAGCCTTGCCAGCGTGATGCCGCAGCTTGGCTACCGCAGCCAGTTGCGCAACGGACGCGAGATGCCGGCCAGCATTTTCTTCAACCTTGCCACCTGGCACACCATCAACTTTGCCTACACCCGCCAGGTCTGGGCAGAACAGCAGCAGCTCGCCCTCGAAGCAATGGCGCCGGAGCGGCTGGAGCGCCTGCTGCGCTTGATCGAGCAGCGGGCTGGACACTGCTGGCGCATCAGGTCGAGGAAGCCAAGATCGCACTCTCCGCGCACGACAGCGCGGCGCTGTCGCTCGAACGCTTCGCTCCAGCCATGTGCCACGAACTGACGCGTGCCGAGTTCGAACTGGCGACAACAGCGCTGGTAGAAAAAGTCGAGGCCACGGTCGCCACGCTGCTACGGCAGGCCGGCATCGCCGCCAGCGGTATCGACACCGTCTTCTTCACCGGAGGATCAAGCGGCATCCCGCTGCTGCGCCGACGCATCGCTGCGCTATTGCCGACAGCACGGGTCGTCGAGGGCGATCTGTTCGGCAGCATCGGCGGCGGGCTGGCTGTCGAGGCGGCACGGCGGTTCGGCTAGGTAGGGTGTCCTCGCCGATCCTGTCGATAGATCTCGCAACGCCAACTTCGTTCGTCGCTGCGCGCCGTTCGCCTCGCACTCGGATTGCTCGCTACCCTTTCTTCACAGGCTCCGGGCAAACCAGGCTCGCCATTTGATTCTCCTGCGGCATCCAACCCACCGGGAAATGGCTGGCCGATATGCGATAAGATTGACGCACATTGCCTAGCTTCAGAGGCCGCTGTTTAGGACACCTTCCTCTGATTCCGGCCCGTAACCAGTGCTACTTGAACGACCAAGCCCGGCCATTTTCCTGACGGATATCCCGATGACCCAGACACTCCGCCCCCTGCTGACGCTCGCAACGGCTGCCCTCCTCGTCTTCTCGCCGCTCGCCCAGGCCGAAGCGCCGCTAACCCAGACCCAGGTCCCCGGTTACTACCGTCATCAGCTTGGCCAGTTTGAAGTCACCGCCCTCTTCGACGGAGCCATCGAACTCGACACCAAGCTGCTCAAGAACGCCAGCCCGACAGACCTGCAGCGTCTGCTGTCACGCATGTTCGTCGGCAACCCGAAAATGCAGACGGCGGTCAACGCCTACCTGATCAACACCGGCAAGCAGCTGGTGCTGGTTGATGCCGGGGCGGCCAAGCTGTTCGGGCCTTCGCTCGGTTACGTTCTGGAAAACATGAAGGCCGCCGGTTACGACCCGGCGCAGGTGGATACGGTGGTCATCACCCACCTGCATGGCGACCATATGGGTGGGTTGAACGATGCCAACGGGCGGCCGGTGTTCCCTAAGGCACGGATCATGGTGCCGCGTGCAGACCATGATTTCTGGCTGTCGCAGAAGGCTGCAGACAAGGCACCGGAAGGCATGAAAGCGTTCTTCAAGATGGCACGCGACACCGCCGCCCCCTATCAGGCAGTCGGTCGCTGGCAACCCTTTAACGACGGCAGCGTACTGGCACCCGGCATCCGTGCCGTCGCTGCCAACGGGCATACGCCGGGGCATACCGCCTACGCCGTCGAGTCGGCCGGGCAAAAATTGCTGATCTGGGGCGATCTGGTGCATGCCCATGCTGTCCAGTTTGCCAAGCCCGGTGTCTCGATCGAGTTCGACGTGGACCAGAAACGGGCCATCGCCACCCGCCGCGAGCTGATGCAGTCGACGGCGGCAAGCAAGACGCTGGTGGCCGGCATGCATCTGCCCTTCCCCGGTATCGGCCATGTGCGCTCGGAAGGCAAAGGCAGTTATAGCTGGGTGCCGATCGAGTTTTCGCCGCTGCCCAAGGCCGCTGCCGGGAAGTGATGGCGCCACCGCTGCCGTCATCCCTGCCTGGACTGTGCCGGTCATACAGCCCAGGCTGAATCGCAATGTTCCTGCGTATCCTTGCCGGCACCTATCTCCTTGCCGTAGCGGTCTTGCTCGCCGGTGCGATCATCATCGCCAATACCTATTGCGAAAGCTTCGGCTGCATCGGGATCGGCATCATGTGGTTCGCCTGGGCTGTGTGCTACGGCGTGGTATTGCTACTGGGCCTGGCGTTGCGTCGATGGACACCGACCCTCCCGCTGCTCGACAAGGGCAGCAAGGCAGCGCTCGTCATCCAGTTGCTGCTCGGTGCAGGGCTCGCCTGCATCTGGCTAACCAAGCGCTTCGTCGCATGAATACCCAAAAAAATGGCCCGCCGAAGCGGGCCAATTTCATTACGGAGCTGGCGCTCAGGCCTTGTGGCTGCCCAGGCGCTGCCAGGTATCGACCACCGTGTCCGGGTTCAGCGAGATGCTGCTGATGCCTTGATCCATCAGCCATTCGGCCAGATCCGGGTGATCGGAAGGGCCCTGGCCGCAGATGCCGATGTACTTGCCCTTCTTGTTGGCGCTGGCAATGGCCATGGCCAGCAGCATCTTCACCGCCGGGTCGCGCTCGTCGAAGAGGTTGGCAACGAGGCCGGAGTCGCGGTCGAGGCCTAGCGTGAGCTGGGTCAGGTCGTTCGAGCCGATCGAGAAGCCATCGAAGACGTCGAGGAAGTCGTCGGCCAGCAGCGCGTTCGACGGAATCTCGCACATCATGATCAGCTTCAGTTCGTTCTCGCCCTGCTTCAGGCCGTGCTCGGCGAGCAGTTCGACCACGCCCTTGCCTTCGGCGACGGTGCGCACGAAGGGCACCATCAGTTGCACGTTGGTCAGGCCCATCTCGTCGCGTACCTTTTTCATGGCACGACATTCCAGCTCGAAGCAGTCGCGGAAGGTCTGCGCGATGTAGCGCGAGGCGCCGCGGAAGCCCAGCATGGGGTTTTCTTCCTCCGGCTCGTAAAGCTCGCCCCCGAGCAGCTTGCGGTACTCATTCGACTTGAAGTCGGAGAGGCGGACGATCACCGGATTCGGGTAGAAGGCGGCAGCGATGGTGGCGACGCCCTCGACCAGCTTTTCGACGAAGAACTCCTTGGGCGAGGCGTAACCACGGGCGCGACGCAGGATTTCCTCACGCTTCGAGGCCGGCAGACGGTCGATGTCGAGGATCGCCTTCGGGTGGATGCCGATCACGTTGTTGATGATGAATTCGACGCGGGCCAGGCCGACGCCGGCGTTCGGCAGTTGCGAGAACTCGAAGGCGAGTTCGGGGTTGCCGACGTTCATCATGATCTTGGTCGGGATCGGCGGCATGGTGCCGACTTCACGCTCAGTGACTTCAAAATCGAGCTTGCCACGATAGACGTGGCCGGTATCGCCCTCGGCGCAGGAGGCGGTGACGATCTCGCCTTCGCTCAGCGTTTCGGTCGCGTCGCCGCAGCCGACGATGGCCGGGATGCCCAGTTCGCGGGCGATGATCGCCGCGTGGCAGGTGCGGCCACCACGGTTGGTGATGATCGCGGCAGCCCGCTTCATTACCGGCTCCCAGTTCGGATCGGTCATGTCCGCAACCAGCACGTCGCCCGGCTGCACCTTGTCCATTTCCTTCGGGTCATGCACGACACGCACCGGGCCGACGCCGATCTTCTGGCCGATGGCGCGGCCGGATGACAGCACCTTGGAGAAGGACTTGAGCTTGAACTTCTGCAGGCGCTCATGGCCTTCCTGCGACTTCACTGTTTCCGGGCGGGCCTGCAGGATGTAGAGCTTGCCGTCGTTGCCGTCCTTGCCCCATTCGATGTCCATCGGGCGGCCGTAGTGCTTCTCGATGATCATCGCGTAGCGGGCCAGTTCCTCGACTTCGGCGTCGTTGATCGAGAACTGGTTGCGCTCGGCTTCCGCCACATCGACGGTGCGTACCGACTTACCGGCGGCCTTCTCGGTCGAGAACTCCATCTTGATCATCTTCGAGCCGAGGTTGCGGCGGATCACGGCCTTCTTGCCGGCGGCCAGCATCGGCTTGTGCACGTAGAACTCGTCCGGGTTCACGGCACCCTGCACCACCGTCTCGCCGAGGCCATAGCTGGCGGTGACAAAGACCGCATCGCGGAAGCCGGATTCAGTATCAAGCGTGAACATGACGCCGGCGGCGCCGGTGTCGGAGCGCACCATGCGCTGCACGCCGGCCGACAGCGCCACATCGGCGTGGATGAAGCCCTTGTGCACACGGTAGGAAATGGCACGGTCGTTGTAGAGCGAGGCGAAGACTTCCTTGATCGCGTGCAGGATGTTGTCCAGCCCGTGGATGTTGAGGAAGGTTTCCTGCTGGCCGGCGAACGAAGCATCCGGCAGGTCTTCGGCGGTGGCCGAGGAGCGCACGGCGAAGGACATGTCGGCCGACGAGTCGGCCACCAGACGCTGGTACTGGGCGGAGATTTCCACCGTCAGCGCGGTCGGGAACGGCGTGTCCATGATCCACTTGCGGATCTGCTCGCCGCAAACAGCCAGCGCATTCACGTCATCGACGTTGAGCGCATCGAGGGCGGCGTTGATCTTGGCATCGAGCCCGCTCTGCGCCAAAAACTCGCGGTAGGCATGGGCCGTCGTGGCAAAGCCGCCGGGCACGCGCACGCCGGAATCGGCGAGCTGGCTGATCATTTCGCCCAGCGACGAGTTCTTGCCACCGACCTGTTCAACATCGGTCATGCGCAGTTTTTCAAAGGGTATGACGAGCGGCTCCATGCGGAATCCTTTCAAAGAGGAAGATCAGGAAGTAGAGGAAGCGGAAAAATCGGGAGTGTTAACACCGAGGCGGCGTTCAGCTGTCTGTCGGCGCGCGGCAGAGCGCAACGACTGCGCCAGCGATTCGCGCACAAAATCGATATGCGTCTCGGCTGCGGCCCGCGCAGCTGAGGGCTTGCGTTCAGTGATGGCGGTGTGAATCGCCGCGTGCTGGCTCTTCAAGAGCGAAATCGCTGCCGGAATGGTCTTCAATTCGCCGAGGTTGAGGCGAATGTTGTCCTGCATCAGGTGCAGCAACGCGGCCGACAGGTGGCCGATCAGCACATTGTGCGTGGCTTCACCGATGGCTTGGTGAAAATCAATGTCGGTCGAGGCGCGGCGCTCGGAGTCGTCTGCGTCGAACGCCTGATTCATGGCGTCGAAAGCCTGATTGAGGCGAGTCAGGTCGGCGTCGGTGGCGCGCTCGGCGGCCCACTCGGCGGCCTGGCCTTCGAGCATGCGGCGGAATTCGAGCAGGTCTTCGCGCAGGCTCGGGTGCGCACCCATCATGTCCTGCCAGGGGTCGAAGAAGGTCGACTCCAGGCGGTCGGTAACATAGGTGCCACCGCCCTGCCGACTCTGCACCATGCCCTTGGAAGCGAGCTTCTGGATGGCCTCACGCAACGACGGGCGGGAAACGCCCAGTTCGACCGCCAGTTCGCGCTCCGGCGGCAGGCGGTCGCCTGGCTTGAGCGAGCCTTCCAGGATGCGGCGCTCCAGCGAAGCGGCAACGGCATCGGAAATACGCGGCACCTGAACCTTGTTCTGCGGCATGGGCAATCTATCTTTCACTCAGCGCTTGATTGGTAAGACCACGCAATTCTAATCAGCAATTGGCGAAACTGCAAGTGCACAAATGGCCCTGAGATATTGACTAAGTAACGGTTCCAGCGTACATTTTCAAAACCGTAAATATTGGTTTGACCAATTACCCACCGGAGACGATATGCAACGAAACATCCCCAGCGGCCCGCGTCCCAAGGACGTTTACTTTTTTGCCACCTGCCTCGTCGACCTGTTCTGCCCCGAGGCGGGGATGGATGCCATTCAGCTGCTTGAGCGTGAAGGCATCACCGTTCATTTCCCCGAAAACCAGACCTGTTGCGGCCAGCCGGCCTATACCAGCGGCTATGCCGACGAAGCGCGCGCCGTGGCCAAGGTGCAGCTCGACCTGTTTCCGGAAAACTGGCCGGTGGTCGTGCCTTCCGGCTCCTGCGGCGGCATGATGCGCCACCACTACCCGAAGCTGTTTGCCGAGGACCCGGTACTGAAGGCGAAAGCCGAAAATCTGGCCGAACGCGTATTTGAGCTGTCCGAATTTTTGCTGAACGTGCTCAAGGTCGAATGGAAAGATTCTGGAAAACCGACCAAGGTCACGCTGCACACTTCCTGCTCCGCCCGTCGTGAAATGGGCACCCATCTGCATGCCCGCGGCCTGCTTGCCCAGCTCGACGGCGTCGAGGTGCTGCAGCAATCACATGAATCGGAATGCTGCGGCTTCGGCGGCACCTTCGCCGTACGCCAGCCGGCCATTTCGGCGGCAATGGCCGGCGACAAGGCCGATGCTCTGAAGGAAACCGGGGCAGAACGCTTCCTTTCCGCCGACGGCGGCTGCCTGATGAATATCGACGGCACGCTGGAAAAGCGCCGCGACAGCTTCCGTGGCCAGCATCTGGCCAGTTTCCTGTGGGAACGTACCGGCGGCAAAACGTCAGGAGAAAAGGCATGAGCGCCCGCGACAACATCTTCCGCAAACTGCGCGCCGCGTCGGCACCGACGCTGCCCTCGCCCGATGCCGCGATTACCGAACACTACGCCAGCTTGCCGCGTACCACGAAGGCGGATCTGGCCAGGGAATTCGCCGAGAAGATCACCGCCTGGCACGCCGAGGTGCACACCGTGCCGCGCAGCCAGTGGGTCGAAAAGGCGCGCGCCATCGTTGCCGAAAAGGGCATCGCCAGCCTGCTCTACGCGCCGGCCACGGCGCATGGCCAGGCACTGGCAGCCTTCGGCATTGCTGGCCTGAAGGCCTATGACCGGCCGATCGAGGACTGGAAGCCGGAAATGTTCGACGGCATCGACGCTGCCATCACCGGCACTCGCGGTGCCATTGCCGAGACCGGCACGATGATCCTGTGGCCGGATGCCGACGAGCCGCGCCTGATGTCGCTGGTGCCGCCGATCCACATTGCGCTTGTCGATGCCGATGCCATCGTGCCTACGCTCTACGATGCGATCACGCAGCAGAAGTGGTCAGCAGGTTTGCCAACCAATGCGTTGCTTGTCACCGGCCCCTCGAAGACCGCCGATATCCAGCAGACGCTTGCCTACGGCGCACACGGGCCGAAGGAACTGATCGTGCTGCTGCTGACCGGGGAGGCACAATAATGACCACGAAACCGATGCAGTTCGTTCCCGGCTCGGAGTTCAAGCGCCGCGCCGCCGAGGTGGTGGCCAACCCCTTCCTCAGGAAGAGCTTCCGTGGCGCCATGGATTTCCTGATCGCCAAGCGTGCCGCGCAGTTCCCCGATCCGGAACTGCTGGAGCGCCAGCGCACGCTGGCCGAGCACATCCGCCGTTACAGCCTGGCCCGCCTGCCGCAACTGCTTGAGCAGCTTGAAGCCAATCTGGTGAAAAACGGTGTCAAGGTGCACTGGGCCGAAAACGCCGACGAGGCCAACGCTATCATCCTCGGCATCTGCCGCCAGCACGGCGCAAAGCTGATGGTCAAGGGCAAGTCGATGGTCAGCGAGGAAGTCGAGCTGAACCACGCCATGGACGCCGCCGGCATCGAGGCGCTGGAGTCGGACATGGGCGAATACATCGTCCAGCTGGCCGGCGAGAAGCCCTCGCACATCATCATGCCGGCGATCCACAAGACAAAGCAGGACATCGCCAGGCTATTTGCCGAGAAAGTACCCGGCGTCAGCTACACCGAGGATGTCGATGCGCTGATCCAGGTCGGCCGCGACGTACTGCGCAAGAAGTTCATGGAAGCTGACATCGGGCTTTCTGGCGTCAACTTCGCCGTTGCCGAAACCGGCAGCCTGTGCCTCGTCGAAAACGAAGGCAACGGCCGCATGTGCACCACGGTGCCGGACGTGCATATCGCCATCACCGGCATCGAGAAGGTGGTCGAGAAACTCGAACACGTGGTGCCGCTCTATGGCCTGCTGACACGCTCGGCCACCGGCCAGGCGATCACCACCTACTTCAACGTCATCACCGGCCCGCGCCGCGAAGGTGAGAAGGACGGCCCACGTGAAATGCACCTGGTGCTGGTCGACAACGGCCGCACCCAGGCATTTGCTGACGAGCAACTGCGCCAAACGCTGCAGTGCATCCGCTGTGGCGCCTGCATGAACCACTGCCCGGTCTATACCCGCATCGGTGGCCACGCCTACGGCACCACCTACCCCGGCCCGATCGGCGAGATCGTTTCGCCGCACATGATGGGGTTGGCGGCAACGCACGTGCTGCCCGGCGCTTCGACGCTGTGCGGTGCCTGCGGCGAGGTCTGCCCGGTGAAGATTCCGATTCCCGACCTGCTCCTGCGTCTGCGCGAGGAAGCGACGCACGACGCCAAGCCGGGGCACGCACCGCTGGTCGGCCAGGGCGCCGGCAAGAGCACGTTTGCCTCGCTGGCTTACAAGGGCTTCGCCTTCCTCTACAGCCGGCCGGCGCTGTACCGTACCTTCGCCTGGGCGGCGACGCGTTTCCGCTTCCTCACACCCGGCAACCAGGCCGGCTGGACGGTGACGCGAACGCCGCTGAAGCCTGCTGCAAAAAGCTTGCGCGATCTGCTCGCCGAACGGCAGAATCGACGCTGAATAGATACCCCGTCATTCCGGCGAAAGCCGGAATCCAGATCAGCCGCCATGTATGCGACAACGCCTGCTGCTGGACCCCGGCACCCCAAGGGCACTTCCTGCGGGCGCATTCGCCGGGGTGACTGGCCTAAGCCCCGAAGCAATTTTTTGATTACGCCATGGCTGCACTCAACTGCAGCCATGTTTATTTCCGAGGCCCGACATCGTGACCGATAACCAGGAAAAAGACCTCCCCCTCCGCGACGACATCCGCCTGCTTGGCCGCCTGCTCGGCGACACCGTGCGCGAACAGGAAGGCGATGCCGTGTTTGATGTTGTCGAGAAAATTCGCCAGACCTCGGTCCGCTTCGACCGCGACCTGGACCCGGCGGCGCGTACAGCCCTGGAGCAGATTCTCAACGAACTGCCGCGCGAGACGATGATCGCCGTGGTCCGGGCCTTTTCCTATTTCCTGCATCTGGCCAACATCGCCGAGGACCAGCACCACATCCGTCGTCGCCGTGCCCACGACCTGGCCGGCTCGAAGCCGCGCGAAGGCAGCCTGGTGCATGCGCTGGAGCGCATCAAGGCGGCCGGTATCGCGCCGCAGACCGTGCGCCAGGTGCTCGACATCGCCCTCGTCTCGCCGGTGCTGACCGCGCATCCGACCGAAGTCAGCCGCAAGAGCATCCTGCAGTGCCAGCACGAAGTCGCCGGTCTGCTCGACAAGCGCGACCGCATGGCGCTGACGCCGGAAGAAACGGAAGAGACCGATCTTGCCCTGCGCCGTGCCGTGCTGACCCTGTGGCGCACCCGCATGCTGCGCCCCAACCGGCTGGCGGTGGTCGATGAGATCAGGAACGGCATCAGCTATTACGACGAGACTTTCTTCGCCGAACTGCCGCGCCTGTATGGGCAGCTGGAAGACCAGCTCGCCGCAACCTTCCCCGCACACGATGACTGGACGCTGCCCCCCTTCTTCCGCATCGGCAGCTGGATCGGCGGCGACCGCGACGGCAACCCCTTTGTCACCGCCGACATCCTGCGCACCGGGCTGCGCCTGCAATCGACCGCGGTGCTGGAGTTCTACCTCGGCGAACTGCACACCCTCGGCAGCGAACTGCCCCTATCACTGTTGCTGACCAAGGTGTCGCCGGAGCTGGAGGCGTTGGCAGCGCGCTCGCCCGACGCTTCGCCGCACCGCGTCGACGAACCCTACCGCCGGGCGTTGACCGGCATCTACGCCCGGCTGGCAGCCACCGCCGTCGCCCTCGACCAGCATCAGGCCACGCGCCACGCCATCGCCGATGCCGCGCCCTACGCCGCCGCCGAAGAACTGGCGGCCGACCTGCGCGTGCTGGCTGAATCGCTGAAAGCCCACGGCGCCGCCCTGTTGGCCGGTGGCCGCCTGCGCCGGCTGGTGCGTGCCGTGGAAGTCTTCGGCTTCCACCTGGCGCCGATCGACCTGCGCCAGAATTCGGATGTGCATGAGCGCACGGTCGGCGAGCTGCTGGCGCGTGCCGGCGTCTGCATGGCCTACGACAAGCTGCCGGAAGAAGCGCGCATTGGCTTGCTGCTGACCGAGATCGCCAGCGCGCGACCGCTGCATTCGCCGCACCTCGCCTACTCCGAAGAAGCCGCGGGCGAACTGGCCATTTTCTTTGCCGCCCGCGAATTGCGCGAGCGCTATGGCGCGGCGGCACTGCCGAACTGCATCATCTCCAAGGCCGACGGTGTTTCCGACCTGCTCGAAGTGGCGCTACTGTTGAAGGAAGCCGGACTGCTGCAGCCGGGCAAGCCGCCCGTTCTGACGATGAATATCATCCCGCTGTTCGAAACCATCGGCGACCTGCAGAACAGCGCCGGCATCATGGACCGCGTCTTCGGCCTGAGTGCCTACCGGGCGCTGGTCGCCTCGCGCGGCGGCGAGCACGAGGTCATGCTCGGTTACTCCGACAGCAACAAGGATGGCGGCTTCCTGACCTCGGGCTGGGAACTGTACAAGGCCGAGGTCGAGCTGACCGAGGTGTTCAGGAAGCACAAGGTCCGCCTGCGCCTGTTCCACGGCCGCGGCGGTTCGGTCGGCCGCGGCGGTGGCCCGAGCTACCAGGCGATACTGGCGCAACCCGTCGGCGCAGTCTCCGGCCAGATCCGCATCACCGAACAGGGCGAGGTCATTTCATCGAAATATTCAAACCCGGAAGTCGGCCGCCGCAACCTGGAAATTCTCGCCGCCGCCACGCTGGAAGCAACCCTGCTCGATCTGGAGCAGGAGGCCGAGCCGCAGGCTTTCCGTGCGGTCATGGACACGCTCTCGGAACTGGCCTTCAAGGCCTATCGCGGGCTGGTTTATGAAACCGAGGGCTTCACCACCTACTTCCGCGAATCGACGCCGGTGTCCGAGATCGCGCACCTCAACATCGGCAGCCGGCCGGCCTCGCGCAAGGCTTCCGACCGCATCGAGGACCTGCGGGCGATTCCCTGGGTGTTCAGCTGGGCGCAGTGCCGGCTGATGCTACCCGGCTGGTATGGCTTTGGCACAGCCGTGGACACCTGGTTAAAACGTAACCCTGGCAATCCCGGTGGCATCGACACGCTGCGCCGCATGGTCCAGCGCTGGCCCTTCTTCCGCACCCTGCTCTCGAACATGGACATGGTGCTGGCCAAGTCCGACCTCGGCATCGCCTCGCGCTATGCCGAACTGGTCAGCGACCCCGCATTGCGCGAAAGCGTGTTCGGCCGCATCCGCGAGGAATGGGAGCTCACCCGCAAGCACCTGCTGGCGATCGAGGAACAGGACGACCTGCTCGCCGACAACCCGCTGCTCAAGCGCTCGATACGCAACCGCTTCCCCTACATGGACCCGCTCAACCACCTGCAGGTCGAGCTGCTGCGCCGGCATCGGGCGGGAGATTCCGACGAGCGCGTGCGGCGCGGCATCCACCTGTCGATCAACGGCGTCGCGGCGGGATTGCGCAACAGCGGCTAAAATCCTGCTCTCACTGACCAACAAGCGATTCAATCATGGAACCTCAAGCCGTCGCGCGCTCCGTCTTCTACATCTCCGACGGTACCGGCATCACTGCAGAAACCCTTGGCCACAGCTTGCTGACGCAGTTCGAGGGGGTGCGCTTCAAGCAGGCGCGTGTGCCTTTCGTCGATACGCCGGAGAAGGCGCACGAACTGATCATGCGTATCGAGGAAGCCGGTCGTAACGACGGCGCCCGGCCGATCGTGTTCACGACGCTGGTGAACCCGGAACTGGCGCAGATGGTGCACGCCGCCGATGCGCTGTGCCTGTCGTTCATCGAGACCTTCGTGGCGCCGATGGAGGCCGAGCTCGGTGTCAAATCAACACATTCTGTCGGCCGCTCGCACGGCTCGATCGATACCTCCGACTACAAGAACCGTATCGAGGCTATCAACTACACGCTGGCCCACGACGATGGCATCACCGACAGCGACCTCGAAGTGGCCGATGTGATCCTGGTCGGCGTCTCGCGCTGCGGCAAGACGCCGACCTCGCTCTACCTGGCCATGCAGTTCGGCCTGAAAGCCGCCAACTTCCCGCTGATTCCTGAGGATTTCGACCGCGGCCGCCTGCCGGGAACGTTGGAGCGGCACCGTGGCAAGCTCTTCGGCCTGACCATCCAGCCCGAGCGGCTGGCGCAGATCCGCGAGGAGCGACGGCCGAACAGCACCTATGCCTCGATCAAGAACTGCCGCCAGGAAGTGCACGACGCGGAGAAGATGATGAAGCGCGAGGGCATCCGCTGGCTCGATTCATCGACCAAGTCGATCGAGGAAATTTCGACGACGGTGATGCAGGAAGTCCGGCTGGACAACCGGGTTTTTTAGCCAACTGCGCGGCGGCGAACCATCTCGAAGAGACAGATGGCAGCCGCAGCAGCGACATTGAGCGACTCCGTCCTGCCCGGCATGGGAATGAATATGCCGATGTCGGCGGTGGCGGCAACAGCCGCACTGACGCCCTGCCCTTCGGCGCCAAAAATCCATGCCAGCGGCCCTGCCAGTGGTGTGTCGTAGAGCGATCGGGCCGCATCGAGCCGCGTCACGATGCGAGTGCCGCGATAGGCCGCAAGTGCTGCAGGCAGATCGTCGACTTCGTGAATTTCCAGCTCGAACTGCGCCCCCTGACCGGCCCGCAGGGTCTTTGGCGCCCAGGGATCGGCACAACCGGGCCCGAGCAGCGCCTGACCTACCCCCGCAGCCGCAGCAGTACGGAGCAAGGTACCCAGGTTGCCGGGGTCCTGAATGCCGTCGAGCACGACGCAATCCCGGCCATTGTCCACGCCTGCCGCAGGCACAAAGGCAGGAGCTACCGCCAGAATGCCCGAGGGAGTTTCGGTAACCGCAATTTCGGCAAAAAGTGGGTCCGGGACGATGATGGTGTCGATTGCAGCATGCATGTCCAGCCAATCGGCAATTTCCCGCTTGCCGGCACCACTTGTCGAAACGATCACCTCGTCGAGCGCATGACCGGATGCCTGCAGCGCAGTGATCAGGTGCAAACCATCAAGGAGGAGGACGCCCTCTTCTCGCCGTGCACGACCTTGCGTCGCCCAGCGTCGCAAGCGTTTCAGTCGTGGATTGTCGCGGGAACTGACCGGTTTCACGATGCGTTTTTTACAGCAGTGAACGCTGGGCGACCGGGGCGAAGCTGAAACGATGGGCGCTGCATGGACCGTGTTCTGCCAAGGCGGCGAAATGCGCCGGCGTCGGGTAGCCCATATGGCGTTCGAAGCCGTATTGTGGAAAACGCTGTGCGAGTTCGCGCATCAAGGCATCGCGATGGGTCTTGGCGAGGATGGAGGCAGCGGCGATGGCTGCAATTTTCCCGTCACCCTTGACCACCGCCTCAGCAGCGCAAGGCAGCCCTGGCGGCACCTTGTTGCCGTCGACCTGTGCATACTCGGCAGCAATGGGCATGGCCTCAACAGCACGACGCATGGCAAGGAAGGTGGCCTGCAGGATATTGATACGGTCAATTTCGCTGGAACTGGCTTCAGCAATTCCCCAGGCCAGCGCCTTTTCGCGGATTTCCACAGCCAGGCGTTCGCGTGCCGCTTCGGTGAGTTTTTTGGAATCGTTCAGGCCGGCGATCGGGCGTGCCGGATCGAGGATGACGGCGGCAGCGACGACCGGCCCCGCCAGAGGCCCCCGCCCGGCTTCGTCAATGCCGGCCACGGGGCTGCTCCCGGCCTCAGGCCACTGCAAGACCATTACTTCGTGGCTGGTTGCGCAGACAGCTCAAAACGGCGGCGGCGGCCCGCTCGGCGGTGTTCTGCCGGAGTTCATGATGGAGTCGTTCGAACTCGGCGATGATGGCCGCCCGCCCTTCCTTGTCTTCGTATTGCGCCAGCAAAGCCTCGGCGAGCTTCGCCGGGCTGGCATCGTGCTGGATGAATTCAGGAACGACGAAACGGCCAGCAAGGATATTGGGCAGCCCGACGTAGGGCAGATAGCCCATGCGCTTCATGAGAAAGTGCGAGAACGGCGCCAACTTGTAGGCAATGACCATCGGCCGCTTGAGCAACGCAGTCTCCAGCGTGGCCGTGCCGCTGGCAACGAGGACACCATCGGCAGCCGTAATGGCATCCTGAGCATGGCCGAAGAGCAAGCGGATCGGCAGCTCGTGGGCGTTGCAGCGGTAGATCGCCTCCTCGAACATCAGGCGGGTTTCGCGGGTCGCCAACGGCACCAGGAAACGCGCTTCCGGTATCTTTTCCCTGACAAGCCGCGCAGTCTCGATGAAAGTGTCGGCAAGAAAGCGCAACTCTCCCTGGCGACTCCCCGGCAACAGGGCGAAGACAGGGGTCTTTGGCGAAAGGCCCAGGCGCTCACGCATCCCGTCGCGATCCGGAAGCATGGGCAGTTGATCGGCAAGCGGGTGGCCAACGTAAGTGACCGGCACGCCGGCCTTTTCGTAGATTGCCGGCTCAAAAGGGAACAGCGCCAGAATGTGCGAAACAGCGCGACGGATCTTCTTGATTCGTCCGCCCCGCCAGGCCCAGATCGAGGGGCTGACATAGTGCACCGTCGGGATGCCCCGTGCTTTCAGTGCTGCTTCCAGGTCGAGGTTGAAATCCGGTGCGTCAATGCCGATAAAGATATCCGGCGGCTCGGCAAGCAGGCGCTTTTTCAATGCGCTGCGAATTCCAGAAAGCTCACGATAACGCTTGAGCGCATCGCTGAACCCCATCACCGCCAGGGTTTCGGCGGGCCACCAGGCATCCAGGCCTTGCCCGATCATCCGTGGTCCACCGATGCCGAAGAACTCGGCATCCGGCATATGGACCTTGATGGCACTGATGAGATGACTGGCGAGCAGGTCTCCCGACGTTTCGCCCGCCACCATGGCGATGCGAAGGCTCATCGGATGATGCCGCGCTTCGAAATGGCCAGGAAATCGACAAAACGCTGCACCTCGGGGTGCATGCGCGCTTCTTCCTCCAGCTTGACACGGGCTTCTTCAAGCATCAGACCGGATTTGTAGAGAATGCGGTAAGCACGCTTCAGGGCCTGCAGCGCTTCCGCCGAGAAACCGCGCCGCTTCAGGCCTTCGGCATTGAGTCCATAGGGCGAAGCCGTATTGCCGGCGGCCATGATATAGGGTGGAACATCCTGCAGAATGACGGTACCCACAGCTGTCATGGTGTGTGCGCCAACGCGGCAGAACTGGTGCACGCCGGTAAAGCCACCGAGAATTGCCCAGTCGTCGATATGTACGTGCCCGGCAAGCTGCGAATTGTTGGCAAAAGTCGTGTTGTTGCCAACCTGGCAATCGTGCGCGATATGCACGTAGGCCATGACCCAGTTGTCGTTGCCGATGCGGGTGACGCCAACGTCCTGAGCCGTGCCGAGGTTGAAGGTGCAGAATTCGCGGATGGTGTTGCGATCACCGATTTCGAGGCGGGTCGGTTCGCCGGCATATTTCTTGTCCTGCGGCACTTCACCGAGCGAAGAAAACTGGTAAATACGGTTATCGCGGCCGATTCTGGTATGGCCGTTGATCACGACATGCGGACCGACCCAGGTGTTGTCGCCGATTTCGACGTTCTCGCCGATGATCGAATACGGCCCAACGCTGACATTGGTGCCGAGCTTGGCGTTGGCATGAACAATGGCACTCGGATGAATCATTCGACAATATCCCGCTTGGCACACATCAGTTCGGCTTCAGCCACCACCTGGCCATCAACGCGGGCCTCCGCCTTGTATTTCCAGATGCCGCGCATCTGCCGCATGATTTCCACGTGCAGGTGCAGCTGGTCACCCGGCATCACCGGTTTCTTGAAACGGGCGCCGTCGATACCGACGAAGTAGAACACCGAATTGGCATCCGGCTTGCTACCCATGGTCTTGAACGAAAGGATACCGGCGGCCTGGGCCAACGCTTCCATGATCAGCACGCCAGGCATGACCGGGTGGTGTGGAAAATGGCCGGTGAAGAACGGCTCGTTGATGCTCACGTTCTTGTAGGCGTGGATCGACTTGCCCGCTTCGAAAGTGACGACGCGATCGACCAGAAGGAATGGATAACGGTGCGGGAGGTGTTCAATGATTTCGTGAATATCCATATTATTCAATTCGTTTTCTCCATTTCTTCAAGTTTTTTCTCAAGCTCGGCAATGCGATTTGCGAGCTTGCCGAGGCGTTTCAACTGGGCTGCGTTACGCAACCAGTCATCATGCGCCTCAAGGGGGTAGATGCTGGTGTATTGGCCCGGGCGAGTCAGGTTCTTGGTCACCATCGTACCGGCCGACACATGCACATCGTCCGCCAATGTCAGGTGCCCGATGATCATGCCTGCCCCGCCGACGGTACAACGAGCACCGATCCGGGTACTGCCCGCAATACCGACACAACCGGCCATGGCAGCGTTTTCACCGATTTCGACGTTGTGTGCAATCTGTATCTGATTATCCAGCTTGACGCCATTACCGATCACCGTATCTGCCAGGGCGCCGCGATCGATCGAGGTGTTGGCACCGATCTCGACGTCATCACCGATCACGACGCGGCCGATTTGCGGAATTTTCAGCCAGCGGTCGCCTTCCTTGGCAAAACCGAAGCCGTCGGCTCCGATCACCGCACCGGCATGAACAACAGCTCGGGCGCCAAGGACGCACTCGCGATAAACCACGACATTCGGGTAAAGCACGGAGTCCTGACCAATGCAAACACCATCACCCAGCACCACGCCGGGGTAAAGCGTCACGTTTTCGCCGAGGACGACAGATTTACCGACCACCACATTTTCGCCAATGCTTGCAGACGGAGGAACGGCAGAATGCAGCACAGCGCTCGGATGACTTCCAGCAGGACGCTGCGGCACGGGATTGAGCAAGGCCGCCACCCGCGCATAATAGGCGTAGGAATTGGCATGAATGATCCGCGGCAGGCTGGAATCTTCGGCCGCTTGTGGCGGGAGAATGACGGCAGAAGCACGCGTGCCCGCCAGTTGCTGCCGGTATTTTGGGTTAGCGAGGAAGCTGATGTCAGCTTCCCCGGCGCTTGCGAGAGGGGCAACCTGCCTGATAAATACGGAACCGTCACCCCTCAGCTCTCCGCCAAGATGGGCAACGATTTCCTCTAGCCGCAAGCCTCCACGCACCCGATCACCACACTTCGCGTGTCGGTTACTTGCCTTCAGACAGCGACTTGATGACCTTCTCGGTAATATCGAGCTTCGGGCTGACCCAGACGACATCCTGAACGATCAAGTCGTACTTGTCCGACTCGGCGATCTGCTTGATGGCCTTGTTGGCCTTCTCGATGATCGCTGCGTTTTCCTCGTTCTGACGCAGGTTCAGGTCTTCACGGAATTCACGCTGCTTGCGCTGGAAATCACGCGAAAGATCATTGAGTTCGCGTTCCTTGTTGCGGCGGTCGCTCTCGGTGGTGGTGACGGCGTTCTTCTCCAGCCCTTCCTGCAACGACTGAAGCTGCTTGGCCATGCGCTGCAATTCCTGATCGCGCTTGGAAAACTCAGCCTCAATCTTTTTGGCGGCTTTCTGGGCGGCCGGCGCATCACGGAAAATACGTTGGGTATTCACGTAGCCGATCTTCATCTCTGCCGCCACAGCCTGAGCAATGGGCAGCGCAGCCATGAGGGCGACAAGCAAAGTGGCAATCTTCTTGTTCAAAGCAACATCTCCTGATTAGAAAGTCTGTCCCATCTGGAACTGGAACGCCTGCAGTTTATCACCGTCTTGCTTGTTGAGCGGTGTCGCGACACTGAATTTGAGCGGCCCCATCGGCGAACTCCAGATCGCTGAAAGCCCGGTGCTGAAGCGAATCGGGCCCGTCTCCTTGCTATTGGTCTCCTCACCCCAGATCTGGGCGGCATCGACAAAGACGCCCATGCGCAAGGATTTGTCGAGACCCAGCCCCGGCATCGGGAAAAGTACTTCGACGGTGCCTGCAATCTTGCGATTGCCGCCGAGGCGGTCATCGTTTTCAACCCCATTGACACTATCGCGTGGGCCAAGGCTGGCTGTTTCATAGCCACGGATAGAACCCATGCCACCAGCGTAAAAGTTCTTGTAGAACGGCAGATCATCTCCACCATAGCCCTTGCCATAACCGGCATCGCCGCTGATGAAGAGGGTCAGATCCTTGCCGAGAGGAATAAAGCGCTGGTAGTTATAGGTCGCGCGGTAGAACTGCAAGTCGCCCAACGGAGTCGATATTTCAACACCTGCTCGCTGCAGGGTCCCCTTGGTCGGGTAGAGGACACTGTCACGGCCATCGGACGCCCAACCCAGGGTCGCCAGCGTCGTCGTGTTGGAATCCCCGTTCTTGGCAACAAAATCCTTGTAGCGTTGCGGGGTATCACTGAGCATCTCGAGCGAAGTGTGGTCGATGCTTGGCCCGATACTCAGGGTTTCCTTCTCGCCGATCGGGAAGCTCCAGCGAACACCGCCGCCCGTAGATTCGGATTTGTAGGCAGCAACGTTGATATTGCTGCCATTCGTCGGGTCAGTACGGCGATGATAGACATCGAAGCCCTGGCTGATGCCATCGACGGTGAAATACGGGTTGGTATAGGAAAAGGCCAAGGTACGGTTGATCTTGCCGGTATTCACCGAAAGCGTCGCATGCTTGCCGCTGCCGAAGAGGTTGGCCTGGCTGATGGACCCGGACAGGATCAGGCCTTCAGAGCTGGATGCGCCTGCCCCCAGGGAGATGCTGCCGGTGTTCTTTTCGGTTACGCCGATATTCACATCGACCTGATCGGTGGTTCCCGGTACCGGCGGTGTCTCGACATTGACCTCGCCAAAATAGTTGGTCTTGTCTACGCGCTGCTTGGAGAGCTGAACCTTGTCGGCGTCATACCAGGCACCCTCGATCTGGCGCATTTCCTGACGGATGACCTCGTCCCGCGTCTTGGTATTGCCGGTAACGTTGATGCGGCGGACGTACACCCGCTTGCCCGGGTCAACAAAAATGGTAAAGGCAACCTGGCGCTTTTCCTTGTCGAGCTCCGGTGCAGCGTTGACGTTGGCGAAGGCATAGCCCTGCGCGCCGAGACGATCACTGATGGCCTTGATCGACTCGTTGAGTTTTTCGCGGGAGAAGGCATCGCCCGGCTTGACCTTGACCAGCTTGCGCAATTCCTCTTCGGTCAGCAGCAGATCGCCCGCAAGCTTCACCGAAGAAACGGCATAACGCTCGCCCTCGACGACGCTGACGGTGATGTAGATGTCCTTCTTGTCCGGGGAAATCGACACCTGCGTCGATTCGATATTGAATTCGAGGTAACCCCGGTTGAGGTAGTAGGAACGCAAGGACTCCAGATCGGCAGCCAGTTTCTGGCGGGAATACTGGTCGCTTTTCGTGTACCAGGAAATCCAGTTCGGCGTCCTCAACTGGAACAGATCAATCAGATCCTTTTCCTTGAAGGACGATGCACCGACGAGGTTGATCTGCTTGATGCTGGCGGCGTCGCCTTCTTCCACGTTGAAGTTGATGGCGACGCGATTGCGCTCCAGCGGGGTGATGGTTGTCGTGATCGCAACGGCGTATTTGCCGCGTGACAGATACTGGCGCTTCAGTTCCTGCTCGGCTCGCTCCAGCGTCGCCCGGTCGAAAATCCGCCCCTCGGCAATGCCGTTGTCGCGCAACGCCTTTTTCAGCTGATCCTTATCGAATTCCTTCAGACCCACGAAATCGATGGTATAGATGGCAGCGCGCTCTTCAAGCGCAATCACCAGCACATCCCCTTCGACCTCCATACGCACGTCCTTGAAAAAGCCGGTCGCAAAAAGGGCCTTGATGGCCTGCGACGACTTCTCGTTGGTCATGGTGTCGCCGACCTTCACGGGGAGATAGCTGAAAACCGTGCCGGCTTCCGTCCGCTGGATACCCTCAATGCGGATATCCTTGATCGTAAACGGGTCGAACGCACTGGCACCGGACGCAAACAGTGCAGCCATCAGACCTGCGAGCAGGTTTTTCTTCATCTTCAGCTGGAAATCAATCGATTGATGTCATTGTAGAAGGCAAACGCCATTAGCATCAGCAGAAGCGTCAATCCGATCTGCTGGCCAATTTCCATGGTGCGCTCGGAAACCGGGCCACGTTTGATTATTTCGACGAGATAATACATCAAATGCCCGCCGTCCAGAATCGGGATCGGCAGCAGGTTGAGCACGCCAAGACTGATGCTCACCAGCGCCATGAATTTCAGGTAATACTCGACTCCAAGTTTGGCCGACTGTCCCGCGTAATCAGCGATCGTTACCGGTCCGGAAAGGTTGCGCCACGAAACTTCTCCCGTCACCATTTTGCCCAGCATGACCAGGCTGAATATCGATTTGTCCCAGGTTTCGTTGATTGCCTTGCCGAGCGACGCAACTGGGCCATGACTGACCCGGACGGTCATGTCTTCGCGCGAAATTTCCGATTCCTTGACGGAGACTCCGATACGACCAAAGGTCTTGCCGTTCTCCTCGTGGCTTTCCGGACGCACTTCAAGAACCTTTGCGCCACCATCGCGCACGACATGAATACGCAACAGTTTGCCCGAGGATTCCCGGATCAGGCCTACCACTTGGCCCCAGTGCTCAATTTCTGTTTCATCGATCGCTGTAATCCGGTCGTCGGCCAGCAAGCCGGCTTGCGCTGCGGCGCCCGAGGGGAGTACCCGCCCGATCACCGGCGGCAGTTTGGGCCGATAGAAAGTCAGCCCGAGGCGGCTGAAGGCATCGCCCTCCCAACCCGATTCACGTATCCCGCCGAGTTGAAGACGGCGAACAGCAATCTCGCTGCGCTTGTTAATGACCTCAAGGACCGCGCTGTCCTCATTGACTGCACGCTGTAACAGCAACCAGCGAACATCCTCCCAGGTCTGGACGGTGTTATCGCCAACCTTGACGATACGCTCCCCATATTCGAACCCTGCCGCAGCAGCGGCCGTTGCCGCTGGCGGCGTGCCCAGGATCGGCAGCAGTTCTTCGGTGCCGTGCCAGAAAACGCCCCAGTATAAGAAAATGGCGAGCAAGAAATTAGCGAACGGCCCGGCAGCAACGATAGCCATGCGCCGCCCAACGGGCTGACGATTGAAGGCACGATGCAACTCGGCTTCGTCAACAGGGGCCTCACGCTCGTCGAGCATCTTGACGTAACCGCCGAGTGGAAAAAGACCAATGGCCCACTCCGTTTTATCCGGCCCGTACTGGCGCTGCCAGATGGTGCGGCCAAAACCGACCGAGAAACGCAGTACTTTTACGCCGCAGCGGCGGGCGACGAAATAGTGGCCGTATTCATGGACGACGATCAGGACGCCAAGTACCAGCGCGAAGGCCGCCAGATAGAAAAAGAAGTTGCTCACGAAAGGCTGCGCCTGGTGAGGTACGACAGGGCGAATTCACGTGCGGCCGCGTCGGCCGCCAGAACGTCAACCAGCGAATTCAGTTCTGCGGCTGGCAGCGCATCGAGTGCCGCCGAAATAAGTTGAGGAATCCCGGTGAAGGCCAGATTTCCATCAAGGAAAGCCTGGACAGCGATTTCGTTGGCAGCATTCAGGCACGCTGGTGCACTGCCCCCCGCTCGCAACGCCCGGAAGGCCAGCGCTAGACAGGGGAAACGCTGAAGATCAGGGGCCTCGAAATCGAGGCGCGCTATCTGGAAGAGATCGAGCGAACCAACACCGGATTCGATGCGTTCCGGATAGGCCAGCGCATGCGCAATCGGTGTCCGCATGTCGGGGTTGCCGAGCTGGGCAATGACCGAACCGTCGACATATTCGACCATCGAGTGAATCACGCTCTGCGGGTGGATAACTACATCGATCTTGTCTGCGGCGACGCCGAACAGCCAGTGCGCCTCAATGACTTCCAAGCCCTTGTTCATCATCGACGCAGAATCGACTGAAATCTTGCGCCCCATGACCCAGTTCGGGTGTGCAATGGCCTGTTCCGGTGTTACCGCCTGCAGCTGCGCTGTGGTGTGGCTGCGGAATGGCCCACCAGACGCAGTCAGGAGCAAGCGACGCACACCGCGCGCCAGTAACGGTTTTGATGCATCACTTGAAAAATCATCTGGAAGTGATTGAAATATAGCGTTATGTTCACTATCGATTGGTAGCAGGGTTGCACCATTTTCGCGTACGGCCCGCATGAACACCGGCCCCGCCATGACCAAAGCTTCCTTGTTCGCCAGCAGTATCTTCTTCCCTGCCTTTGCCGCAGCCAGCGTCGGCCGCAAGCCGGCAGCACCGACAATTGCAGCCATCACTGCGTCGACGTCGGGCAAAGCAGCCATCTGCTCAAGTGCACCAACCCCGGAACGGACTTCGGTCGAGATCCCTACTGCCCGCAACCGCGCCTGCAGGCTTTCGGCTTCTGCCGCGTCACCCAAAACGGCGAATCGGGGGGAAAACTCGCGACACTGCTCGAAAAGAAGATCAGCCTGGCGATGTGCGCAGAGCGCGACGACGCGGTAGCGGCCAGGATGACGCCGAATCACATCGAGGGTGCTTACCCCGATGGAGCCGGTGCAGCCAAGAATGGTCAGATTCTGCAAGGACATTGACATTGACGAAGGAAACGACAATCAGGAAACAAGAAGCCAGAGCATCGCGACCAACGGCAGTGTCGATGTCAGGCTGTCGATCCGGTCAAGAACGCCACCATGGCCGGGCAGAACGGCACTACTATCCTTGAGACCGGCCTGGCGCTTGAGCAGGGATTCAAAGAGATCACCGACGATACTCAGCACCGTCAGCAGTAACAGCGTTGCGACGAATAGCGCGGTACTGCCCTGCATGGCCTGGGGTAGCCAGGCGCTGGCAGCAAAACCATAGACCTGTACGCCCAGCATCGCACCCCAGGCACCCGCCCAGGTTTTCCCCGGACTGATGCTCGGAGCCAGCTTGCGCTTGCCGAAGGCTCGCCCGGCAAAATAGGCAGCAACATCCGCCGCCCAGACGATGGCCATGACGCACACCAGCGTCCACGCGCCCAACTGGCGCAGTTGAACCAGTGCCAGACAGGTTGGCAGAATAACCACCAGACCGATCGCAAGGCCGCCGATGCGTCCCGGGAGCGGCCAGCGCCGCCAAAGCCAGAAAGGCAGCGCACAGAACCAGAAGATTGCTGCCGGCAGATAAAACCAGCGGGCAAACTGCCACGCTGCATCCAACCCCCAACCCGCGCCGCCCATGGCCGCTGGCTGAAGCACGATTGCCGTTGAACAGAGGGCAAAGAAAACAGTGCCGAGGACGACGCGGGCGGTTTTCTCCAGCCGCATGAAGCCCCCCCACTCCCAGCCGGCAATCGCCGAAAGGCCAGCGACGACCCACGCCCAAGCCAGGGGCGGCAGGTAAAACAGTGCGGGAAGCAGCGCGGCGAGAAGAGCGAGTGCGGTAATTACCCGCGTTCTAAGCATCGGAAGGGAAGCCGGTCGATGAATTGGGGACGCGGTCGCCAACCGGGGCATCGGCATAGGTCGACGGCGCCGCCGGATGCGGATTGGCTATCAGTTGCTCGCTGGTTCGCCCGAAGCGGCGTTCGCGGCAACGATACGATTCGATGGCGAGATCCAGCGCCGCCTCATTGAATTCCGGCCACAGGGTCTCGGTGAAATAGAACTCGGCATAAGCCAGTTGCCACAACAGGAAGTTGCTGACACGCTCCTCGCCACCGGTGCGAATAAAGAGATCCGGTTCCGGTGCGTAATGCATCGACAGATAGGGTGCGAGGTCCGCTTCCGACCAATTGCCGGTTTTTTCTGGCTCAGCAACGGCCAGCCGGTTGGCTGCCTGCAGAATATCCCAGCGGCCGCCGTAGTTGGCGCAAATGGTCAGTGTCAGGCGGGTATTGGCTGCAGTTTTTTCCTCAGCTTCGCGAATCATCTGCTGCAGCTGGGCGTCGAAACGGGAAAGGTCACCGACAATACGCAAGCGAACACCGTTGCGATCCAGTTTGGTGACCTCATACTGCAGCGCCCGGACAAAGAGCTGCATGAGGAGCGACACTTCTTCTTCCGGACGGCGCCAGTTCTCTGAACTGAAGGCAAACAAGGTCAAATAACCAATACCGCGCTCAAGGCACGCGCGAACCATGTCGCGGACCGTCTCAACGCCACGGCTATGGCCGGCAACGCGCGGCATGAAACGCTTCTTGGCCCAGCGACCGTTGCCATCCATGATGATGGCCACATGGCGCGGAACGCGTTCCACCGATGGGACATGCTGGGTAGAGCTGACGAAGCGGTTCATGCGAAACCCCTCGCGAAGACTGGGATGTTCAAACTGCCATCAACTCGCTCTCCTTCTGGGAGAGCATCTTGTCGACTTCGGCAACGTACTTGTCAGTGAGTTTCTGGATGTCGTCCTGCGTACGGCGATCATCATCCTCAGAGATGGTCTTGGCCTTGAGCGCATCCTTCAGCGATGCATTCGCATCACGGCGCAGATTGCGCACGGCAATCTTGGCGTTCTCGCCCTCGTGCTTGACAACCTTGATCAGATCCCTGCGACGTTCTTCCGTCAGTGCCGGCATCGGTACACGGATCAGTTCGCCCTGGGTTGCGGGGTTAAGGCCGAGATCGGAATCACGAATCGCTTTCTCGACCTTGCCCACCATCGGCTTTTCCCAAGTCTGCACACCGAGGGTGCGGGCGTCGACCAGGGTAACGTTGGCAACTTGCGACAAGGGCACCATCGAACCGTAATATTCAACCTGGATGTGGTCAAGCAAACCCGTATGGGCACGGCCGGTACGCACCTTGGCGAGGTCGTTTTTCAACGCCTCCAGCGACTTGAGCATCTTCTGTTCGGTATTTTTTTTCAGATCGGCAATCATTGGATTTTCCTCAGCAGAACACCAGCGTACCCTCGTTTTCTCCAAGAACCACGCGCTTGAGCGCACCGGGCTTGAAAATCGAGAAAACATTGATGGGCAACTTCTGGTCACGACACAAAGCAAATGCAGTTGCATCCATTACCGCCAGATTCTGGGCAATGGCGTCGTCGAAGCTGATCCGGTCGTAACGCGTCGCCGTCAGATCCTTCTTCGGATCAGCGGTGTAAATTCCGTCGACCTTGGTCGCCTTCAGCACGATTTCTGCACCGATTTCCGCACCGCGCAGTGCTGCGGCGGTATCGGTGGTAAAGAACGGGTTACCGGTACCAGCAGCAAAGATGACGATTCTTCCCTGTTCCAGGTAACGGATGGCCTTGCCACGAATATAGGGCTCGACCACCTGCTCGATCGACAGGGCAGATTGCACGCGGCAGGCAATCCCTGCCACGCGCATCGCATCCTGCATGGCCAGGCTGTTCATCACCGTCGCCAGCATGCCCATGTAGTCTGCCTGGGCGCGGTCCATGCCGGTGGCGGCAGGGGCAACACCCCGGAAGATGTTGCCACCGCCGATGACCACGCCGATCTGCACCCCAAGATCCGCCACCGCCTTGATCTCGCTGACGATCTCGCCGATCGTCTGGCGATTGATGCCGTAGGCGTCGCCGCCCATCAGGGCTTCGCCCGAGAGTTTGAGGAGGATGCGCTTGAACTTGGGTGTACTTTCGGCCATGGTCTTTTGATTACCTCGCTTACTTTTGTGCAGCGGCAGCAGCCTGAGCGGCTACTTCGGCAGCAAAGTCGTTGACCTTCTTCTCGATACCTTCGCCCACGATATAGAGGGTAAAGCCAGCAACCGACGCGCCCTTGGCCTTCAGCAACTGTTCGATCGTCTGCTTGCCGTCTTCGGCCTTGACGAACACCTGCGCCAGCAGGGTGACTTCCTTCAGGTATTTCTGCACGGTGCCTTCGGCGATCTTCTCAAGCATGGCTTCCGGCTTGTTGTCAGCGCGGGCCTTCTCGATGGCGATACGGCGCTCGGCGTCGAGCAACTCCTGCGAAACACCGGATGCATCCAGTGCCTTCGGCTTGGAAGCAGCGATGTGCATGGCAATGTCCTTGCCCAGCTGCTCGTCGCCACCGACGAGATCCACCAGTACGGCAACCTTGGCGCCACCGTGAATATAGGAAACCAGCTTGCCCTTGGCTTCAGCACGGACAAAACGGCGGATCGACATGTTCTCACCGACCTTGCCAACCAGTGCGGAACGGGTCGATTCGACGGTGCCTTCGCCCATCGGCAGCGCCGACAGGGTGGCCACGTCAGCCGGGTTTTTGCCAGCCACCAGCTCGGCGCAGCCCTTGACCAGCGCCAGGAATTCGTCGTTCTTGGCGACGAAGTCGGTTTCGCAGTTGACTTCGATGATCGCGCCCAGCTTGCCGTCAGCCGAGATGCTGACGCCAACAATACCTTCAGCGGCGATACGGGTGGCGGCCTTGGTCGCCTTGTTGCCCAGCTTCACACGCAGGATTTCTTCTGCCTTGCCCAGGTCGCCATCGGCTTCGGTCAGGGCCTTCTTGCATTCCATCATCGGCGCATCGGTCTTTGCGCGCAGTTCTGCCACCATACTTGCGGTAATTGCCGCCATTTCACTCTCCAACTTGCAGATACGGCCGCTCAGGATCTCCCCATCGCGGCCGTATTGGGTTCAAAACAAACAGACGAATTACTGTGCCGCTTCTTCTTCGACGTAGTCGTCGCCGCTATTGGCAGCAGCCACGATTTCCTGCACCACCTGGCTACGGCCTTCGAGGATGGCATCAGCCACACCGCGAGCGTAGAGGCGAATTGCGCGGGAAGAGTCATCGTTACCCGGAATGACGTAATCAACGCCAGCCGGGGAGTGGTTGGTATCGACCACGGCGATCACCGGAATACCAAGCTTGTTGGCTTCGGTGATGGCAATCTTGTGGTAACCGACGTCGATCACGAACAGGGCATCGGGCAGGCCGGCCATATCCTTGATACCGCCGATGGATTTTTGCAGCTTCTCGAGTTCGCGCTTGGCCATCAGCGCTTCTTTTTTGCCCAGCTTCTCGATCGAACCGTCTTCGACCATGGCTTCCATGTCCTTCAGGCGCTTGATCGAGCCCTTGACCGTCTTGAAGTTGGTCAGCATGCCACCCAGCCAGCGCTGGTCGACGTACGGAGCGCCAGCGCGACCGGCTTCCTCGGCAACGATTTCACGTGCCTGGCGCTTGGTGCTGACGAAAAGGATGTTGCCACGGTTGGACGACAGCTTCTTCACGAAGGCAATCGCTTCGTTGTACTTGGCGAGCGTCGTTTCGAGGTTGACGATGTGGATCTTGTTGCGATGACCGAAGATGTACGGGGCCATCTTCGGGTTCCAGAAACGGGTCTGGTGGCCGAAGTGGACACCGGCTTCCAGCATTTGACGCATGGTTGTAGACATAGCTAACTCCATTAAGGGTTAAACCGCCACCTGCCGAACTGCCGCCCCTTTGACAAGGAGCACCCTTAAAACGGCCGGTGTGTGGATTGGATGCGCCACCATTGGCGACATCATTTTTTGTGACCGCGCGAAAGGCCAGTCAGAAAAACCTGCGGAGTATATCACTGCTACCCTGCCTCTTTCAAATCCAACGACATTCCCCGTCGCGGGGAACCTCGCCGCAAAGCCGTTGCCGAAGCCATGCGCTGGTCAGGGATGCTCGCTTCCCTGTATCCTTCAGCCCTCGACAAAATTACTCAGCCCGTACTTTCCTGACATGAGCATCAACATAAAAACTCCCGAAGAAATCGCCCAGATGCGGGTTGCCGGCCGCCTCGCCTCCGAGGTACTGGATTACATCACGCCCTTCGTCAAGGCCGGTGTCACCACCGACGAACTCGACAAGCGCTGCCATGACTATATGGTCAATGAGCAAGGCTGCGTCCCGGCCCCGCTCAATTACGCCCCCGCCGGTTACCAGCCCTATCCGAAATCAATCTGCACCTCGATCAACCATCAAGTGTGCCATGGCGTACCTGGCGACAAGGCACTGAAGAACGGCGACATCGTCAATCTCGATATCACGGTGATCAAGGACGGCTTTCATGGCGACACCAGCCGCATGTTTACTGTCGGTGAGGCCTCCATCCAGGCGAAACGCCTGTGCGAGATCACTTTCGAATGCATGTGGATCGGCATTCGCCAGGTCAAACCGGGCGGGCACCTTGGCGATATCGGCGCGGCCATCCAGAAACACGCCGAAGCCAACGGCTATTCGGTCGTGCGCGAGTTCTGCGGCCATGGCATTGGCCGCAAGTTCCATGAAGATCCGCAGGTACTGCACTACGGACGTCCAGCCACCGGCCCGCAACTGGAGGCTGGCATGATCTTCACCATCGAGCCGATGATCAATGCCGGCAAGGCTGCGATTCGTGAGCTGCCGGATGGCTGGACAATCGTTACCAAGGACCGCAGCCTGTCTGCTCAATGGGAACATACCGTACTGGTGACCGAGTCCGGCTTCGAGGTGCTGACAGTGTCTGCCGGCAGCCGAGCCGAGCCGGGTGCGCCGGCGGCCGCCTGATGGCCCCCGCACCGTCGATGTCCGCATGAAAGCCGCCGTACCGCAAGCCGCCCTGCTCGCCAGCCTGCGCAGCCGACTGCAGGAGGGGCAGAAGGCACTGCGTGAAACCTACCTTGCCGACAGTGACGCCATGGCCATGCTGGCGGGGCGTAGTGCGCTGATCGACGTCATCCTGCACGACTTGTGGCAGGCACAGCATTTCCCGGTCAAACTTACGCTGGTCGCCGTTGGCGGCTATGGCCGCGGCGAACTCTACCCCGCCTCCGACATCGACCTGCTGATTCTGTTGCCCAGCACGCCCGACGAAAAGCTCACGGGAAAACTGGAAACACTGGTTGGCCTGTTCTGGGACATTGGTCTCGAAATCGGTCACAGCGTCCGCACCCTGGACGAATGTCTGGCCGAAGCTGCCGGCGACATCACCATCCAGACGGCACTGCTGGAAGCCCGCCTGCTCACGGGTGATGCCACACTCTTCAAGCGCTTCGAGAAAGGCCTGCGTGCCGCGCTTGACCCGCAGGCCTTTTTCAAGGCCAAGCGTCTGGAACAGGATGAGCGTTATCTGCGCTTTCAGGACACCCCCTTCAGCCTCGAACCGAATCTGAAGGAGAGCCCGGGTGGCCTGCGTGACCTGCAGGTGATCCTGTGGACGGCCCAGGCTGCCGGATTCGGTCACAGCTGGGAGGAACTCAAGGCCGGCGGCTTTGTCACCCAGGAGGAATTCGACCACCTGAAGCGCTGCGAAGCAACGCTGCAACGCCTGCGCATCCGCCTGCACTACCAGAACAACCGGCGGGAGGATCGCCTGCTGTTCGATTACCAGACCACGCTCGCAGAACAACTCGGCTATCAGCCGACCAAGGCCAAGCGGGCCAGTGAAGTGCTGATGCAGGAGTATTACCGCAACGCCAAATCAGCAACCCAGCTCAACGTCATCCTGTTGCAGAACATCGGCGCCGCCATATTCCCGCCGCCCGATCTGGCACCGCAACGCATCAACGAACGCTTTCAGGTCGCCCACGAAATGCTCGACGTGGTGCATGAACAGGTGTTTGTCGAACACCCGCCCGCCGTCTTCGAGAGTTTTCTGCTGATGCAGAAGGATGCGGCGCTGAAGGGTATGACGGCACGGACACTGCGGGCGCTTTACCGCTCACGCAGCCTGATCGATGACAATTTCCGCAACGCCCCGGCCATCCGCGCGCTGTTTCTGGAAATTTTCCAGCAGCCGCGCGGCCTGGTGCATGAACTGCGACGGATGAATCAATACGGCCTCCTCGGCCGCTATCTGCCCAATTTCGGCGCCATCGTCGGGCAGATGCAGCACGACCTCTTCCATGTTTACACCGTCGATCAGCACATCATGATGGTGATCCGCAATCTGCGGCGATTCACGATGGTAGAGTTCGCCCACGAGTACCCGTTCTGCACCCGGCTGATCAGCGAGTTCGATCGTCACTGGCTGCTCTATATCGCTGCCCTCTTCCACGACATCGCCAAGGGGCGCGGTGGCGACCATTCGGAACAGGGAACGGCCGATGCGCAGGTGTTCTGCGAACGCCACGGCCTGACGGCAGAAGACACCGAACTCGTGGTCTGGCTCGTGCGGCGACACCTGACGATGTCCAACGTCGCCCAGAAGCAGGACATTTCCGACCCCGACGTCGTCCGTGCATTCGCCGAAATCGTCGGTGACGAGCGCCATCTGGCCGCACTTTACCTGCTGACTGTCGCCGATATTCGCGGCACCAGCCCGAAGGTCTGGAACAGCTGGAAGGGACAATTGCTGCAGGATCTCTTCAGCGAAACCCGCCGCCTGCTGCAACAGGGTGGCCAGACAGTGGAGCCGCATGGCGTCATTCAGGAACGCCAGAACGAAGCCATGCGCCTGCTGCGCTATTTCGCGCTGTCGGCAACCGTGCACGAGCGGCTATGGAAGCAGCTCGATACCGTTTATTTCCTGCGCCATTCAGCCGAGGAAATCGCTTGGCACACGCGCTGCCTGCACTATCGGCCAAACGACGAAAAGCCGGTGGTCAAGGCACGCATCAACCCGAATGCCGAAGGACTGCAGGTGATGGTCTATACCCGCGACCAGCGCGATCTTTTCACGCGTCTGGTCGGCTTTTTCGGGCGTGCCGGCTATAACATCGCCGATGCCAAAATCCACACCACACGCCACGGTTACGCCCTCGACAGCTTCGTGCTGCTGGACGTCAGCGACCGTGACAGCGACCGCGAGATGATTGCCTTCATCGAGCACGAACTGACGGCTCGCCTGAGTACCGAAGCCCCACCGGAAGCACCGCAAACCTCGCGACTCTCGCGCCGCCTCAAGCATTTCCCGATCACGCCATCGGTCAGTATCGAAAGCGACGACAAGGGCTGCAATTACGTCTTGTCGCTGGTAGCTGCTGACCGTCCGGGCCTTCTCTATGCAGTCGCCACCACCCTCACCCGCCATGGCACCACCCTGCACACGGCAAAGATCGCCACCCTTGGCGAGCGGGTCGAAGATACCTTTCTCGTCAGCGGCGGCGACCTCAACCAGAGTGCCGGACGCATCAGCCTGGAAACGGAGCTGCTGGAACAGTTGAAGGTCTGAGCGCGACGCTGAGCGCCGACGTAAAGACACGCACCGGTCGTGCAACATCCGTCACCATGAAAATCGCCCCGCAGCCCTCTCGGAGAGAGGATCGACGGGGCGACATCGCAAACTGCTGCGAATGTACGAGTCCTAATCGGCCAGCGTGCCGACCTCACTGTGACAAGCGGCCAAACGGTCGATGATCAGGCGCACGCGCTGCATCGACTCGCGCAATACCCCCTCGATCGCTTCGAAACTGATGCCGTCACGGCTGTCAGCACGGCCAGCGGCATAGTTGGCAATGACATTGATCGCTGCATAGGGAACGCCCAGCTCCCGTGCCAGTACGGCTTCCGGCATGCCGGTCATGCCGACCAGATCAGCCCCGTCCCGCTCCAGGCGATTGATTTCGGCTGCCGTCTCCAGGCGTGGCCCCTGCGTCGCTGCGTAGACGCCGCCAGCATGTGTGGGCACGCCGACATCCGACGCCGCCAGCAGCACCATCTGACAGAGCGCACGATCGTAAGGCTCGGTAAAATCGATGTGCGTCACCGTGCAGCCATCCCCCTCGTGGTAGGTTGATTTCCTCCCCCAGGTGTAGTCGATGATCTGGCTGGGAACGACGATATCGCCCGGCGCCAGGTCAGCACGAATGCCGCCGACGGAAGCTACGGAAACGATGCCGGTGGCGCCCTTGTTCCACATCGCCCAGATGTTCGCCCGGTAGTTCACTTCGTGCGGCGGAATGGTATGACCATAACCGTGACGAGCGAGAAACATCGCCGGCTTGCCGCAGATCTGGCCAAAGGTGATGGCACCCGACGGCTCGCCATAGGGCGTGCGCACTACTTCGCGGTGAGAAACATCCAGGTTGGAAAGCTGCGTCAGGCCACTACCGCCGATTATGCCGAGCATTGCGGCTCCTCTTTCATTGCATAGATCGCAGCCAGGTTGCGCCAGGCACCGCAGGCATCCATGCCGAAACCAAAGACAAAACGATCAGGCACTGTAAGCGCCACGAAATCAGCCGCTATCGGCTTTTCCTTGCCGTTTTCCTTATCCGCCAGAACCGCCATCAGCACCCGTGCGGCGCCCTGCTGCTGCAGGCGATCACGCACGGCGGCCAGCGTTACGCCCTCATCGAGAATGTCATCAACGACCAGCACCGTCCGCCCCTTCACCGAGGTCCACGGTGCCGCCCGCCATGAAAGTGCGCCACCGGCCGTATCCTGTCCGTAGCGGGTCACGTGCAAATAATCGAAGTCGAGCGGAAACTGCAGCAGTGTCATCAGGTGCCCGGCAAACGGAACACCACCACTCATCACGCAGAGCAGTACCGGATTGCTTTCACTCAGTTGCTCGGTGATTTCCCCGGCGACACGCTTGACCGCGTCAAGCACGGTGTCAGCAGAATGAATCAGGTCGGCCGAAGCCAGAAAATCTTTTGCTTGCTGCACACTACTCATGGTTCACAGCCCTTTCAGATAATGCGTGAATACCTCGCCAACCTCAGGATGGCGTTGTCCAAAAACGACGGTTGCCTGCAGATAACCGAGCTTTGAGCCGCAGTCATAGCGAACACCGTCATAGCGATAGGCCAGCACCGACTCCTCGGCCAACAATGAGGCAATGCCATCGGTCAGCTGTATTTCACCGCCGGCGCCCGGCCTGACGGTTTCAAGGTGGTGGAAGATGCGCGGTGTCAGCACGTAGCGGCCCACCACCGCCAGCGTCGATGGCGCTTCCTCTGGCTTCGGTTTCTCGATAATCGCAGAAATTTTCTCGATACGCTCGCCAGCAGGACTGGCGGCAACGATGCCGTAGCTCTTCGTATCGGCACGCGGCACGTCTTGCACCCCCAGCACGGAACATCCGTGCTGGCCATAAACGTCGACCATCTGGCGCATCACCGGCACGTGGCCGTCGAGCAGATCGTCGGCCAGCAGCACGGCAAAGGGTTCGTCGCCAACGACGGCCTTCGCGCAAAGCACCGCATGGCCGAGGCCCAGCGCCTCCGACTGCCGGATGTAGATGCAGTTCATGTTCTTCGGCAACAGGTCGCGGACAAACTCAAGCATTTCCGTCTTGCCCTTGCGCTCCAGCTCGTTCTCCAGCTCATAGGCCTTGTCGAAGTGATCCTCGATGGCGCGCTTGGAACGGCCGGTGACGAAGATCATGTCGGTAATCCCGGCGGCCGCAGCTTCTTCAACCGCGTACTGAATCAGCGGTTTGTCGACGATCGGCATCATCTCCTTCGGGCTGGCCTTGGTGGCTGGCAAGAAGCGCGTACCCAGACCGGCAACAGGGAAAACCGCTTTCCGTACTTCCTTCATTCCGTGGCTCCATTCTCGCTCGTTGCCGCATCGGTAGCGTGATCCAGCGCACCGTCACCGAGCATCTGGTGCAATTGTGCCTCGTCCAGCACCGTAACCCCAAGCGCCAGCGCTTTTTCCAGCTTGCTCCCGGCCTCGGTACCGGCCACGACATAATCCGTCTTCTTCGATACCGAACCACTGACCTTGCCCCCCTCGGCTTCGATCAGCGCCTTCGCCTCCTCACGCGACAGCGTCGGCAGCGTCCCCGTCAGCACCAAAGTCTTTCCCTGCAGACGCCCGGCTACCGATGCCTGCGGCTCACTTTCAGACCAGCGCACCCCCGCCGCCCGCAACTCCTCGATCACCTGCCGGTTATGGGCCTCCTGGCAGAACGCGACAATGCAGCGCGCCACGATCGGCCCGACATCGGGGACCGCCGTCAATGCCGCCTCATCGGCTTCAAGCAAACGCTCCAGGCTGCCGAAGTAGCGCGCCAGCTCCTTGGCAGTCGCTTCGCCGACATTGCGGATACCAAGCGAAAAAATGAAGCGTGCCAGCGTCGTTTCGCGGCTACGATCGATAGCTGCCAGCAGATTGATCGCTGATTTTTCGCCCATTCGTTCGAGACTGGCCAGTGCCAGCACCCCCAGTTTGTAAAGGTCGGCAGGGGTTCGTACGATGTTTTCATCGACCAGTTGATCCACCAGCTTGTCGCCAAGCCCTTCGATATCCATCGCCCGGCGCGAGGCGAAGTGCAGCAGCGCCTGCTTACGCTGTGCCGGACAGTAAAGCCCACCGGTGCAGCGCGCGACCGCTTCGTCATCGCCGCGTACGACATGCGAGCCGCACACCGGACAGACACGGAACTGTTCGAGCAGATTGAAACGCGGCAAATCACCATCGCGACGGTCGAGGACAGGCCCGACAACTTCCGGGATGACATCGCCGGCCCGGCGCACGATCACCGTGTCGCCGATGCGCACGTCCTTGCGGTCGATTTCATCCTGGTTGTGCAGCGTGGCGTTGGTGACCGTGACGCCGCCTACAAATACCGGTGCTAACCGCGCCACCGGCGTAATCGCACCCGTACGGCCTACCTGCACGTCAATGCCGAGCAACTGCGTCAATGCTTCTTCTGCCGGATACTTGTGCGCCACGGCCCAGCGCGGCTCACGGGTGACGAAACCGAGCCTTTCCTGCAGGGCAAGCGAATTAACCTTGTAGACGACGCCATCGATAGCAAATGGCAGGTCATGCCGCCGTGCAGCAATACGCGCGTGGAAATCGGCGAGCGCCGCCGCACCGCAACAGACAGCCCGTTCAGAACAGACCGGCAAGCCCATGGCGGCCAGCGCATCGAGTACTTCAAAATGGGTCGTCGGCAGAATCCAGCCACGAACTTCGCCCAGTCCGTAGGCAAAAAACGAGAGCGGCCGGCCGGCAGCAATCTTCGAATCCAGTTGCCGAATACTGCCAGCAGCACCGTTACGCGGATTGACCAGGGTTTTCTCGCCAGCCGCCAGTGCGCGCTCGTTGAAACGAAGAAAATCGGCCTGCTTCATGTAAATCTCGCCACGCACCTCCAGAACAGCCGGCGGCGACGACACCCGGAGCCGCAGCGGTATCTGGCCGACGGTACGAACATTTTCCGTCACGTCCTCGCCCATTTCGCCATCGCCACGGGTGGCCGCACAGACCAACACACCGTTTTCATAGCGCAGGTTGATGGCCAGACCATCGAATTTCAGTTCGGCAGCATATTCGACCGGGGGGTCGTTTTCATCCAGTTTCAGTTCGCGGCGAACACGGGCATCAAACGCGACGGCACCACTCGATTCGGTATCGGTCTCGGTGCGGATCGACAGCATCGCCAATGCATGACGAACCGGAGAAAAAGCGTCGAGAACACGCCCACCAACCCGCTGCGTCGGTGAATTCTGGCTGTGCAGTTCGGGAAAGCGGTGCTCAAGTTCCTGCAATTCGCGGAAAAGCCGGTCGTACTCCGCATCCGGAACGAGCGGTGCGTCGAGGACGTAGTAGTGGTGGTCAAGGCGTTCGATTTCGGCGCGCAAGCGCTGCGCGCGCGCGAAGTCCCCGGGCGAAGCCAGCAGCATCAGGCGAAGAGGCGCTGCGTCAGCGGGCTGCCAGCCGGGAGCCCCTTGGCAGCAAGCTGCGATTGATACTGGCCAATCTGGCGGCGGAAGGGATCAAGCATGCTTTCCGTCAGCGGGCGCCGGTTGTCATCGACCAGCACCCCGTGCAGGGTGTCGGCCATGCGTCGGGCCAGATCCAGCATCTGAGCAAAGACGCGGTCACCATGGCTGACGCAGGGGACATCGAGAATGAAGACAAGACCATGCGTACTCAGATTTTTCATGGCCTCGGCGGCAAAGCCGGCCGACTCCTGATTGGCCAGCGTGTAAAGCACATTGCCGTCATCATCACAGCGCACAAAGCGGCCGGAAGAGTCGAGGACCATGCCCGCTGCTTCGGCCAGCGCACGTATCTTGGTTCCGGGGAACAGTGTTCCCTGGCTGATGACATTGAGGCCGATCTGGATGTCGACATTGGCGCAGAACTGGTCGAGCGCAATAGCCGCCTTCAGCGCGCCATCACGCGGTGGCAGATCGGCGACCGCCATCAATTCTTCAGACAGATTCTGCATGGCGCCGTGGAAGGTGAGCAGATCTGCTTCACCCAGCGGGCCTTGCCGGTTGGCAAGGAGCAAGCCGACACGCAGGCGGCGATAGTTTCCTTCTTCGACCACACGCTCCCACTCGCGCGTACGGTCGTTATAGCCTGCCCAGCCGATCGGTTTGCTGACGCGCGCCAGCAACTCCTGCTGTGAGCGCAGGATCTGCTCCCCCGGAATGGCTTCGATAAATTCGAAACTCGCCATGTAGTCGATGACCGGCGAGACAATAATCGGCGGCGCCTCATCCGGTGCTCCGTCACTGCTCCGCGCCAGGACTTCCGCTACGGTCTGGACCGGGGACTCCTGCGCCGTCAGGGCCGATGGGCCAGATGTCACGGCTTCACGGGTGTCTGCATACGCCGTGGCGTGCACGACAGTTTCAGTCACCGGGTCCGGAAGCTCTTCCCACGGTGCTGCGGAAACTTGCGCCGTCTCCGTTGCCTCAGCCAGCACCGGCTCGATTCTTACCGACGGTTCCCGACGCTCGCTGGCCTGCGGGCGTTCCGGCGGCGCTTCCGGCAGGTGCTCGTCGGCTATCACTGGGTCAGCAGCGAATTCGTCGTGGCTCTCCGGCGTGCTGACGGCTCCTTCCTGCCAGTCTTCCTCATTCAGGCCGCGAGACGACGAAAACGATGCCGTGCTCGGGCTTTCGTCAAGCAGCACATCAGCATGGACACGCTGCAGCACCTGCTCGGCAACCTTGCGGTGCCGGTGCTCCTGCCATTTGTTGTAGGCAAAGACGCCGATCACGGCGACCGTCCCCAGCCCGATCAGGCCGAGTTGCAATTCACTCATGCGAAGTCTCCATCACGCCACCTGCTCGCGCATGCGCAGCGCTTCCTGAATATCGACCTCGACGATGCGCGAGACACCCGACTCCTGCATCGTCACGCCGACCAGCTGCTCGGCCATTTCCATGGCGATCTTGTTGTGGCTGATGAAGAGGAACTGGGTGTTGACTGACATACGCTGCACCATGCTGCAGAAACGTTCAGTGTTCGTGTCGTCGAGCGGCGCATCGACTTCGTCAAGCAGGCAGAACGGCGCCGGATTGAGCTGGAACATGGCAAACACCAGCGCAATGGCAGTCAGCGCCTTCTCGCCACCGGAAAGCAGGTGGATGGTCGAGTTCTTCTTGCCCGGTGGCTGCGCCATGACCTGCACGCCGGAGTCGAGGATTTCGTCACCAGTCATGATCAGACGCGCCTCACCACCGCCAAAAAGCGCCGGGAAGAGCTCGCCGAAATGGTGATTGACCGAATCGTAGGTGGTCTGCAGCAGATCGCGGGTTTCGCGGTCGATGCGCCGAATGGCGTTCTCCAGCGTTTCCAGCGCCTCGTTCAGGTCGGCCGCCTGCGCATCGAGATAGCCCTTGCGCTCGCGCGCCGATTCGAGTTCCTCCAGTGCGGCCAGGTTAACCGCACCGAGCGCCTCGATCTGACGTTGCAGCGAGGTGATTGCCCCCTGCAGCGGGCCCGGCCGGGCGCCCGGCAGATCAACGGCCAGCGCCACTTCGTCGGCCTGCGCTTCGACCAGCAGCAGGGCCAGTTGTTCGACGTTGAGCGCTGCCGCCTGTTCCTTGAGCCGCAACTCGCCAATACGATCGCGCAGCGGGTTGAGTCCCTGCTCGATCTTCAGGCGATCTTCTTCCAGGCCGCGCAGGCCAGCGGTGGCGGCCTCCAAGGCATCACGCATGCCGGCCAGGGCCTGCTCGCGTTCCACCCGCTGCTCGAGCGCTTCCTGCAGGCGCGGAACGATTTCTTCCGGGTCCAGGCTGTCGGCGCTATCGGCACAACGGGCCAGATCCTCACCGACGCGAATCAGCTGTTGCCGCGCCAGCTCGCGCCCGCTGGCAATTTCCTCAAGTTTGCTGACACATTCGCGCTGCGAGAACTGCGCCTCGCGCAGCTCGCGTTCGGCAACGGCCACCTGTTCGCGCTCGTCGCGCAGCGCGCGGTCAGCCTCTTCCAGCCGGCCCTTGATCTCGTTCAGCAGCAACTGGCGCTCGGCCACGGCTTCACGCTGGACAACGATAGATTCTTCGGCCAGCAGCACGCGTTCGCGCTCCGCCTCTTCTTCCGCCTTGAACTCGCTCAGCGCCTCGTTGATCTGGCCCATGCGGTCCTGATAGCGCTCCATGATCTGTGTCAGCTTGAGCACTTCCAGCTGCACCGCATGCGCACGCTCCTGACGCTCGTCGAGCGCCCGGCGGGCCTGCTCAACCTCGGACTTGGCCGCTTCGAGACGTTCCTCGACTTCGGCAACGCGCGCTTCCTGCGCCTCAACAGCCATCTGGCGCTCGGCAATGATGCCTTCGAGCGACTCGATCTCGCGCTGGCGTTCGAGGAAACCATGTTCGGCACCGTCCGGCGCGAACAGCGTGACGCTCTGTGCGGCAACAATATCGCCACCGGCAGTCACCCACACCTCGCCGTTCGCCAGTTCGCCACGGCGTGCCAGCGCAGCGGGCAGATCGGCGGCGGTGCGAACGCCGCGCAACCAGTCACCGAGTGGCGCAGCAATTGCGTCATCAGCACAGCGGATACGCGCCATCAGGCTGTCGCCAGCGCTTGCGGCAACACCTTCAGTGCCTGACAGCAAGACCGTGACTTTGGCTCCCGGTCGATCTGCAGCCCAACCGGCGATATCGGCACTGCCTGCATCGACCGCCGACAGGCGCTCACGCAGCACGGCTTCGACAGCATCTTCCCAGCCGGCGTCGACGTGAATACGCTTCCACAACGGTTTCTGGCTGGACAAGCCATGGCGCTGCAGCCACTCGCCGATCTTCGAACCGCTCTGCATGCGCTTCTGCAACTGTTCGAGCGCACTTCGGCGCGCTTCCGACTCGTTCTTGGCCTGCAAGGCCTTTTGCACATCCTGCTGAACTTCGCGACGCCGCGCGTCCAGCTCGGGCAGGCGCTGCTGCGTTGCCATCACGGCTTCCTGCGCCTCCAGCACATCGTCCTGCAAGGCCGCATGCTCGGCTTCCTTGAGGTCGATCTCGGCCTGATCCGGCTGAATCAGGGCCGCAGCTTCCTGCTCCAGGCGCTCACGACGGCTGCTGATGTTGAACAGCGTGCGCTCGGCATTGGCCCGGTGCGCCTCTTCGACGCGCAGTTTCTGCTCTGCTTCGGCAACGGCAGCGCGCTGCGCGTTGACCGCTTCCTGGGCCGCAACCTGAGCATCTTCGGCCAGCGGCAAGCGCTCCTGCTGGGCTTCCAGACGCATTTCAGCCTGTTCGGCACGCTCGTCGGCAAGCCCGGACAGCTCCTGCCAGCGCCGCTCGTCGGCATCCGCCTTCTCGGCCTGCGCCGCCCATTGCTGACGCTCGGCATTGAGTTGGGTGACGCGCTGTTCCAGATCCCGCTGCGTATCGCGGCGGTGGCGTAACTCGGTTTCCAGGCGCGCAACCTCGGCATTGGCCGAAAACAGCGCACTCTGCGCCGTATGTACGCCGTCGGAGGAACCAAAGTGGGTTTCGCGGGCAGTTTCGAGCCGCGCTTCGAGTTCACGCAGACCGGCTGTTTGCCCTTCCAGATCGTTGGCGGCGCGCTCGACATCGCGGGCGGCTTTTTCGCGTTCGGCCTGTGCCTCGTTGCGCTTCAACAACCACAGCAGTTGCTGCTTGCGGGTCAGGTCATTGTTCAACTCATGGTACTGGCGGGCAACGGCGGCCTGGGCTTCCAGGCGTTCCATCTGAGCGCCCAGCTCGACGCGGATATCCTCGATACGTGTCAGATTCTCACGCGTATCGGAAATGCGCCCTTCGGTTTCCTTGCGCCGTTCCTTGTAGCGGGTAACACCAGCCGCCTCTTCCAGAAACACGCGCAGTTCGTCCGGTTTGGCCTCGATGATGCGCGAGATCATGCCCTGGCCGATGATGGCATAGGCGCGGGGCCCCAGGCCGGTGCCGAGGAACAGGTCGGTGATGTCCTTGCGGCGCACCTGCAGATTGTTGATGTAGTACTCGGACTGGCCGGTACGCGTCAGCAGACGCTTCACCGACAGTTCGGCATACTGCGACCACTGCCCGGCCGCACGGCCAAGCGAGTTGTCGAAGACCAGTTCGACGGCGGCACGCGCCACCGGCTTGCGGTTTCCGGAGCCGTTGAAGATGACGTCCTGCATCGACTCGCCGCGCAGTTCGGAGGCTTTCGATTCACCGAGAACCCAACGCACTGCATCCATCACGTTGGATTTGCCACAGCCGTTGGGGCCGACCACGCCAACCAGTTGCCCCGGCAGGGCGATCGTGGTCGGATCGACGAAGGATTTGAAACCGGCGAGCTTGAGTTTTGTCAGGCGCATGTTCGGGGAATGTTGGCTTGGTCTACTTCTAATTGTTTCGGCACCCCCGACCCCGTTGGCATAAGCGCAGACATAACCAGGTACACAAGCGCTGGCAGCGGCCGGGAGCGAGGAAAAACAGTGGGAACAGGCCCCAGAATCGCCGGCTATAATATCACTTTTGCATCCCCTTTTCGGACCGCGACCGCATGCCCAGCCAACCCGCAACAACCCTGGAAACCTTTCCCAATCCGGCGCCCGGCCGGGATTTCCACATCCATATGGAGATTCCTGAATTTACCTGCCTGTGCCCGAAAACCGGCCAGCCGGACTTTGCCACGCTGATTCTCGACTACGTACCTGAAAAACTCTGCGTCGAACTCAAGAGCCTCAAGCTCTACATGTGGTCTTTCCGTGATCAAGGCTGCTTCCATGAGGCAGTCACCAACCGCATTCTCGACGACCTGGTCAAGGCCACCAAACCCCGCTACATGCGCCTGACCGCCAAGTTTTATGTTCGCGGCGGCATTTTTACCAATGTCGTCGCCGAGCATCGGAAAAAGGGCTGGAAACCAGCCCCGAAGGTCGATCTGGCCGCATTTGATACCCAATCCAACACCCGAGGCTGAACCATGCGATCGACAACCATTTCCGACACCCAGCTGGACCGCCTCGAAGCCCTGCTCGACGACCCAGCTTTCGACGAAGCCATGCGCCTGGACGAGGTTCAGGGCTATCTTTGTGCGGCATTGGCCGGGCCGATACCTATTCCCGAAGCCGACTGGCTGGTTGAGGTGCTCGGAAGCGAAGCTGGCGTAGCGACCGAGGCTGGCCAGGAAGCGGCAGTTTTTCTGCGCACCCTGGCTGAAGACATCCGCATCCAGCTGGCTGACGAAGAGCCGATGATCCTCTATCTCTACCCCAAGAGTGACGAGGATGGTGCTCCAAGCGACTATGAGCCGTGGTGCCTGGCCTATCTGCACGGCGTCGATACCGCGACGGAAGACTGGTTCGACGGGCTGACCGACGAAGAAGAAGTCGAATGGCTGGACGAGCGCCTGTTCCCGCTGATGGTCCTGACCGGGGAGGCCGAATCGGCTGCGCGCGAACACGGCGAACCCTGGCTGGAAGGCAAGGAGCTTGAAGAACTCAACCAGCAGGCGGAAGAAGACCTCGCACGTGCGGTTTCGGAGATTTTCCTGTTCTGGAACGCCAAGCGCGGGGTTGGCACCGTCCGTAACGAAGGTGGCAAAGTCGGTCGAAATGACCCCTGCCCGTGCGGCAGTGGCAAGAAATTCAAGCAGTGCTGCGCTAGCGAGCGCTGAGCAAGACGACCGGAACCCCTCGTCTCCGGGCTTGTCAGACAGAACAGGTCATCTCTTGGCGGAGGTGGCCTGTTCTGCCGTGAAGCACCGAAAAAAGGAGACAGGTCATGACCCGAACCACCTACCCTGCCCTGGCAACCGGCCCGGTTGCCGAAGAGGGCTGTTTCATTTCCACCAGCCTTACCCCCGCCCAGGTCCGTCTTGACTCACCGGCGCTGCAGGTCATGACCGACCTGTCACGGCTACCGGCAGCCTGTGTCGATCCCGACGCTCTGGTTGTCGAAGC
>Ga0172380_10001256_pt1 | contig 44270 bp, 83 predicted proteins | sample Leawe162metaG_FD_119747 | JGI IMG/M metagenome (GOLD analysis project Ga0172380, IMG submission 119747) | Leachate microbial communities from a municipal landfill in Southern Ontario, Canada - Leachate well 162 metaG | ecosystem: Engineered > Solid waste > Landfill > Unclassified | place...
CAAAAAGCGCGCCAAAGCGGTTCCGATCAATGACCAGATTTATCCAGAGCTACAGGCGGCGGCAGTTGCCGCTCAAACGCCCTACGTGATCGAATATGCGGGGGAAGGGGTGCTGAACATCAAGAAGGGCTTCGCTGCTGCTGTGAAGCGCGCAGGGCTGGTTGATGTCACTCCACACGACTTGCGGCACACGGCGGCGGTGTGGATGGCAGAGAGCGGGACGCCGTTTGAGCAGATCGCTCAATACCTGGGGCACAGCTCGTCCCGGATCACCTATCAGGTGTATGCGCGATTCAGCCCGAACTATCTCCGGCAGGCCGCGAAAGCACTCGAATTTTAGTGGGTTTGGTTCATTAGGGATTGTGGGAGCATAGTCTATGCACTGGACAAATCAGCCGCAAACCCTTACGGTGCCTTGGTGGGTGTGGCAGGGGTTGAACCTGCGACCTCCGCCGTGTGAAGGCCAAGGCCCTACGCCAAACTGGCGGTTTCCTTGGGTTTTCTGCCGTACACGGTGCCAAAGTGTTTTCGTCTCGTTCCGGGCTTGTTCGTCTCGCTCGGCGCAAATGAACCAAGGGGAACTGTCTATGAGCCCGACCAGCGTTTACGTCATCGCCTGCGGAGACCATATCAAGATCGGCGTCTCGGTTAAACCTGAGAACCGCTTGCGCATCATGTCCACAGGCAGCCTGAAAAGCCCCACTTGGTATCATCGCGTGAGCTCGCCACTCGGGAGATAGCTTACGAGATCGAGCGGCTTCTGCATTGGAAGTTCCGCGCGCGACGGACGCGGGGGGAGTGGTTTCGGGTGCCGGTTGGCGAGGCGAAGAGCGCCCTGCGCGGCGCCCGGCCGGTTAAGCGCACGCCGCTGGAAGCCTCGCAGATGATCGCAGCAATTTTCGACCGGCAGCGCGAAGAGCCGGACATGCTGCAAACTTAAGCCAATGTTTGTTCACCGGAGGTTCTGAAAATGGAATGGCTTCGCAAGATTAAGTGCCGGTTCGCCTTTCACCCGCGTCTAGACGTGATCCAGACTTTCGGCAGCGCCCAGCACATCGGTTGCCCCTACTGCAAACGCGAGTACGGCATCCACCACGGCGAGCGCGTCGTCATACCGTGGACGCCCGATCTGGCCGAACTGTACGACTTCATGGGCTACGACACTGAAACCGCGTCCGAACGTTGGCGCCGGTACAAAGCCTAGCCACCACCACAAAGGGAGACTGAGGGAATGACAGACCTACTGACGAAGGAAAATCTGAAGGCCAAGCTCCGCGAGGACGTGAAGGCCGCTGGTGGCGCGCTCAAGTGGCTGAAGAAGCACGACATGAGTTCGCAGAAGTATGTTGCCCATATGTACGACAACGGCGATGCGGCAACGTTCCCAGAGACGCTGCGCATTCTCGGCTATCAGCCGGTCACGATGTACGCGCCCCACCCCTAACAGTAATGGGAGATAGAGGAATGCAACCGACACACAGACACAAAAAGCGCGGCACGGAATACGTGCTGATCGGCTTCGGCAAGATGCAGGCAGAGGACTGGTTTAACTTTGCGCCCCTGCCGGGTGGAGATGGCTGCTTCTGCACGCACCACCCAGACGACCCAGCACACGGTTCAGCCTGCTACGATCCTCCCTCCGTCGATATGTGCGAAGTCGCTGTTTACCGCTCGGCGACCGACCCGACCGAAATCTGGGTCCGCCCGCGTGAGGAATTCGAGGACGGACGGTTTGAACCCCTCCCCCAACCATAGGTATCTGAGATGGACGTGATTAAACACGTTGGACGGGCGCTTTGGGCGCAAACTGTGCGATCCGCCCGACGCTGGGACACAGACCCTAGCCAAGTCGCGGTGTGGATCGAGGCGGGGCCTAATGACGCCGAACTTACGCGGTTCATCCCTGATGCCCGCGCCGCGCTTGACGCCATCCTCCCCGCCATCAAATCCCTGTCGCGTCCTGTTGTCGGTACTCCATATGAGCAAGGCTGGAACCATGCTCTGGGGAAAGTAGTGGAGATGCTTCAGCCCTCGCGGCTTCCTGAAAGAAGTGAATGAACCGGAACAGGTCGCTATCCATGCTCTTATGCAGCGATGCGAGGTTTTGTTCCCTGATGACCTCTGATGCCAAGCGGCAGAATATCTCCTCTAGCGTCTCGCTTTTGGACATGGAAACACCCTACAGGAACGGCGCAAAAAGTCAAGTTTCCGTTGCGTTTTCAACGGTTTGGTGCTAGGATTTTGAAGGATTGGAGAGTCGGAATTGAAGACAATCGGCAATCAAGGTTTGCAGTTGGTCGAAGGTTCGCCGGAGGCTGAGACGCACGAAGCCCGCGCCCGCCGCCTCTTTGATGAGATGGCGCGCAACATCGGGCGCGAGGCGGTCAACCATCTGAAAACCATGTACCCGCATATGCTTTCGGAACAGGCGTCGGCGTCCAAGATTTGGGAAACTTCGCTGGTGAACACCATCCGCAATGACATCAATTGGCGGATGCGTCCGTTGCTCATGGCCCTGATCGCGGTTCATCAGGAATGGGACAGCGAATAATAGCCCCTCCCCTTCCCCATAGGAGAATGAACATGAGCGAAATCGCGGCGGAAGTTGAAGACCGTTGGGCGTGGTCAAAGGGCTCGCCGCAAGAGTGGGCTACACAGTACCTCAACAAGCAGGACGCCCGCACACCATTCAGGAAAGCGATGGATACGGCCCTAGGCTCCATCCATGACGGGAACGGCCACGGCGGCATGTACTTTGTCGAGCGCGCCCGGTTCATTCATGCGCTGGAGCAAATGATGGACACGCGCCTCACTCCCCCCGAATGATGGTAACGGGCGCTCCTGCCTCTAGCCCAAAGTGAGCAATCATCTCATCACAATGGTCTATGATGGCTTTAGCTGCCCGGCTGTTCTTGTGCTTGGATGCAGCGGCTTTCCAGAGAACGCACCAGTCGTAGAGGTCTGTCGTGGGAATGACGCGCATTCAATACCCCGATACTGACCAGAGAACGCAGGCAGCAACCGCGACGAGACACAGCCCCGCCGCGATGCCAGCAACGAGCCTCACGCGCTAGGCCCGGCAGACGCGAACGCAATCGGGGGCGTCATGCAGCCGTCGATTTCCAGCCCGAAGACCATCGTATCGACAAGGATAGCGACCAGCACGGCCGTGACGCCTTCGGGCACTTCACCCATCACAGGCTTGGCGGTGCCTTCCAGAAAGCCCGCAATCTCGTCAGCGGGGATTACGGTGTGAGTCATTTTGTTGCCGTCCAGAATGGCCTGCACTTCGGTCAGGGATTGGCATTCCTGAGCAGCAACGGGGAACGACAAGGCGAGCGCGAACGCACCCGCAAGAGCGAGTTTGAACATGGGATGATCCTTTGAGGGGGTTTTCGATGACGCCGAAGAGTTTTCGACGCGGGAAACCTGCGTAGGATTGCAGGCTGCAACCTAGTTGGCAGTTAATTCAGCCGTGACGTTCAGACAACTCTTTGACCGACCAGCTCCGAACGCTTTCAATCTGGCCGTCACGCAACGTCAGTTCGGATGGGCCGTAGGTCCAACCCGTCATCGCCAGCCCGGCGTACTGTTTGATGTAGCCTTGGGGCATCATGGACCCGGTATTGAACACCGTGATCGAGTTGCCGATGCCGAACTTTGGCCGGTTGATGACCTCGCGCTTGTGGGTGTGTCCCCACACCACCGAAAACGTTGTCTCTCGGGAAACTGTCTGGTTGGCGTTGATGCCCCCGACTTCGCGCCCCATGCCCGTTGTTGGCGCATGGGTGAACCCGACGCCCTCCAGGAACAGCCATTCGCGGTATTGACTGGCGGTGAACCCGTAGCGCGCAAACACCTGTTGCAGCGGGACCGTATAGACGCCTTCGGTTGACGGGTTGGCGTTCTCGAAACGGTTGGCCCGGTAGCAGTGGTTGCCGTCTAGATGGTAGCGGGGGATTACATCAGCCGATGGGGCGGTTTCGTTGAACTCACCATAGGCATCAGTCAGGCTGGCAATCTCGGTCAGGTAAGCCGGACGCGCCCGGTCGTCCATTGAGCCGGGGAATGCGTGCGTTGAGAGGCTGTCCAAATCGAGACTATCGCCAACGTCAACAATGAAGTCGGGCTGTAGCTCGCTTGCCAGCATGCCCAGGTGGCGGAAGCGGGACTTGTCAGGAATGGTGGGGGAGTCGTGTGCATCGCCCCATACGAGCACTCTAACGGCCTTGCCGAAGGTGCTGGGGGTCGGTTGGTACGATGAGCGGGCAGGAACCCGAATGCGGGGCTTTATGCGTGGGGTTGGGGTGATGCCTTCCTCTATGGCCGTAGTCACCTGATGCCGGAACGTGCCTTGAGGGATGCCGAGTATTCTCGCCCCTTGCGTGTAGTTGTGACCGGCTTCCTCGAATGCATCCAAGGCGCGTTGCATCTTGGGATGATCGAACTTGAGCGGCGGTGTGGGCATCATCGGTCCTCTTTTTCGAGGTTCCGCAAGTTGCGCCGTGCGACCTTCAGCTCTGTCCACATTTTCAGCGCTGTCAGGGTCAGGACCAGCAGGCCGAGGCAGGCGACCAATACCTGGTTGACCCCCGCGAACCAGACAACGGCATCGTTCCAAAGGGGGAACGTGACCCCGGCCGTGCCAGCGACCGCGCCGGTAATTGTGGAGGCTTGTGGCTCGCTCATTTACCGGGCCTCAATTCGCAGCGTGGCATGGTGTGCATAGGCGGGGCTCCTGTTGCTCAGGGGTGTTCGCTAGGGCCGGGGGTAAGGTCGCACTTGCTCTCGGTCCGACTGGCGCTGAAAACGAACTATCCGGAATTTCCGGATAGTTGGATTATCGGGCGGTAGTGGGCGCTAATGAAACGGTGTGTTGGATAGCGCTGACTCTTGGAAATCAGGGGGTGGTGTGCTAGTGTTCGCGGGTGCTTTGGGACGGGAATGCTCGTCCGGCGCATATGCTGGCGGATGCGCCGGACCAACGACCTTCGGCGGGAATTCTGCCGATCAATCGCCGGGGCCGCCAGCTACTCCCCTAGCCTCTTGAATGAGTCCATCAATGTCGGACGCTTCTTTGGCTTAGGCTTCACGACAGGAGCAGCATCCTTACCGGATACATTCTCGTGAGTGTCGGCGGGAGCGCTACGGATGGCGACAAGCAGGGCAATGACAGCAGCCACGCCCCATTTACCAAGAGCAGCACCGACAAGCATTCCACAGACAAAGGCAAAGCCCGTGAGGCCGTAGGGGAACCATGCCAGCCATGACGCAACAGCACCGTCAATGCAGGCGCCGGGGTCTAGAACGCACCCGATCATAGCCACACCGCCACGAGGGGGATGAGGAACGCCGCTGCTTGCAGGCCACCGATACCAGCCCAGATTGGATGGTGGCCGTTGTCCCACGCCTGCTTAATGAAGCGGGCCTCGCGGACAAGGAAGGCGAGGATGATGAGCGTTGCGAGGATGCTCATTTGCGCTTCACCAGCGGGGGCGCTTCGGTCTTCGTCACCTGCCTCAGAATGAAGATGGCAACGCCGATGACGAGGAACAGAGCAGCCCTGCCCTGCTGGCCGAAACCGAGCGCCGTAGTGAGTAGCGCGGGGTCGATGATTTCGATGATGCCGAGCGCGAAAGTCGCGAAGGCAAGCATGCGGGTTTTCCACCCTTCAAGCATGGTGAACATTGGCATATTTCCTTTGCAAAAGCAACGGTTTGTGGTAGATTTCAGGGGTTGGCGGTGCCGTTCTAGAGAGGCGAACGGGTAAACGAGGCGGGCTTCACAGCCGGGCCAAAAGCCGAACCAAGAGGAACTAAGGCCGCCAGCTACTTCCTGCGGAGAATGAGCCCGACAATCGACGCAATGAACTGCAAGATCATCGCTACCCAATTCCCGCGCATAGGAGCGTCACTGACAGCCTTCTCGGGCTCGGATGGTACGGAGGGTGCAGGAGCGCCTTTAGCGGCCTTGGCGCGCTCTAGAAGGGCTTCGACGTGTTCGGCGGAGATGAGCGCCTTATTCAGCCCATCGCCTGCATAGTAGGACTGCCCGCGCTTGAGCTTTCGACGCTGGCCCTGAACATCAGCGAGGACTGGAAACGACGCCCATTCCTTCGCCAGATTGAGTGCAAAGCCGGTATCGGACAGTTTGCCCGCCATCCATGTATCAAAGCCCCGGCGCTTCAGGAGATGGTAGCCGAGGCGGTCCTGAAAGTCGGGGGTGAATATCTGGCTATCGCGCAGCTTCAGTTCCTTGCGCAAATCCCCGAGGGTTGCCCGCATGAACTGATAGCCGCCCGCCGCTGTTGACTTGGCAGGCCATGCGCCAGCCTGTGCCGCCTGTAGTTCGGCAATCGTCATGGACGTGATGGGCTTGGGGAGTTTGTTCTGCCGGTTGGCATAGATCACGTCATAGCCGCGCCGCTCGGAGGTTCCGACTTCGGTGTCCCGAATGTCGTCAAGCAGGATCGCCGCCGCCAGAGGCACGGTTTTGTCCATGGATAGTTGCTCCGATATGAGAGGGAGGCTACTGCGTGACGATCTGCGTCAGCGTCTCGCCGTCATCGAGGAAGAATAGCCCGTCATCTCGCTTGAGAACGGTGACGGGCGAGAACTGATGTTCAAGGTTTTCCCAGACGATGGCAGACCGGAATGCAGCCGCAATCTTGGCGTGCCCAGCCGCGTTAGCGTGCAGGTTATCGGCAGGGTCAATGTCAGTCTCAGGATCAAGCGCCGAATAGAGATCGACCAGCGTAACGTCCAAACCATCAGCCCGGAGATCGGTGACGATTTGCGCAAGGTCGGCGTTATAGCTCTGGATGTTGGCGAGCGATCCGCCCCACTGATACGTCTTTGGCCGGATGATGTTGCCGACGAAAACGCGGGGCTTGACCGTCTGGTTATTGTCCCCGAACCACTGGACGTACATGTACGAACCACCCGTCTTGGTGACGGTAATTGTGTCGCCCGCGACCAGCCCCGTAATGCGGTGCCCGCGCTCAGTGTAGGGATAGTTGTTGTATGTCGTGCAGCCCGGCGTGCTGCCGTCAAAATCAGCCAGCAGAACCCCGTTTTTCTTGAGGCTGTAGGTGCAAGCGCCGTCATGCAAGAGCAGTGCAAGATAGGCAACCGACCCGGTGCAAGTGAAGGTGATGCTGTCGCCGTTGGTTGTGGCGCGTTTGCCGATGCCGTAGAGGCCAGTATTGGTCCACGACGAACCGGACGTGACGCCGCCGCTGACAGCCTTGGTTTTCGTGCCCAACGCCAGCCACGACAGATAGGCCCGCATGCCGTCCCGGTAGTATGCCTGCTTGGTCGTGTCGACGCCGTAGATGCGTTGATCGTTCACGCCGAGGGAAACGAGCGCCACATCACCCGCTACGGGGTTGAATGCGTACACTTCGTTAGCTTGGTCCCCCACCATATCGCCGCCGTGAGCGTAGTTGGTGATGGACACGCCGAGCTGAGTGCCGAGGATAGTTCGCCAACGCTGTGCATCGGGAAGGTAGGTGGCTTCTGTAATGGAGTCGCCAAAACAACGGTAGGTCATGGTCTACCTCAGTAGTTTGTGAATGCTGCTGTCGGCGGGGTGAAATTCGCGGTATAGCGAGCAACGCCTTTGGTGATGCGCAGATCGTCAATCCAGCCGTTGACATCGCCGGTCACGCCGGTCAATTGCCCGCCGATACGCAGGTTGCTGGCATTGTCCAGATTATCGGATGATGTGCCCGTCGCAGTCTGCGCAACGCCATCAATATACAGAGTCCACGTTGACCCGTTGCGAACAATTGCGAAGTGATACCACGTTCCTGTGGACTGGTTAGCATTTGAGTCGCAGCGAAGTGCATTCCCCTGCAACACGCCAATTTTGGGGCCAGAGTTAAAGTAGACCGCCCACCCGCTGCTTACCTGCCAATCCCCCTTTGCGATGATGCCCTGAATGCCAGAACTTGCAGTGCGTATCCAGCCCTCAACAGTGAAACTGCCGGTGCCGAAGTCGAGACTGGCCGCGTCTGTGACCTGCAAATAGTCGCCAGTTCCATCAAAAAGCGCCGAGGCCGTGCCGTACTTGAATTGAGCGGTATCAATCTGGGCATTGCCGTTGGCCGTGACCGTATGCCCGACCGGGGAATTGTCGGTGAACGTGGTAGAAGCGTCCGTGCCATCCATATGCAGAAGCAGCGACACGCTTGCGAAGTCGGGGTCAGCCGAAAGCGGCCACTTGCCCTGCGACTTCCAGTACAGCGCCTCATCAAGCGTCCAGACGCCAGAAGCGGAGGTCGTGGTTGGCTCAACCTGAGTGCCGCGAATGAAACCGCCAGCCATCAGGAGATTTCCTCGTAGGACACATGCGCCACCAGATCGCTGTTGGCACTGGCAAGCGCCCCGAGGCTCTTGTCCTCTTCGAGATAGATCGGGGCATCTTTGGATATGACGACCAACGTCGCATCGGCTGGCACGGAGATGGTCGAGGCAATAGCCGTCGCGGTCCCGCCAATGTCATCCTGCGTGTAGTAGTTGACCGTCACATCAGCGGCATTGGTGCCGTCGATGTTGGCGATATAGAGCGAGTTGACCTTGAACACCTTACCGCTCGACGCTGCATTGCTCACAACCGATTGCGCGGAGGTGGTCAGGGCGAGGGGGGCGGTCTTGCCGGTGATCGTGGCGACATTGACGATATTAGGCGCTGCCATTTGCTTTTAGCCTCCAAAAATCATGGCCATAGCGATGGCCTTTCCAGTTGTAACTCCGGCCTCGGTATGCCCGATGATCACCCATCCACCAGCCGAGCTATTGGCAGTTGACCGGTACATGACGAGATAGGTTTCGCCGGCCGCAATGTCGCCAGCAGCCAGGGCAACGTCCGTCCCGCCGCTGATCTTGCGGATGGCTTTGGCGGTCAATCCGTTGACGGCCAGCGTTGCCGCGCCGGTATTTGTCGATGCCGCGACGAAGCGCACCATCTTGTTGTCGGCAAGCGCACCGATGGCAGAGGTCAGCGTGATTGCGTCGGCCGTCCCGCCGACAGTGCCGGAAGCCGTCACATCGTTCAGCAGTTCCTTGATGCGCTTCATCATTGCGCGAGCGGAACCGTTCACGGTGCCAGGAAGCTGGCCTTCGAGCCAATTTATACTGGAATCGGCGTCATCGTTATCAGCGGCGGTCGTGGACCAGTCGTAGATGTCGGCCATTAGATATATCCTCGGTCGGAAAGGCCACGAACAGTTGCGGCGGGGATAACCGCGCCGTCACTGAAGCCCATGTTGGAAAGGGTGCTGCCCGCCTGAGTGCCCGGATCAACGAGCATTGGGTTGCCAGCGAGAGGGGCGCGGGTGATCTGCCCACCGCTGAAAGCGTTCGCGAGAGAGAAGCCGCCGCCACCGCTACTGGATTGCTGCCCGCCGCCTGCCCCAAACAGCATGTCAAGAAGACTGAAGCCGCGCTTGGGCGCCTGTGACTGCGACTGTGTGGGTTGACGCTTTGCGCCGGGTTGCGACGTGCCGGAAGGGTAATAGACCGTGCCGTTTGCTCGGATAGGCCCGCGACGGCTGTCCGCCATGCGCTGGGCGCCTTTATCGTCTAGACCAAGGGACGATAGGTCAGGGCCGAAGTCGTCGGATGTGCTTGGCTGGATGGCATCGGCAAGTGACAGCGAACCGGAGCCACTACGCATGACGCCGGACTGCCCGCGCGCGTTGCCACTGAGCATCGGTTGCGGCAGAGGGGACGTGTATTTCTTCTCGACGGTCGCGTTCGATGGAAGCCCGGTTTCGGTCAGAACGCCGCCGCCAGTGCCAGGAGGCGCATACTGCGGCGAGCCGAGATCGCGGACTGTGCCGGGAACAGTGTTCGGTTGCCATACAGGCGCGGCACTGACCCCGTACCCGATGCCGCCCGCATAGCTTGCCCGCCCGCCTGCCGTGGTAACGTAGGGCCTGCCAGTGGTAGGGTTGACCGGCACGGTATGCCGCGAGACTGACGACAGGCCGGATGACGGGTCGCCATAGATGCCCTGATACATCTCCTCGACGGACATAGGGGCCTGTAGCGACGGCGCGGGCGCATAGCCGCCACCGGGCAGTGCCAGGGGCGGGGCCATGCTGCCCGAATACCAATCGGTGAAGTTGTCGGCCATTGAGCGCCCCAATAGAAAAGGCCCCGCTTGATGCGAGGCCGATGCATGCTTATGTTCGCGCGATGCGAATGATTTGGACGGGCTTAGCCCTTGTCGCCTTGAGCAGCCCCGTTGCTGCGCAGGATTGCCGTTTCTTCAACCAGACAGGCCAGTCGATAGCCTACAAGCCGGAGGATGGTCGGCTGACCTTCTTCCCGGCCTACGATGACAGCGAGGTTCAGTGTGTCGTTGTCGGCAAGACGGTGGGCAACGAATACGCCCTAGCCTGCGACGATGGTCCGGGGACGCTCATTCCCGGCATGTCCACCCCAGACAAGCCGTTCATTGATGTCGTCGTGGTCAACAAGATTTTCTTCTGGCTCAAGTGCAAGGAGACGACTTGAAGCAGGTTGACCTGGAGCCGCGCCGACATTCGAGCCGCTACGAACTGAAGCCTATGAGCCGCTGGTGGCTGTTACCTTCCGGCCTTCTGAGCGCACTTAGCGCCTACCTCAATGGCTTGGATAACGTAGCCACTTGGGGGCTATTGTTTTTCGGCGCCCTATTCATGCTCACACTGCTTATGGTGTTCCCCGGCTACTGGCTATCGCGGCGCGGCTAGCCCGCCAGCACTAGGCGTTATGCTGCGTCGTAGGATCGTTTCTAGGAACGTCGCCTGATTAGGATTGACTGCCGGAATTGACTTGAGCCCTTCCGTAGCAGCGGCGCCCATGGCCCGCGTCGCCAGCTTCTCGGTCATCTTCTCGCTAGCAGCGCGGCCAATGGAGCCGATCACCGGGCCAGCGACCATGCCGATAGGCCCGCCAGCCATGCCGCCGAGCGCCATGCCGGCCGCGCCGCCAATGCCGTTGGTTGCGGTGTTGCCGCCAAAGCCGAAGGTGCCGATCAGTTTCATGAGGTTAGAGCCTGGCGTGCCGTCAATCACATCCTTGATTGCCTGCTGTTCCGCCTTCGAGAACCGACGCCACACGTCCGGCTTAGTAAACAGCATCCGGCGCATGGCGTTGCGGATACCCTTCTCTGGGCCTGACGCCGCCGCCTGACCTACGCGAATTGCTTCTTCGATCATGCTGACCTTGTTGGCACGCGACCAAGTGCTGATGCCAGTAAGCAACGCGGTCCCTGCCGCCTTGGGGTCGGTCCCACCGAGAATGTCTGTCGGCTTCAACCCCTTCACGAAATCGTCCAGTTTCCCGATGACGTTGTTCGCGAATGCCGCATCGCGCCCCTCAGAGGACATTGCCACGCGCTGCGCAGCCTGCCGGATCAGGTGAAGGTCTTTCATGTCCACGACAACGCCGCCTTGGGCGACATCATCAGCAATCGTCTGCATCATCTCCCAAAGACCGATGGACTTGGGGTCGAGGTTTTCGTTGATGCGCAGTTTCTTGCCGAACACCTGCACGTCACCCATGAGGCGCAGATAAGCGTTGTCGGAGACTGCCAACGGCGTGCCCCCCGTCGCGGCTTCGAACATGTTGGATGCTGCGGACTTCAGATCGTCTGCCGTGGGCGCCACTTTGGCCGCTGCGTCAAGTACCTTGCCCTGCTGCGCGCGCTGGACGAACTTGGAAACAGCATTGCCCACGAGCGGCACGGCCGCGCCAACGCCGCCGCCGACTAGCCCGCTGACGAGCGCCCCCTCGCCTCGCTTGTCGTCTTCAGCCGCGCCTGCCCCGTATGCCGCACCTTGGGCGGCGCCAACGCCAGCCGTCGACGCTACCCGGCCCGCTAGTGTCGCACCTTTACCTGCCAACTGCCCGCCGATGCCCATGCCGGTCGGGATAGCCCCCGCTAGTTCGGCCGCGAACGAGCCAGCCGGGTTTACCTTGCGCTGGTATTCAAGCTTCTGACGGCTATCGTCCACGGTGTGCTTATATGTGTCGCCAAAGTCGCCGCCCTGAAGCGCCGAAAGGCCCCCCTGCACCGCTCCCCGAAGTTCATCGGCCCAGCCAAAGGTTGTGCCCTGAACGAACGGGTCAAGCGGGCTGCTGTCCATCTCGGGCATGAACTTGCCCGATCGTTCGCTGACCTGCGGCAGTTCCTTACCCGCCATAGCCTGATCGCGTGCCCAATCGGCATATTCACGAGAGCCGGGCTTGCCTGGAGGGCCGTCAGTTGTCGCGGCTGGCGTAGCAGCCTGCATCTGACGATAGGCAGCGCCAAGCTTCTTGACGGCTTCGACATTGCCTTGCGCGTTGGCGCGTCGGATGCCTTCAGCGACTTGCTCAAGCGTAGCCATCAGATGCCCAAATCCCTGAGGATAGCGTCAACATCGTCCACCCCTCCTGCCGGTGCAGACCCGCCGCCAAACTGTTGAAGATATGCGGCTCGACGGCGTTCCTGCGAACCGGCGATGAAGTCGCGGAGCGTCTTAAGGTTCTTCTTCAACTGGTCTTCGCTCTGCGACTGCTCGATGTTGGCGATGGTGGACTGGAGAAAAGCGAGTTCGCGTTCCGTCACCTGCCCGAGAGCGCCACCAGTGGGCGAGTTGTCGCGCATGGTCTGAAGTTCTTCAAAGCCGATATTGGCCTTGATCGTATCAAGCGTCTTGCCAAGGTCGTGCGCGCCCTGCCCAACCACTGGGACGCCCCCGATATTGCCCATGACGTTTCCGGTGTTCGACCAATTGACCTGACTGAGCGCCTCGTCAATCGCACTGACGGCAACCGCGTTTTTCTGTTCCAGCGTATTGATTGCGGACTCAGCCTTGACCTGCTTGCCGCGCCGTTCGATGTCCGGTTCACTGCCCGGCATGGGGGCAATCTCACCCGGAGCCGTCTGTTGAAAGCCGGTTGGCACATCCCCGTTCTTGGGGATGACAGGACCGCCAAGGGCGCCGGGGTTAACCGGGTCCGGTTGCCCGAAGCCGGTGCCAAGATCGAGATACGGGTTGGCCCGCTTCATGCGGAGGTATTCGGACTGCTGTTCGGGAGGAAGGGCGTTGAAATATTCCCACTCCCTGATGTTGGCGGGCATGGCGTCGCCGGACTTGGGTTTCAGGAGCGCCTGAAACGCTGCATTCGGGTCCATACCGGCCGCTACCATTGCGGCCATGTCGGGATTGGTTGACTTCAGATAGTCAATCGACTTTTGCAACTGCGCTTCGCGGTCGGCCTTTTCCTTGACGCTGGTCGCATAGGCATCGTCCTTGACGGCGCCCTCGTTTGCATAGAGCGCAGCATTGGCGAGGCCGGAGCCAAAATCCGTCCCCCGCCCAAAGCCAGCAAACGCGCCGCGAACGGCATTGCGGTTCCCCGCGACGTACTTAGCGATAGGGTTGCTAGACCCTAAAAATAGCTCCGCGAGGCCCATTAGATGAGTGCTCCCAACAGTGATACGCCGCCCATCCACCAAGGCGTGGAAGGTTGGGTGTTAACCTGCGTGCTCGTCATGCCGCCAGCCTGCGCATTGCCCGATGACGTGCTGGTGAGCTTTGCCAGCCAATCGGTAAGCGCGTTGTCCTGACGGGTCTTGAGGTCGTAGCGGCCCATAAGCCCGGCCTGCTTGTCGGCATCCTGTGCGGACCCGACTGCCCCGATGGTTGCTGCTGGCAATTGCGCGGCGCTGTAGAGGCTCGGAAGCATCTGCGTAGCCTGTGCCTGGTACGCCCGCGAACGGTCGCGCTCGCCCATATATGCCTTGTCCCGGATGCTGCCGAGCGAGGACACCATGTCATTGACGTGCGGGGTGGAGCCGAGCCGCCCGGATGCGCCGAAGAACGAATTCACGTCCGCGCCGGTATCGTCCAGAGTACGGTTTAGATCACGCTGGAATGCGGGGTCATTGCCGTCGAGGAAGTCGCCGCGAGCTACCTTGGAATAGCTGTCCATGGCGCCGGAAACGCCGGACGTATAAGCAGGATTGTATGCGCTCGCCAGTGACGTATCCCAGCCCTTGCGGGTCGTGTCGCCAACCCCTGCATAAAGGCTTTCGCCGAACGCATCGGGAGCGCCCTTGTTGTAGGCGCCCTGAATGCCTTGGGCGAGCGAGGTAATGGTCGAGTTGACGGCCGGATTTGACGGCGCGGTCGAACTGGTGGCAGTGCTGGTTTGTGTCGAGCCGCCCATTAAAGCACCTTCCGTAGTCCGTTGTCCGACAGTGCCGGTTCATAGGGTTCGTAGTCCGGCAACATCCGTTTGGAGAACCGGCCAGCCATGCGCATTTCCACGCAACCGGCCGATTTGGCGATGCCTTCAATCTTGGTCAGTTCGGCGCGCATGGCAGAGAGCCACGCCTTGGGCCGAAGGTTGAGCCAGCCGTCGATCTGGTCGATTGCGCAGATCATGCGCTCGTCTTCCTCGTAGACTTCCATAGTGACGAGCCCCGCCCCTTCGGGCAGGCGAACGGCAAACTGTATCTTCAACTAGGTGCGGCCTTCCGGCCTGACATGCGTGACCGTGACATGCACGCCAGTGGCGCCCGCCACGCGCAGCCGCCAGCCCTTGGGAAGCCAGAGCGGCATGATGATTTCATAGACCGCAGTCGAGACGTTGCCGCTCTCGGTGCTCTTAATCGCAAGGCTGTGCTCCTGCACCAGCACATAGGCCGTGGTGTTCGTCACATCGTAGAGGTCAACCGTCACGTCGATTGCGCCCGCCGTGGTGTTGGCCAACCTGATGTGTTCGATCAGCGTCCCGTTTTCGGTCGTGGGAATGTCAATGATCGTCGTGGCTGCTGTGCCGCTAAGAATGACCACTTTGGTTTCGACGCGGCCCCGGCCTTGCTGGTACATGGTCATCGGGCGCCGTCCCCAACTGCCTCGATGTCGTCAATGCCCCGAATATAATTCCAACTTTCGCCAGCCGCGACGCTGATCCTGAAGCGCGCATTCTTTCCTGCCGCCCGAACCGGCACGCGGCCCGATGGCTGGATTGACGCCGCCGTGCTGTAGGTGAGGCTCGAATAGAGCGCTGCCTTGGTCCCGATCTCTACCGTGGCGTTCTGTGCATCCGTGATCGGGCGCACCGACTGAAAGCGCATCCTCTCGGGGAACATCTGCGTAGCCGTCTCGCACGTCGCAGCAAGATTGGTTCCATCGAAAAAGCCGAACTTCAGATCGCCGTTGAGCCCGGCAAGGCGCGGTTCGCCGCCATACCAAACGCGGGAGTCGAGCGAATAGGGCAGCGCGTCCAGCGTCGCCACGGCATCAAGGCCCTCCAGCGTATAACCCGGCGAGGCCATATAGAGCAGCGCGGCACTTGCGAACTCGCACTCGACAAACTCGCCAAGCCGAATGTCATAGGTGATGGCGTCCTGAAACACCGTGCCGCTCGAAACATCCGCCGCCTGGTATCGCCAGATGATGCGCTGATTAGCCGGGTCGTAAGCGCCTTCGATGCCGTCGAACACGGTCCCGGATGCGTTCTCAAGAAACGTGCGGCTGATCTTGTCGGCACCGATATGTTCCGGCACCGGCATACCCGGCAAATACATGTGCGGCCCGGCAACATCCCAGAAGAAGCAGGCGCCGCGAATGGTGACAACCGACTGCGGATTGACCGCGCCGATACCGTCCGCGATCTTGTTCATCGTATAGAGCTGGCGGTCGCTGGTGCGGGTCAGGAGGCGCACGGCATTGCGCTGGAGCACGATGGCTAGACCATCATTCAACTCGCCGCCTGTAATCAGTTCCTCGCCGTCTGGCATGGGCTGGCGGGCTGCTACGCCACCCTCATAGTCGGTGTGGTCGTTCACGTCCGAATTCTGCATCAGGCGGTTGTCGCCGTCACAGTCAAAGGCGAACATGCAATCGAAGATAGGCGCGATAGACCGGGCCTTGGGAGCGCCGGAAATGGCCGCGAAAGCGACCGGCGTTTCGATGTCGAGTTGCACCTGTCCGTCAGTGGTGTTGGTGAAGACGGCATAGTTGCCGAACTGCGTCGCCATCCAGTTGTCGCCGGACGTGCAGTTGTAGCCCGAACCATAGGACGTATAGGTGTAGTCGTTGCCGATATTGTAGATGTTCGTACCCGTCGCGACGTAGGCGAGATAGCCCCCGGCCCGCGTCACCACGGAGGTGCCACCGCGCGGTGCTGCAGGGAGAACGCCAGCACTATCCGCAACCGCCAATGACGGCATGGGGCGAGCCGAAACGCCGTTCTGATCCTTGCTCAGAATGACGTTGACCGTGCGCTTGGCAACACCGGGATTGGTGTCGGCCATATCCGGGCGGGGAAGACCAATGGGCAGCATCTAGAACTGCGTCGGGATAATCTGCCCCGTCCCTGTCCGATCCTGCGTGGCTCCCTTGAGCGCGTCGAGCGCGTCCTTTTCCGCGATGCGCATCATTGCCGCCATCTCGGGCTTGGGGAATACATGGGTGTAGAGGTATGCCTTGGACCGGCACCGGATCAGCTCGTAGGCTTCCGTAAACCAGAGGTTATCGGCCTCGTTGTCGGTCGAGGGTTCCGCCACCTTGACATGCCCGTCCAGGCGCACCGTGTAGGCGGCATCAGGCACGCGGTAGAGGCGCAGCGCACGGTTGATGTAGGCGTAGCGCGTCGGCCGGCCAGTCGCTGGGCCGGAGCTGTCAATCAGTTCCTCCAACACCAGATAATCAATGGGCGCCATCATGTGCTGTTGCGTGCCCTCAAGCACGAAAGCGCCGTCGATCTTGTAAAACTCGGTGGTGATCTCCTGCCCGGTTCCAAAGTCGTAGGTATCGGTGCCGTTGACCGTGGCGAACGTGACGGAGCGGCTTTCGTTGAAGAAGAAGCGCTTGGGCTGGTAGAACTTGATCGCAGTCGAGATTGCCGACAGAACGCGCGACCCGTCAGCGGTCGCATCGCGTTCCATGTCGTCAAGGATTTCGGTCTTCATCGCAGAGCGCGTGGTCATGTCGTTACCCTCGCTTTGCGCTTGGCCTGTGCAGCCTTTTTGCCGCGTTGGCGTTTCGGCTTGGCCTCGGTGAAAACGCCGAAGCGCAGATCGCTATCGAGCGCCTCGACAATCGGCTTCCCACCTCGGGTGTATTTGGGCGGCAGAGGGGGTTCCTCCGTCGCCCAAATGAAGATGAACGGGTCCATCACTCGTCGTCCGGCTTCTTGGCTTCCGGCGCGTCGAGTTCAGCCAATGCGGCAACAAGGGCCTTCTCAGCCCCGGTCGCCTGATTGTACATGGCTGCTGCGTGGTCCCGCTGTTCGCGGACGCTATTGATCTGCTCGGTGAGCCACTCGCGCGTGATGGTCATTAGGCGTCGGCCGTATCCGCCGCAGTCGCCAGCAGGATGTAATAATCGGCCGCGCCGATCTTCACCCGCAGACCGCCCGTAATCTCGTTGACGTTCGAGATTTCGACGGCATCATCAAACGCCTTGTCTTCGGCGCCAGTGAGGCCCTGAATGTTGAACAGGTAGCCGTTGGTGTCGAAGGTCGCCTTGTCGGCCCCATTGACGGAAGCATAGAACAGCGACGTAGCCGTGCCGGTCAGGGCGCCGGTGCCAAGGTTCAGCTCCACTTCGATGGGCGCATAGTTGCCCGCCGCCGTGCCCGCCGAGAGCGTCATTTCCGCCACGAAGGCAGAGCCAAGCCCAGTGGTCTTGCCCGATGCCCCGTAGGTGGTTTCTGCCTTCAGGGCATTCGACCAGGAGCCGAGAGCAACGTTGGTCGTGAGCGTGAACTTCGCGCGCCCGCCGACACCACCGACGCCCGTCATGGTCACGTCGAAATTCAGTGGTTCGACGCTGACAGACCCGCTGGTCGATGCGCTGGTTACTGCCCAATCCAGAAATTCGCTGGAGTCGAGCACAAGGGCCTTGGACGCAGCCGAAGTCCCGGCCGTAACGTCGAGGTAGTTCAGTTCAGCAGCGGTCGAAGTGACCTCCGTACCGCCGATGTAGAGGGTGCCGACGCGGAAGCTTTTGTTGTTCCAGCGCGTCTCATTGTTCGCGATCATCGCGGTCATGGGAAGTCTCCGTGAATGGGAGGAAAAGGAAGGGGCGAGCCGCTAGACACGCCCCGATAGCCTTACTGGTCGTTATCGACCACGTAGGAGATGACGATCTCGGCAGCACCGGCAGACACGTTGCCGGAACCGTCATTGAGCGAGACGGTCACGGTAGCGGGCTCGGTCTGCATGATGTTGGTCGTCGCAGCCAACTCATCGAGCGCGATGAACCCGACAGCGGTCGCCACAAGGGCGGTCGCGTAGGCGTTCGGGTCGGCGGTCGAATTGCCGTCCTTAAAGCCAACGTCAATGGTCGATGTGTCATCGAAGGCGGTCGTAATCATAGCACCGCCGCCAATGACAATGGCGTTGGTGGGCAGATAGCCGACCGTCACAACATCGCCCTCGTCTGCGAAGGTGATGCGCTTGCGCAGGTAATGCACAAGCTGCTGGTGGTACTGGCGGGCCGGAGCCGCAGTGGTATCAGTTGCCATTTATCCGCCCTCCTTAGTGGGTCGTGCCGTAGGTGGAGAGGGTCAGCACACCGAAGTCCGTGGAGTTGAAGATGTTCTTCTTCAGGCCCATCAGACCCTGCACCGAGACGCCCAGTTCGCGGTCGTAATCGAACTTCTTCTCGACCCACTTGTAGGGCGAGGACTTCGAGAACTTCGAAGAGAAGCCGACCGACGCCGACTGAGCACCGAGGAACAGTGCGCGCTTGACGGTGGTGATTTCGGCCGCAGTGGACGAGTTGACGCCGTTGACGACATCTTCGTTCACGCGGAGAACCACGTTGTTGTAGACGCCGAGCGCCCCGGTGAAGATCGGGTTGTCCGAAGTCTGACCGCCCTGGATCGCGGCAAGCTGGATTTCGCGCCAGCCCATCGTGCCAGTATCGACCATGAGGTCGTACGCCTGCGTGGGATGCAGGTAGCAGACGTACATGTCCTTGCCGTTCACGCGGACCGGACGAATGCGAGGATTGGCGAGCATTGCCGTTTCCTTCGCCTTGTCGATCATCGTGAGCGTAAAGGTGTCGGACGAGCCCAGACCTTCGTCGGTCGTCACACCCGAACCGGCAAAGATTTTGCGGCCCGAAGACGGAGCGGTGACGGTGTTGAGGCCCTTGTCGATGGTGTTGAGCGTCTTGCTCGAACCGCGATAAGTCCACGATGCAGCCGAGTAGCCCGATGCCTGGATGAAGAACATGCGGGACATCAGTTCCGCATACCAGTCGGACAGGCCGTCGCGAGCTTCCTCGCGAAGATTGAACAGCACGCGCTGCTGGTCGATGCTGTCTTCACCCTCGACGCGGACCGCGTGAGCGACCTCGTTGACATAGAGGCTGTCCGAATAGGTGGACAAGGCCTCTTCATTGCCTTCGAGGGTCTGTGACTCGGTAACGCCGTCGCCAGTGAGCCGGGTGCGCAGGGCCATGGTGATCTTGTCACCCTTGCCCTTGAACTCGGTCTTTTCCTGAATGATGCTGTTCGCGCCAGTGCCGATGAGCGGAGCAATTTCGAGGCCCTTTTTGACCTCGTGGTTCAAATCGCGCGCCCACAGCTTATTGGACAGGGCATCATTCACGCCATACTGCGTGATTGCCATGATAGGCTCCAAAAAGTGTGTTGTTTGTGGGGGTTGCGCGCCCTTTACCGTCCGCGCGGGACTAATGGCCGTAGCGTGCGGGCCATCTCGCGTTCAGCACCGTGACGTGGGCCAATCGAAGCGGGATACGTCCCGGACCGTGCGCCTTACGGACGCAAATCGGAGCGGCCTGTTAGGCCGCAAATGCACGCGCTACAGAGCCATGCTTGGCCTTGTACGCGGCGAACTCGGCATCGTTCATGTCGAGAAGCTGTTCGGGCGAAATCGCGCCGGCCTGGGTGACGCCGCCGCCAGTCTTGCCAAGGCTGAGAGCGGCCTTGCGGGTTTCTTCCCGTTCGGTGATCTCGTCCACGACATCCTTGGGTTCGGGCGTCGGTGTTGGGTTCGGGTCCGCCTTGCGGTAGCCCCGCTTGACGGCGAACTGATAGGCTCGTTCGGCCGGGTTGATGCCAGCCTGCAACGCCTGCTCGGTGATCTGCCCCCATTCGCGTAGTACGAACTGCTTGCGCTGTTCGGCCGTGCTCATCGGGTACATCAGTTGCAGTTCTTCGTCGCGGGACTGTGCCGCAAACTGGAGCGCTGCGTCATAGTCCGGCGTTGTGGCCTTGAACTCGTCCTCGACGCGCTTGATCTGGCTGGCGTATTCCTGCCGTTCGCCTTCTTCGCGCGCCTGCTTCTGGGCTTCCTCGCGGGACATGCGCCCCTCGCGGACTTCCTTGACCAGCCACGCGATCTGTTCCAACGGGTTAGTTTCGTCGGGCAGGTCATCGACCTTTGCCGCTTCCGGCTCAGCCTTTGGTGCGGCTGTCAGCTCAGCGACGCGGGCTGCTAGCTTGGTGAACCGCTCCTCCAACTCAGAGGCGCGCGTTTCGGCCTGCTTCCGGCGTTCGCGTTCCCGGTGAAACTGTCCATGCGGGACCGTCTCGGACTTCGGGTCGTCGTCGTCATCGGTCTTCGCCGCATTTGCGTCAGGAGCGGCTTTGTCGCCTTCCGCTGCCTTGGTAGCTTCGGGGGCCTTGTCGGGCTCCTGGTGGTCGTCTGTGTCGATTTCTCCGGCCATTTTGCCCTTGAGATCGGCAAAGGCAGCATCGTCCAGAGCGTCAACGTCGATTTCCGCCTCGATGGCGGGGTCCTTGTCAGCCAATATGGCCTCCAGATTATGAGGGGATCACCCAAGCGCGAAAGGGTCGCGCGCCCTAGCGTTTTGAGCCCGCCCGGCTACACGTTGACCTGAGCCGTTCCATCGGTGATGGGCGTTACCATCGCGATAGCGGTCTCAACGTCAGTGCGTTCTTTCTCGGCAATCAGCTTTTGGCTGGTCGCTTCGTCTTTTCCGATCTCGGCAAACAGCTTCTTGAGTTGCGCCATGGCGACCTGCTGCTGTTCGGCCTGCTGCTCAGGCGTCGGCCCAAGCTTGGCGGCAGCAGCCTTGATCTTCTCAATGACAGAAGTCGGGAACGGCGCCATGTCGATCAGCGCCAACTGGATTTGCGGCGGCAGCATCGGCATGATCTGCATCAGCGAGTTCCAGATCATCATCTTCTGGTCCGGGCTGTTGATCTGGTCGTCAATCACAATGTCGTACTTGGCATCGGCCTCAAGAGCCAACGGCACATACTTGGCGCCCTCTTCGCCCACGATGCGCACCAACCGCCCATCGGCCAGATACTTCTGGATGATGTAGAGCATGAGCTTGCCGTGATCGCGGCGATAGCGCTTGAGGTTGTCAAACAGCGGGGCAAGGATGGTCATGCCCGACTGGCGACGCTGGTATTCGAGTGAGGCTGGTTGATCCGTCTCGCGCTGCCCCAACAGCTCCAGCGATACGCCCGGTACTTCCCGCACGGCCTCGATGGCAAACTGCATCATCTGGAAGAAGCTGGCAGGCATATCCGCCTTGGGCTTTTCCTTGATGCGCGAGCCTGAGATAGCACCGCTTGCAACCTTCACGGCTTTGTCGGTGCGCGCCCAATCCTTTTCGAACTGACGCACATCCTCGATTGCCCCATCCTCGTACATCAGCCCGCCCTTGGCGTTGCTGTTGAGGATGTGGAGCGCCTGAAGCATCCACTTGTTGGCCCAGCGCTGCGGGTCTTTCATGAGCTTCATCAGCCCATAGAACAACCCGGTCGTGCGGTCGAGATAACCCGTCACGAACTGGAACGAGAAGTGCGACCTGCACAGTGCCTCGCCAGCCTGAAGCACCTTGGCGCCAAGGAAGACGTTCTGCACCTGTAGCTTGTTCTTCTTGGTCGAAATCAGCGGCACGCCGAGTTCCGCCATGCGGGCCTTGAGCTTGCGATGATCGGCCGCGCTCATCTCTGACGTGGCGCCGGTCGTCGGGTCGGCTACCACATAGACCGGCACGCGCTTCTTGTACTGGAGATGCACGATGGTGACGCACTTGTCGTCACGCAGCATCTTTTCGGACTCGCCTTCGTAAAGGTCCGCCTCTTCCTGGCTTTCGTCGTCGCTGCCCTCGCGGTCAACCTGCGCCCACTTGGCGTCGAGTTCCGACACATGCGCATCGGGGAACATTTCAAGCGCCATGCTGATCGGAATGTCGCGAACACGCCAAAGCCGCTGAGCATCGGTCAGGTTCTTCTTGCGGGCGTTCTTGTCCCAATACATTTCGAGCGGATTGCAGGCGCTCATCGTCGGGGCGCCTTCTTCCTCCTCATCATAGTCAAGCGTCGTTTCCGTACAGCCTACGCCGCACACAGCAGCATCAAGAAAGGCGTCCGAGTCTTCGTCGTCCGCGTCGGCCTGGTCGCGAAACCACTTGCTGCCCTCAGTCAGCAGTTCGTTGGCCTTGGCATCGCCAGCCTCGCGGGGGAAGTATTTCACTTCCTGCCGGTTGCTGACTTCCATCCCGCCAACCGCGTTGATGACGGTATGTGTGCGGTTGAACGTGATCGCCGGACGCATCTGCGCTTTCAGGTCGCGCTTTTCCTCCTCGGTCCACTGTTCGCCAGCTAGGAACTGGAAATCCTCAATGGCCCCTTTGCGCCACTTGGCGGAATGCTCACGGTCAGCCCGAAACCATGCCTTGAACTGCGTGATGTCGCCGTCAGTGTCGTTCATGCTGTCCATGGGCTACTGGCCTCGGCATCTTCGTATGAACGGTAACGGTCAATCGGGCGGTTCTTGATCGGGCTGTCACGGAAGCCGGAGGCGAAATAGCGGAACGCATCTGCGCCGTGGCTAGACCAGTCATGCAGCGGAGCCGGGCGGTAGACCTTGCGCTTGTCGTCATAGTCGCGGCGATAGGACCGCAGAGCTTCAATGCCTCGCGCGCACTTCACCTTGTCGAACCAGCACCGATCAAGGATCATCCGAACAGCGTTCACGCCATCGAGAACCTGATGCATCTGCACAGTGGTTGGCCTGATACCGAGATCTAGAAGCGTGGCCGCGCGGCTCTTGCCGGTGCCCAACTCGTAATGCTCAATGTCGTGCGGCAATAGATGCTGGCTGTAGAGATAGCCCTTGTCGCGCAAAACCTTGGCGTAGTGGTCGAGACCCTGATTGTTCGCCTCGTAGTAGTCGATAAAGTGCAGTTCCCTGCCCACTTGCTGGCAGAACCAGATTGCCGTCGAGTCCGAGAAGCCCAAATCCCAAGCGGTGACAACCTGCTTGCCGCGCTCATGCGGGACATTGGTAATGCGCCCCTCCAGTTCGGCGTTGCGCATTTCCTTGCCGTAGAAGGCGCCGATAATGGCAGCGTCGAAGCTGCACATGTATTCCTGGTCGAACAGCGCTTGACCATCATCGAGGCCATAGAGCGCCTGATAATCCTTCTTCGCGGCCTCTAGCGCCTCTGGCTTAAACACGCCCGTTTCAGCGGCCGTCTGCCGAAGCCCGAACCATCCATCGTCTTCGTTCGCGCGTTCGTACATGGACCAGCCATGATTGCGACCGCGTGCGGTGTAGATGAACAGCGCCCACCCGTTGTTTTCCTCCAGCATGGGGCTGATGAAAGCCCATGCGGCAGGATTGGCGAGCGACCATTCCGAGAAGATCACGCCAGCAATACCGGCGCCGACAAGGCTGTCATATCGATCAGAACCGACGACCTGCCACACCGAGCCATTCTTGAACTCGATGAGCATGTCGTCATCAACGGTGCGCTTGCGCAGCTCGGGCGGGAATGCCTCGTCTATCCTTCGTTTGCCCGTATGGGCGTTAATGGCGTTCCAGATTGCCTTACGGCCTTGCTCATACTCGGGCAGCATGTGCCAGTACGTGCCGACACGCTCATGGGCTGCGACTGCCGTTCTATGCAGCGCCAGATCATCCTTGCCCCAGCGGCGGTGGCACACCAGAACACAGCGCTTGCCGCCGCGCTCCAGATAGTCCCATGCTGGCCTTTGGTATGGACGGGGTGTCCAGCTATTCGGAAGGCGTATCGTCGCCAAATCGCACCAGTTGGATAACCAGCTTGTCGCCATCTGCATCAGCCAGGTTGACCTGCTGAGCGACCTTGCCGTCAGTCCGGTTGGCTAGTTCCTGAATGGCCTGCATATCGCCATCTGTGGCTTTGGCGATGAGTTGGCGAGCTACAGCGCGGAGCCCTTTGTGGTCTTCGCCCAGCGCGGCCAGTTCCATACGCAGCGCATCGGCAAAGGGCTTTTCGGCCTTCCGCCCGCTGTTTGCGTTTCCCGCCATTCTGAAATGCCTAAACTGTTATGTTGTAACGCACTAAGCCAGCGTCTTCCGCATGACGAGGATGATGCTGTAGCTGTCGTTTGCTGTGTGCCCGACTGTGGTCAGGAGCACGTCGCCTGTAATGCCGGAGCCTGCGTTATTGGTGAGGCCGCGAAGCTCACGGCATGGGCCGCTGTCGAAATCCATACAGCCATCACCCTGAAGGTCGAGCGCGGTCACATCGGTGGTGGCATCCCACAAGAGACGAGCAACCATGCCGGAAACCGAATAGTACACCTTGGCGATGGAGACGCGGCTAGCAGCCGGCGAGAGAGCCGACACATCAACCTTGAGCACGGCAGACTCGCCAGTGCCATCGGAGGTGTTGGTGAATTTCATCACTGCCCAAGTCGCGGTATCGACAAGGGTCTGTGACGTTACGGCGTCGGCCATGTTGGGCCTCCGTGGTTTAGGAGATGTGCGACTGCATTACGCTTGGTCGCTTGGTTGGTGGAACTTACGTCAGTGACTCTGACATGAACGCGACGAACTCGGGATTGTCCCGCCATACCTGCGTCATGATGTTGCCGAGAACGGAAACGGTTCGCTCTTCATTATCGCCCGGATCGAGAACGCCCATGTAGTAAGCGGCGTGAAAGACCTCGTGCAGAAGGCACTCAGCCGATTGAGCGGGGCCATATGCCGTGCAAATCTTGATCACCGCGTTGTCGCGGTCGCAGGAGCCAATCTTGCCTTCGCCCGACGACTTATGGACCGGCCAGTCCTCTATCGTGTAATCGCGATAGCCCACACGAATGGACTTGGGCAAATCAGCCATTGCTCACCTGAAACAAAAGCCCCGGATATTTCACCGGGGGTTTGGCGCCGTATCGATCCGACGAACTTGCAGGATGGGTGGCCTACCCTCGCCTGCCACGATGCCCTTTGCCTGAACTCAGCAGGCGGGGGCAAACCTTGAATGTGGGGAGCCTAATTATATACGTGACAAAGCACGCGCCCTTTGGTACAAAAGGGGCATTAGGAGAACTGCGATGCGTCTTGATCACCCCGTCTTCACCAATGCCGACGAAGCCCGTAAGCACCTTGAAGCCCAACGTTGGCCGAATGGTCCGGTTTGCCCGCATTGCGGGAATGTCGATCAGAGCAAGATCACTGAGATGCAGGGCAAGGCGCACCGCGCCGGGCTCTACAACTGCAAGGAATGCCGCGAACAGTTCACCGTGACCGTTGGTTCGGTGTTCGAGCGTTCCAAGATCGCCCTGAATAAGTGGCTGCTGGCGACGTTCCTGCTCACTTCGTCAAAGAAGGGCATGAGCGCGCACCAGCTGCACCGCATGCTTGGCGTTACCTACAAAACCGCTTGGTTCATGGCTCACCGCATCCGCGAAGCCATGAAAGAGGACGTTGCGTCGTCTGGCCCGATTGGTGGCGAAGGCAAGACCGTTGAGGCCGACGAAACCTACATCGGCAAGAAAGACGATCAGTCGCCGTCGCCGCAGCGCAAGGGCCGTCCCTACCTCAAGCGCAAGCCGGGCAATATCAAGCGCACCGTTGTCGCTCTGGTCGAGCGCGGCGGCTCTGTCCGTTCGTTCCATGTTGAGCACGCGACCTGCGCGAATCGTAGATTGTCCGCGCAGGCAACTCCTACGCCCGACACACCTATGCGCTGAAACGGGCGGCGCATCGTGTGCCGAGCGTGCGCAGGGCAATCCTGCGCTTAAGGAGAAGAGCCATGAGTGCGATCTCATGTTCTTGGCCTATGGGAGTGCACGTGTGTTCTTACGTGCGCTTCCGGCTTGGACGTTGGGAAAACGTTCGAGAGCATTGCCGGTCACATCCGGCTAGCTAGTTCCCCTGAGTTCACTTGGCCCCGCTTAGGCGGGGTCCTTTTTTATGCCCGTTATTCACTACCCCTTTTTGGGGCTATTGTTAGTCCTTGACGGCCTTTTCGACTCGTCTGTTTTTGATTCTTTGTGCGGCTTCGGCGGGCTCTTGAGCATCCGCTTTAGCGTCTCGTTGAATTTGGTTTCGACACGGCTTGCATCGCGCGATACGCATCCTCAAGCCACCCGTCCCGGCAAGAAGCCCCGTCAGGGCCGTTGAGGCTCACCGCCTCATAACCTGCCTCCGCCATCTCGGGCGTGACCTCAATCTCCTGAATTTCTAGCGCCGGCCTGTCGCCCGACTCTGTAGGACGTCCCATGTGCTTTGTCACGTATATAATTGGGGTGGGGAGTTGTTCGGGCGCAAAGCGCCACCTTGTGCAAAAGGACGGTGCACTGATTTGCCGATGGCGTCAATAGGCAACTCAAAGGTTGCCCACCAGTCTTTGCAGGTCGATGGTTTCCATACCAGAGATGCCTCGAATTGGCCCAACCTTGTTCTGGATTTCGCTCTCCAGATTTTCCCGCATCGCCTTCCGTGCCATGTCGTCAGCGTCATAGATTGCACGGTCGGCCTTGGAGTGGCGGGCGCGCTCGACCGCTTCCTCTGGGTCCGCGTCCCGGATATCTGGCGCCTGTGTCGGGTCGAATAGGTCGCAGCCCTGCGTTGGAGACACCATGACAGAGCCGACAACATGCTGATGATCTGCCCACCTATTGCCTTCGACGTGCTTTGGGTGGACGCAAAACCGCCAGTCCTTGAAGTACGCACAGTTGCGGCAAATGTCCTCGCGCTTGGCATATATCGCTTCCATGCGCTGCTGGTGCCGCCGCCGCTCTCGTTCCCGCTTCTGGTAACTCGTGCCAAGCATTATGCCGCCTTCCTTTCCGTTGTCAGGCCGTAGTGTCGAGCGAGGGCGCGCTTCGCGCGGTACGCCCGCATGTATACCTTTTGGCGTTCGCGCTTTTCCTCAATCGACTGCTTTGGCCGTGGCGCTAGCGCTTCCTCTATCGTCATACCCTTTTGCAGCCGTTGGAGCACCATCCCGTACTTGAGCCCCGCCAAATCGCAGGCGTCCCCAAGAGCCATCCTCATGCCATTGTAGACGACGAACCGAGTGTTGGTCCGGTTGCGAATTTGCTGTTTGTCAGTCGCCCACCGACAGTTCTTCGGCTCGTAGTCGCCGTTGACATTCAAGCGGTCTAGCGAATGGGCCGCGCTTGGCCGCTTGCCCATATCAGATACGAAGCACTCAACCCCTGACATAGAGCCTTCCCCCTTGGCCCATCGATCGCAAACGGCGATGCCAGCACCACCATAGTTTGGGTTCTTCTTGTCCCTGCACCGCTTCATCATCGCTGACCAACTACGGTACTCTGGGGTGATTTGGCCGTCCCTTGCTAAGCCGTGCTTGACGTTCATGCCGCTACCCTTTCACTGTTCACAAGCCCATAGAATTTTGCCAAGGCATTAAGCGCGAGACGACAGTCAGCCACAAGATGCCAGCACTCGCGATCCATCTGTACGATCTCATACAGCGCCGCGAATAGGGCGCCATTGCCCCGTATCTCGTTCTGGGCGGATTGCACGGCTTTTGTGGCGTCATTGTACCGGGCGCGTGAGCGAAGGGTTTTTGCAACGTTCTCATAGTCACCGCTTCCGCCCTTGGTGGCGTTGAGGTCAACTGCCCCCGGTTGGCGTGGCGCGTGAACGGCGCGGGCATTGTTGGCGCAATCCTCGATGTAGAGCATGGCGGCTTCGTATTGAGGGCGGGAGAGTTCGCGTCCCATGCAGAGCCGACCGACGAAACACGACGCCATCGGCTGCGAGGCTTGCTCTAGCGGCAGGCCGTGTACCCGCTGCCTTGCCTCTATGCCGGGGGCGATGGTTTCGCGCTCGGTTAGTTCCATATCGCGGAACTGGTCACCGAGACGCTTGGCGATGCCGTCCTGTGTGCGTGACAGCCGCCCATTTGGTTCTCGCTTGCCAGTCTTGCGCTTTCTTGCCATTCGATCTGCCCCGATCTGTTGGAAACACTATTGCATATTCGCGCGAAAAATCATATGGTTAGCGCGTGTTCTCGACCTGATTTTCGGTCTCGTCGCCGTCTTTTTCGCGGATGAATTTCAGGGCGCGGAAGTGCAGTCACAACTCCCGCGATACCCACACCGAGGGCATGGATCGAGCCACGGGTACCCCGGCAGGTCTCGAAAGATGCTTTTGGGATTGATCCACGTCTCACCGCAGTCGTCGCAGGCGAGATGATCGTGTTCTTGGGACACAGCATCATGTGCGCACTGCCTAGCTGTCTCGCTACTCATCTATTGGTCTCCGGGGTTGGGCTTTGCTCACGATAAAAAGCGATGGCCGCTTCCGCGCGGTTGATGCACTCCTCGTAGGAGGGCCGGACAATCAGAAACAGCGGTTCATCGTTGCGCATTGCAGCGGCTTCGCCCGTCCCACGGATGCGCCCGAACTGCACTTCTAGCCCGCGCCATTCCTTGCTGAACTCAACGTCAACTTCGACCCGCTCGACTGTCTCGCTCATGTGTTCGTCTCCATGTTGAGAGTGGGTGGGGACTAAGGGCGCTTAAGCCCGAAATCTTTGCCCTTGATCTTCGCCATGCGACCGTCAGGGTGATGGAAAACGAGGCCCTCCATGTCGTTGCTGGCGAGGAAGTCGCGGATGGCGGCGAACGTACGCTCCGGCTGCATCTCGTCATCGAGGGCGAGCGCCGAATGCGGCACCAGAATGTGGCGCGTCTCGCGCTCCGGGTTGCCCTGAATTTTCGGGCCCAACAACTCATAGGTGCCGTCCGCCAAATCAGGCGCCCACTCCAGAGCTTCGCGGTGCCAGCGATCCTCCGGCGCGTCGGTGACGGGAACCCAGCCCACGATCTTGCCGGTTTCCATGTCGTGATCGGCAATCTCGAAATCAGGGATAGGCTTGTTGGCGAGGTCGGACGCCTTCACTTCGCGGCGCTTGAAAAGCTTGCCACCACGAATGAGGCAGGACGTGCCGTCAATCTTCTGAGTGGCGATGCCCTCACCGTCGAAAACCCACTGCGCAGCGCCGTTGATATGGTCGAGAACGCGGCTCCGGTCGCCGTTCCAGTCACGCTCGAAGATGGTCGGTATCTTCTTCATTTCGCTTGCTCCTAAGCCTCTGATTTGTTAGCATATTCGGACTGAAAACGCCACCTAAACACAAGAATTTCCGGCGATCACCATCTCCGCGATGGAGGAGGCTGTGCGGCCGACCTGCACGGGCTCTTGGTCACTCATGCTGCGTAGTCCTCTCCATCTGCATCATTGCCCACGGTAAAACGGGGGCGGGTCAATGGGCCAATTCCTTGCGAGCCTGGGATACGATCTCAGCCGGGAACGAATAGCGTTGAAGGGATGTCGGGGCTGGCTTGCCGCGAATGCGTTCGCAGGCTTTGAACAGAACCTCGTCGCCCCATCGGTCGAGAGCCACGGTCCCATCAGTCGGGTCCAAAAGCGTAGCGCGCCCTTTTTTATTCTGGTTTCTGGAAGATGCTATGGCATTTGCTGTAGCATTTGCTACAATCGAACCCTTATCTTTCAATGCCTTAGCTTTTCCGCCACGGCTCCCGGCCTCTTTCCGAGCGGCAGACTTCCTAGCAAATTTCGCAAGCTCAGATGAGAGCCGTCCATGGGTGATTTTACCGTCCGCAATGTCGAAAAATGGCGACAGTTTCGACCATGCAGCGGGCCAGCGCTCGCTCGGAATACGGGCCACCAGGGCAAGTTCGGACTCATCGTCAAGCAACTCGCCGTCGCCATTCCACATCGCCATCAGCAACAGCATGTAGGCGCCGACAAGCTCAGCACTGAGCCGCAGCGTGTCACCGACGAAATCGGAAACGTAAAGCTGCATGAAGGGGCGTTCGCTCATGCTGACAACCTCCAACCATAGCGACGGGTCAGCCGGCGCATGTCTCGGCGTTGTTCCGCGCGGGATTTCAGGTGAACCACTGGCGCCACCGTCTTGCTCTCCACCTCGCCAATTAGGCTCACGAGGGCGTCCATATCGGCGCGGATAGGCGCTAGGTCTATGGCGGGGGTCGAAAGCCGCTGTAGCTCATCTGCGAGGGCGTTGAAGGCTGCAATGTACTTCACCTTCCAAGCCGTCGCAGCGGCGCCAGTGAAGCCCATAACGACTAGCGAGAACCCATCCCGCGTCATACGATAGGAGCGGTATGTGCGGCCCTTGGCGTCCACATAATCAACCGGCGCAAAATTGCGCTGATCGAATTCCGGCCCGCATTCGTCGCGCACGCGGTCGATCGCTCTCAGCACGTCCTTGTGGGCCTTGTCGAAACTCGAGGCTATGTCGTAGCTGAAACAGGATGGGGCGCCGCTGACGAGTTGCACCGCCGCACGCTCAACCGTGGGCTGCTCGGCAACATCAACAAAGCCCTTGGCAGCAAGGTCGCGCTTGATCTGCGCGCGTTCGTTGTGTGGCGCTCGCCAGTCGCTCGGCGTGGCGGCGACTACGTGTAGATGCTCTAGCCCCTGCCCGTAGTGGACATGGACATGCTTGCCGCCGTTGTTGATCTTGAACGGCACTCCTGCCTTGGTTAGCTCTTGCGTGACGGCTTCTAGGCAAGGGTTGCTCATGCCGAGGCCCTCATCAGCGGGCCAGCCCTAACCTCGGCACGTATCCTCTCAAGCCGCTCCTCAAGCCTAAGGTCTTCCTCTAGCAGCAATCGAGACGACACGGCCGATGCAGAAGTTGCGCCGATGGCATCGGCAATCTCCTGCATCTTAAGACCGCTGGCGCGAAGCGAGACAGCTTCCTGCACCTTGGCTTCGGTCCAGAACACACCCCGCTTGAACCCGTTGTGATTGTAGAGGCGTACGCCGGTAGCCAGGAATTCCTGATGGCGCCGATAACCGTGCAACGCCGTGGTGTGGTCCTTGCCGCCGAGACGTCCGCCGATCTGCTTCCAGGACATGCCGCATTCCTCGCGCAAGCGGTAGGCGAGTTCTTGACGGGCATAGACCGCCGCCATGTCGCGGCGCGTCCCAAGCATGGCGCCAACGTTGATCTTATGCTTGCGAGCGACATCCCCCATGATGGTCTTCCACTTTGCCGTGGGGATGATCGGCGCGGAGTCAACATCCGGCGTCACGTCAACGCAGGCGGTAACGACGAATGGCGGTGGTTCCTGAATAGGTTCCACAGGCGCCGTAACCGCCTCAGGAACGACAGCGAGCGGCACGGCGCTGGCAGGTACAGCGACGGGCGCCCCAAGCCGTCTGCGACCTTCGGCGTAACGCTCTTTCAGAGCTTGTTCGTATGTCATTTGCACACACCCCTGAGATATGCCGATCCCCCGACCGGCTACGGTTAGATAGATTGGATAGTCACGCGGCAGGGGTCGCCTTGATCGACCCACACGACCTTGATTTCCTTGAGAATTCTGTTATCGTCGGCCTCAATGATTTGGTGGCTGACGAGCAAATCCAGCAGGGCTTTCGTGCCCGCATTGTCCGCGTCCCGCCGCCGCTTGTCGGGAGCACACAGCTCGACCGAAACCGCGACTTTCCCCAGCACCTTCTTAGGACGCTGAGAATTGAGCACCAGGCCCGCTTCCGTCTTCCATAGCCGGTACTTCTCGGACAGGATCGAACGCCCGCCTACGGCCCGATATAGAGCGTTGATGCTAGGTGGGAACGGGAGCGACACGGTTGTCATCAGCAACGGAACACGCGGACCTTGCCGCACGTCTCACATTGGCAATCGTAGTCGAAGCGTACCGGCTTCACCTCTCCCCGCTCATAGACAGGGCAGCGGTGCATGATCTTCCACTTATGGAAGTGCCCGAAAATCAAAAGCTGAAGCAGCCTAATCATCCCCTACCTCTTCTCTGATTGTAGAGAGGCGCGAGACCGAAGCTCTTGAACCTGCCAAGTCAGTTCGGTGAGCAGATCATGGAGGGTATCGCCATGCTCCGTTGCAAACCCGTTGGCACGCATCCAAGACGCAACAGCCTCCCGCATGGCGACAACGCCGTATGCATCAGCGGTCAGTTGCCCCATAGCGGCCTCAAGTTCGATGCTCATTTTCCCGCTCCTGATTGTAGAGAGGCGCTAAGAGAGGCGCGGACACCTTGCTCGTAGGCTTTGGAATGGCGGAATTTCGAGACGCGCTTGTGTGTGATGCGCTCGAAATGCCGGACGATTTCGGCGTGTTTCGCTAGCCATTCGCGGGTGGATTTGGTAGGTTGGGTGAGGGTCATTCCCAATCTCCATAACGGTCGCGCCACTCGTCTAGTTCGCGCTGTAGGTCGGCTTCGTACTTGTCGTCGCAGGGCTTGCAGATGCGATAGACGGGGCCATAGGAGCCCTCGTCTATGTCGCGGCGATTGACGAGGCGCGGGGCATGTTCGTGGCACCAGTCGCAGGTGCCGGAGTGGTCGCCTTCACGCATCTCGCGCCGGTGTTCGGCAAGGCACTCCTCGCACATGTCGTTGAGTTCGGCGCCCATGCTGTCGGTCTCGCCTTGAATGCGAGCGACGGCGGGCCGGTCATTGTGCCAATCGCAAACCGTGCCGTCCGGGACGTGGTGCCCTGCCCCCGGCAAAGTTGAAATTGGTCCTGTGACTTCGCTCATTTCTCTTCCCTCTCAATGGGGTTGGGAGACAGGGGGGGGAGGGCCACGAAAAGCGACCGAATGCAGCGCCAAATCTCAATCATCGCCCTGCCCTCGATTTCACTTCCGCTTTCTGCGCCGCGATTTCCGCAGCCAGTGCCTTAAGGCGATCAGCCAAATCCTGATCAACAACATGGTCGGTGGCCTTATCTGTCTCGATGATATGCTGGAGTTTGCGAGCCGTGCGGTCGCACGTATCGAGGTAGGCCAGCCGCAATCTGGCGAACAAGGACACGTCGCACTCTTTGGCGCGGCGCTTCTTGAGGTGCATGACTTGGTTGGGGCTTAGGCCGTAGCGCTGCTCGATCTGATGCAGCGCCGTATCGACGTTACCGCAACGGTAAACCTCGATCTCCAGCAGGTTCGCGGCGTAATTGCTCGCAGCTTCAATGGTCATTTCGGGAGCCAAATGTTCGGTTTTCGGGAATGGCATTATCGGCCTCTCGTGGTTGTCTGGGGACATCGAAGCCCGAGACACAGGAGAGGGAACGGTGAAGTTCAGGCAGCTTGCGGACATCGGCTTGGAAGGCGTGGATGCGCTGCTGCTTGCTAGAATGCATGAGGCGAGAAACCGAGGCAGCGACATGCGCGCCTCGGCTCGGCCCGCCACGGGATTTGTGGCGACCGACGCGGGTGAGGGGGAGACGCCGGTCGCCTTCGCGCAGTACGGGGGAGTGACCGTCGCGCAAACTCTGAATGGGAAAAATGGCCGAGCCGTGAAGCCCGGCCGAGTTAACAGGGAGGTCGTCAGACAGAGGTCGGAAGCCCAATGGGCGGCTATCTCTGCAAGCCTGTTCACAGCGAACAGGAACAAGCGCGTAGCGGCTCCGACAAGGTTTGCCCCAGCCTTGGCTACGCGTTTGTTTCTGTGCGTTGATAATGGTCATCAGAGCCAGCCCGCCGCGTGAGCTAAATTGAGCGCGCCCAACGCCAACGCGACGGCAAGCAGCGCTAGTACGGTGTGGGACTGACGGGTCATTGATCGTCGCCTCGTGCGCGCACGTGAGAGCCAAGGGCGGTGAGGTACAGATCGAGGATCGCCTGATGCTCGGAAAGCGCGGCTTGATCCTTGGACCGGATGCGGACAACCTCCCGCAAAACCTTCACGTCAAAACCGTTGTCCTTGGCTTCCTTGTAAATCTCGGAAATGTCGTCAGCGATTGCCTTGCGTTCCTCGTGAAGCACTTCGATGCGCTCAACGATGGCGCGAAGCTGGTCGGCTGCGATGCTCTCGGTGTTGGATGGGTAGTTCATGCTGCCACCTTCGCGCGGCGCATCTCGACCAGATCGTTGAACTCGATCCCAAGACCTTTGCGCTTCGATGCAGTCAGCAGCTTGTCCCAATGGGCCGCGTCCACTGACTGGCGTTCGCGCATCTTGCGGGCGTTGACGTATGGAACCCCCAGGTCAGCGGCCAACTCGACGGTGGACCAGTGACCAAGGAGAGCGGCGAAGGTGTCGGGTTTGCTGAGCATGGTACGTTAGGTACCGCACTCCAAAGCGACTTTCAAGACAAATCGTACCAGCCGGTGCGTTATGCAGCGTTTGCGATGAAAACTGCTGCCGACCGGCTTCGGGAACTGCGGATCAAAAAGGGCTACGCGAACGCTTCGGACGCGGCGCGGGCGTTCGGCTGGAACGAGAACACCTATAAGAGCCACGAGAACGGGGTGCGCGGCGTCAAGCAGGAAGCGGCCCGCAAGTACGCTGCGGCCTTCGGGTCAACCCCGGCTTTCATCCTAGGCATGGGAAACGGTGCGGATTCACCAATCATTAACCCTGTCACAAACGTTCCGCTTGTGGCTCGTGCCAGCGCGGGAGCATTCAGAGAGGATGAGGGGCTAGAGATCGAGGGGATTCTCGTGCCAGCCGTACCGCGCGCCGATGTGCCGGCGGGCGTGCAGTATGCCGTTGTTATTGACGGCGAGAGCGTCAACCGTAAAATTCCTGACGGCGCTTTTGCGATCTGTGCGCCTTTCGACAAGTACCCAGGCGGCCCCAAACACGGCCAGCTCGTGCATGTTGTCCGTGAACGCGCCGGGCTTCATGAGCACACAATCAAAGAACTGCACTACACCCGCGACGGCATGGTTCTCATGCCCTGCTCTACCGATCCGCGCTATCAGGAAGCCGTAGTTCTCAGCTCGGCAGAGGACGATACGACCGTCCGAATCCATGGCGTTGTCATAGGCGCTTACCGCCCCTTCTGAAAATAGTTGGTACGTTCGGTACGATTTTGCTTGCGTCCATTCGGTACGTAATGTACCACTCCTCCCATCGGCACAGGCAATCACGCCGCCGAGGGAGAGTGAGATGACCACGTACATCCCGGTTAAAGTCAACGACGCGGACTACGGCGACGACCGCGCGCGGATCGAAGCGAAGACGTACTTCGACCGGGAAACCGGCGAATACGACTGGGCTGTTCCCGCTTGGGAAGAGATGGGCCTCGGTGAGTTGGAGGGTGTTTTCGCCACCCGCCAAGAGGCCGAAGCCATCCTGCGCGCCACCGCCGAGTACCTACGGCTGTACGGCTACGAGGCCACCTTCCCGACCGCCTGACACTAACCGCCAGTCGATGCTGGCGGAATGGGGATGAGATGGGACGAGATATCCGGCGCGAAGGCAAGTTCGCCACCTTCTACGGCAGCAAGTTGCACCCCGGCCAAGTGCCGCTTGGCCCTCCCGACAAGCACGGCGTCACGACCTACGTCGAGCCCACTGTACTCACGGCACTGGAGTTGCTGGACGCCCTGAAGGGCATGATGGCGGCGAGCGAGGAGCCGGACCCTGAGAGCAAGTCTCCGCGCGCTGCTCTTCTTGGGGCTGCTTGGCAACATGCACGAGACGCCATCGCAAAGGCGGAGGAGCGGCTGTGACCTACGACCAGTGGAAGACCACTCCGCCAGACTGGATGCAGGAGGCAGACGAACCGACGCCCGAGCAGCAGGCTCAGGAATGGTTCGATGAGTGGTTTGGCCTTTGGCTCGATGACCTCGATGACGACGGATACATCGAAAGCCTCGCCGCCTAACCCCCAACACTACAGACAGACAATAGGATACCGACCGATGAACCCGATTATCTCGATGAAATACGCCACCTCCCACGGGATGACCGCCACCGATGTCCGCTGCATCGCGGCTTGGCACATGGACCGCTCCGAAAAGGACGGCGACCGCCACGACATGATTGCGTTCCGCCTCTACCGGATCGCCGCCGCGCTCGCCAGTCGCTCCTAACCCAGACAGACAATAGGAGAGGAACGATGGCCCTCGTTGATGATCTGAAAGCGGCGAAGGCGTTGATTGCCGACCCGAAGAATTGGCGGCGTGGCGGTTGGGGCCGTCCGGGCAATCGGTGCGCGTTAGGCACCCTGCTCGACCTTGGCTGTGGAGTGGGAAACGTGCCCTCCCATCCTGTCACCAAAGCACTCCGGCGCTGCCTGCCGGGCAACTTTCTCGGCATGGGCTCTGTCGTCCGGTTCAACGACGATCCAACCACCACACATGCCGACATCATGGCCCTGTTTGACCGTGCGATTGCCGCTGCGGAGGCCGCGAAATGAGCCGCATCAACTGGGAAGCCGCTTACCTCAACTACTACGCGGAACGTGCTGGACTGATTGGGCACGATGCGCGCGACGTTCGCGGATGGCTTGAAGCCCACCCCGACTATGACGGCGAAATCTACGCAAACTGGAATGACGGTTCTGACGACTTTCTCGTGACCGACATCTTCCGTCCCGAGCCCGACGACGACGCAGAAACCATACCAGAAACCACGGCTCCGGCCAAGCAAAACCCGTCCCTCAATGACGTTACCGCACTCGTATGCGCGGACATTGTGCGGACTGTGAGGAGGGTAGCATGAACAACGCCCGCATCAAATCCGCCATTGCCGAAATCGAGAAATGCGAACGCGCTCTGGCGTGGCTTGAGGAATACGGCTCTCAGCTTACCGGCGAGAAGGGCCAGTTCGAGTTTCATCCCCGCGCCTACTTTGCTGGTTCATGCGAAGGCGCGGATCAGGCGATGGGGATGCTGGCGAGCTTCGCGCGGCTTTCTCTGCCGGAACTGGTCAAAACCAGCATCGAGAACTGCCGCAACACCATCGTCATGAGCAAGTCAGCGATCCTTGAAGAGGTGGGCGAATGACCGAACTCACCCTCCAAGAGGCATGGCAATCCGCCCCCATTGAAACAGAACTCGCCCGCCTCCGTAGGGAGAGGGCCGAGAAGTTCTGGCACCCCACAACACCAGCAAGGGTGGCTCTGATGGTCACATTGCAGGCGATCAAGAATGAGGATGAGAAATGAACCTCAAGGCACTCAAGGAAGCTGCGGAGAAGGCAACGCCGGGTGAATGGCGCTGGCTCATCCATGACCACTCGATGGCGTCCCTCGGCGTTGGCGACGACCCCGGCATGGGCGACCCTCTGGTGCTCAACGTCTCTCCGTGTCGCTCATGCGCAGACCGCGCTAAGGCCAAGGACGCCGAATGGGAATGGGGACGCTGCACAACGCCAAGTGAGGAAGACGCTCGCTACATCGCCCTCGCCAACCCCTCCACCATTCTCTCTCTCATTGAGAGGGTTGAAGCTTTGGAGGAGTTTCGGCGCGACGTAGCCAACACCTTTGACGAGGAAAGCTACACGCGCCCCGGCAGCTTGGAACGCAGCATCGGGGACCGCGCCCGCGCCCTTTCCACCATTACCAAGGAATGAGCCATGAACCAGGCATCACGAACACGCCGGGCCTTTGCGAGCCTTGCCCTCCAGTTGCGCCGTCAGTCTTGGCAGCATCGGAAGTGGGCTTGGGAGGAACAGCGTTGCGGCGATACCGCGAAATATCACGAGCATGCCGCCCGCGCGATCCGCGACTGGCGTGATGCGAAATCAGCACTCGAAACCGCAAGGAAATGGTGATGGCCGCTCTCGATCCACGCATTGAGATAGTACGCGAAAAGTTCGGTTTGGACAAGTCTGACTTCTGGGAAATCCCTCAGAAACCGGGCACTTGGGTGGCAAAGCACGCAGCCCTTGAAGTCGCCGCCGTCAAGGCTGGCATCCTCTTTGACCTGCCCGTCATCATCGAAAGCGATGCGCCCGGTCTGGTCACTTCAATGGTCGTGCAAGGCGTCATGGAAGGCCGCACCGAATGGGCGACCGGCGAGACGAACCCGAGCAACTATCGCGTGAGCGGCAAGCAGCCATCATACCCGTGGGCGATGAGCGAGAAGCGCGCCAAGGACCGCGTGATCCTCAAGCTGATCGGCATTCATGGCCTCGTCTATTCGGACGCGGAGGGCGACTTTCACGAACCCGAGGATGCCCCCGCTTTGTCCAAGGCGAAAGCCCGCGAACCCTACGCCGAGATGCAGGCCGAAATCGACGCCTGCGGCTCGCTGGAAGAACTCGCCACGCTTTGGCAGTCCAAGGCATTCCAGGCTGAGTTCCGCAAGCTCCCGGCCGACTGGCAGGAACAGCTTACCGAGCGGAAAGACCTCCTCAAGGTCGAACTGACCCCACCCCGGCGCGCGAACGTGCCGCCCAACTTTGAAGGAATGCCCGCATGAGCACCGAACGCTGGGACGCATTGAACGTCCGAAACTACATTGACCGCAATGGTGAGACGAAGGCCGCATTCACGCGCATAGGCACGATGTTTGCGAACAGCAAGGGTGGGTTCACCCTGAGCCTCGATGCCCTTCCTACGCCATCCCTGAGCGACAAGGGGGCCATTGAAACGCGCATCCTCCTTGTCGTTCCCAAGCCCCGTGACGACAACGGCGGCGGGCATGGCGGGGCTGACGCACCGTTCTGAGTTTCCGCTGACCAACAGGCCCCCGTTCCTTTCGCCGGGAATGGGGGCCGGGAGCGGACCAAGTATGGGGAACACGATGAACTACCTTCTAAGCCAGCTACAGGACAGCGTTGAAATCGAGGGCATCGCCAGCGATCTCCTCGCCGCCAAGACGCCCCATGATCTGGTGATGATCTGGTGGGGCAAGGCCGACGCATTCGATGAAGGCTCTCGAGCCCGCAAGATATTGCAGGCCGCGTATTCCAAGCGCCATGGGCAGCTTACCGGAGCGCTTCGATGACCACGGCAACCGTCACCATTCGCACCGACGCGGACCGCAAGCTGATCCAGCGATGGGCCGCGAACGTCAAGCTTGGGACCATCGTTGAGTTTGCCGAAGGGCCGAAGCGCACCAGCGAACAAAACGACCGGCTTTGGGCAATGCTCGGGGACGTGTCGCGACAAGTCGAATGGTACGGCCAGCACCTATCGGATGCCGACTGGAAAGACGTGTTCACCGCCTCCATTCGCAAGCTTCGCGTGGTCCCAGGTATCGACGCAGGGACGTTCATCCCGCTTGGGCTGCGCACGTCAAAAATGCGCAAGGCTGAGATGAGCGACCTGCTCATGCTCATTGAAAGCTTCGGGGCTGAGCACGGTGTGGTGTTTGGGGACCAGCAAGAGGAGCGAGCGGCATGAGGATCATCCTGCATGGCATTGATGACTTGGCCGGTATGGCTAAGGCCGCAGAGAGCGCTATGGCCTATGAGGCCGGGCATCGGTCCACAGACGGCACCGGCAAGCTGAAAGACCTCGGCCTTCGGTTGGACGGGAAATTCTACAGCGTCCGCTTCAATAAGGACAGCGTGTCGGTGTGGTGCAACGAATGATCCGCTCGGCAAAAATCCTCCGGCACGCCAAGGGTCAGCCCTGCACCGCACGCTTCCCCGGCATCTGCAACGGCAACCCCGAGACGACCGTGTTCTGCCATCTCAACGGCGCGGCATTCGGCAAGGGTATGGGACAGAAGGCGCATGACGTTCTCGGCTTCTTCGGCTGTAGCGCGTGCCATGCTGCCTACGATCTCGGCCACGGCACGAAGGGCTGGCTTGCTGGCGACATGCACAAGCTGGTGCTGGAGGCCGTCTGCTCAACGTGGGTGGTCCTGATTACGGACGGCATTGTCATTGTGCCACGTGACCCGGAACGGCTGTCTAGCGAGCGCCAGGTGCCGCCCCGGAAGCCGCCCGCCGAACGCGCCCGCGTTCCACACAATCCAGACCGCAAAATCCAGTCTCGTAACAACCTCAAGAGGGAAAAAGCATGACCATCAACGAACAGATTGCGCTGCTTATCCAGCAACAGACCTACGCGGAACGAATGGCGATGGCGCAGTTCTTTGCCAGCCTTGACGAGCACACCGCCGACTATATCGCGTCCGCTCTTGATGGTTGGGCGGAAGACAACGAGCCGAAGGGAGATGATGAATGATCCGCCCCATTCATCTCGCCCCGCTGCTTCTCATCGCCCTGCCCCTCGCTGCCTGCACCAAGGCAGAGAAGCAAGGCGCCGAAAGTGTCTTGGCCTCTTTTGGTGTTCCTCCTGTTCCTGATTATTCGGGATCAAATGAGCAAATTGTGGCGCTTATTTCCGCTTCGGAAGTGGAGGCTGTTGAGCCTGTGCCGGTGACGCCGCCGGCAATGGTTCAGGTCTGTTGGGAGGAACCTAGACGGGCGGGAACTTGGTTCGAAACTGTCTGCGAAATGCGACCCGCGCTGTAGGTGGAAAACACGCGGAAAGCCCCGGAAACCTTGGACTTTTCGCTGATTTGAGACTACAGTATTTCACTGATCCGAACAAGGATTTTCGACATGTCGATGAGCTACGACGCCGAACAGTATCACTCCCTTTGCACGACGCTTTGGCAATTGATCGGCACACCCACAGATGACGAACGCGGAGAGCATGTCGCTGTCATCATTCAACAGCGGATGGCGCTCCTGAAGCTGAAGCGAGACACGTTCGAACGCCAGTACCACGACGCCGATAGTGTCGTTGCCGAGCTTCGCGCCCGTACGCAGCGCTTCCGCGAAGCCTTGGGCTTCATTGCGGAAGAACAGGATCGAGGTCGCGGCGACGGCCAGCCAGAACCCGGACCAGCCCACGATGACGTGACTATGTGGGCCGTGGCTCTCAATGCACTTCGGGAGGGCTGAGATATGAGCGACCCGCGTGACGACTACGACGATTATCCAGATGATGAATGCGGCAACTGCGGCGGTGAAGGCTTCACCTATGATTGCATCGACGGGTGCTGCCTCAACGCCGAGGACGGCTGCGAACTGTGCGCACACCGGTGCGACTGGTGCAATCCTCGCAAGCCCAAGGTGCCAGACAACGAAATCGTCGCGTTGCGCCAAATCCTCGCCGACGCCCTTTCCAACCCCGAGTCTCACTCATGACCCACCAAGACAAACTGAGTGAGGAACTGTTGCCCTGCCCGTTTTGCGGCGAAGCGAAATTCGCCCGCGTCCAGCCGTACCAGTTCCCGCCCGACAGCGAAGGGCCGGAATGGAAGTGGGGTCATCACGTCATCTGCGATGCATCTGGCATCGAGGGGTGGGAACGCGGTTGCGGTTGCTCGTCGGCATGGGCTGAGACTGAGGCCGAAGCCATCGCCGCATGGAACCGTCGCGCCCTCCGTTCCGCTACTCCCATGCCGGGGGTGGTGGTGAAGCCGCTGGAGTGGTCCAAGCGTTTCCCAAACGAAAGCATGTCGCGCGCGGATACCGCATGGGGAATATACCGCGTGTGGACCTTTTACGACGCTGGAAGTTGGTTCTGGCAGTACGGCGCCGAGGCTGACCAAACTGCGCCTGACGAACCGACTGCACTTGCCGCCGCCCAAGCCGATTACGAAGCTCGCATCCTCGCCGCCCTATCCCCGCCTTCAACGGGAGAGACGGGGGAGCCGGTGCCGGTCGCGTGGGTGCCTGCCGTCTACATCGGCAAGGTCATGGACGGAGAGAATGCCGTTGACGCCGTGCTGTGGAACAGCGCCGCACCGGACGGCTCGCGCGTTCCGATTTACGATCACAGTTCCATCGCCCCTCCCCCAAGGGAAGCAGTAGAGGCCAGCGGGTGGCTGATCGAACTTCGCGGGCAGGTGCCGCAGTGGTGGTATCTGGGGGATGACGGAGAGGACGGGCAAGGGTGGACGACTGAAAGCCTCAAGGCCCTTCGCTTTGCTCGCAAGCAGGACGCCGAAGCCTACATCGAAAACGTAGGCTGGACCGAGGCGTTCGCCTCAGAACACATGTGGCAAGACCGCGCCGCTCTCAATACCAAGGGAGGAGAGTGATGGCCGGGCCGAGCGCAATACAACGGTACTGGCTTGCTACACTGGCACGCGACTATGCCGGTGGAGGTAACGCCCTAGTGCCGATAACCAGCGACGGGCTGCACAACACCCTGCTTAGAGAGCAGCGAACCTTCGATGCGTTGGAGCGCCGAGGCTGGGCGGTATATCGCCGCCGCGAGGACGGATACACCATCAACGGCTATCAGATCACCGACGCCGGTCGCGCCGCTCTCTCCCCCGGAGCCCATCATGAGTAAGGGAACGGAACGCCAACGACGCGAAGCCCTTGACCGTCTTCGGAGCGAGATGGGCCATCGCATGGTGATCTTTGATCGAAGATGGCGCAGCGGAGAAGAACCCGTCCGCGATGCGCTCTACAACGCCGATGGTATGCTCTGGAACGCACTCGAAAGCCGTTACGGCTACAACCTGCGTCCGCTCATGTCGGAGGTCGCCGCTGACCTTGGCGTCAATGACGAGCTAACTCGGGTGATCCTGCTGGGCAGACGCGAACCGTCCAAGGCTTTTCTCGATGCTGTCGGGTGGGAGCGCGTCACACTATACCGTCGCAAGGAGTCCGGCCATGAGTGACCCGAAGGAAGTTGCAGACCTCGTGGGGAAGATGCTCAAGCTTGGCGAATGGCTTGACCTCGATTTCGGACGCGACGACCCGCCCGCTGGCGATGACTGCCGAACTGTCGCCGCCACCCTCCAGTCCCTCTCTGCCGACCTGGAGAGGGTGACCAAGGAACGGGATGAAGCCCAAAAGGCTGAAAGGGACTGGATACGCTGCTCCAACGAATTGACCGGCCATCTTGAGAGCGCCGAGGCCCGTATCTCCACCCTCACAGAAGCGTTGGAGTTCTACGCTCATGCTGACACGTATGCCGCCATCGGGTTCATGGCTGACCGTCCCGCTGGCGAGTTCATGGACGATTTCAGCTTCGATGAGGATTTTGGCCGAGACATGCCCGGCAAGCGCGCCCGTGCCGCCCTCCGCCCTCATAAGCAGGGAGAGGGGGTATGACGGACCGCAACATGCATCCGCACGCGGAAGCCCGCCTAGCTATGGCAATGTGGTCGCATGAGTACGCGCATGAGCAGCGCGGCGGGGTGATGGACTTCTGGGACTACATCGGGCCTAGCCGTCGCCGGATTTGCGTGGATGCTCTCGACGCTATCCTGCGTGCCGAGAAAGAGAACGGTCGCGCGCCTGCGGAGGTCAAGCCATGAGGTTCAACAAGCCCTACATACTCTACTCCATAGCTATTGTTCTTCTCCTTGCTCTCGTTATTGGGATGGGGGGAGGGGAATGAGCCTAGACCTCGACAACCGACCGTTTTCGTCGGAGGAGCTTGGCGAACGCTGGGGAGTGTCAGCGCAGCATGTCCGCGACTTGATCGCCAAGGGCACCTTGCGCAGCTTCCGCGTTGGACGTTTGATCCGCATCCCCGCGACCGCAGTCAGAGAGTTTGAAGAATGCCCACCTACCGCGCGAAGCTCTACCGAGGATCATACTATGCCGTCTGGTCCGAGCAAGGGAAAACGAAGAGAGCGGCTCTTCATACCACAGACCAGCACGAGGCAAAGCGCCGCCTGATCGACTTTGAGCGCCAGCGGGAAACGCCGAAGGCAAATGGGAACACGGTGGGGGATTACGTTCAGACGTACCTCGCCTACAAAACCAGCCGCGTGCGCGACCCGGTTCGCCTTCATGGCGCATGGGCGAACGCTGAGCCCATGTTTGGGTATCTCCGCCCCGAGCAGATCACGCCGGAGCTTTGCGAGAAGTATGCCGCGCATCGTCGCCGCCTAGGGCGTGGGGATGGGACTATCTTGAAAGAGATAAACGTGATCCGCCAAGCCCTGAACTGGAACAACATCACCAGCGCTCGTTTCGAGGCGCCTAGCGCCCCGCCACCACGCGACCGGTGGCTGACCAAGGAAGAGGCCGCGAGGCTCCTAGACGGCGCTAAGCAGCCCCACGTCAAACTCTATATCAGATTGGCCTTGGCGACCGCCGCAAGGCGCGGGGCGCTGCTTGACCTGACATGGGACCGGGTAGACTTCGCCCGAAAGGAAATTGACTTGATCGTCCCAGACGAAGCGAACCGCAAAAAGCGCGCCAAAGCGGTTCCGATCAATGACCAGATTTATCCAGAGCTACAGGCGGCGGCAGTTGCCGCTCAAACGCCCTACGTGATCGAATATGCGGGGGAAGGGGTGCTGAACATCAA
>Ga0172380_10001257_pt1 | contig 44244 bp, 55 predicted proteins | sample Leawe162metaG_FD_119747 | JGI IMG/M metagenome (GOLD analysis project Ga0172380, IMG submission 119747) | Leachate microbial communities from a municipal landfill in Southern Ontario, Canada - Leachate well 162 metaG | ecosystem: Engineered > Solid waste > Landfill > Unclassified | place...
CGCATGGCGGCGATGACGAGCTTTGCGACTGCAGCGCCATTGCTGACGGTGAAGTCGTAGGTTGCGTTCGCAGCCGGTGCGTTGCTGTAGGAGCCGGATGCTCCGGAGACGTGATCGGTGTCGAAGAAGTTCTGCCCGTCGTAGGCAGTGCCGTTCGCTTCGATAAGCGCGGCGAGCGTCTCATCGTAGAAGCGTTCGCCTTCTTCGGCGAGGGAGGACACGCGCAGACGGATCTGTCCGTACTGCTCGTCATCGAGCGCATCGCGGTCGACCGAGATCGTGGCTTCGTAGCTCTCGTTGACGATCTCGAAGGAGTGCTCGAGCAGCGACTCAGCTTGCCGCTCGTCCACCCACTTTTTCATCTTCGGGACTGCTCCGAGCCAGCCGTACTTCTCGGAAGCTTTTGTGCTGTTCACGACGGTGCAGACGGTCTTATAGATCGTCTGTTCCTGTGTTTCCTGCTGCGCCTTTTGGAAGTCGCGTTGCAGCCCGACCGTGAGCAGCTGGGGGATATCTGATTTGACTAACGTCATTGGTCAGGGGGGGAATAGAAATGGGAGAATGGTACGGGGAATTTTTCGCTTATTGAATGCTCACGGTTTTAGCTGGCGACTGCCGAGACACCGTCGACGAAGTTGTCGATCTGCACCCAAGCTTGGGATGCACTTTCGACTTCCACGATCGTACCGATGCGGATCTCTTGCTGTCCGGTGTCGCTCGTTACCGTGACGACCGAGTCGTCAGATACGTTATTGATGTACACCGGCTTTCCAACCGATGCGTCATTCAGCGTGTCGCTGAACGGAAGGAGGAATACTCCCTTGCGCCACACGCGGCACTTCTTTGCCTCATCCGCTCCGGCGGAGTTGTCGCATCCCTCGTAGGAGATACCCACGAAGATGTCACCCGATGCAAGGGTGAAGGTCGTCCCGTCGTTCTGTTGGAGCATCCTGTCGGAAGCATCCAACGTAACCGGCACGCCTTTGTAGATGATCTCAGCGGCTTGGACATCGTAGGCGACGATATCGCCGTCCTTTCGCCGAGCATCCCTATCTGCTGCAATTGCGGTCATTGGTCAGGGGGGGGAATGAAATGAGAATAATTGCTGGTACGGGGAGACTGATTTCGCTCGGCTGTTTACGCCTTGGCCTTCTTGCCCGTCTTCTTGAGCTTGAGGTGTTCGGCGGCAATGTCCTGAGCTTCGCTGAGCTCGTATCCTGCACCCATCAATTTCTTGACGGCGGGGTGCTCCTCAGACAGCACGACGTTGCCGTCGTCGTCTTTGCCGAGTCCGATCTCGCCGAGCATGACGAGCTGGATATCGCCGAGGATTTCCCACAGCTTCTGTTCCTGCTTTTCGCTGAGGTTGACCGCGAATTGCGCGAGCTTTTTGCGGGACTTCGGCGTGAGCTGGACTTGCGTCTCGTCGCCGAAGATCTCGTCGACGTTCTGCTCTGCTTCACTGAGGCGGATCGCCGTCTCCCGTTCGGAAAGACCGCGCTTCTGCTCTCGGAGCTGAGCGAGTTCCTCGCGCTCACTGAGCTCGAGGGGCTCGTCTTCGACCTTTGCGGCCGGTTTCTTTGAAGGCTTTTTAGCGGGCTTGCGCTCGGATGCCTTCACTTCCTTTTCCTTGGGCTTTTTATCGCCCTGCTCTTTGTCGTCACCTTCGGAGTCTTCCTCCTCTTCGGTGTCGTCTTCCTCGTCATCGCCGCCTTCGGCGAGCTCGAGAGCCATCACATCGGCGTGAGCCTTTTTGTATTCGGGAATTTCGCGCTGCTCCTCAGAGAGTGCAGCCCAAAGTCCCTCGAACTCGGCCTTTTCCGATGCAGTGATCGTCTCTTTTCCAACAAGGGAGTCGAGCAGATCTAGCAATTTATCCATGGGTTCTGATGGGGAATGGAGATAGAGAATTGCGGATCGCTCCGCGTTGGCTTGCTTGCCGGGGGCTGCGCCACTGGCGTCCGTTTCGCTCGCAAGGATGGGAGCCATCCCTTTGACGACCGGACGGTTCGTGAATGCACCGCCGAGAAGTAAGTTGCTGTAGGATTTTCCCGTCTCGATGTCCCGGTAGACCCGGGCAAACTCGGACGAGAAATAGTGGTATGCGCCGTCATTGAGCAGCTGGGCACCTTTGGCCGTGAGCTCGAGCGTCGCGTGCAGTTTGTTCTTCGCTTTCTGATATACTTTTTTGAATTCCGCCAATGCCTTGTGTTGTGGATCATGATCCTCGTCGGCGAAAATCTTGATGCCGCGCACTCCCTTTTTGAAGTTCCGCACCATTTCGCTGAGGGATTTCTCGGTGATCGAGAATTTCCCGTATCGTTCGTGCTTCCATTCGCCGGTGCGGAGGATCTCGACGTCGATCGTGTCGCCTTTCTTGTATTCCTTTCCCTCCGCGAGTGAGAGCTCATTGAAAAAATGCGCTTCGCTGCATGCGCAATCCGCCATCGGCGGACAGGGGAGCCGCATCGCCACGAGCTCGTCCACGAGCCCCGTGATCGTGTCCTTCGTGGCTTTCTCCATGAGCTTCGCCAGTTCCTCTTTCTCCATTTTGCGGCGCAGCCTCCACAGGATGGCGTCGAAGTCCTTCGCATCGAGCCCTTTCGCGTACAGCGCATCGATGATGCGCGTGGCGAGGTCTTTGCTCATTTGAGGCGTTCCCTCGGTGAGTGCGATGATTCTGTCGTTGCGGTTCATAGCTGGCGGAGGAGATCGGCCGGGACGACGAACATTTCATCGTCGGCGGTTTGCTCGATGGCGAGGATCCGGTCGCGCATCTTCTCCATGGTCTTGAAGTAGGTGGCGATCGCTTCGTGCTTCGGCATCGGAACCCCGTCAGTGTAATCCTCAGCAGGCTCAACGTCTATTTTTACTGCACTCTGCGCGGTTTTGTCGGGTTCTGTCGTATTTTGTTTCCGTCTCCGGACACCGGCGGCGACGTCGTCCACGAGCTCGCGCTGAATTAACTGCAGGACGCTGAGCAGGTTATATTTCCCCATCCGGTCTCCCCGGATTTCGTATGCGTACTTCCCCGGCGCTGTCACGCGCACCACGATCTCCCCGAGCCCTTCTGTCGGATCTTCGGCCATGGGCAGGATCCTACACCGAGCGGCTACTGCCGAACAGTGAAGCGGATGCCGTCCGCCATGAAGATGCCGCGCATCACCTCCGCGAGCTCCGGGTTCGCGCCGCGCGCTTTGACCGGGATCCACTCCTCTTTCACGTCGTCCCATACTTCGATTACGTCCGGCGCGATCGTGTTCTCGATGTAAAACGTGGGCACGCCCGGGGGCATGTGCGGATCCGGCTTCGGTTTCAGTTTGCCTACTTCCCCGGCGGGGATGCGGTAGAGCACCGTGTCGTTCTTCAACGCACCGGCGGCGCTCGCAATGGATCCGTCCGGTGCGAAGTAGAGCGCTTTCTCGTCTTTGTTCGGCACGAGCCCTTTCTTTGCGATGCTCTTTTGCGCGTCCGGCGTGCTGGCGTGGTAGACGTATCCGGTCGGCGTGCGGATCTCGGTGCCGCCCTCGAGCACGATCTTCCGGGTGAGGGATTGCTTCACGCCCACGTCGACGCCCTGCAGCCCCTGTTGCAGCGCCTTGATCGCCTCTTTGTGTTTCTCCACGCGGTTGGCGAATTTCCCGCTCTCGAGGTACTCGGCCACCTTCGCCGTGCGTTCCTCGATCTCTTCGTTGATCAGCGCCACGGTTTTTTCCGAGGTGTGCTCTCCCACCACCGGCGCTTTCATCGTCGGTGCAGTTGCGGCCGTCTTGTTCGTGGGGATGCTCGCGCTGATGTTCCGCGTGAATTCCGGCTTGAACGTCGTAGCGATGAGGATCGCCACCCAGATCGAGCGGCAGTTGATATGGCGCGGCGGCGAGTAGTTGTCGTAATCCTGACTCCCCGCCTTCACCACAATGCCGTCCAGTGACATGCAGATGGCCGTGGTGCGATCATCGAGGATCGCGGAGAATTGGAAGCCGTAGACGCGCTCCGGGTACCGTGCGAAGATTGACCCCCGCCCCATGTTCACACTCCCCGTCACGCTCAGGGTGTTGGCAGTGGCCTCCGCGAGTTTGATCGTCTCATCGAGTTTAGTCTCGCAGAGCGCAATCGTCTCTTGCTGTTGCTCGCTCAGCTGCAGCTCGGCGTCCATCGCTTCCTTCACGGCATCGAGCGCGGCTTTTTGAGTCGTCTCGGTGATCTTGCCGCCCCCGGCCTTTTGAATTGCTTCGGTTGCCGCCTGGACAGCGACGGCCTCGAGGTTCCATGCGATCTTCCCCGCAATCGCGTCGTTCTGCACGCGCATCGCTCCCCGGATCTCCGGCGACGTCGGCGGCACCGGCAGATAGTCTTTGTCGCCGGGCTTGCTCCCCGCGTTCAGCTCTTGTGCGGCCGTGCGCTTCCCAACTTCGAACATTTCCTTTTGCACGTCGGTGAGCGCTGCAGCCATCTCTTTGAGCACGTCCTTCGGCACGGCGACTTTCCCCAGCGCCTTGATGTCGTTGTACTTCACGGCGAATTTGATCTGCTCGATGAGCGACGTGCGCGCTTTCAGCACCGATGCGCGGAAGCCTTTCTCGAGCTTCGCGGTTCCGTCCTTCATGCTCCGCGATATCAGTGTGAAGTTGACGTTACGCTCCGCCAGCGTGAGCGGCCGCCATGCCTTCCGCTCGTAGCTGTTCGTCCTCAAGCCTTTTTTTTTTGCCTCCGCGAGCTGCAGGGGTTCCACTTCGTTTTGGAGCTGAATGATTGTCTCGTTATTCAGCAGCTGACTGAGTTCGAAGAATATCGGCGGATCGTGGTGCTCACTGAAAAATCCGGATTCTTTCTTTTTCGTTTCGATTTCCTTTTGCCCTTTGTCGCGCTCGTCGCTGTACACCTCGCGCAGCGCCTTCGCGGATCCCCGGATCGTGGCGTTATCCTCGAGCAGCCCGTCGATCGCCAGCTGCAGCGCCTTTGACTTCTCTCCCTTGCCCCCACGCTTGCGCAGGGCGCGCAGCTCTTTGATTTTCGCGTTGTTCGCCTCGATCTCGTTCCTGAGCGGCTCCACGGCGTCCTTCATGGTCAGGCGCTTCTCTTTCACGGCCGACCGGATGGCTTGGATCTTCGCGCTCAGCTGTTTGCGGCGCGCGCGCAGGATCTTATTCACGCCCACGCGGGTTTGGATGTCGCTCGTGCGCAGCTGCTTCAGCGGTGTCAACAATGCTTTCCGTTCGGTGCGCAATCTCTTCCGCTCCGCCGGTGTCTCGGCCGCCTCGATCGATGCGCGGTACTGATCGGATATGTTCTGGATCCGGGCGCGCGTCACTTCGATGCGCTGCACCACGGTCTCTTTCTGGCGCAGCAGCGCCTTCGTGTCGCCTCCGCGCGCGGCCGTTCGCTCATCGATACGGTCTCCGGCCGCCCGGCGCTCTTTGTCCATCTCGTCGCGTTTCTGCAAGCGGCTGTCGCGCGGGGATGGCTTCTTTTCCTTCCCGCCTTTGCCCCGGCCGAGCAGCGCTTCGCTGATCGCTTTCTTGTGTTCTTCGGTGAGTGGCTTCCCCTTTGCCAGCTGGATCACCTCGCACACGGCGTCCTCTCCGAGCTCAACGATTCCCCTGATGTCCGAAAAAAAAAGCTCCGATAGATCCACTTCCTCGTCATCAGCGGGCTCCTCCTCCACGTCGTCAAAATCGCCCTCGTCGTCTCCGCCGTCATCGTCGGCCGGATCCTCGAGACCGGCCATCGGATCGTTCGGGTCGATCGGTTCTTCCTCATCGTCCTCTTCCATCCCGGCTTGCTTCGGCGGGAGGTTGATGCGCTCGCGCACGGCCGCCTCGGTGTTCGGATCCGTTGTCAGGAGCCCGGCACCGGCGAGCGACGCTGCAGCGGTGGCGAAGTCTGTAATCTTTACTTCACCCAGCCGGTCGAAGACGAGCGTGGGGTAGCGCTCCACGTCGTAGTTGTAGTCCACCAGTTTCTGGATGAGGTGCCGGTTGATCACGTCGCGGATGTACGCGGCTTGTGAGCCTTGCGCCTGTAGGAACATGCTCGACTGATCTTCGCTCAGCGCGTAGCTCCCTCCGCCGCCGTCGGATCCCAGCTCCATGAATTGAGCGAGGATGTTCGTGGCGATTTTGCGGTCGTGGTGATTGATGCTCTCGAATAGGTTAGATGTAGTCCCGGCTTTCATGTCCATAAAATCCGCCTCCCACTTCTGTTCCTCCTCTCCGCCCGGGAGCGTGATTCCGGCTTGCTCCACGTTGCGCAGACGCTCGATGATCCGCAGCGCCTTCGCCTCGTCCTCGGATGTGGCGTCGACCGGCAGATGGATTTTGAGCACGCCGAGGGACTGTCGCTCGTGGCGCACGCTGTCGAATCGGTAGAATTTGTCTTTGAGGAGCCAATGCCTGTACGCGGTGCGCAGGACGGATTGCCCGGCGTAGTTGTCACCTTCGCGGCGCAGCGTGAAGATGAGGAGCTTGTCGGCCGGGATGCTGACTTTCTTTCCATCCGGCAGAACCTGTATCACACCGGCCGCGCGTTCTTCCGTCTCCCAGCGGTCAATCGTCGTCGGCTTTCTCCAGCCCATTTTCTTGATCCATACCTGTTCCTCATCGATCTCCCACACCGGCTCGAAGATCGAATGCCCGAACGGGTTCATCGTCAGGATCTCGCGCAGGAAGTCTTGGAATGTGTTCGCCATGCGCTCGAAGAGCGCCTTGCGGACAAATTCGGCGATCTCCTCATCCTCCGGTTCGCTCTCTCCCTCTTCGTTCTTCGCCGGTTCGATGCTCCACTTTGTCGATAGGATCGGCAGCTCGCAGTAGAGCAGCGTGGCGTGCACCTGAGCGTCGCTCTTGCGCATGCGGTCATAGATCTCGAGTCCGATCGTACCGAGCAACGCCGCGTTATAATCCTCCTCCAGCTGTCCGTTGAGGAGGTTCGTTCCGGATCCGCCCATCTCGATAGTGAGTTGTTTCCCGGTGACCTTTTTGCTCGGCACGCCGGTTTCCGTCATTTGGCCTATGCTCTTGCGCTCCTTTTTCTTACCCGATGAATCGGATTTTTTGACCGGCATGGCGCAATGTTACACTTAGAATACGACTTTGAGAATGTTTGTATCGTCAGCCTCGTATTCGTCGAGCGCTTTACGCGACTTTGCTTTCTTCTGTTGCGTTTTGAGCATCGCATTTTGCACGTTATCGATGGACGCAAGCGATTGCGGCGGGGTGACTCCGAAGTACACCACGCCGTAGCGGATGGCGTCTCCACAGTGGTCTTCGCCCTTCGTGTTCACGTCCTCCACGTCTTTGTCGTCGTGCACGAGCTCCGGGATAGTTCTAATCGCATTCTCGCAGTTCGACGTGAAGACCATGGGAGCGAACAGCGTGCCGTCATTCTTGTCCTGCCGGGGCTCGAGCCACTTGTGTACGGCGTTCCATCCGTCGATGCGCCGGTTGTTCCCGGGGATCACGAGGAGCTTCTTTCCGTTCTTCCGGAATGCTTTCTCGAGGATGCCCTTGCCGGTGCTGCCGGTCTCTTCGTTTTTCTTCGCGCAGATGCTGGGGTCGACCACCACGCGGCGCAGATCCTTCCACTCCTCATCGCTCGTGTGATCGATGATCGCCTGAGCGAGCTGCTCGTATCGGTAGGGCAGATATAATTCGCGGTACACGATGATCCGGTCGTCGTTCGTGAGCGCCATCCAGTACACGGCGCATGGGTTCACCGAGCCGTAGTCGAGCGCGATGATCCTCCGCTTGATTCCTATCATCGGCACGAACGGGTTCGCAACGTGCACGTCCTCGCTCCACTCGGTGAAGAATTGCCCCTCGAAGACGTTCCAGTCGCCGTACAGCAGCGCCTTGCGTTGTTTTTCCGGCATGTCCTCTAGGATCTCGAGGTAGCCCGGATCCGCTTCCATGAGCGTGGGGTTGTCCCACACGCGTGACGGGATGAATGCGTAGTCGTCCGGATTTTCCGTCTTCCTGAATTTCCGATCCACCCACAGGCGCTTCACCCAGCCGTGCCCGATGCCGCCCGGGTTTGTTGAGCCGAAGAAGTTCGGATGGATCCCGAGGCGCGCGGTACGGAGGACGCGGCGCAGCATTTTGAATTCGTCCTCGCTCCAGTCGGTTAACTCCTCGATGCCCACGAAGTCGTACTGCAGACCGTGGTAGCGCCGGATGTCGCTTTTGCGCTGGCAGTAACCGAAGCGGATCGTGGAGCCGTTGTAGAACGTCAGGATGTGCTTTGTGGCGTTGTATTCGTACATCTCCGGATCGAGCTCATCGAGCATCGGGTTGATCGTGTTCTCTTCGATTTCCGGGTACGTCCGGCGAAGCATCAGCCCGCGCACGCCCGGCTCCGCGAGGCATTGCTTCACGGCCTCCATGCGCATGGCGTGTGATTTCCCGCCCCCGGCCGCGCCGCCGAACAGTCGGTACTTTGCGCGCGCATCCATGAATGTTTTTTGCTTCGGGTGGACGACGCTGTAGACGTGGATCGTCTCTGTCTTCCCAGGCATGACTTCGTATTCGTCCATCCCGGCGAGCAGTTCCGCATCGATGCCGGTCGGGTGTGTGGTGAGCTTCATGGTGCTTCGGGTTCGCGCATTTTCTCCCCCATGCCGTGCATCGCCATCAGGATCTCAGTGTGCCAGTCGTCCGCGCACTTCCGGCACATGGGATAGTCGGTGCCGTCCGGGTCGTTGAGTCCCACAAATACGACGGCGGGCTTCCCGCAGCGGGAGCATTTGAATTCCGAGGCGTACCGGACTTCGGGCTCTCGCATCTTCATCGTTTTTTGCGGGGACGGATAGACTGTCGCTTTCTTCCTTCGTTCACGGCTTTCTTCCCCATCATCTCTCCGATCTTCCGGGAGTGCAGCTGAGCGACGTTGAGGTGCTTCGGCTTCTCCGCGTTCGATTCGATGAAGGGGCTCTTAGGCTCGTAGCCGAGCACGATGTTCGTTTGTTGCTGCACTTGCGGCTCGTCGCGGCCGAACCTCTTCCGGGCGACACGCTCGAGCCACCACGCATCCGCTTGCCAGTTGCCTTCCTGCCCGGCTTTATCGATGCGGATCACCTTCTTTGCGATCGCTTTTGCCCGTGCCTTTTTTATAGTGTCGGAAAATTCGGGCTTCGTTTTGAGCCATTCGTAGTAGGTATCGTTGCTGATGCCCACGGCCAGACACGCGTCGACGGCGTAGTTTCCCGCTTCAATGAACCGGGTGATCTGCTCTACGAGCTCGGCCGAGTATTTCCCTTTTGCTGGCATGATCAACGTAGGAGTACCGCCTTTTCATTCGTGAGCCCCTCCCAGCGCTTGATAATGACATCGCAGTAGCGCGGGTCGAGTTCGATCATGCGGCACCGGCGGCGAAGGTGTTCGCATGCAATGAGGGTTGAGCCGGATCCGCCGAACGAATCCAGCACGGTGTCCTCCGGCCGTGAGCTGTTGCGGATCATGTTCCCCACGAGCGACACCGGCTTCATGGTCGGATGATCCTCGCTCGATTGCGGACTGTCGTGGCGCAGCACGTCGGTGTTCCGCAGGTTCCGTAGCGATTGGATGATGTTCTGCAGCTGCCCTTTGTCCAGCTTGCGCAGATCCACTTCCTCGTCGAATACGGTTGTTTTGTCGAATGCGCCGTACCAGCAATGCGCCCCCCCCCCTTTCCATCCGTACATAATCGGCTCGTGCTGCCAGTTGTAATCCTGACGGCCAAGGACGAACCTGTTTTTGACCCAGATCAAAATTTGTTTCAGCTCGAATCCGGCATCGATCAGCGCGCGGCGGAAGTTGATGCCCTCGAGCTCCGCGAAGGCGACATAGATCGGCGCGCCTTTCTTCGCGTTCGCGCTCATCGCCTCGAAGCTATCCAACAGGAATTGGTAAAACTTGCTGCTCGTCATTTTATCGTTCTGGATTTTCAGTGCGTCTTCCGTCTTCCCCACGTAGTCCACGTTATAGGGCGGATCCACCCATATCATGTCGACGCGCTTCCCCTCGCACACCGTGGCGACGTCCTTCGCGTTCGTCGCATCCCCGCACAGCAGGAGGTGCTCTCCGAGCTTCCACATCTGCCCTGCTTTGGCCTTTGGCTTCGCCGGGACGTCCGGCACGACGTCTTCGGGCAATTTCTCGTCCTCGCTGCCCAGCATGCCTTCCAGCTCGCTCTCGCTGAATCCCATTTGTTCGATCGGCACTCCGGCTTCCTGCAGCTCCGCGAGCAGCTGGCCGATGCTGTCGTCCCACTCTCCCCACTGATTGTTGTCTTTGATCGCGCGTTCCTTCGCCAGCTCGTCCGGCACGTCGGTGACGAATGTCGATATTGTTTTCCATCCCATGTGTTCGGCCGCTCGGTAGCGCTGGTTCCCCGCGTAGATGATTCCCGCCTTATTGCAGATACAGCCCCGGATTTTGACGAATTCCGGATCCCTCTTCATGCTCTCGCATAATTCTTTGAATTTCTTCTCTTTCAAGACGCGCGGGTTCCACGGTGCCGGTGTGAGCTTTTCCAGCTCGATATCCTGAGCATGCGGCGAGGGTTTGAGCATAGGACGATGATACCCGTACCGCACAATTTCAGCTAATTCCGTACAGGCGGAAGCAGACGCGCCGTGTTCATTCGCGTTCCACTTCTCTCATCACCCGGAATCAGAATGTGCACGGCTATCCGGTCTGCACGAATTCATTGTACCGTTTTATTCCTCCGCAGGAACCGGATGCTTGATGCTGTTCTTGATGTCGATGATTCCCTCGTCGAGCAGCACCGGCTCGTCGTTCGAGGAAAGCTCCCCCCACAATTCGTAGTTGGATCCGAGCCCGGGCTTCTCTGCAGTGTCGTCTTCCACGAGCTTCGCGGTGAGCTCTCCGTTCTCCTCATTCGTCCATTCGATTTCGTCTTCAGTATCAGCGAACGGTGCTCCGCCTTTGTCGCTCTTTGTGATGATCGGCGATTCGTCCGCCGGGCGCTGGATGTAGAGCCACACACGGTTGAGCATCGAGCGGGTGATGATATCGCCCTCATCCAATCCCTTGAAGTTGCTACCGGCGCGCAGGGTGAAATCCATCTCGTATCCCGTCCCTTCCGTCATGGTGAATTGCGCGTTTGGCATAGTCGCATTCTATCACGGCAGGATAGCCGTCCGCGAGCCTGAGTTGTTCACGCTGCCGGTGCGCGGCCGGTGAGTGTTCGATGCAGTCGTGCGCGCGCCGTGCGTCGCAGCTGAGGACGTGATGCGCGATCCTCCGGCAAGACTCGCCGTGGTGCGCGTCCCGCTGTTGCCAGAATCCGATTCCCTTGTCCCGTAGCGTGCCATGATGGACGTCGCTTGTGCGCTCGCTTGAGGGACGGTGATTAGGATGGGCACAGGCTGCAGCAAAGCCTCCCACACGCTCTCGTGGGTGACCGTAGGTGCCGGGATAGCCAGCTCGACCATAACGGCGCTCACAGGGGCTGTAAAACGCTGAAATACCGTAACCGCCTGAAGCGATAGCAAAATCTCGATGGGATCCGGGTTTCGCGTGTAATTCTCGATATGGATGCCCTCAGCCTCCGGGATTGTGATCTCTATGGGCACCGGATCCGGGGAGGTTTCGTAGTATTCCGCCGTGGTGACGGCCGGGATGCTGATTTCCACGGGCACCGGGGAGACGCTTCGGGTGTAGGGCTCGAGGTACGTTGCGGCCGGTGCGATCGGTGTCAGCTCCACGAGCACCGGGGCGGGTGCGGCGCGGAAGTACTGCAGCACGGTGACTGCAGGGATTGTGATGTCGATCGGCACGGGCGAGGGTGCGCGGCCGTAGATCGCTTCGTGCGTTACCACCGGCGCGACGACAGTCAGCTCCACCGGCACGGGGCTCGGTGTCCGGGTGTAGTGCGCCTCGTGGCTCACGGAGGCTTGCGGCACCGTCAGCTCGATCAGTACCGGATCCGGGTTTGCAAAATAGATATTGTCCGCCTGTACCTCCGGGACGGTGATCTCGATGAGGACGCTGCTCGGCGTTCGTCCGTACACGGCCAGATGGCTTACGGCCGGTTGCACAGGGGTGATCTCGATCGGCACCGGCGTCAGCGCTCGGTTATAGATCTCCGCGTGCGTCACGCCCGGCTGGATGACGGTGATGTCCACGGGAACGGGCTCCGGGGTTCTGCTCTCTGCATACACATAGCTCCGCGTGACCGCTGGCACCGTGATCTCGATCGGGACGGGTGAAGGCGCGCGCGAATACACGGCGAGGTGACTAACCGCCGGTTGAATCACGGTGATGTCGATCGGTACCGGCGAGACGTTGCGGTTGTACGTCTCCACGAATGCTGTCGCCGGTTGTACCGGTGTGAGCGTGATCTCGATGGGATCCGGGGCGGTTGTTTCCACCTGAATGTACGAGCGCGCGGGGGTGACCGGCGTGATCTCGATCAAGACCGGCTCCACGCTCCGGCTTACGGCGTAGACATACGTGACGGCCGGTGCCGGTATGGTTATATCGATCGGCACCGGTTGAGGTGCCCGGGAGACCGCGTAGACGTAGCTCGTCGTTGGAGCGATTGGAGTGATCTCGATCGGGACGGGTGAAGGTGCCCTGCTATAGACCGCCAGATGCGAGACAGCGGGCTGTACCACGGCTATTTCCACGGGCACGGGATCCGGGGTGCGCGCGTGCGCTTCCACGTAGCTGACGCCCACTGCAGCAACCGTGAGCTCAATAACGACCGCCGCGACTGCAGCCGTATAGTGTGCAGCTGTCGTCACGGCCGGGAGGGTGATCTCGATCGGCACCGGGCTGGGTTCTCGTACTTCCACCGGCTCGGCCACCGTCCATTGCGGCGTGACGGTATAGGTTGACAGAGGCACCACCGGCGTTTCCTGATACACCACACGGAATTCGTACACGCCGCCCTCGACCGCTTCGTCGGTTGCCATGAGACACCACTCCATCTCGGTGTACTTCGTGAGCATGATCGATACCGCGTCGGCCGGGTTCTCGTCGTCCTGAATGCGCCCGGCCACGAAGTTGCTCGTGGTCTTCCCGGACGGCGCTGTCAGCTGCACGGTCGTGGCTGCTCCGGATGCGCCGATATTCGAAGACGGCGACAGGATGATCGCTTGCGTGAATGACGCGGAATAGAGCGTGATGTTTTTGTAGCGGTGCTCCGCGTTCAGACCGCCCGTGCGTGCCGCCCAGCCGAATTGTGTCCCGATGAGCGTTCTCGAGGAATCGGTGTAATCGATTTTATTGACGCCATCCAAATCTATTTTGAATCGCGTACCTCCGATGCGCTCCACACGGGCAGTCCTGAACGTCCCGTTGCCGAGGTTCGCCTGAGAAACAGACGTGATCTTTGAGCCGTTGTACCAGATCGCAATTTCAGAATGGTATTCATCAAAAAAGAAGTGATACCCGCCATTGGCTTGCTCCGCGTTGCCATCGTTGCCCGTGCAGCCGAAGTAGAAGTGGATGCCGTCGGCGGTTCCGTTCGCGTAGATGTCGAATGTCGTCACGAAATCATCCGGCAGCTCGCCGATATAGCCCGTCCATCCCTTTTTGTCGTTCGCGGCCGTGGTGAGCTGCAGATACCCACCGGCATTCCACACGGCGTCGCCTCCGATCTCGATGCGCGTGGTGTCCGGCGTGGCCGCGAAGGTTTCGCTCACGTAGTTGCCCGAGTAGTCCGGGCGAACATCGAGCCACTCGCTGTCCGTCGTTTTTTTGTACTGCAATTTATATTTATTCGTGGCGAGGTTCACGGTGCCGTTGAGCAGGATGCGCAGACGGGTGTTCGTGTTCTTCCCGCGCTCGAGCTGGGTATCTTGCGTCTCCAGCCACGTCGCGGATGCTTCGTTGTTGTCATCATCGCGCCAGCGGAAGCCTTCCTGTTGCAGCGGGATCCTGATCGGCACGCGGCGTACCTTCGGCGGCGAGTTCCAGAACGGAACGTAGACGTAGTCGTCGTCGACGTCCGGGGTTTGGCATTGCGTTTGTCCCGTGGGGAATTCGGTGCGCTGATGGGTCGTCCCGTCGTCCAGATTGATATGCGACATTTTTCCGGGGCTGTTGTCGTAGACCGCGTATAGCTTTGTTGCGTCGATCGTCATGCGCACGTCGCCCTGATCCGCGTCTCCCATGTATTTTTGCTGAGTGCTCCAATCGGATTTACTGATCCGCACGATGCGCGAAGGCGTGGCGGCGAGTCCGGCGTAGACGTAGCTCGAATCGTTCGCCAGCGACATGCAGCTGTTCCATCCTGAGTCGGCCGTGAACGTGCTCACGGTGGAAAAATCCGAAATGGTGAGCCGGGACACCTTCGCCGGTGAGACGTAATGCCCCACGTAGATGTAGGTTCCGTCGATATCGAGTGCGTTGCAGAAGCTCTCCCCCGTGCTGAACGTCTTTGTGCTCGTCGTCGTCCAGTCCGCCTTTTGCAGCCGCACCACCTTCGTGGGGTTCAAATCCAAGCCCAGATAGACGTAGGTGGAATCCTGCGTCATGCGGCGGCAGTTGTTCTCTCCGGAGGCGAGCGTTTTTGTTGCGCTCACGGTGAAGCTCGATTTTGGGATCTTCACCACCCTGCAGGGAGCCTCATACGATGCGGCGTAGACGTTCGTGGCGTCCTGACAAATGGTGTTGAGGTTCGTGACGCCGCTGTTCAGTTCCGTCTTCGTTACCCAGTCCGCTTTGCTGATGCGGCCGACGTAGGCGGGGTTCGCGTCGGTGCAGTAGTAGACGTAATCGGCGTCCTCGCACACCTGACGGATATTCCCCGAGTTCACCATCGATATGATGTCCGGGTGGATCGAGGACAGAGCGATCGTCATCATCGCATTGATCGAGCTCGTCACCGTTGCCGTCGGCGTACCGACCGCCCCCGGCGTTGCCATCTCTCCGGTATTGAGTACGATACCTCCACCGTTCCTGAGCGCCGTTCCTGCATCGGATCCGGATACTTCCGCATGGTTCGCCACGTTCCCTCCGGCAAAGGAAGACCACGCGGCCGAGGCGGAGTCGTTATCGCGCGCGGCCACGAACAGCACGAGACAGTTTTCCGATAGCGTCGTGAGGTCAGTCCACGTCGTCGTCGTGCTCGCGCTCGCTTTCACGCCTCCGGAGGTGACTTGGAAGGGGTTTCCGGATGGAGGGATGTCGCCGTTGAAGGTGAAGATGCGCGCATAGCCGTGGTTCGCGCCCACGTTCACCACCGGCGATGACATCGATGCGCTGGTTGCCCGACACCAGTAGGCGTGGATCCGGGTGCCCGAGGTTGTCGCGCCGGTCGCTTGTGGACTGTTCACGAGCTCCACGAATCCGTTCGGTGTGGCGAGGGATGCCGCCTGTCCTCCGCAGCACTCCACAAGCAGGAGCGCGATGTCACCTGAAACGTGCGTCGGCCATGGCACGGTCAGCTGAGCCCCCGTGGACGCTTGCTCTGTACCCGCTGATTTATAGGTAGGGAAAGCCATGATTATTCATTGTCACGGTTCGCGCGGAATCGGCGCAGCAAATCAACGACGCGGCTCCGGGGCGCGCCGGTGCGCTCCACCACGTCAGCGAGGAATTCGGGATCGATCGGCTCTGTTCCGTTGTAGTCCAAAACTTCCGGATGATTCAGGATGTAGGCTTTAATGCGCTGCTTGATCTCTAAATCAGCCATGAGAATGAAAATAAAAAAGTGCCACCATCGTAGCACTTCGCGCATTCGTACCCTACGCGGCTTTATTTCTTCGCCTTGATGTAGTGAATCGGGAACCACGTCGGCTTGCCTCCGCTCTTCGCCATGATGCGCAGCTGAACAGCGCCGGTGGGCTTCCTGTTCTTTTTCACGAGCAGCATTTCCGTCTTCATGACGGTGACCTTTTCGCCGTGGATCGTCTCGATCTTTTCGCCGTCGTGCTCTTTGTGCGCGACCGGTTTGTCCGCCGTGCACTTGGTGCACTCGCGGAATGTCCTGTCGTTGGCGTTGGTGGAGGGTGCGGTAGGCATGATCACGGGGGGAATTAACCTTGAGCGGCTTGCAGCCAGCCCTCGGCGTTGACGGTCACGTCGACCTGAGTAGCCGTGGCGGGAACGGTAGTGGGGAATTCAACGAAGGCGATCGGAACGCTGTCCGCGTCATTGGTAACGAATTTAATGAGGACGACGCCTTGATATGCGCGGGATGCGTCGCCGGAAAGCGAGGTGTAGCTGATGTCGTTCGAGTCGAATTCCGCCCGGTCGTTCGCGTCGTCGACGTTTGAGGCTTCCGATCCCAATGCAACACGGGCGTAGCCGGTGGCGTCCGCCTCGTCGAGCGTCAAGTTGGAGACGAAGTTCATCGCGTCCTTCACCGTGTCCGCCGTGGTGTTCGTCATGCACATGATCGCGCGGATATCCGCGCCGGTGACGAGGTACGCGGCAAGCAACTTCTGGAGGAAGTTGTTGTAGACGTTCGACGCCATGTACATCTTGAAGTTTGTTTTGCTCTCCATGCGGCTGACCAATTCGAGCATCGATAGCTCTGGCTCCTGATATCCGGGCTCGTTGAGCAGCTTAATGTGTAGCATCGCCGTGGATTATAGTCCCGCTCCGGATTGAACACAACAGTCTCTCAAATCCGATTCTCTTTTCCTCCGGCGTGAGTTTGATTCTTTGAGCGATTTCGAATATTTCATGAAGCTCGAGGCGGTGGCTCGTGATCGTCATGCGGCGCGGGGAAGCGGATAGGAAAAACCGGAATCCGATTGTCGGCCGTCGCCACCAGCTCCCTGATCTTCTTATTCCCCGCTTGGCAGATTTCCTGCAGCGTGCTGTTCGGCATCTTCACCGTGAATTTTCCCGGGCACGCAATACACCCCTCGTAGAACGGATCGTAATTGGGGCAGTGCTCAACCATGCGGCCAGTATACACCTCAGCGGATATGGATCATCGGTGCGAGCCACGACAGCGCGGCGAGCACGTAGAGGATCGGCTTTCCGTATTTGTGTCCTTCGCATGCTGCAGCAACGAGGAGCCCGGCGGTGATGATGGGAGAAATAGACATAGGGTCAGTATACTCTCTCGAGTTCCCGGTGCACGCCTTCTGCTCGTCTTTCTGATAGGGCAAGGCGCGGCGTTTCGGGTGCGCAGCAGTCTCCCATGCCCACGCGCATCCGCGCGCGCTCAGCGTCGTTCCCGCAGCCTTGGCAGGTGCCGAAGATGTTCAGTGTGTCATCCATATAAATATTATAACACAAATCAAACAAAGGCGGGAGTTACCCGCCTCTGAATGTGTTTCCCCGTGCTTCTCCGGACGTCTCCGGGAATGGCGGTTTTGCGCCGGGAAGAAGAAGAAACCCGGCGGCGCTTTGATTATATCAGGCATCCGATGGCTTTGCTGCACCGATTGCCTCTCGGCATTGCATGAGGACTTTCTGATGCGTGATGCTGTCGATTCCCTTCGCGGTGTTGAAGCGCTCGATGCGCTCGATCAACCACTCCGGCTTCACCCATTCCTTGAGGAGCGTGCGGAGATCGTCTTTGCTGAATTCGAGCGTGACCGGCGCGTTCGCCAGCTCGAGGAAGCGTTCCTGATATTCGTCTTTGCGCTCCTCCGGAATCTGGTACGCCTTTTCGTGCTTCTTCACTTTTCCCCCGCCCTTCCCGGCGTTGCCCTTCGGCAACAAAACGGAAAATTCCCGGAAGAGCTCTTTGTGCGCATCGTCGAATTTATGCTTTGCCTCTTTCGTGACGGGATGGCAGCGGAGACACATCTCGATTTCCGAGAGCGTCCTCATCGGCGTGCTGTCGAAGATCGAGTGCAGGAATTCGGTTATGGAATTATTCACTTCAATTTTCATCATTGCTTCCATTGTTTTGGTGGGGAAAATAATATAAAAGCGGCTAGATCATAGCGTCGACGCCATCCATATCCAAGTCCTCTTCCCGGGGTTTGTTGCGCTTCTCCCAATGTCTTTTGCAGTATCCTTCCCGCCAATGCATCTGGCTCTCGCATCCGAGTTGCTTACAGCTCCACGAGACCGGCAGCGGCCGGTTGGCTCTCCAGTAGCACGGCCGGTCGCACTTCGTGCAGTACTTGTTCCCGCTATCGTGCGCGCGGCCGGTGCGCACCGGTGCGTTGTGGCAAACGCTCGTGGGCTCTGTCCCGTATTCCCGGGGCTTTGTTCTCGGCTGGCCGTTCTTCACGCCGGTGCGACTCCACACCTTTCGCTCCGGGTTCTTCGCGCAGCGCACGCGGTGTATCGATGCGCCGTGCCTCGTGCTGGCGACGTGACCGCAGAACGAGCAAACACAGCCGGTGGCGGTGGCCTGTTCTGGCATCAGCGCTTCGGGAATCCCTTCGCGTACCGGCGGGACTTGATGAATTCGGGATCGATCAGGAATTTTTTGTTTGCCCCGTTCTTCGCGGTGATCGCCCCGGGGTGCTGGACGTGTATCCATGCGCGCATCCCTCCGATCGATATGACGGGGAAATGCAGCGGCATGTGGTTATGTTCTTTGTAGTAGCAGTCCCGCTCGTGGTGATAGAGGCTGAGGAACATGCTCGATGCGTAGCTGAACGGATGCAGCCAGTCGTCCTCTTCGATCCAGCCGTCGGTGAAGTTGATGATATGCCCGGGCTTTGCGCGGCGCTGGATCTCGTCCACGAAATAATCCGCCACCTCATCGTCGCTATCGAGCCGCGTGGTGAGGTTGTTCTCGATGCCGAGCGTGAGGTTTTCCCGGTATGCCATCGTCACGATGTAGCGTCCGTTCGGCAGCACGCTCTCGAGCTCGTCGATCATGTCCTTCGGCGTCTTCCGGTCGACGATCAGCAGCGCGCGGAAATTCTGGCACGTTTGCGCCTCGAGACTCGGGAGGTAGCGTTCCTGCAGGAGCTTGAGCCGCTCGGCACACCACTCCCGATCGATGCAGCCGACGTTGTAGCGGGTGATGATCGTGTGGTTCATACGGGCTGCAGACGGATGTGGTAGTCCTCGATGGCTTCCCGGATGGCGTTCAGTTCCTCCACGGTGCGTCCGGGGATCCGCAGCGTAAGCACGGTGCCGGGGATCGTCATGCTCTCCCCGTCGTCGTCTTCGATCTTCACGTCGCGGTAATCCACTTGCTTCACGGTTCCCTCAAATTGCAGATCCGGACAAGCCTGTAGCCGGGTGTTCCACGCGGCTTGTCTCTCCGCGATGCGCTTTTGCCGGTCTTCGATCTTCGCCTTCCGGTCGCCATCGATGTCCATCGCCAGCTGGGGATCCGTCATGAGCTCGTGGATCTCGTCCTCGAGCGTGGTGATCGATCTCCAGTGATCCTTCGGGCACAGCACGAGACGCACGTCGTAGGTGTGGTGGACTTTTTTCATTTCCTGATGGATGGCGATTTTCAGACGCCAGCTCCAATTCTTTTTTGTCGTGAGCTCGTCGAAGCTGAAAGCCTTGAATTGCGCCGACTCCCATACCCGGGACAAACGGCCGCGCTCCGCGTGCAGGAACGGAAGCACGTCCACGTCGTTCATCTTTCCGAGCTCCTCATGCAGCTGCCGGTATCCGTTCTCCGGTTCTTCGGCGAACCGGGGGCTGTTGCTGTGCTCCAGCAGCGCCGTGCGGATCTCTTGCGGCGCGAGTCCGTAGAGCGTCACCTTGGCGGCTTCCTGCCGGACGTGCTCCGGGATCGCCTGATGCTCGAAGTGCTTCGTGAATGCGGCATCGATATGTGCGAGGAATTTCCGGATTTTCCGCGCGCTGTCCGGCGACTTATAGTGCTTTTTGATGATCTGATCCGCAGCGTCGTGCAGATCGAATGTTTGGAAGCCGGTCGTGTTCTTCTTTTTCATGGGATGAAGGGGAATTAATTATTGTTCCAGTCGTATTCGTTGCCGTAGTGCGGCGAGGTGTAGATATCGAGGACGTTCATTACTTTGTCGATATCGATGTGCTTTGTTTTGATGCTCCAATCCACCATGTAAAACTTCCGGCGCAGCTGAGTGACGTACCATCCGAAGTTCACGTCGGATCCGCTCATGCCGGAGACCGTGCTGTTCCCGACGAATCGGTAGCCGCGCATGATGCTTTCCCGGGCGAGCATGCATCCGTTCCCGCACCCGCCCACGAGCTCGGTTCCGAATGGCTTCTCTCCGATCGGCGTCGCGGTCGTGATCGTTTGATTGGGAATAAACTCGCCGAAAGGGAACAGCGCGTTGCTGATGAATTTCCACACGGTGTGGTTTCCGAGCGTGCTGTTCTCGCTCCGGCTGTAGTTGACTCCGGATGCCACGCCGACGTCGGGATACTGATCGAGGATCCGGCGCAGTTTCTCGTAGCTCCCCGGTGGGCACAGCGTGTCCTCTTCGATGAAGAACAGATCGCCGATGCGGAAGTTGTTCACGAGGTTTTTCGTCTCCGCCACGAGCCAGCGCTTTTTCATGAAGCGATCGATATCGGTGCGGCCGACGTATTCCGTCACCTGTTCGTGCTGAGGCTGATCCACGTAGAGGACGTTCCCCCATGCCCCGCTTTTCCCCTGCTCTTTCGTCCATGCGCTCAGGCGTTTGTTGATCGTCGGATTCCCGCTCACGTCCACCACGAGCAACAGCATCTCGGCGCGCGGCATGCGGATCGCTTCGATGCACTGGATGAGCGGCTCGACACAATGCGGCTTGTTACAAACCGGCACGCCGACCGTGGTGTGGATCTTCGGTTTCTCAGGTACGGGGGTTTCCATGGTTGGAATTGGAGGGAATTGTACGGGTTTGAGCATACCTCCGAATGGTCTCCATTTCCAAACGCTGGAGCGTCTCGGCGATATCGTTCACTAATTTGCCGGTCAGGATGAATTGGACGTGTCCGCTGTCCAAGACGTTTTGCGCGACGGCCGGGATCTCTTCGCCTTCCATGATGATGGCGCGCTCCACGATGCGCCGGGCGATTGCCTGTAGTGTGCCAAGGTGAGTTGTCATGATTCGATATGGATGGAACAAGTGCGATCGCAGTACATGCATTCGTGCCATACTCTCCCCTCGCATTCGACTTTGCGCGCGGCATGATCGTGGCAATCGCTAAAGACGCCGCAGCGATACTCTGTTCGGATCCCGTCCCGGCGAATTACTTTTCCTCGTTTCATAGGGTAGGGGGAATCCTAAGTGCCGGATCATCGATATCGTCCTGCAGGGCGCTCTGGATAATCTCCGGCGCGCGCGGGTTGTTGAGCGAGTAGCGCACCATCTCCGCCGTCTTGCGCTGGAAAAACGCCCTGCCCTTCGCCGTGAGCGTGGCACCGAGGAAGCAGCGCTGTCCGTTCTGGTAGATGTCCTCGTCGGTGCAGCCGACGTCGCGCTTGAGTTGCGTCGGCGAGTAAATGACGATGAGCTCCGGGTCGTATTCCCTCACTTCCCGGAGGTAATGCGCGATGAGCTCGTTCCACACGTTCGCGCCGGTGCGGACGGCATACATCGCTGTCAGGTGCGCCGGTGTTATTTTGATCATGCTCATTGCAGGGTGAGGGTAGTGCAGCTGCAGGGATATCCCCATCGGTTCATGTGCTCCTCTTGTCGCTCCGGGAAGATGAATTTTCGGTGCACTCTGATCTCGAGCCGGTATCCGCAGTGCTCGCATTTATAGTGCAGCATCCGGTCGTCGTCCGACCATTCCGGCATCTCGTCCTCGAGCGCCGTTGCTGTTTTATTCGTCATCATCGGTGTAATCGGAATCGGAAGTACTGGCGGTCTCCCCGCATCCGCCCTTCCCGAATTTCGCGCATCCGTAGAAGGTTTGTCCGGTCGCTTTGTTTCGGCGCTCGACCATTTGAATGCCGCAGTTGCAGATGGGTGCTTTGCTCATCGTCGTAATCGGTGAAATAAAACAGGACAGATCGCGCGGCGAACGGAGAGCCAGAATGGTCTCGTCTGAACGTGGCCGCCCTTCCAGTCGCGCATGTGAGTTTTGAATGCCGCGATGTTCACGAAGTAGGTGTACCGGCCGATGTGGAATGTGTAGCAGCTTTTCATTCGTTGAGGATGGATTCGTGCTCGAGCTTTACGAGCAGCATGGATAGAAGGCGGAGCAGGAAGGTCGTGTCGTTGTCCGGTTCCCCGGCGACGCTCATGACGGTTTGCTGATGCACGATGCGCTTGAGCCGCTCTCTGTCGTGCGCCGCCATGAAGTCGAGGTGATCGACGCTCATTGCTCGGTAGGCGCGGGAGCGCCCGGGACGTCGATAAAGAACAGCGCGCCGGTGGCGGATCGGTAGTATCGCTCTTTCTCGTCGTTGTGCGGCCGTATCGTCGTAAAAATGCCCCCTACGCTCTCGAAGACGAGCACAAGCACCTTCCCGTGTACCGGCAGCGGATACCTCACAGGGCGGCCTTCGGCGTCCTCGTAGGTGGCATCGTATTCGCACATCATATCGGTGAGCTCGGCGGCGTCGATCGGTATCACCTGCAGGAGCCGGGCGCGCGGCCGCGTCTCGCTCGGCAGGACGTGCAGCTTCCGGTAGCGGTGACTGAATTTGATCGAGTAGTTATCTTTCGCCTTCGGGAGCAGCGCGCGCAGCTCGTCCTCGGTTGCCACCCATTCCTCGTCTTGCTTCAGCTTCGCCACGAAGTCCCATTTGAATTTCATATAGTGGTTCTTCGCATATTTGTCGTCAAAAAGCTGGCAGAGGATGGCGAGCGCCAGCTGCCCGGCTCCGGATCCGCCGTAGCCCCATCCGAATCCTGTAGGGCTGTGATTCACGATATCGAGCCGGGGCGGGAGCGGGTGCTGTCCATGGGAGCTGCCGTCTTCCGGGACGTCCTCCACGGTCACAAGCATGCCGCCTTCGATCGCGCGCCGGTTGAAGCCTCTGAATACTTTTTTTGTCATCGTCGTGTGGAGAAGGAAATAGAGCGGCCGCTTTTCTCGCGGCGGGTGATCAAATATTCGCGCTTGTCATCGAGCACGTCGTCCCATCCAAGTTCGATCTCTCCTCCGGCTTTCTGGATAGCGTGCCACAGGATGCGGCTTGCGTTCGTGGGTTTTCCCTTCAGCGCCTCATCCAATCTTTGGATCTCGAGGAGCCGCCGGGTGTGTTCCCGGTAGCGCAGCAGATCGCGCGGCTGCAGGATGAACGCTTTGATCGCGGCGTAGATCACTCCTCCGGCGTAGCCGATGAGGATGGAGCTGATGGCGATCGCTGCAGCCCAGCTGATGAGGTACCAAGGATTCATAGCGTTGTGGTGAGTAGCAGCCGCCCCGCCCCGTACCACCGAGGTGCGGGTACGCCTCTTGCCCCGAGGCGGCTGTTACGGCGTGAGCCGTGGTGAGTGGCGTGAGTCCACCATGCCGCGCCCGGTGGGGCGCGGGAGCTGGGCTCATTGAAATTCCTTATTCGTTACGAGCAGCACGTCGCCGACGATGTGGTCGCCGGTGTAGATCAGCTGCTCCGGGGTGCGGTCGAATGTCCGGGCGCGGATCCGGGTGGCCTCTATGTTCGTCTCCTTTCCGTCGAGCTTTCCGTTCTCGTCCATCAGCATCGCAACGTAGGGCGTGTGCTGTCCTTTCGCCAGCATCACCATCTCCACGGTGCGGCAGCTGAGCAGCTCGTATAGTTCCTCAAGATCGAATCCTGTTTCCCGATCTTTCGGGCGGACTTCTTTGTATTCGCCGGTGATGGTGAGGAGGTGTGCCATATCAGCATTGTACAATCGTAATTTGGAATTCCTGCTTTCCGATCTTCAGTACGACTCCGCGATCGCGCGTCATGAGCTCCGCCTGTTTGAAGCTCTGCACCTCGTCGATCTCCGGGTCGTTCTCGGCGCTGTCGTAGTCGTTGAGCGCTTCGATGAGGATGCATTCGATATCGTCTTCCGTCATCTCGCGGCTCGCGCTGAATTCGTTGTAGCAGGGTTCGCAGACGGAGCGGCCATCGTGGAAGGCGGCCGTCTCGCAGATCACTTCGCCTTTGATATTCTTTCCGCAGTGCGCGCACACGGGTTTCGGCGCGCAGTCGCCACATACTTTGTCCGTCGCATACGGCTCGCTTTTGTCATACGGGTATCCGCACGTCGCGCAGCAATGGCTGCAGCTTTTGCAGGAGTGCTTCCCGGGCTCGAAGTTCCCGGCTGATAAAAAATTTCCGCAGCTGTTGCAGATGGATCCTACGGTCTCGCCGGTGGTGGTGTTGCCTTGCGGCATAGTGGTACGGGGGAATGAAGTACTATACGATATTATATTGTTTTGGCGTTTGTTCCACAACATTCTGTTGCCTCTTCATAGAAATAGTTCCGGCATGCCCATCGCCAGAACAAAGGCTATGACTACCAGTAAAGCCGCTTGCGGCGTGTCCCAGAATCTCGGTTTTCTCATGGAAGGGGTGGGGAAGGGGGAATAAAATGATCGCTCTGTTACGCATTCTCCATTGCGTCCTGATCTTGCTGCTCTGCAGTCAGATGTTCAGGTTGCCCGGCATGTAGAGGTACCAGCGCTATTGCGAGGAGTTCGATGTGCTCGTGGATCGGCGGAAGCCGAATCCCCTTGTCGCGGAGTCCGTCTCGGTTTGCTCCCAGCTCCTCGATGCCTTTGCCTAAAGCGAACCGGCTCTCGCAATACGCCAGCTGCCACGGCAGCAGCGTCTTCCTCCGGATGCTCCGCTGGCGCTCTTTGGATCCGGACGTATTGCAGCGCTGGCAGCTGGGGACGTAGTTCATTAACCGCCACATCGGTTCGCTCCGGATACTGTCCTTCGTGTGCGGAAAATGATCGATGCAGATCGCCTCGCGCGGGAACGTCTTTCCGCAGTGGTAGCAAAGATGCCCGTTGCCGGTGTCGGCAATGATCAGCACGATATCGCGTATGATTTCCCACATGCGCTCGAGCGCCGGGCGAGTTCCGCTCCGCCGGTGGAAGGGGCAAATGAACAGGTCGCCGCTGTCGGTTTCGCATCGTTCTTCCCGGTGAACAAATAAGCATCTCATTCGTAAATGCAGGGGTTGCCGTTCGGATCCGAATTGAATGTGGCGAGCGCCTTCGTTCTGTCGCCGAGCCGCTTTTCCGCCTCCGCCACGCATCCGTTGCATACTTTCGTTACTCGGCCGCCGACGTCCCACAAAACCGCCGTGTGATGTTTTTCCGTCATCGGCGTGGGGCACGGGTTCAGAGCCGACGGCCATGGCTTTTTCTCCGGCACGGGTTCGGGATCTTTGTTCCGGAGGAATATCTTTCTGAGCATGTGGTACGGGGGGAACAGCCCGGACATTATATCGTTTTGGTTTATTTTCCAGTCTTTTGCCGGAAGAGGACTTGTGGAGTTTTCCACATTTTGCTTTTGCCTTATATGAAGAGAAATAATAAATAATTTATTTAATTCATCGTCATAGACTCTATTTTGTTCTTCACATTCGTGGTGTAGTCGTATCGTTTTTAGATCGTTTTGGCGATTGCTCCGGTATCGGGTGTGGATTCCCGTGGATGTCCTGTTGGTTAATTGTGGATAACTATGTGCAATTTCCTTTACTTGTGCACATGCTCTGTCCGGGGCTTGTGGAAAACCTTTTCCACAGGTTGGCCGGGGTTTTCCACATATCCACAGCGGAAAAGCGCCGGTTGCCCGGAGCCGTCCCGTCGCTGCGCGGTGCTGTTGTTCCCTTACTTGTCGCGCTTTCGGGGCAGCTTCCGTGCTGGCGCTTTGGAGGAGCGTCGTTGCGGCTTCACCGGCGTGGGCTTCTTTGCCTTCTCTTGAATGCGTGTCCAGAATCCAACGATCGCTTTGCGGCTGATGCGGATCTTGTCCGTGTCGTCTTCCTTCCCCGCGAGGTTCACGCTCTCGAGCTCCCCGTTTGAGACGAGCTTTTTGACCGAGGTGACCGAGGTGTAGCCCACGAGCCCCCGCTTCGCTACGAAGGGAATCGTCATGAATTCCGGGATGTCCGTCGGCAGATGATCGATCATTGTCTTCATATTATTTAGGGGGATGAATGATGCCGAGGTCGTCCTGCACCTTGAGTAAAAATCTTTTGTATCGTTCTCCTTCCGCCGGGTAGCACTGAGCTTCGGCGTGCGCCGCCTCGAGGAATTCAATGGCGGTCATTTTCTCCGCCGGTGTTGCTTCGCGGTTTTCCGGCTTTGAGCGGAGATCGTGTATTTCGTCATCCAGCTCTCGGATATATCCCTCCGCCTGAGCGCGCCGTCCGCGTTCGTAGGAGAGCCAGAGGACGAGCGCGACGATGATCACGACTGAAATCATAGAACTATATTAGCTGAAATTACTTCATTCTGTCACGGTCTGTTGCATATTGAGCTCTTGCTGCACCATCTTCGGCACGGTGTGCTCGAATGCTTTTTGCTTTCCGCTCTGTATCTTTTCCATCACCTCGTCACCGAGCAGCGTGTCGCCGCGCTTCTCTTTCTGGTAGCCCGGCGTCCTCTTGATGCGCTTGCTCAGCTCGTCGTCGATCCGCACCTCGTGCCGCTTGCCCTGATACGTCTTCCACGCCTCGTGCTCCGGCGGCAGGATCTTCCCTTCCATCCATCCCCACGGGGACAGTATCGTCGCGCGGCCGTAATAAAACTCCTCCCCGTGCGGCGTGAGGATCCAGTAGCCTTTTTGCTCTTGCGTGATGATCCCGGCGAACCGGAGCTTTTGCCAATTTGTGTAGTCGGTTTTGCTGAGCGGAATATCTTTTTTTGCGACCGGCTTTCGTTCCTGCAGATAGAGCCGGGCGAACTCGCGGAATGAATCGCGCATCGATGGACTCAGCGAGCAGGAATACGCGGATATCTTTACGGTTTTGTAGTAGTGGAAATCGAAGGACATGGTGAAGGGGGAAAATGTTTAGCGCAGTAGCAGCGCTCGCATGTGATGCACTCTCCGCCGCGCTGTAAGGCGTAGAGCTGTCTCGAATGAAAACCGGCCGTCTTCACGTCCGGCATCTTTCCTCCGCACTCGCGGCAGTGGCGCGCGTAGTTGAACCAGTGCGTGCCGCCGACTTTCATCCAGCCGCTATCCTTCACCCATCGCTCGCTCCGGATCCGCCCGGCGTCGTCCCACGCGAGGAAGCATTCCTTGCAGCGGTTGTTGCTGTAGAGCGGATGCCGGTGGCCGCATTGCACGCAGTGTTTCATTTTTTCTCGAGGGAAACCTTGGTACGGATCATCGTTTGATGCAGGGGCATGTACGTGCCGTCCGGCAGCTCTCCTTTCGTCTTGTGCTCTATCACGGACGCCCACGACTTCTGCAGCGCCGGGACGTTCGGCTGCTCCCTCAGCATCTCGTGGAGCACGTCGATCTCGTCCGGGCTGAGGGTCTTTTTCTTCGGCGGTGTAGGGAGCTTCGCGGGTACGTTCCCCCCGGGCGGCGGGGGTGGAGCGTTTCCCGGGGGAGGTGGCGCTACAGGAGGCACGTTGCCCTTTACCGGCAGCGTGGGAATGAAGTCGAGGAGGTAGCTCGCTTGCTGGATCGTGAGCGTCTCGAGCGCCGCTTCTTTGTTGAACTTCTTGAATGCCCACGGGACGAATTTCTGCAGCGCTGGCATCTTCTCTTTCTCCGCCGTCTTCGATTTGTCCATGTACTCTCCCCAGCGCTTCGTCATGAATGCCCGTTGCTTCGGCGTGATGGATCCGCCGTCGTCTTCCTCCGGATCGTAGTAGGGGACTCCGCGCGGCGGACGTTGTTTCTTCGGCGGTACTGCCCTCGATGGTGTTTCTTCAATCTCTCCCGTCTTCGGGTTCACGTCGTAGCCTTTTTCTTGCTTCTTCGATGGCGCGCGCCCGGGCGCATCCGCGCGCTCGCTGGCGGTGTCGTTGTCCTCGTCGCCGGTCATGATGCCGAAGGCGTTCAGGAATGCGTATCGCTTTGCGAACGTGGAAGCTGCAGCGACGACTTGGCTCTGGCTCATGATCTGAGTTTTATTGCCCATCGGCACTTCCATCTCGCTGACTTCCTCGTGTCCCATCTCGTGCACCACGCGGCAGAATGCGATCACGGTTTTTTCCCCCTCTTTGTTCTGATTGAATTTCATCGTGGTGCTGTATCGGAAGCCGTGTTTTTGCACTAGCTCTTTGACCTGAGCGACGGCGCTCTCGATCGGTGCGTACTTGTACGCCAGCTTCCCGTCGTTCGTTTTCACTGATTTTGTCTTTGCGATCACCGGGCACTCCGCTTGGAATGCGGCCATCGCTTTGTTGAATGCTTTCTTTGCTTCCTCCCGCATGATGCGGTCGCGCAGATCCATGAGGCGCTCGAGCGTGTCGACGCCAGCGCCTTTCGATATCGCCAGCGTCATCAGTTCCTGCGCGCTCTGGATCTCGATGGTCATTTCGCCCGGCGGCACTGTCGCCAGCTCGGTGTCCTTTTTTCGCGGTGTCGGGTTCATAGAGGTACGGGGAATGCCGGGAACCGTCCGGCGCGGATCAGCAGTCGATGGCGAGGAATGCGGCGCGGCCGTCGCAGCTCTTTACCTCGCACCGGTGCTCGGTTGGGAATGGATGGAGGTTGCGGCCGTCCATGTTGTGGCTTTCCGCGCACGTCCTGCAGATAGGCGTGGCAGTGAATCGCTGTCCGCCTTCGCGGAAGACCGGCGGATGCTTCAGTTCGGTAGGCATACTGGCTGGGGGAATAGGGTAGATGCGCCGTATTGTATATTGTTTTGGTTGGTTTTGTATCGTTTTGGCATGTATTTACCCTTGCGCGTTTTCGTGTTTCATGGTACGATGTCTACAGACAAACATCCATATCCTTTTCCCCCTCATCCCCATGCTGCAGCGCATATTCTGCACACTGGCGATCGCCGCCGCCTTTGGCATCGGCATCCCGACGTGCTGGTAATCCGTTTTGTTCTTTCTGCTTTATTCCTTCACACAAATACCCATGTCCTACTACTCCGAGCCCTACGAAGTGCGGATCACAACCGTCTTCGGCCAGTCCCTTTCCCTCCGCTTGCTGTGATCGATTTCCTCATTTCCGTCGGCGTCGCCTTCGGCATCATCATCGGCATTCTCCTCATCGGCCTTCCCATTGGTTACTGGTACCTGACACACGTTGTTTTCCCTCTCCTCAACATCCCCTATGAAACCCACACCGATCGTCTCTGTGAAGCAGATGCCACCGGCATATCAGATCGTTAATACTCCCACGCGGGAGCGCCCCACGCTGTTTGGTGTCCTATGGTCGCGCTTCCTCGTCTGGCTGCAGGATGCGTCGTGGCATCGCGTGCGTCGCGCGCTATGCCGTCTAGGATGCGTCGTGGCAGTCGTGACGGGGTTTGCTGCCCCCCAATACCTTCTCGGCGTTGTGGCGGCTTCCCTGTCGTTCCACGATGCCCTCGTACCGAAGGCGGGGATCTGTATCGTCGCCCTGCTCTATGGCCGGGCGTGGTACCGGTGGGCGCGCCGGTGGCAGTCCCGGATCCGCGCCGGTGGTAACCAACACACCTTCGAGGGCGTCCCGATCGATGAGCTCGCTGGCTTCCTGCTCTCTTCCGGCCGGTTCACCCGGGAGGAGGCGATGGAGCGTCTTGCTCTGTCGCAGCCCCGGCATAAAAAAATAGGCTCTGTATTGGAACAGGCGGGGATCCTCGTCCGTGGTGAATGCAATGCGCTGCAGCTCCGCGATATCTCCCGGGAGCAGCTCGTCGTGCAGCTCCGGGGGATCGCCGGGAAGAAGGCAGCGCCGCTTGTGTACGATAAGGCGCGCAACGAATGGGTGGAGCGTGACGGTACCTTCGCCCACTTCATTCTCGACCGTGAGCGCGGCGAGGCGCAGCAACGGGAGAAGCTCGGGCGGCTCGAGCGCCGTATCAAGAGGCGGAAGGAGGAGTTGTCGTCGCTTCCAACGGACGGGGAGGCGCTGTACGCACTCCCCTCCCCTGCTTTCTCTTCCCGCCCTATATCCGCGCTCTAGCGTGCATATACCCGTCACAAGCCGCCTTCAAAGCGGTCACAAGCCCCCTCCCATCCGTTCTCCCATCCGCCACCCAACCGATCTTCCCAACCGCTTTCTTCCCAAGGTAGCATGCGCCTCGTTTCTTTCCCCCGTACCGTATGGAATCAGTTCTCCTCCCGTGTTGCCCCCGGTGCACCCGCCGGGACAAAGTGGTCGATAAGCAGAAAATGCTCACGGGTGCGGCCGTGTTTGCGTTCATCCTCGGGTTCTTCCTGCTCGTGCCGTGGTTGTTCGTTCCGTTCATCATCTTCGCCGCGTACAAAGCGAAGGGATCGTGGCAGTGCCGGGCGTGTTGGTATAGCTGGCGTTGATCAAAAAAAAAGCCCCTCGGTATCCGGGGGGCTTTTTCGTAGTGCGTAGTTATTCCTTCGGCTTGAGGAGCGGGAGGACGTATTCCCATACGATCCACGAGGTGCTCAGCGCGGTCATCACGAATGCGACGACGTTGTCCTGCAGCTCCACCGGGAGGTACATCGTGAATGCTGTGTAGCCGAGTCCGATCGCCACGGCCGTGCCGAGGACGACGTGCTTCGTTTCTACCTTCAGCCACTTGGAGAGTCCGGCAGCGGCGTTGATGAGGAGTCCGGCGAGGGCGGCAACAAGTAGTTCCATAAGTCAAGCGGGGGAGGGGAGAGTAGGGGAGCGGGGAGCGGGGTTACGATCGGCGGCTCGGCTTCGTGGCCTTGCGCAGATTCTCGTTCGCCTTTTCCTTCGCTTCGTTCTCATGGTCGATCTTCGCCTGAGTTTCCTTGATCGTGGTTTTCACGAATTCGAGGATCTCTTTCTCGTCCTGCTCGTAGCGGGTGAGGTTGGCGACCGCCGCGCGGAGGCGGGGGTACTCCTGCCGGGCAGCCTTTTCGGTGTCGACGGCGACGGTGCGGATGTTGCGAGTTGGCATATCAGTTTGGTTGGGAATGAGCTGTTATGGTAGCAGTCGCGCCACCACCGCCGCAAGCTCCTCACGCGTCACTGGCCGGTCGGGTCGGAATAATCCATCCGGGTAGCCCTGCATGATACCTTGATCTTTCAGCTTTTTTATAGCGCCTTCGCTCCAGCGTCCGATCTCTACGTCCGGGAAGATCGGTTGCGGTACCGGCTTGCTCGTATCGAGCACCGTATTTGTGAACGGCCGGTACTGCACGATGCGGTACCCGAGCGGCTCCACCTTTGCCGGAAAATCGAGCGGATCGATCTGCTCTTTCGTGTCCGGGTTCACGCAGAAAAAGTGCGTGGGGAATCCGGCATCTTTGTAGTGATCCGTCATGGCGATGCACCATCCCTTCGGCGGTTTCGTTGTTGCTGGTTTTGCTTCGCCGCCGCAGTACTTCGCCAGTACGCCCGATACGAGGTTCCCGCTCCCAACGAATGCGCCCGGCACCTGCAGGAGCTCCTCCGGGTGTCGCTGGTAGAGGGTCGCAATCGAGCACAGGAAACATCCATAGCCCTGTACTGTCAGCTTGCTCGTGCCGAGCTTCTGATATCCGTAGGCTGGGTCTTTTTGTGAGTAAAGCTGCATGCCGGTTACGGTACCAGCACTTCCACAACTTCTCCAGCATTGCCGTTGGATCCGGCGCTTGCGGATGTTCCTCCGGATGTGTCGCCACCCCCGTCTGCCCCTGCAGCGCCGCCGGTGCCTGCAGAAACATCGTAGCTTCCGCTCCAGTTGGTTTTGCTCTTGTAGTAGTCCTTAATGAAACCGCCGGATCCTCCGCCTCCGCCTCCGCCTCCCGCACCTTGCCCAGCGACGTTCGATCCGGATCCGTTGTCGCTATTTCCTCCGGCACCTCCGGCACCTCCGGCACCACCCTTTGCATGGATGTCACCGGTACCGAGCGATGTCACCGCACCCGATAGCATGTTGCCTCCGTTCGCGCCTGATCCTCCTCCCGCTCCGCTTCCTCCGGATATCGCATTCGTACCGGGGTTCGGGTGCCATGCTCCTCCGGATCCTCCGGATCCTCCACTTCCGGATCCAGCGTGTAGGTTCACAACGAACGACGCTGCGCGCACGATGCGCGATCGTATTGCTAGTCTTGCCCTGTTGACTTCGGTGATTGATGCGGCACCTCCGGCACCAGCTGCTCCCGCCGCGCCGCCGACTCCGTTTGGGCTGCTCCCGCCGCCGCTTCCTCCCGCTCCCCCGGCCACTCCGTTCGATCCGATCGCCGGAGCAACAGCCGCGCCGCCGGTGCCGGAGCTTCCTGCAGTCCCGGGGGTTTGATCGGAGCTAATGTTCACTCCATTTTTTCCTGCGACACCTGCAGCACCGGCCGCCGGTGTCGGTAGGGATCCTCCCGTGTGTGCTACTGCACCGGCTGTACCACCGGGCGTTCCTCCGGTTTGTCCGGATCCGGCAGTTCCCGCACCTCCCGCACCTCCGTTGCTGATGATCTGTCCGCCGGTGCCCTCGAGGTCGCGCACGCCGAGACAGAAATAGCTGAATCCATTCGTGTTGAGCGTGCAGCCGGTGCCGACCACGAGATCGACAAAGAATGCATCGCGCAACAGCGTGTAGTCGTTTGAGCTCTTGGAAAAAAGACCGCCCACGGCCGCTTGCGTTCCGTCGAGGTCGTAGATTCCATCCTCTCCCTTCCCGAAAATCTCCCAGTTTGAATCGATGCCGTAGTGGTACCACTCCGCCTCCGTAGCGTCGTAGATGAAGAATCCTTGGTTGTCGCAGGAAATCACCCGCAGCACGGTCGCGCCGTCCATGACCACCAGCGCTCCGCCGTCGTCCACGTCGGTGACGTTGCGGATCCTGTAATACCTTCCGTCCGGCACTGCGGATGTCGGCAGATTCAGTATCCGGCTCGCGCCGTCGGCATCGAAGCTCAGGTATTCGTCGTCCGATAAATCGATGTTCCGCGTGGCAGCCAGCGTCTCTACTGCATCTACGGTCTCTGCGTTGCCGCCGAGATCCCCGCCGAATACATCCGGCCGGTGGATCACGATCGATGTTATTACTCCGCTTGCTGCGATGATCACGCCGAGGCGCGCATGCGCAGCGACGAATCCCGTCGTGTTCACCACCAGCGCTCCCGCATCGTCCAGCATGACGTAGTTTGTTGCATCGTCGGTGACGTCCTCGTCGGTTGCTCCGGCGAACGTGCCGTGTACTTCTCCTATCCGGTACCCGCACGCACCCACGTCGAATTTGAGCGGGGTTCCTGATACGGCCTCCACCAGCCTTCCTCTGTCATCGCCAAGCTCGTAGATGTCATCGAGGTCTTGGTTTATATCGTGAAGACGTCCGCCGGTCACTTGGCTTCCATCGCTCCAATCCTGACTGTTTCTTCGTGGCATGCCCGAATGTTACACCCGACCGGCTTCCGGCACTAGGCAGCGTTCACGGTGATGCTCGCGTTGATCGTCAGCGTCTCCGCCGCCGCGAGTGAAACTTCGAGCAGCACGCGCGACAATAAATATCCTGTGTCCGCGCTTCCGGTTCCGTCCACGAATATCCCCGCTTCCTCGTAGGTGTTTCCGCCCACGTCGACTGCAGGAAAAAACACATTGAGGTATGCAGTGTTTTCCTCTGCCGATCGATCGTCGAAATCCGATCGCAGCGTTTCATTCTCGAGCGTCGTGTCTCCGGACGCCGGTGACGTCTCCCCGTCTCCCAATGCGAGGTAGTTTGCCTTGAACGTAGGGGCGACCGTGGTGCCGGAGATCAGCGTTGCGAGGCTATTGCGCAGCAGCGCCGGGACGAGGTTGTGCGCCTCGCTCACGCGCGCGAATCCCGGGATGCCTTGCTTCAAAATTTCGAGCCATATCTTCACCGCTTCGCCTTTTTCTTGCAGCGATTCGTATGCCTCCCGCACCGTCCAGAATGTTTTGTCGGCGCGCTCTTGCACGGCGCGCGCAATGTCCCATTGATCCGCCCGGATGAATTTATAGTTTGCCCGGAGTCCTATTTCGGCCGGTGGAATGGTGCGCTCGGTGTTCATGCGGAGGTTTGTGCGAATCCCGCGACGGCGGGGTTGGTTTGTCCGTCCGTTCCGGATTCTATCAGATGAAGCTCCCCGACGCTCACGACTCCGGCTGCGCGGTACAGCTCCACGGTGATTTCGATGTACTCCGCATCGGCGTGAGTCGTGTGCGTATCCTCGAGCAGCGAGAAATCCCGCACTGTGGTTTGCTCGTCAAATATCACTGTCGTTTGCAGCAGATCGCTCCCGATGCCCTGTCCGTCGTACTCCGCGATGCTGAGGCGGAATCCGCCGTCCGTACCGACGTTCGTCAGTGCGGCCGCGATCTCGAGCCACGCCTTCACGGTGTATTCCGTCGCGCCGGTGACGGGGATCCTGCGCACGGTGCGCAGCTTCGCGCTCTGTCCGTTCCCTCCGGTGTCCGCCTCGAGCTTCAGTGCCTTGCCGGTGTTGTATCCGCTTGCCGCGATCCCCACCTCTCCCGTTTCGGTGCCGTCGAAGGAGCCGTACCAGCTGGGGCGTAGCCCGGTGCCGATCTGTCCATCCGCAGTCACTACGGCCGCATCGAGGTCTCCGAATTCAAACTGCCAATTCTGCAGATCGCCGGTGTTGAATTCCTCGCTCTTTTCAGTGGCCGTGTAGCTGTCCGCCAGCGCGAGAACGTCGTCGATGTTGAATACCAGCTCCACGCCCTCTCCCACGTCGCTGGGTATCTTCGCGCTGCGCTTCATGAGCAGCTGGAAGAATTCGATCAGTCCGAACATCGAGGAGGCGGCCGTGACGTCGTAGCTCCAGATGTCGTCGTGCTCTCCTCCGATCGTCCTCGCACTGATGCGCTGGATGACAAATTCCGCGTTCACGTTTCTGTCCGGATCCGCGATAGGGATTATTTGCCCGGCGTGAAGCCCCTCTTTGTTCGTCTGGAATGTGCACGTCACCACGGCATTGCTGTACAGATCGAGCTCCACTTGCGCGCGCTGCCGCGCCTCGGTGTAGGTTCTCAAGCGCTCGTCTTGGATGAGCGGCGCGTCGTAGATCCCGTCGCCGCCGGTGATAGCTTTCATGTTCGCCACCGAGACGATGTCCACCAGCTGCACCCGGATAGGGATGTACGGAAAATATGTGAACTTGATTTTGTCGTCCGCATCGAGCGTCGCGTGCGTACTGTTGCGCACGAATTTCTCTTGGAAATTCATCATGAATTCGTAGTCCGCCTCGTCGTGTAGGTTCTCCACTCCCACCGTTTTTTCCACATATCCGGAACCGGTGTCGACGTACACGGTGAGGTCGGATGGCTTGTAATCGAGGCGGAAGGATGTTTGCTCCCCGTCCGCGACTTCGATTTGTTCGTAGAGGCTCTCACTGATGCTATCGCTCCCGCGTACTGTGACGCGGTTGCGTAGCGTCTCGAGGTCGCGTTCGATCTCGAGGTCTCCCCAATCCTCCGTTGTGGTGTTGATGCCGAACGGTGCCGGTTCCCCTTCAGTGGCGAACAGGTGCACGTCGCGCTCCATATCGATGAACCAGTACATGCTCTGCCGCTTTGAGATGTCCTCCATGAGCTCCGATGGCTTGATGTAATTCCCGGGGAGGTTCTCGAACTTTGAGCTGCCGCGCGCCACGTTTTCGATCGTGAATCCTCCGGACGTCGCGTGCATGTTGTCAAACAGGATCCCGTCGGCCGGGATGCTCGCTGTTGCGGTAAGCACCAGCTGTATCCAGTCCACGTCGGATAGATCCGGCGTGCCGGTCGTGCTCTCCGGTTCGGCGAGCAGCGCGCTCTCGAAGCTCCAGCAGTCCTCGAACTCCTCCCCGACGTGCGAGATGTTGTACTGGTAATAATTGCTCCCGTCGGTTCCCACGCGCAGCTTCAGCGCGGATACATTTTCTCCCTCCCCTGCTTTCATTTTCCACCAGAAGCGGATGTGGTCGTATGTGCTGAGATCGAGCGATGCAACGGCCAGCGTCCACGTCGCGCTTCCCGCGCCGGTCGCGCCGGTGATCTGACATTCCCCGCCATCGATGAAGTCTGTCGTCTCGTCTTCCATGGTTCGCGCCACGCCGCCCTCAGTCCACGGATCCTCGAAGTCATCGATGCCGGTCGTGGTGTCCACGGCCACTGCCGTGCGCAGGATCCGCCCGGCGATCTCTCGCGGGTACTGCTCCATGAATGTTCCGGCGACGTTTTTGAGGTTGAATAGCGCGTTCCAGTCCTGCAGCGAATGGCTGAACAGGAATGTATTGTCGTTCCCGATTTCCTCGTCGCTGGGGCGCATGTTCACTCCGCCAAATATCCTCTTTCCGCATTTCGTCAGTTCCGTCACGGCCGCCGCGAGGTTCGCCGTCAGTACTATCTCCCGGGCTGCATGATCCACGCTGTCGATCGTGTAGCGCCTCTGGTTTGCTCCGTTGATGTCGACGTAGATTTTGTCTCCAGCGCGGTACTTTTTGGAGAATTCGTAGGTGTCCAGCGGGTACAGCGTGTCCGTTCCCATATTGCTCCCTTGGCGCAGCCGCATGGTGTCGTACACGAGCACTCTCTTTCCCTCATCGATCCTCTGCGCGATGGTGCGGAATTGGCATACGTTCCGCCGGTTGTTCAGCTGCTCGGTGATACGGAGCGTGCCCCGCTCGTATGAGCTCGAGACGTCATCGATGTCGGAGAGGATGGTGATCATTAGAAGGCTTCATGTGGGATGTGAGGTGCTGCCATTTTCCAGATTTTCTCTGCTACGGTCTCCGCGAATTCGTCTCCTCCTCCGTTGAATTCGTTGTTTTCAACGTGGATGTGGATCTCTCCTCCACCGGCGCGGCCGCGCAGTGCCGATGCGAGCGCCGCCTGATGCGCGTAGTTGAGGATGATCTCTCCCGGGCTGCCCATGAATGGCGTCGTGTCGGTTCCTCGTGCCCCCTGCAGGATCCCCGACCGTGCAAATGCTGGCACCGGCTCGAGCATCCCTCCGTACTTTCTGGAAGACGTTTTATTTCCCCCGCGCGCTGCAGCTCGCTTGTTACTCTCTCCCTCCGATACTGCGCCGGTGAGGTTCGTGATCCAGCCCCACAGATCCTGCAGCTTCCCAAAGATGTTGTCCCACCACCCGGTAAAGAAACTCCACACCGCCTCGAGCGCGCCGATGATCGTCTCTTTGATGATCGTCCAAATATCGAGGAAAATGTTTTTGAGGTTCTCTCCCATTTTTTCCGTCGTCTCAGTCCACGTCTGCCACGCTCCGGAGAAGTCGCCGCCGATGATCTGCAGCGTCATTTTCACGAGACCGGCGATCGCGTTCCAGACGAACATAAATGTGTTGAATATAAGATCGAGCGCCGCTTTGAGGATGCGGAAGATGTTGTCCCATCCATTCCGAATGACGTTGATCATTCCCATGATCCAGCCGCCTTGGAACAGCATCCATGCATCGAAGATGAATTTAGCGGCGATCCACAGGTTCTCGAATGCCGCAACGATGATCGGCCACCACTCAGCGAACAGCGCTTTTGTCGCTTCTATGAACGAAGTAAATGCCTGTCGGATCCACTCCATAGCTGTTGCCGTCACGTCCCGGATCCCGAGGAAGTTCGTGTCCCATGCCCACATCAAACCGGCAACGGCTGCAGCGACAAGAGCGATGATCGCAATGAGGGGCAGGAATCCACCGGCGAGCGACGCTACTCCGGCAATGATGGTACCTAGTGCAGTGAAAAATCCGCTCATGGCGAAGGTCACGGCCGCCCATCCTCCGACGAGGACGAGCAGAAGTGTTGCGATGCCCACGGCCACCTTCACGAACGTCTGTATCGGTGCGGGGAGTGTTTCAAACCATACGAATACTCTGCCGATCGCGTTCGCCAGAACCGTGAGCCCCTCCGCTACGAATCGCACGGTAGGAGCCAGCATCTGACCGAGGGAAATCCATAGATCGTCTACTGCTCCGGATAGCTGCTCGAATGCTCCTTTGACGTTGTCGAGCATCGTAGCCGCCATGCGCTTCGCCTCCCCGTCGCTGTTCTCCAGCTGCTCGGTATATCTTCCCAGCTCGTCCGATCCGGCCGCGAGGAGCACGTTGATTTCCTGAATACTTTCCGCGCCGAACAGCGTAGAGATCGCCGCCATTCGTTGTTCCTGAGTGAGCCCTTGCAAGCTCTTTTCCAAATTGCCCACGAGCCCCGTCATTCCGACGAACTGCCCTTGTGCATCGAATGCCGTAAAATTGAGCTCCTCCATTTTGGACATCATCGCGTCTGTCGGTTTCGTGAGGTTTGCCAGTGAGGTGCCCAGAGCGCGCGTTGCGAGGGAGCCCTTGATACCGGCGTTGCTCAGGATACCTACCACGGCGGACGCTTCCTCGATACTGATACCGAAGGCGTGCGCGGTCGGTGCGAGGTACTTCATGGAATCTCCGAAGTCCTCGATCGTCGCGTTGGATGTGGCGGCGGTTGCAGCCATGATGTCCACCACCCGCGTGGTGTCCTTTGTTTCGATCTGGAAGCCTCGCAGCGTGCTGGAGGCGATTTCCGTCGCCCGGGCGATCCCGAGCCCCCCAGCGGCCGCCAAATCGAGCGTGGCGGGGATGCCCTCCATGATCTCTTTGGCGCTGAATCCCGCCTGTCCGAGCTCCGCCATCGCATCCGCGACTTCCTTTGCCGTGAACACTGTGGATCTTCCAAGCTCCCGAGCGAGCGCAGTCATGTCGTCCATCGCCTTTCCGGAGATATCCGTCACCGCCTTCACCTTCGACATCGATGCTTCAAAATCCGCAAACTTCGATACGGCCGTCACTCCGATCGCGGTTATAGATGCAACGATCGCGGCACCGGCGGCGGCGATCTCCGCTTTGGTTGCCTTCCCGTCTTCCTTCAGCCGCGTCAAATCGCCGTGCAGCTCATTGAATGCTCCCTTGGCTTTATTTACCGCCGTAATGATGATATTCACATTGTTGTCGGCCATGCGTAAATTCTACACCTTCGCGCGCCCGGGCACTACCGGCCGCGCTTGTTGCGTTTCGCGGCGAGCTTCCGTTCCCCGTCAAGATACGAAGCCTCCATGCTGAAAACCCGCATGCAGTCCTCGTAGAATTCATCGCTGTTTTCTTCCTTTAGCTGCCGCTCTGTCCATCCCATCTCCCGGCACAGCATCACGTCCGAAAAGCGCCGGGCAAAATCCATTTGTTCCGGCGTCTTCGCATTTACTTTGAGGCTGCGCAGCAGCTTGTGCCACGTCTTCACTCTCAATAAATCATCAGCTTTTTTTTTCCTCCTCGGTCATCACCTCCCATTTTGTCCCTTCTATTTGACGGGCTTTTCCCCGGAGCACCGCTCCCAGCAGGAGCACGTCGGGATCCGAGAACAGCGCCCCGATGTTTTCCGGGGTGATCTCGAATTTCTTTTCCTCCCCATCCACGTTCTCCGCGAGGTTCCAGTCTTTGATCGCATACGAAAGTTGCTCGAGCGAGGCGTTGTAGCCTTGATCGATGTCCCTCTCTTGCGCCTTGGGATACTTCCGGGCGATGTCACGGTTTTGCTGCAGCGGCAACCGGCGGAGCATCGTAATGACGGATCCGGGGTAGCTCGGGATCTCTACGTCTACGGTTTCAGGCTTCGCTTTGTCGATGATGATGGATGGCATGGCGTGAAAAGGAAAAAGGGATAGCGGCGTCAGGCTATCCCCTTTTGTGCGGTTTTGCAATGTTTTGGTTTTAAGCAGTGTAGCTCGTCCCGGCGATGGCGTTGCGCACTTTCATGCGGATGGCGTAGCCCTCTGCGGAGTCGTAGTAGCATCCTGCCTCGATCACAGCGGCGTACACGCCGTCCGTTTCGGTGGCGAGCTCGTAGCTGTCAAAGCGCACGTCCGGAAGCTCGACGAGGATCCGGTGAGTCAGCAGCCCGGTATCGGTGGCGCTGACGATGCTGAGGTCGCTGATGGTGATGATCACGGCCTGTTGCTCGAGCGCAAGGTAGTTGTCCCGGTCAGCGACGTTCTCCCAATATTTCGTAAATTTGAGGGTGTCGTTGTACCTCTTTGCTCCGATCTTGGATGGCGTCTGGCGCAGGGAACCGAAGCGCACGTCGAGGTTGTTGTTGTGCTCGAGCTCCCAATCCTCCACGTTCGTCTCTGCAGCTGCAGCGGCCGCCGTGAGGTCAGCGCCGAACTGGAAGGAGACGTGGTGGAACATCGGCACCCGTGGGGCGACGCTGTAGCTCGGTGAGATCGGCACGAGCTCGATCTTTCCGTTCTTCGCATATTCGTATGTGTTTCCCAGCGAGGCGATCGTGACGGTGTTTGCCGTGGAGCTGAGTGCATTGACTGCATCCGATTCGCTGCCGTCGGTGTCGTAGATGTTCACCGTGTCGCTCGTGGTGAGCCCTTCTACTCTGTCCACTTTGATGGCGACGCTGGATCCGGCCGCCGCGTCCGCGATCATCTTCGCGCGCTGGAAGATGCCGTGCGCCTTGAGGTCGGTCTCGAGCTGCACTTCCTCGTCGCTTGCGGAGAGCGTGAAGCTGTCCACGAGGACGCCGAATGCGCGGGACACCTCGTAATTCTGTCGGCCGTTCGTGGTGTCGGTGATGTCGCCTTTCTGTTGCTGCACCGTGAGGCTTGGCAGCGTGTTCGCCACGGTGAGGGTGTGCTCGATAACGGATGCATCCGTCTCGGAGCTCACGTCGGCATGGGCGATGGTGCCGAGTCCGCACATGAGCCAGTACACGCATTCATTGAAGTCAAGATCGAATTGCATCGTGCCTTCGCTGTTGATCTTCCCGGCGAGCGGCTGGATGTTGTTTGCGCGGTTGTTCTGGATCGGATTATTTTTCTTTGTTTCTCGCTGCAGCATGATGTCTCCGCCTTTGAAGCGGATCGAGTGTGTAGGGGTGATCGGCGTAGCGACGGCCGATTCCTTTTTGACGATGAGGGACGAAAGTCCGGTTGAGCTCATGGATCAGGGGGGAAATGAAGTGAGGAATACGCGGGAGCCGCCGCGCCGGTTGCCTATTTCCCGCGTTGTGCGGCGAGGCGGCGCGCCTCGGATTTTGATGGTTCAGTACGCTCTACGAGCTCCACGCCCTTGCCGTTTTCGTCCTTCGGCGTGGCGAGGAAAAATTGAGCGTCTACCTCCGGCAGCGTTCGTTCCTCGCCCGGCTTTAGCTCCCTATGGCCGGTGCAGCGGATCGAGTTGGCGGAAGCATTCTTGATGCGCATGGTCTTCATGATATTGGGGGGAAATAAATCAGGCACGGTTTCCACGGAGGGTCACGATGGATTCCACCGTCACCTCGTAGGAATCGAAGCCGCGCGCCCGGGGGGGCGTGACGTCGTACTCCACTTGCTCTACGAGCGCCATGGAGCTGGCCTCTCCGCCCGAGTACGGGAGGCGCTGGTTGTTCTGTACAACACCAACAACGGAATTCACATCCGCGTGCTGGCTGTCGTCAGTTCCTTCGATCATCTGCGCCGCTTTCGCCTCCACGAATATTTTCTTCGCGTCACCATCGTCTCCGTAGTTGCTGGCATAAAATTGCTTTCTCGAAAGAACCAGCGTCACCTTCACGCGCGCATCGCGCACGTCGTACTGTGAACCGGACTTGTCATGCCGGTAACCGGTGCCGCCGGGCTGGATGATCAGCGCCGGGCAGTCGCTCTCCGGAAGCTTCGTGGGCTCCCCTTCATAGATTGATTTCACGTCGCACAGGATGGATCCGCTTGCGCGCTTCGCAGTTGAGTAGAGCTCCGCCAATGCAGTCAGGACTTTGTCCACGATCGCATGTTACACCCGCAGGGCTTTCCTTCACAGCCCCTTAGTGCTACGCAGTCCGGCGAGCCCCAGCTGATTGTATATCTCTGTTTGCAGCGCCCGGGAAATCTCCCGGTTCACCGACGGACTGAGCTCGAGGATCTTTCTTGATGGCAGCTTGTTTCTCCCTCCGCCCTTCCAATGATAGATCGCCTTTTTGTCGGTGTACTCGAGCTTCCCCTGTTTGCTCGAGACTGTTTTCCGCGCGCTCTCTTGCATCTTTCCCGTCCATCGCAGGAGCCCCGGCTTGCTCGGCGGATTTTTGTAGTATCCCCAGCGCTTCGATCGCGCTTTCTTCGTACTGTCGGCATGCGCTTTCCACTTCGGGACGCTCTCCGCATTCTGTCCGTCGCTCTTGAATAATGCATCGCTATGTTTCTGCAGCACGTTGAGCGCCTCGCTGAAAAATCCCTTGAGGTTGTCCAGCCGCTTCCCCGCGTCCATCAGTGACCGGGCGAGTACTTGTTCGCCCATGATCTCGAATTCGATATCCATCAAAAAACGTCGTTCATCGTGAAGTTGCCCGGGCGCTCGGTGTCATCGAATGCCGGGAGGGTTGAATTGATACTGAGTCCCGAACGTCCGGATCCGAGCAGTGCGAATTCCTGTCCGTTGGCATCGATCAATTTCAGCTTCCCGCCGAGGATGCTGTCGATCAGATCCATGGCGCGCTTGAGTCGCATATCCCCCTCGCTGCCCTCTCCCTCCTCTTGCGGGTATTCCCTCTGCAGGATGTACCCGGCGGCCAGCAGTGTTTCGATGCGGCCGAGAAGATCCTCCGCTTGGGATCCGGTGAAGTTGGAATTAAAGGCGGTCAGAACGTAGCGCGATGAAATCCTGCCCTGCAGCTCGGCGTGCGCCTCATCGATCACGGGTGCGAAGTGGGTTGTGTCCTTCAAATTGTGGTTATTTACCAGCCCCGCTTCCATCCGAACCTTTGCTGCAGTCGTGTACGCCATGGCGCGATTCTACACCTTCCTGTTGCGTGCCGTCACGGAGTGATCAGCGAAGTGCTCGTTTGTCTTCTGCATGAAGTCGCGGATCTCGACGAGGATCCCCGGCAGCTGCTCAAATGCCGCCATCATTTCATCTGTCTTCGCCATGCGCTTTTCGGATTCAGCCGCTACTTTCGTAATGTACCTCATGAATTCCGCCATCTCCGGGTTCCGGTTCTTTGCGATATCCTCGAGGATTTGAAGGCGTTTGTCTTTCTCCTCGATGACACCGTTGAGCCGCCCGATCTCACCGGTTTGTCTCTCCAGCTGATGCTTAATATCCGTCAGCTGTTTATCCTGCAGGGTGTCGCGGTTCTTATACATCTCAATTACTTCTGACGCGGCGCTGTTCCCTCCCTTACGCCAGTACACGAATACGCCTATCGCCAGAACCAATAATGTGAGGAGATTGTCCGTATCCATTGTTAGAAATTCTACAAGAAAAAAGCCGGGCTGAACACCCGGCTCTTGGCTTCACAATGCGAATAGATCGTTTTACTTCTTTTTGGCGGCCTTTGCAGGAGCCTTTTTCTTGCCCGTAGGCGCGTCTTTCTTCGCCGGGACGGGCTTGGGTACCTTTTTGACCTTCGGAGCGGCCACAGGTGCCTTCGGCGCTTCCTCCGGTGCCTCGTCGTCCGATGCCTCGGGCAGCTCGACGCTTTCCACCTCTTCGCCGAATTCCTCGGTGAGCACGGCGAGGATCTTCCCGGCTTTGTCTCCCTCGTCTTCGTAGCCGTGCGCCTCGAGCGCGTCGGCGAGCTCCTCTGGGGACATTGCATCGAGCTCAAGGAAGCGTGCTTTGACTGCTTCCTCATCGAGACCCTCCTCCTCATCCTCTTCCTCGTCTTCCTCCTCCTCTTCGGGCAACGGATCCGCCGGGATGATCTCGGCCGGTTCCGCCTCGAGCTGCAGCAGGATCTTCGTGAGCACGTCCGCCATGTCCTCATCCTTGCCGACCTTCGCGCCCACGTCCTTCGCCACGACTTCCATTCCCTCTTCGCCCATCATATCGAGTTCGTTGCGGATGCTGTCGACGCTCCGCTGGTAATCCGGCTCGGCGATGACGGTCGTGTGCAGTTTCACGAGCCCGTCGTTCATTTTCTTTGCGATGCTGTTCGGCAGTTCCTCCTTCCCGGTGGCGCGGTTGTAGTGCTCGCTTTTCGGGCGATACACTTTCAGATCCGCATCCTGCTCGAGCGCGAGCTTGCGGTCGATCGTGACCATGATGGCGCGCGGATCCTTCGTGAAGCGGAAACCGGCGCGGTTGCGTTTCTTCACGGCGTTGTTGGCACTCACGACGAGGACGTATGTCTTGCGCTTCATGGGAACAGGGGGAAAGGAAAACAAACTAATTCCCGACAATACTACACAGAAAAAAAGCCGGGCACAACGCCCGGCTTCTCTTTACGCAGTCAGAGCGGTTTAGGCTCCGATTGTGCGGTATGCGTAACGGTGTTCACCGTAACCCATACCGAAGCGGTTATCGACGCCGTAGTAGATCTCTTTGCGCATGAAGTTCGCGTAGTCATCGTCTTTGTCCAAGGCGGTGAAGGCGAGTTTCTTGCGGATCTGCAGGATGAATGGCTTCACCTGATGGCGGAGATCGAGCCAGTACACTTTGCTATGCTCGACCGTCGCGTCGGCGGTCAGGTAATCGCTCAC
>Ga0172380_10001258_pt1 | contig 44240 bp, 55 predicted proteins | sample Leawe162metaG_FD_119747 | JGI IMG/M metagenome (GOLD analysis project Ga0172380, IMG submission 119747) | Leachate microbial communities from a municipal landfill in Southern Ontario, Canada - Leachate well 162 metaG | ecosystem: Engineered > Solid waste > Landfill > Unclassified | place...
CAACCGATGCCGAGGGCGTTCTTTGGGATGCCAGCGACGAAGCTCTTGAGTTTACAGGCGCTAATATTACAATGGATGCCGCTTCGGTACTAACGGCTACCGCAATAGTTCAAGTTGACCAAGTTGTTACTGATGCCGCATCGTATTCCGTCACTGCTGCCAATTCTGGCAAGATTCACACGATTGCGAATCTTACTCAAAATACAACTATTACACTTCCAGCCGAAGCTGATGGATTGAACTATGAGTTTTGGTATATTGGCACTGCCGTTGAGACACACGACCATATCATTACTACAGAAGATGATGGGAACCCGTTTTATGGCGGAGTTGCTTTCCATGATACTGATGATGGCGCAGTAGCGTCGGTATGGAGTGATAACAATTCAAATTCAAAGATTACTATCAACAACATGAATGCCGGTACTATCATAAAGGTTACTTGTGATGGCACTGGTTGGTATTTAACTGGTACAGTAATTTCCGATACGACTCCTACGATTGCGGACCAATAACAATTAAGGGGCAGGTTTTTTGCCCCTTAATCTTTTTTAAGGAGATATACAATGAAACGCATTGTTTGCTTTTTAATCTTACTGTTATTACAAACAAGTGTATATGCGACGGCTACAACCAGCACGGTTTCAGAGGATGTCAAGAACACCGTAGATAACCTGCGTAATTCGCCAATGATTTTGATTACCAACCAGAACACTTGGCAGGTTCTTGACGTTACGACTGATGCGGGTTCGGAGCCTAACGACTTGACTGCGGCTGCTGGATATGGCGGATATGGCGGAAGGACTTACCTTGCCGTTATAGGCGATGCCAATACGGGCGCAGCAGAAGTTAACGCCGTTATTATTCCCGGGACGTGGAATAGTGCGAGGTTCAGACTTGTCGGCGCCGCAGACGCTGGAACAGTTACTTATCAGGTTTATGGTGGTACTTTGCCTATGGGTTCGGGCGGAACAGTAAATACCACTACTGCGAATTGCGCACTGGCCTATTACGGGCAGCTTGCCTTCACAGTCGGAACGCAACTGTCGGACATTGCTGGCTATTATTTTGCTGACCAGGTAACAATCACTACTACTAACCAAGACCATCCGACAACTTGGAGTTTCAATAGCACCGAAGACGACAGAGTTGCGGAGTGCAGGATAGACCTGCTTGGTGACAACCTGCTTGTCTTAGTTCCAACTACCTGCACAACGAATTGCAAATTACTCGGTAAAGGATACTGATATGGCCACCGATTCACTTGAAATAATAAATGCGGGCTTTCTTAAACTCGGCGGGGCCGGTGGACAGATTGGGAACACACCTTTTCTGGCTAACCTTGACGGCAACGACGATTTGACGTTAAGGGCTATTGAGGTATATGACAGGGTTAGAAAAAGAGTCATTACCGAACTCGCTGTTAAAAAAAGTCCTTTCAAGGAAACTCTTAAATACGCAGACCTTGGCGACGACCTTGTTGAAGATGACCTCGACATAACGAGCATAACGGTTGGGGCCAGTCCGTTTCCTGTAACGGTTGTAACATCGACGGCACACGGATTGACGACAGAAGATACGAGATACCTGACGGGCATTAGGGGTTCTGGTGGAATCAGCGTACTTAACAATACGCTTGAAACTGTTACCGTGGTTGATACGACATCTTTTACTTTGACAGCAACGGGGGCGGCGGCATGGTCGCATACTGAAGGAACAGGCAAAGTTTCAAAAGTCCCTGAAATAGGTGATTACATATACGCTTTTGATTTGCCCAGCGATTGTCTTGTAGTAGTAAGACAGCTTGACGAGGCGTTTTCATCCACTGCAAAAAGGCAGGAATACAGATTTGATACAATGCTTAATCGTGCAGGGGATAGCAAGATTCTTGTTACTAATAACTTATGCAGCAGCGAAGGCGATAGCGCGTTTATAGAGTATTGCATAGACCAAGAAACTACTACGACATTCAGCCTCGTACTCGAAGAATGTATTATCTGTTTGTTTGCGGCCGAGATATGTCCAATTGTCGGTAAAGACCTTCAAACGAGAACGGCTTTAATGCAGGAGTACCTGCAACTTGCCATACCTAACGCCTTGGCTTACAACGGCTCACAGAGTAATAATATAGCGAAACGGGTTTTGAGCTATACGCACAGCAGGAGTAACGGGCGATGAAAATAAGTAAAATTGCCGCCATTTTTATTCCGCTCCTTTTTGCTACAGGGCTGTTTGCCGAACAGCAATTTTCCCCCACTATTTGTTCATTCAATACTGGTTATGTCTGTCCGTTTATGGAGACAAGGACAGATTATGATAAATATAAATCCTCTTGCCGCACACTCGAGAACATGTTCGTTATGTCGCAAGGGCCAGCCACCAGAAGGCCGGGGACTAAGTACATCGCCACGGCAAAAGATTCAAATTACCCTGTTCGGCTCATACCGTTTGAACGTTCTACCGAAGATGCTTATGTAATAGAGGTGGGCGATTTTTATATGCGGTTTTTCAGAGACGGCGGACAGGTCTTGACCGGCTCTGGCACAGAAGATTTGAGCGGCCTTAGTGACTTAATTGCTAATTGGCGACTCAATGAGTTTGAAGGTACTGTTGTATTTGATGAAGTCGGCGACCATAATGGAGTAGCAAGTATCAACATTGCTACATTGACGGCAGATGGTTATGTCGGCACTGGCTGTTTCGACTTTAATGACCAGTACGCAGTAGAGGTAAACGATAGTAATGATTTCAGCTTTACAGACGATGCTAACGATACTCCGTTTAGCGTGACAAGCTGGATATATGTTACAGATTCACCACAACCTCAAGCTATAGTCTCAAAATGGAAAAAGGATAGTCAGCAGGAATGGCGGTTTATTTTAACCGAAGATGAGAAACTAAAACTCGAACTATGCAATCAGGGCGAAATAGCCGAAACTAACAGTGTAAATTGCGTTGCTCAATATAATCTTAACGATGACGCGGCCAGTACCGCAGTGGTTGATTCTGCCAGAGATAATAACGGCGTAGCTACCGCAAACACCTCGACTCTTACAACAACGGGAATGGTCGGCGAGGCGTTTAGTTTTGATGGCACTACTACTGCGGTAGAAGTTAATGACGCCGATATTTTCAGTTTTGCCGGAGATGTGCCTTTTTCTATTTCTGCTTGGGTATTTATTGATAATTACGGTGGTGCTATTGTAAGTAAATGCGATAGCGCTTCAGCACAAAATACGGCGGAATACTTACTTTATGTATATGCGGGCGGAAATTTACAGCTTACTTTATATGCGCATTTGTCGCAGTCGGTTTATATAGGTAAAAGAACAGTTGCTGCTTTACCTAAATCATCGTGGCAGCTTGTTACCGCAACTTATGATGGAAGTGAAAAAGTAGCTGGAATGAAATTATATATTAACGGGGTTCTGCAAACTACAACAACTATAAGTTCTTACGCTGATATCTATTATTCTTCCTATGGAGCGCAAGGAAATACCGCTACAAAATTTGCCATAGGCAGTTCTTATTACAGTGGTTCGCTTACTAATTTCTTCGATGGTAAAATTGATTCGGTAAAATTATTTGATAAAGAACTCTCACAGGTCGAAGTAACCGCACTGTACTCAAGTGGAGAAGGTTCTGCTGGTTCTCTTACAACCACTATTTCTGCCACCTCCAATGACGCGATTGATTTGGGCTGGCACTTGGTAGCCGCAACGTATAATGCACCATATTTAGCAGAGGCCAATGGAATAATATTGTATGTCGATGGAAGTCCTGTTGATTCTACTGCCGTGAACGATGTCTGTTATGTGGCTATGAAGAATATGGATGTCAATTTGAAAATTGGCGCACAAATAAGCAGTACAGATGGTTTGCAATATGTATATGCTGACAAAATGGATGATACGGCTATATTTGGAGATGTTCTTACTCCTGCCGAAATTGCGAGCCTTATTACCTTGATTCCTTACGAAATAGAAACTGATTTTTCGCAATCAGAGCTTGGCGATATTCAATATGCGCAGGTTGACAACATGATGTATATTGTCGATGGTAACGACCCGCCGCAAAAACTAACAAGAGAAGGTCATACGACCTGGACGATAGCCGATGCCGATATAGACGACGGCCCGTTTTTACAGGAGAATAAAGCTGATATAAATATAACACCTTCCGGCGACGATTATAATGATGTTGGCGGCTCTATCACCCTTACGTCAAGCGAGGGTATTTTCAAGCCCAACCATGTTGGCTCTATTTGGCAATTAGCACAAACTCGTGCCACGTCGGTATTTACGGGGACGCTTGATGGTAACGAATCAGGCACAGTCACGGCATATTTCAGAGGCGGTTACGGCTTTACTACAACGGGAACGTGGCCCGATAGCACAGTTACGCTCGAAAGAAGCACTGACGGCGGAGAAACGTGGGAGGCCGCACTAAGTCCTTTGCATGGTACTAACTACGATAATCCGGCTGAAACAGAAGTAGATGGCGCGATATACAGAGCGACTATGAGTGATTACGTTGCCGGTGCATCGTGCGTATATACCTTTATTATTACTGATTCGTTAAATTATGGAATAGTCAAAATTACCGGTTACACAAGTCCAACAGTAGTAAGCGCCAAAGTAATAAGGGAATTGGCAAGCACGGACGCTACTAAGCGATGGCGAGAGGGATATTGGTCAGACTACCGAGGCTGGCCTAATACAGTAAATATTTATCAGGAGCGTTTGATATTTGGCGGCTCAAAAACTTTCAATCAAACGCTATGGTTTGGGCGCCCTAATGCAAGCGATTACGAGGACTTTACCGAAGGCGCAGACGATTCGATGGCCTTTACAATCGCATTGCCCGGTCATAACCCAATTCGATGGCTTACATCAAAGGATTATTTAATTATCGGGACTTCCGGCTCAGTCGGCAAGTATGGCAAGCAGGGAGAGGCTTTGTCACCAAGCTCGCCAAGTTACCAAGAACAGACAAAAAGTGGCTCTGCGCCATTTATGGTCGCAGAGGCATCCGACGCATTGCTTTATATAGAACGAGGCTCGACAAAAGTAAGGGAATTTATTTATTCGCTTCAATCAGACAAATTTGTTTCGCCTGACCTGACAGTTCTCGCCAGCGACATTCTCGAGGGTGGAGTTGCGGATGTTTTCTTTCAACAGAGGCCCGAACAAATCCTGTGGTGTGTTCTCGAAGATGGCAATATGGCGACTATGACATACCAGAGAGAGCAGGAGATTTACGGATGGGCTAAGCAAAGCACTGATGGTTATTTTGAGTCCGGCTGCCGAATACCTGGCTCTGGCAGCGAGGATGAGATTTGGGTCGCAGTCAAGAGGACAATAGACAACAACGATGTTCGTTATATAGAGCAGTTTCAGCCGAGAAGTTGGGGGAATGATATTAATGCTTGTTGGTTTGTGGACTGCGCAATAGGCTACGATGGCGAAGATGCCAGCAGCCTTACAGGGCTTAATCATTTAATCGGAAAGGACGTTTATGTTCTCGGAGACGGTGTAATTGAGCCTAACGAGGTCGTTGACGCAAACGGGGAAATAACAATAGACAGAGCAGCCGGTAAGATTACGGCAGGACTGCCTTTTACATCTAAACTCGAAACAATGCCTATCTATCTTGACCCGATGGATAAGCCATACAGCAAAAACATCCTCTCGTTGTGGTTTGACTTCTATAAAACGGGATTTTGCAAATACGCCGCAAGCAGGAACGCTTCTAAATTAATAAATATAAACTTCGAGAACGATATGAGAACAGACCCCAACGCTACCGTTCAGGAGCTTTATACATCAGACAATATGCTAAAAGAAGTCACTGACCAATATGGCTCGTCGCAAAAACTTTCGATTTACATAGAATCTGATGCGCCTCTACCGCTTACGTTAAGGTCTATCAGCTACAAGGTTGTAGGATACCCCAAATGAAAGATAAGCCAACTATAGAGCCAATGCGCCCGGAAGATTTCCTGCGTCTAATGGAAATGAATCAGGGATTTTATCCCGAATACGCATCCTTGAGCCAACAGGACAAATTAAGGGTTGCGCAGCTTAACAGGGATACGGGTATAGCTGAATCGCATTATCTCGATGGTAAATTGGTTGCGGTTACTGGTATCAGGGAGCGAGGAATAGGCGAAGCATGGTTTGTAACCACACCAGACATCAGAGAAAACCATAAATTTCTTCTCTTTAAGTCAGTTAAGGAAAATTTGCCCATATACAGGGACACTCTTAATCTCTGGAAACTCTTTGCCACAAGCAGAATTAGCGAGACATTCCTGAAACATCTTGGTTTTGATTGCAGCGAGGATAGGCAGAATATATTCCAATGGATAAGAAGTAAATGATGAGTAGATTTATATTTGACGAATCTGTTTTTTGGGATAATCCCAATTATGTTGAGCTTAAGCCTGGCTGGTGGATATTAAAAATACCAGGCGAAGTTTTCATTGGTGGCCTGCCTCTACATCCGCACGACCCGATATTTACTCCCATTGGTTTTGCTTTAGGAGCGTCAGCAAGTTCGGCGGCTGCGACAGGAATGGCAGCAACGGCTATTGCCGGAGCTGCAACAGCAGGAACTATGTCAGTTGTTTCTTCTGTAAGACAGGGCGCAGCAGCTAATAGATTGGGTAAGCAACGAGCGAGGATAGAACTCGAAAACGCACAGAGGGCGCAGGATTTAGCCAGACGGAGAGCGGCGATAGAGCGAGAAAACGCCAAGCTCGCTAAAAAAGCTGCTGCTGAAGAAGCTGTACTTGAGGAGGAAAGAGGTCAAAAATTTTTACAGAGGCAAAAGGTTTTGTTTTCAGCTTCGGGCGTTAGAAGTGATATAGGCGCACCTCTCGTTATAGAGGCTCAAACCATAAGAGACCTTTCGAGGCAAAAAGGGTTTATTTTAGAGGAAGGCCGCGACATTGCAGACATACATCTTAAACAGGCCCGTTACGAAGAAGAATACGGGGCCGGAGCAATGATGAGCGGACAACTTTCAGCGGCATACGAAAAACAGGTTGGCAGGTCTGCAAAGAGACAATCAAATTGGGATGCGTGGTCATCGGCCTTACAAACTGGAGCGATGGTTGGCTTTATGGGATACCAAGCTGGATGGTTTAGCGGCCCTGGAACAGGTATGAATGAGGGAATTATGACAAGGGCTGGCTATGGCAAAGGCGGAGGTTACTTAAGAAATTTCTAAAGTAATAACGGCGTAAAATTATGGATATACCAATATATCAAAGAACTAAAACAGCAGGGTATCATCCGATGCCTAAACCGCAAGGTTCGCCTGCGCTACCTAAACCGCCCTACGAGCTTGCTGACCGCAGCGGCGAGGGGCAGTTTTTCAAAACAATCGGAGCTATCGGACAAAATGTGTTCGGCAAAATCATTCAGGCGCAGGCCGAGAACGAATATCACTCTTTTATAGGCGCGGCAGGTGAAAGACAGCAGCAATTCGTCAACCTCATAAACCAAAGACCAGATATGCCCCTCAGTGAGATGCAGGGCGAAATCGGCAAGATGGTTAAGGATATTCGGCTTTATCATTCAAAACTCAAACTCCCTCAAAGCAGACAGAGTGGGGCTAACTGGATAGCAAGCAATCTCGGAACTCTAAAGGAACGCGCAGAAGGCGAAGTAGCTGTTGTTAGCACGAAATACGCCCAGGAAACAGCCGCCTTGTTAAGCGATGATATAATTAGAAGGGTGGAGGAAGGTGTTATTTCGCCAAAACAGGGCAAAGAAACAATAGCCGATTTATACGGCAGACATATTCTTTCAGGAATAGTTCGAGAAGAATTTGGTACGTTAAAGGCACGAGCTTATATAAATGAAATAAACAACATAGAAGTAAAGCAAATACATTCTGCTATTTTGGATATGGCCTTCAACACTAAGAATGAAGATGGCAAAAGAGATATTCAGAGCGGCGACCGGATAATTGAAAATCAACCGATGTCTCGTGAAGAAAAAACAAAACTAAAAAAAGAACTCCGAGAAGCTGTTGCGCAAGAAGCAATCTACAACAACAAGGCACAGGAAGCCGACAGGGACACGATAAACAACTTGATGTATAAAACCCTCGAATTTGACAAAGCCATTGATGCTATAAATGTTTCTTCTCTCGACGAAAAAGAGCAAGGCATAAAGATGAAAGAGGCGATAGAACTTCAACTTGCAATGGCCAAAGGTGGCAAAGATGTTGAGCAGGAAAAAGCTAAATCTGATTTACTTATAAAAATATCAAATAATCCGAGAAAATACGACGATGCCTATATATCCGATGAGGCATTGGCTGGAAGGATACATCCAAGTCACTTGCCTCAATTAAAACTGTGGAGAGAGAAGGTGGTCAAAGGACTGACTGGAACTGTCGCTTCCAAAAAGGGATATAAGTTATTGGAAGTTTATAACAAAAAAGGTGTGTTCGGCAAAGGTGCTGATGGGGCAAATCTTTACATAGAAACAGTCAATAATTTCACGGAGTTTCTTTTAGAAGAGGATAGGTCTGCTAAAGACGTAACGGAATACATAGAAAATATGACTCCTGAGCTTGGCGCGTGGGAAAGATTCTGGGCGGGTTTTGACCCCGCCGAGGAAAAGGCCAGAGCTAAAAAAATCAGAGGACTTGTTGATATTGAGACGAAGAGGCTTGAGGAAACAAAATCCGCTGCAATGATAGATGCTTCCAAAGAACCCAAGACAAGAGAAGAGTTTATCGAGACGGCAAACTCAATTACCGACCCGACTAATAAACGATTATATGTAGATAAATGGTTAGGGAACTTTTAATGCCAATAACGGCAGAACAAGAAGATTTGAGAAATCAGTTGCTTGCGCCTGATTTAACTGACTCGCAACAGGAATTAAGGGAAAGCCTGCTTGGTGTCCGACGGCCTGCCGGTCAGGATGAAGTTGTAAAAGATTTGCCTTATGCCATACAGGACGGGGTCTATCTTGAAGATTTACTCAATAGCGAAAGCAGGGAATTATTCAAGCAAAGATTGAGTGTGTCGAGCGACCCCAACTTTATCAGAGACAAGCACGTTGCTTCTTTGAAACTTGCCAGAGATAATAATATATCTTTTGAAGCTGCCTACACAATGTTTGATGATTACGCAAAAGCCAAATATGAAGGTAACTCAAAAGCCGCAGCCGCCGACTTGAAAAAGCAACTTGGTGATAGTGCTGTATTTTCAAGGAGGATGACACCACGAGAAATCGAAGAAGAACAAGTAATGGAACGCCGCTACGAAATAGAGCGTGACCCTATTAAGGCGTTTCCTCAAGAGTTTAACGGCCTGTATAAACCATTGAACAGTAAGGAGTGGGAACAGGTCAGGGGCAAAAAGAGAAAGCCAGTCATACCTCTTTCCGGTGATGCGTTTTATAGTCCCGTTCCCAAAGGATTCTACAGAAAGTCCAAGATAGAACAAATTGCTCTTACTATGGACGCAAGAGCAAAACTACTCCCAGATGATGACCCGCTGAAAGAAAAATACAATAAATGGAAATCTGTTATAGAATTGAGAATGTCTCTTTTGGCTGTACCTTTTGAAGAAGTTGAAGCGAGAGAAAAAGGCGGTATTTTCACTGAATCTACGAGGGGTGCTATTTCCGGTTTAATAGATATAGCAGGCAGGGGATTAGAGTTATATGGCAGGGAAGCAGCGCATTTGGGTGTGTTCGACCCTGAAACAACTGAAGAAGTCGGAAAAGCATTAAAGAAGTTTGCGCAAATCAAACCACTTGCTCCCCCTGAAGGTGATAGCTATGCTTATCAAATGGGCAGGGTATCGGCTCAACTTGGTGCGGGATTTGCCGCTTTTTTTGCTACTGGGAATCCATATGCTTTTGGTGTGCCTATTGGGATATTAGAATACTCAAATACGAGGGAAGAAGTACTTGCTGTCGGTGGTACTGAAGACCAAGCTGAGCTTGCCGCTACTGGCGTAGCGTTAATCAATATGGCTATTGAACAATGGCAATTCATTACTATTAGGGGATTTGCGAGCAAGGGCGTCAAAGATGCTATACGAAAACGAGCTACAAATTTCACTATAAAAAACGCACTTGCTTTTACTGGTGCGGTCACTCTTGATTCAGCGAAACTACTGGCTACGGGTGGATTTCAAGAAGGTATGCAATCTGTTGTGTCTGGTGGTGCAGTTGCAATATTCGACCCATCATCAGCAAGGAACATTCCCAAGCAAGCTCTAATGGAGGGATGGTATGGTGCTGGTGCGGAGCTTCTGTTTGGTGGACTTGGCAGGGTTTACACAAACGCTCAGACGGCAAGGCAGAACGCCCAAACCAGAAAAGCATTAGTTACGCTTGATAAGGCTTTAATTGAAGATACCGGCATTGCCCCCGCAAGGGCTACTGAGATTGTTAATAACGCTATGGATTTAGCGGCAAAAACCACCGACAAGGACGAGGGAGCTAAGATATTCCTTGATTCAGTCAATGACCAGCTTGGAACGCAGGAAGTTGCTGAACAGGTCGATGAAAAGTCCGTTGCTCAGGAAATAGCCGAGACTGAACGATTTGAGGTTGTAGTGCAACCGGAAGCGAAGGGGGAAATAGCAGAGTACGAAAAAGAGTTAGACCATACACGACAACAGATTAGACCGTTAGAGGAAAAAAGATTAACCGAAGAAAGGGCGATTAGAGAAAAGTTTAAGGGACAGCCAAATGCAAAAATATCTATAAAGAAAGCTATTCATCAAGCGTCTAAAGCTGGGGAAATTTTAACTACCGAAGAAAAAAGTCAATATGATGAACTTACCAAAAGAATCGGCGACTTAAAAACCAAAATTGACAACGTCCAATACGGAACACCTTTTGAAAGAGAAATTAGAAAGCAAAAAGCAATAGATGATTACAAAGCCAAAATTAAAGCAGACCCCAGATTGGAAAGCAATGGTCATCTTAGTGGGGAATATCTAACACAACTTGATGTGTGGGCGGAACAAAACAATTTAGAAATAAGCGAATATACTTCCGCTGGTGGTTCATCCCAATACATAACTGTTTCTAAAATAAACGCCGACAAAACACGTTCAGAGTTGGTTAAAATCAGGTTGTCTGACCACATATATGGGCAACAGTCGGCAAGTATGTTTGCTCCGCCCAACATTGATATTCAAACTGATAATATCCATACAGATATAGTTAAAGAATTTGAAGAGAACTTGAATGATTATTTTGTTGATGAAGATGGTATTACAAAATTTCTCCCTTCTCCCACCTCTGCCGCTACTACCCCCGAAACGATTGTAGGGCAAGCAGTGAAGTCGCAAGCCGAGGGTGGAGAGGTAACACCTAAATTAAGCGACCAAACCTATCAGGACAAAATAGATTCTTTGCCTGAAAATTCAACTTCTGATGACCATTTACGAGTTTACAGAAACCACGTTGAGGAAAATGGTCAGGCTATAACATCTACTCTAAAAAATCAATCTAATATAAAAGATGTTACTGGCTATTGGGGTTCTATGACTTCCTATTATATTACAGCCGAAAATGCTGATGGTGATACATTAACGATACGTTTAAGCAACCATGATTCACCGGGAGGTTCGGATATTTATTTGCCTGCTGAATCCTCACCAAAAGAAAATGTTGATGTTGCCTTGTGGAATGTGAGACAAGAATGGCCTTCTACTGCCCCAGAGGGGATTATACCATCAAAAGCAGCACAGGTCAAACCAGGGGCTGTAGAGGGGAAATTCCAAGTCATAGACAACGAAACTGGCGATGTTCTTGAATTTGATACAAAGGCGAAAGCTGAAGCCGAAGTAAAGAAACTCCGGCAGGAGCAGGCTGGCGGTATTGAGTTTGAAAAGATACAATGGAAGCGCAAGTCCGGTGAAGCAATAGAAACTACAAGAGGTGAATTAACAAGAGAATTAAATCGACTTACTACGGACTTGAATAAGAGGATTGCCGATAACAAAATCAATACAGATGAAGATGTTAAGTTAGCAGAATCAGACTGGAATGATATAAATTCTATGAGGGAGGCTTTAGGGTACGCAAAAGGCGAAAAGCCTTTTAAGATTATCCGCGCCAAAGGTCAGGAAGTAAAAACAATAAAGAATGTAAAGTCTCGTATATGGGAATCTATTAAACCAAAGACAGCCTCTAATCTTACAACGAGCCAGGTTGTCAATGCAGTTATGGAGGGTATGGAAAAAGCTGCTCGAACCGGATATATGGAAGGCGCAAGGGATGTCGTTAAGAACCATAAGAACCTTGCTGGTTACGCAAAGGCAAGACTTAAAGGCTTAACTGTCAATAACGCAGCGGTCAATAAATTATTGAGTGCTATATCAAAGCCAAGAACTGCGAGCGAGCAGGTATCGGCAATGGCGGCTATTGAAGTAATTGCACAGAGGGCAGAACACGCAACAGCTGTCACAGACCTTAAAAAAACTGTTGCCTTTGTAAATAAGAAGTCTGGCAAGATAATGCAGGCTGGTGGTATCAGGCCGGAGTTCCTTGAACGCATACAGGATGTACTAAATTCTTTTGTTTTCAAAAGGCCATCGGAACGGAAAATAAAGGGCCGAAAACAAACTTTGCAACAGCGAGTAGTGGGTCTAAAAAAACATCTCGAAGGTTTGCGTTCTTCTTTAGACAGTAAATACAACAGAGAATTTGCCGAAGAATTATTGCCTACAAGATTAGTTGAATCAGTCGAAAAACTCGGTATATCATCTTTAGCGGATATGACCGCAGAAGAAATAAATGAAATCAATAGAGATATTACTTCCTTGCTTCACCAGAACAAAACAAAGAACCGCCTTATCCTTGAGCGCATAGCTCGCAATGCCGCTGACGACCTTAATCAGATGATGGCTGAGTCTGATAATGTTGTGGATAAAAAACTTATTGAAATAGGGGACGAGGTTAAGCCCAAACCTGAAAACACCCTGCAAAAAAGTGTTGCCGTTGTTGGTGGCAGGTTCAACCATGACCTTGAAACCTTAATAGATACGCTTGACGGTGGTCAATTTGGAATACTTCACAAAAGCATTGCGCAGAACTTCTCGGACGGCAGGCGAAAAAGAGATGCCTTCTTTAATAAGCTTGACACTTTTGTTGAAACAGAAATGGACAAGGCAGGGATTACGCTTGACGATTTGCAGGAATTGAGTCCGGCTTTTTATAGAATATTCAAAGGCAAAAAAGGATTACAATTCAGGGATAAGGTTTTAGCAAAAATCGGGATAGCAGAAAAACATAAAACCCACGAAGTTGTTCTCGGCGGCAAAAGATTCAACCTGACGATGGCTGAGATAATGAGTATTTATATGCACGCTCAAGCCAGATTCAATTTAATGTCTATGCTGAAAAGCGGCGTTGCTGTTAAAGATGGAGTTACGGATGTCGTTAGTCAGGTAAGTAATATTGACATTACAGAAATAGAGGCGATAGACAAACTTGTAAAGTCGAACCCGAAAGCATTGAGGCTTACAGAAATTGCCGCCGAAACATACGATACTATTTTCAAAAACGCAATCAATCAAGTGTCAGTTTCGCTAAAAGGTATTGAGATTGCCAAGGAAGAAAACTACTGGCATATTCAAAGATATACTGGCGGGGGTATCGCAGGAACGGAGGCGTATAGAATATCATTATTGGAATCCGAGGGAAGGTTGCAAGCGAGAGAAGGCAGCGGAAATCCTGTACGGATAAATGACTTCTTTGCTCAAACCCTTGCCGATAGACAGGCTATTGGCGAATATGTCGGAATGGCACAGGCGTACCGAGCGGCAAAAACCCTGCTAAATTATAGACCTTGGCGGAAAAAGATGGAACTCAAGGGCTATGGCGATGAGATTAAAAAACTTGGTACTATAATCGAGAGAACCGAGCAGGCTGGTGGCAGTGATTACGATGTCGTATCCGGTTTTACAGGAAAATTACTTCACGGATTAACTCGTTCCGTATTAGGCAATCCCATAATTATGGCCAGCCAGTACGTTTCGGTACACGGGTATTTTACTGAAACAGATTTTAAGTATATAAGGGCATTAAGGTTTCTGCCGTTCCAGGCAGAAGTTGACAGATACCGCAAAAACTGGACACGATACAGGACAAGAATGGACGGCGTTGTTTCATCCATAGCCTTACAGGAATTGACCGGCTCTGACCACGCATTAAGAGTCCTTGCTCATAAGACAGATTATATCAATCTAATAATAACTGGCATACATAAGGTCGATATGATGGCCATTGCCGAGGCTGGTAGAATTACCGAAGCTGAAATGGCCGATGAAAACCTCGGTGGCAAAGCAAAGAAATACTGGGACAGAGAAGGGATAAATCCAAATACATTAGAATTTGAATCTATCGAGTACTGGGAAGCTTTCAATAAACGGGCTGACTATTTTGTTCGCAGAACGCAACCGATGTTTGACAAAGAAAATCGCTCAGTTCTTACCGGTGCTGAAACTGGAATTGCAAGGTCATTTGTATTATTCAGGTCGTACATAGACCAGCCATTAAGGATATTTGCAAGAAACCAAACTGCCCTTGCAAATGGGCGTATATCGAAAAAAGAATATGCACAACAAACAGGACTTATACTCGGCGGTTTGTATGGGTACACAATGTTAAGACACATCCTTGATAAACTTATCTATAAAGACGATGATGATATTTCTGATTTAATGCTTGAAATGATGATGTCGCCGGCCAAACTCCTTACCTTTGTCGGCTACCCACTTACGCAGTTATCTGAAAAGGTTTTTGATGTAGCAAAGGGTGAAAAGGAATCATTTTTTACGCCTGAATTTGATACGGTTGCAACTTCATTTCTCGACTCGGTATTGAAAAATTCGGCCGAAATAGCAACTGGAATAGGCTATTGGCTTCAAGGCGAAGATGCCACTTTTCAGTCTGGGCCGAGAGAGGGTGAATCAAAAGCATCTGCCTATATCGTTGATGGCGTAAAAGGATTGTTTATAGATATGCTAACCCTAATAGGAATACCAACCAGAACGGCAAGTAAAATGTATGACGGTTGGCTAAAAGACAATGAAGAGGTATTCAAAATATGACACTCAGAAACCCAAAATGATAAGTGCGGCGTCTTTCATGCTTCGCATCTTACCCAATTAACAGGATAAGTCAAGGATAAATATGTTTGTCGCGAAACAGCAAAAGGTAGATACAGGCGAACAGAACGTAAATCGCTATCAGTGGGTAAATTATGATTTTCCTCAATAATGCCATAGGAGCATTAGAACAGATTGAAGGTTGCTTGTCAAGGAAAAATGAGAGAACGGTTAAAAATGATTAGATATATGTTTGCCGTACTGTTTTTATTTACCCTCGACGCACAGGCCAAATACGTCGCGCACTGGCAAATTGTCGTTTGCACGATGGGGGGCATGGCTAAAATATATGTTGATGGTGTATTAGTGAAGAGTGAGACATTATGCGGAACCTCTGACATGTTGAGTTATACATCTGCCTACAATCTATATATCGGGAAAATGCAGAGCAGTTCGACAGGCATCTTCGATGGTTCAATAGATAACGTAACTATTTGGGACGAAGCATTAACCGCTCCAGAAATAACACGGCTTTACAATCTCGGTCACGGCACAGAGACAATAGATTTTAACGATAGAAGATTTTTGAGACAAAGAACAAGATATGAGTAAAAAACCGACTACAAACAAATTATATTTGAAGGACGTTTATAAAATGAAAAAACTGATTGCAATTTTAATGGTTTTGGCGATGTTCGCCCTTGTCGAAATCTCGCCCGAAGGCGGAGCGGGGATATGTGGGGCAGCAGAAGGAACGATGTATTTATCACCTTTGCGGAGTATGACCGCCGCGGAGGACTGGCCGAACTGCATAAAGTCAGCCACGCTAACAGTGGAGAATGACACAACTAATTTTATGTCGGGAAGCCAGGCCGTCAAATTAACGACAGCCGGAGCGGGGCAGTTGATTGTCCGCAGCGTTGCGGCCTCACCAACTAACGTATATAACGGAGTGGGTGTTTGGTTTTATGTTACGACCGCTGATTTAGCGAATCTTGGGTACTTAAAAATAATAATATCAGAGGACGGCACTGCGACTAAGGGATATGTCGGCTATGTATGGCGTTCGACAGACAAAAAAATCAAGCCTGACCAATGGAACTATATTTTCCTTCAGAAGGGCGGATTTTCAGTTACCGGAACTCCTACTGCGTGGACAACAACTTATCCTGTGCTAACTGTCCAGTACGCAATAGGAAGGGCCGCAGATACTAACACGTCTGTAACCATTGGAAAATCTGTTACTGATGTAGCAAGTAAGGGTGGCGTAATACTTTGTTTCGATGATTGTAGATACGGCGTTTACGAATATGCTTATCCAATCCTTAAGGCACGCGGTTATAAAGCGTGTTTAGGTGTTATTTCTTCACTGGTTGGAACGGGGGAATATATGACTCTTGCGGAACTGCAAGAGGTCAGTAACGTGGGGTGGGCAGAAACGAATATTCATACTGCCACCCATCCTACAATGGCAACGTGCACAAAAGCACAGGCCATAAGTGAGATTGAAACTTGTCACGATTATTTGATAGCAAACGGCCTCTATCTTGGTAGCGATGTTCTTGTGTGGCCGGGGAACACTGCCGTTCCGACCGTGGCTACGGATTGGTACGGTTCTGATTTGGCAGAACCGTATGTTAAAATGGTACGAGGCATATCATATACCTACGGAGAGACGACCACAGTACAAGCCCCCAGTAGCAAGGCTTCCTCTTGGATGCGAAGTAGATGGGACCAGTTGCCGTATTATGGAATATACTCGACTAATGCCAACGAAACGTGGGCGGGTACTTACGAAGCTACGGTTTCAAACATCACGGACAACGGCGGAGTCGTGATTTTGTATATGCACGGCGTAATAACTACTGCCGGACAAGCAGGCGGTGTTGATATAACACTAACACTACTAAACGAAATGGTAAACTGGCTCGCACAGGAAGAGATGGCGGGCAGGTTAAAGGTCACAACATTTAACGAATGGTATGCAATGGCCAATAAAACAGGCGGAGCAGATACATACCTGAACGATTTTCCGATAATGCCATATACGCCTTCGAGGAGGTTGAGAGGCGAGGGCACTCTTTATAAGGAAAGATGATATTAACTATGTCTGAATCAAACATAGAAAGGACTCTAAGCAATGATTGGTAACACAAAAGAACACGAAAAGACAGACTCGGCCACGGCACGGAGATTTTAGATATTAACGGTAGATTGTTACCTAAAAGAGAAAGGGTTAGGTATGAATAAGAGACTAAGCCAGCAAATGGAAGGACGGCAATGTCATGAAAAAGAATAGCAACGGATACAGAAAAACATCGGCAGCAATTTCGATAATTTTACTGATATTAACCCTTGCTGGCCTCGTATGGGCGGCGGCAGAACAAAACCAAAAGCTCAAAACGGCTTGCATAGAACAGGCCATAATGAGGACTAAGGTAGAAAAAAACGTTACCGATATTGTCGAACTCAAAACAGACATCAAGTATATCCGCAACGGAATAGACGACATAAAGGACGAATTCAAACAATGAGCAGCCCGAAAGAACATTTTGTGCAGCTGTCCCTACATTCTGCCGCTATGAAGGCCATACTTGAGGCTATGGAGTCTGGTGGGCATATAAAAGACGGCGGCATATTTATTGCTCACGGCGCAGTCGAGGACAGTATTGCGAAATTGGAAGATGCAGTTAAGCAACATTTAGAACCAGAATTTTAAGGAGAAACGAAAATGAAGGCTAAAGTTCTAATAGTGTTATGCCTGCTGGCGTTGGTTAGCGGGTGCATGACAACATCATACAATCCACAAACTAAAGAGATTAAATACTCTCGGCTTGGCGATATGGACGCCGCAAACATTGCGATAACAATGGACCCGAATGGCGTTATCAATATCGAAGTTGCCAAGATAAAAAATACCGGCTTTGAATCGCTAATTGAAATGATTAAGGATGCTTACGAGGCAGGCAAAAGAGTTGGCGCGGGAGGCTTGTAATGGAAGCTAAGACAAAGATTAGGTTTGTATTCCATAAGCCTAAAGGTGAACGTGGGGTAGGCAAAGCGATAGTCGGCTGGACTTGGCTGCTTGGCTTATTTTATAACTGGAAAGTTCTCAAATATAATTATAGCCACGAAGAGGTATGGCTGCCAGACGAACAGGGAAGGTTCCTTAAATGTAACAACGAAGGTCTCCGTTGGACAAGAAAAAAGGACAGAACTACTGCACCAATGATTTTTGGGCGATGTTTCTCATCGACAACGAGAGGCGATGCTGAAGGTGTTCGTTTTGCGCCTGCTGTCAATGTTTTAGGTAATCATTTGAGAAGGTGGGACTACATTGAATGTGAGGTAGATAGTGAACGACTGGAGGTAGTTCTGGAGGAAGCCAACAAGCTCGTTGGGGCCAAATATGACTTTAGGGGCATATTTGGATTTGTGCTTCCCTTACCTATTCAGAATGATAAAAAGTGGTATTGTTCGGAGGTTTGTGGCTGGCTCAAGTTTCTTTTAAGGGTGGATAATAAGCGGCGCAAACGAGTATCGCCGCGACGGGCGGCTTATTTGCTGAGCAGGAAATATGGGCAGCCAAAACCTTGTCTCGGCAGTCTCATAACAGTAAAACCATAACGATATGACTTTAGTGCTGGCCGCTGTCAAGCACTTTTTTTGCTATGTTGAAATAACCGCTACTATCTTTGGTATGGGTTTTGACGGAGTATTCCAAACCTGATATTATCACTGTTTTCGGTAACTTCATTTTCCTATCTCCTCATCAAATAAACTTTCAACATCGGGGTAATCTACTCTGATTATATCAGCAAATTTCGCAAGCGTTGTTGCTGTGGCGGTGGAGGAGGTGTCGGCGGCGGAGTAGGCGTAGGCAGTCGTCCCAAAGTTCCTGTGATGTTGCGTAACCACGTGCGGCTTTAACAGCTTCTTCGCAAGCTCCGAGTTCTTTAAGCCTCAAAATATATTCTTTGATTTTCATTCAGCACCTTCTTCATAATGAATTATTAGGGTTATTTGGATTGGATGTTTTTCCAGCGCGTCTGCTACGCCTGTAGTAAAGAGTCGCCCAATGGTATAAGCGATACACCCAATAGCTAAATATAAACACACACAAAGCGATAAAACTGATACAACGTATATCATTTAGCACCTTCTTTCATTACTTGCCCTCTGCTTTAGCGATAACGTCTTTAATTCTTGTTTTGCTGTGCGGCAGTATCCCGTGCCAGCCCAAAATATCTTTGAGTAATCCCAGCATTTCTAAATTTATGCTGTTTTCTACTGTCCATCCACAACCACACTCTTTTGCGTGCAATTCGAGCAGGGCTGGCATGTTGTCCGTAATCGCTTTGTTTAGGGCCTCCTCCGCTTTGTCGCAGGCCGCAATCGCTTTGTCGTAGGCCGCAAACGCTTTGTCAAGGGCCGCATCCGCTTCCTTGACGGCTACAATTGCTTTGTCGAGGGACTCAAACGCTTCGGTTACGGCATCGGGCAATTCGCCCTGCACCGGCTTAAGCTGCCGTGATAGGTATGGATTGCAGCAATATCCGAGCAAAGTATCGCGGTCAACGTGCCAGTAGAGGCCTGTGTTGGGTTTTGTTGTCATAGCTTATCTCCTATTATTCTCATTCTCCATTATTTCTCCACCCGTAAATCCGATTGATTTTTTTCTCTATTTTTTTCTCTATTTTCTTTTGCGGCATAGTATCCTTTAGTTGCAGTGTATGCTAAAATGTAAGTTAGTATTATCGTGAACACGACAATAAGCGCGCTCAAAACAAAACTGCCCACTATTCTTCCGATGGTTTCCATTTTTACCTCTTCGCTTCAAAATGCGGCGCGGGGGTTTGGCTTGAAAAGATACTTGTTAATAATTACCGCCCGCGCCATAACGTAACTTACCCATTAACCCTGTAACCTTAGTTGTGGACGTTTACCTCATAGCATCACCTTATTATTTCTTTATGGTTGTCCATTTTTTAAGTTTTTTCATCTTTTCTATTTTACCCTTTAGGTTTTGGGTTTCAAGAGTTTTTGTGTTTTATATGGACTTTTTGTTTGACAGAGTCGTTTTTGTAGTGATAATGGGGTTTTATGATAAACGCGTTAGCACGCCATTGCTTGAATTCTCCTGCCCGCCTTGATGCTTCCGTAAGGGGTGTCGGCGTATTGACGTGCGCTTTCAGTTGTTATTTTTGAATGATTTACAAGGCGGTTAGGCGATATGAGACACCTTGATTTATTCACGGGCGTCGGCGGCTTTGCTTGCGCCGCACAAATGGTTTGGGGTAAGGATTATAAGCCCGTCGCTTTTTGTGAAATAGATAAATTCTGTCAAAAAGTATTGAAGAAACACTGGCCCGATGTGGAGATAATTGATGATGTTAAAAGCGAAAGAATCAAACAATTTAGAGATATTGACTTGCTTACGGCTGGCGTGCCTTGCCAACCTGCGAGCGTTGCGGGGAAGAAACGTGGAACTGTTGACGAACGATGGCTCTGGCCTGAAACCCTTGACTGTATCAGGAATATACGACCGAGATTTGCATTACTGGAAAATGTGCCAGGATTGTTTACCATTGAATCTGGACTTGCCTTTAATGCAATCCTATCGAAACTGGCCGAAATCGGGTATGATTGCTGGTGGGAAACTATATCAGCTTCAGCCGTTGGTGCGCCACACAAAAGGGACAGAATCTGGATTACCGCTTGGGACGGTAACTACAAGCCAATGCAAAAGAACGGGCAGATTCCGAAAAGGGAGAACGCCAATGCTGATAGAGGCAATGGATATGCTTGCAACGCCCAATGCGTCGGACTGCAAGGGCAGCCACGGCGGAGGGCAGGGACGTTCATTAAGGACGGATATATTCAACCTGAACAAACAAATGCCCACACCGAGAGCGACAGATTACAAGGATGGAGGCTGGCACGGGCAAGACAGGAAAACATCATTGCCGGGGCTGATGAGCTTACTGCCGATACCGACGGCAAATACGGCGAAGAACACCAGCGAAGGGGTAAATTACGACAAGCGGGAAGAAAGGGGACGTTTAGATGGAGTATTTATGAACCAACTTGGCAGGAAAACTGGATTGAAGTTGCAACCCGCCTTTGTGTTCTGGATGATGGGCTTTCCAATGGATTGGTGCGACCTAAAGGATGGCGAGTTAACGCCCTTAAAGCAGGGGGAAACAGCATCGTCCCTCAAGTAGCAATGACCATAATGAAAGCGATAAAAAAAATAGATAATTAGCGTCTCGCAAGGGAAAGAAGTCAATATAAATTAAACTTCGAGGATGATGACGCGGCAAGAAAAAAGAACTAACCTGTTTTTAATATCTCTCTGTGCCGTAAATCCTTCGGAAACTTCGATATGTCGTGTACCACTTTACCGTTTATTGGTATTTGCTTGACAAATACGGGGACGCCAGCTTCTTTGCACTGTTTCACAATGTCTATTGCCGCATCTATAAAGCCGTCCTGAAAGCGGCCTGCTTTGCCGCCGCCGAGATGTTCGCAACCAATTATTACGTAGTCTAAATAGCTCTCATTATAAATGTCATCTGTTAATTTTCCGTCTGGTAAATGAACAGGGATTAAGTAATCATAAATATCTAAACTTCCCAGCAACGGTTCAAAGCTAACCCACATGACCGCCGCCGGAATCTGCAAGAGTGCCAGTATGTTTTTGTCGGCCTCTTCCTGTGTGGAGGCTGATACGCCGAGGTGGATATTTCTGTGTTTTCTCAAATCAAAATCCTTATTGAATCTTTTGGCTTCATCAAAAAAAAACTTCATTCGTTCCGGCCTTTTGGTCAAAACCAAGAAAGTGTGTTGTTTGGCTTGTAACATTATTCTTGTTACAGCTATTTTGGATTTCATCGGAACGTCTGGATGGAACAAGTCGCTCTGGCTGGCTACGAAGATTCGCTGCGGCTTGCGCCAATGCAAGGGCTGGTCAAGTCTGTCCTCAAACAGTTTTATCTTTCCTGTCCACTTGCCGTTTTCCGTGAGGCCGTCATAGCGGGGGTTGTTCTTGAAACGATTAGCAGTTAGCTTTTCCGCCCAGCAATTCAGGCATCCAGCAGATACTTTTGAACAGCCGCCGGTAACGTTCCACGTTTTGTCACACCAATCTATTTTACTGTTGCTCATTCTTATCTCCTTCCGGCGGGGCAGGCTCGTATTTGCCGACAAACTGCCCGTTCACATAAGCGTTATTGCATCTCGGACAGACTACGCCGCTTTCGCCGTTTTGGGTTACAAATGCTCCGCAGTTGCGAAACTCGCCTGCTCCTGCAAACTTAAATCCACACTCACAAATCAATCCTGAATTACTCATTTTTTCTCCTTCATCATTTCCTCAAGCAGTTCGGGGCCGATGACTTGTTTATCTCCTTCCGACGGTATCTCCTTTAGCAACTCTAAATCCTCTTTTGCAAAGTCGCACGATTCAATCCAGCCGTCGATTATTTTGCCTTCTGGAATTAACCCCTTTTTCAATCGCCGCCAGTGTCTTTTCTGCTCTGCGACAAACACCAAAAGTCTTGTGTATGCGTCCTCTTTATCACTCATTTTTTCTCCTTCATTATTTCCTACCTTCTTTCGTTATCTGCTCGACTTCTTCCCATATTGCTCTGTATTCTGCGGATGACAGTTGTCGTTTTAAATATGTTATCGCGGCCTCCGCCTTCTTCAGCTTGGCCTCTGCTTCGGCATTTTCTCTCTGTAACTGCTCGATTATAAAGTCGAGGGCTTCGCTTAGGTCACCAGAATCCGTTCTTTTGAGATTGGCTCTTGCGAATTTGACAAACTCTGCAATGTCAGGTTTTTCTTTACTCATCTTTCGCCTCTATTTCCTTGCCGCAATCTTCATCATCAAATCCTACGCATTTCAAACACCGCTTACATATAACAGTGAAACTGCTATTATCTATTGAAGTAAAAACTTCCCATCTGTGACCCATTAACCAGCACAACAATTTACTTACCATTATCGTTCTCATTTCTAATCTTTCTCCTTCATATCCATTCGCTTTTGTATGCTTAGGGGTAGTTTCTTACGCATCTCGGCCTTTTCTTCGCCGGTTATGATTTTAACAGGGGCCTCGATAAAAGTAGTTCTGGTTCTGTGTTCAGCTATTCGCTCTTTGACAGCCTCAGGTGTCATATAATCTTCTCTCGCAAAAGTACCATTGCCCAAGAATCTCGTAAACTGCAGGATTTTTCGGTCGTCAGGCCGATGTCTCGTTAAGAACAGCGCCAGAGGCCAAGCATAACTCCACCGATACTCTTTACCTAAAAGCACCAAAGCATAGTTGTCTATCGCCTGACATATCTGTTTGATGGTGTAATGTTTCAAGGTGTCCTTAACGGCGCACTCAATATCGTAAGTCATTTCCCGATGGGAACGCCATTTGCCTTTGCCTTTGTAGATATTCCAATGGTCGAATACGGCCTTTATATCCTGCCTTGTTGTCATTTTTAATCCTCACCATATTTCGCTTACAGACCAGCAAACGTAGCTGCTGTAGCCTTGTCGTAAATAGTATTGATTCCGTTGTCGGTTAAAACCCAAACCTTGTCGATATATTTCAGGGATGTTTTAATCTTCTTAGCATCCCTCTTTGCGTAAAAACACATAACTAATCCAGTGTCAGGGAAATATTTTTTAAGTAGTTGTAACTTTTTGCGGGTGTCAGCCTCAAACAATCCCTTAAATTCTACATAGTAAAAAGTATCGTCATTGTTCCTTATGTCAAAATCTACGAGCCAACTACTGTCGGGAAACCTAAAAGTAGTCTGTTCATAGAACCAATCTTGAATCTCGCCTGCGTCTTTTAGAAACTGAAAAAACTTTGCAAGTCTCCATTCACCTTTAGAGCGGAAGTTGTATGTTTTTCCGCCGATAGTATCTGTGATGCGCTTATTGTTGTATGATTTTGCGAATGCCATTTTCTTAGTCTTCTTTCTTTTGCATAGCCTCCAGTTGTATTCGTAAGTAGCCGATAAAGTTGGCGTCAGCATGGCTCCTATCAACCAAATGGATTATTCCTGACTCTTTTGCGTGCAGTTCGAGCAGGGCGGGCATGTTGTCTGCAATTGCTTTGTTGAGGGCCGCACGCGCTTTGTCGCAGGCCGCAGCCGCTTCATCGAGGGCCGTAGCCGCTTCGTCATCGTCCATAAACGCTTTGTAGTAGGCCGTAAACGCTTCGATTACGGCAGCAGGCAATTCGCCTTCCACCGGCTTAAACAGCCGTAATTGGTCTGGTTTGTTCTCCTTTAGATAGCGAACTTGTGCAGCGCGATTGTAACAGCGTCCGAGCAAATTGCGGTCAGCGTGCCAGTAGAGGCCTTTGTTGGGTTTTGTTGTCATAGCTTATCTCCTATCCATCTCATTTAAAAGGGCAGGTCATCATCTATTTCTTCTTTTTTGGGAGGCTCGCTTTCACCAGTATTCTCTGTGCTTTTTGGCAAGAACTGGAAACCCTCAACTGTAACGTAATGCTTGCTTCGCTTCGTACCATCCTTCGCCGTCCAACTGTTGAAAGTTAACCTGCCGTCAATAAATATGGGGTCGCCTTTGTTAAAGTATTTATTTATATTTTCGGCAATTTTCCCAAAGGCTTTTGCGGATATAAAACAAACATCCTCTTTCTTTTCCCCTTCCTTTCCTACATACCTCCTGTTGGTTGCCACATCAAAATCACAAACAGCAGTCTGGCTTGGTAAATAACTTAACTGTGGGTCTTTTGTTAATCTTCCGCCAATTATTACTTTGTTATAGTCCATAAAAAACTCCTTCTTTGTGCCGTTTAGTTGTGTGAAACTTTGCGTGATTAGATTTCGTGGTTAGTTCTAAATTTTCAATACGGTTATCATCTTTAATTCCGTTTTTGTGGTGGATAAGTTCGTCTTTTTTTAATTTACGGCCAATTTCTCGCTCCATTATAATATGTTGCAATGATTCATATTTGCCAGTATGTGTACAAATGGCTATATAGCCATTAGATGTTTTATGAAATCCTTGCCAATTACAGTTATTGCCACCAGAAACTTGTATTCTTTGAGATTCCCTTCGGCACTTTACACTGCAATATATACCTCTTCCACTATTAATTTTATTTGTAGTTGTAGAAAAAGTTGCATTACATTTTTTGCACTTGGCAACAACTTTGGCATATTTCCGTTTTTTGCTATTGGAACATTTTTTGCTACAATATCTGCCACTTCCGATATGCCTGTTTAAATCAGAGGGATACCTTTTGAAATCCAAACCACACTGTTGGCATTTTAATAATACTTTCATTCTGTTATCTCCAATATAAAAGCCAGCCGGAGTTGTTACGCAGAATGGGATTGCTCCCGAAGTGCCTCCGGCTGACCATTGATTCAAATTTCCTGCGTAACATACCATAAACATACTCTTTTTATTGGAGGAGTAAAGAAAATAATATTATTTTCTCCTTAATTCAGGGTCGGGGGCTGTAACGGGCCACCCTAATTGCATTGATTTGGACAGAAATTCTTCTATGAAATCCGTCATATTTTTTTTGCCAACACCAGTTGTGGTTAATCGGCCTATCGGATAACGATTGCCTGTAACATCCTCAAAGAAGTAAATCTCTTTTTTGAGATACTTTAGGCCGCTACATTTCTTTTTAACTTCAGTATCCCACCATTCTATTGTCTCGCCGTTCTCGTCCCACTTGACAAGTTGTGGCAATGCCACGCCCTTGTACCATCGCCTTTGTCGGTCAGTGATATATTCAACGGGAGCAAGGGTTTTTATCGCACCACCGACTTTAAGTTCTGCCAGAATCTCCGGCATTTTTTTCTCGAATGTCGGCTGTCCGTCAACTATAGATTTTACTTCGTACATTGTCATTATTGAGCTTCCTCAAATTTTGGTATATCGACGCACAATTCATTCATTTTGCCGTGTTCTATTAACCAAGAAGCCCAAATCTTAGCCTTGTTGATATCTTCAGGGTAATGCCCTTTGTGCGAGTATATAACTGCTGTCATCTTCGCCTTATCGACAGCTTTACCCTGTGGGGCGGCTTCCATCAAATTTTCAAAAATAGCACCTAACACAGCCTGTTGCTTCTTGTTGGCCTTTGGCGGCAAAACCTTGCCGTTGGCAGGCTTAGTTTCCCCGTTAGAGGGCGGCACAAAGGCCTTCTCGCCGCTATTATCGCCTGTATCAGCGTCCCTGGTATCGTCTATGCAAAACAGGCCATTTAGGGCATACTTTCGAGCATAGCTTGACGCTGCGCCAGTTATTTGGCTTTCGTCCATACCCTTTTTAGCGAAGGCTTCTCTGGCATAGGCGATTGTTGATTTAGATTCTTCGCCGAGCGACAAGGTTACTAATGCTTTGACGTAGTATCTATCACCAATTAAAATGATTTCGTCTGTTATGGTTAGGGTGGCTTCGCCGAGCAAAGGTTTAGCGGCCTCTAAAATATCCTCGCAGCTTCGATATTTGTAATTACCAAAATCGTTTTTTTGCCCTTTAGGTACTTTAAGTTTTTGTTGAATTTCGTTCAGCAACTTCATTCTTTATTCTCCCTATCTTCTTGAAACTATTGTCTTTTCGTTATAGAACTCTACGCCTTCGATTTTCTTTTGCCCTCTTGTCGCCCTGCCGATACTGCCGATGAGTTTTTCGTCTGGTGTCATATATTCTCTGGGTATCTTTTCTACATCAACAATTCGGAATCGCCAGTTATCCTTCATTGTCATTCCGGCAACGCCTTCGACTTTACTTTCAACTATTGGGGTAATCACCGAAACCACCTCTGCTTTACTTCTTAACTCATCCGCTTTAGCCTGCGCAGCTTCTTTGGCTTTAGCTGTTTTAAACTTGATAGCTTTTTCTTCTGCCGCCGCCGCTTCTTTTTCGAGCCGTTCTGCTTCCTTGCGTTGTATATCAGCTAATCGCTGTTCCTCTGCTTGGCGTAATCGCTCTTGTTCGTTCCACCAATTCTTTGCAGCCTTATCAATTGCAACTCTGGCATTCTCAAGAAAATCGATAGGTTTCTTAAAGAAATCCATAATACGTTTTTTGCTTTCATCAATCGGTCGCGTCAAACTTAACCGTAGTTCGGTTAATTCTTTTATTTTAGACTTAATTACCAATAAGTCGTCTCCCGCACCTGCGTAGCCCTCTTGTGTTAAAACGACATAATTGTCGTAAGACTTGGCTATTGTCTCTGTTGCCTCAACTATTTCTTTTGCTTCTACTGGTACAATTTCCCCTACCATAGCTACTCTCCTACCTAAAAAGGTGTTTGATTTATTACCTTGCTTATCAATTCATTTAATTCAGTTACAAACTGCTCGACTGCCATTTCGATAACTTTGATATACTTGTCGTCCCGAAAAACTCTTGTGCAATAAAACGGTCTTTGCTTCATTTGGGGGGCAAAGGAAACGTAATCACACCACTTACGACCAGTTACCCAAAGCTGCCCCTGTACTTGTGGCGTATAAGTAGTTGACATCTTACCTTTCAGCAATGTGACTATGTGTGTCGAAGCTAACGGGCATTTAATCTCAATTAAGCCGTCTTCGCCAACCAACCCGTCAGGACTGCAACCTACGTTGTCGTTAAGGGCAACAAAGCCTACCTGTTGAACGGGCAAATCGTTTAATGATTCATAGAATACCCTTGCGTCAGATTCTTTATCCGAACCATCTTGCATATTTTTGTCGCAATAACCTTTCTGTCGTTCGCCGGTAAGTCTTTCGGCAACCAATTCCATCATATAGGTTTTACGGCCTGAGCCTTTGCACAAGACGTCACTAAAGCAACTGGCAGTAACCTTACCGAGTCGAGCGGCAAACCATTCTTCCGAACCTTGTAAACAATCAAAGACTTCCATTATTCTTCCTCTCTTGCCTCATTCGTAGAAATTATTTCTTCAAATTCCACTTCGTCAATATCTATGTCTTCTATTATGTCGTACTTACTAAATCCTTCTTGGTGATGTATCTTATCTTGCAAATCCTGCTCATCGTGCGCGGTGACAGTAATACAAGCATAGCCAGTTACTTTGACTTGGGCGTGGTATTCTTTGACCATTTTATTCCTTCCTTTCGTACATCGGCTCAATCGTAAGTCGGTACAGTTGGTTATCAAACTTGTCTATCAATACGGCCTCTATGCCTTTGGCTGTAAAATTTGATTTCACAAACTTCATAGAATCCGTGCAGTTAATTTGCACGAGCCGCATTAGCTCTGGTGCGTAAGTTATGGTTGGTTTATTTTCTATCATTTTTCCCTCACAAACCAAAGTATCTGTTTTGCACCTTTATATTTCTTAAACTTCGACGAGGGGCAACTGTCATTATTTCTGCCCTGCTTACAAGGTGCTTCATCGCAAGGGCGGGGACAGTTCTGCGCGTAGCCTAAACTTCTAAGGTTTGGTAATCTACGCGCACAAACAATGCGGTCGAGGCCGGATAGGTCGGACAACTCTTTACTGCAAACCCCGCTGTGTTTCTTCAACGATTCGAGGACTATAAGTGCCTGTCTATTGATTGTCTCTTTTTTTTGCTCGGCTACCTCAAAACTGCTTATGGGGTCTGCGTTGGCCGAAAGCGGCTCGAACAATGGCAGTTCTTCCGTAACTACTCGGACAGCAGAGCCTTCGTGTATTATTGTTTTGGTGGACATTGCTTACCTTTCGTTTGCTTCATACAAATAGGCCTTATCTTTATTTATGACTCCAATTTTAAAAAGGCGGCGGGTCGAGCAACAAGCCCAACTCAATCCCTGTTTCGCTTCGTAATTTTCGTCCATTCTATCTCCATAGTTCGCCGCCGCATTTGTTTTTCAGCAATGGCGTTCATAGATTTCGTAGATTATATTTATTTGTTTTTCTGTTAAGTTGTCGTCCCGATGCGACACGCTTTCGATAAAATTAACTTCCCAGTCACTAAGGCCGGAATCCAAAGCCAACAGTTCGTCAAGATGTTCTCTGGCACGGGATTGTTCGTCTGCATAACTCATTACATACCTGCTTTCTTAAAACGATAAATACCTTTAGTCCCAAAAAAGGCGGGGGCTGTGGGAGGGAGGAGAAGAGAAGCTAAAGCCCCGCGCCTTTCAGTTCAATAAAGCCAGACCCCGTACAGCAAGTCTGGCTTCGGAGGAGGGTTCTCCCAATAATGGGAGGTTGTTGTTTAAAATGCTGGCGGACAAGTGCGAGGATTGAGGTGCGGGGATTCTGAATCCCTATAACCTTTCATCAGAGCAGGAAGATTCAGCGCATCAAGAACGGTAACCGCTATGTTGGGGCTAATCATCGGAAGCTCTGTCCGCCAAATGTTATCTGCCGATTATATTTTTTCGGAGTACAACAACCAGTTGTTTTTCTCTACTCGCCGCCAGCTTTTTTCTTGACTTATACAATTTTTAAAGAGCTAAATCAGTTTGTTTTTCTACCCCCACCGACCATTGACAGCCACCATAAGCCTGTAAGTTTTGGTCTGTTAATTTATAGTATTTCATTTTTGCTTCTTCAAAATAAAAAATAGGGCTGGTCGGGAGGATTCAAGCCGTGCGAGCAAAGAATTGTACCACAACCAGCCCAAGTTCGTTGTTTTAATTGATTTTGCTTTGCACGGCTCATAATTGAATCCTATTTATTTACTTTTCTAAAAGTATATACTATACATCGGACAACGCAAGGAAAATCTTCAGAAAAACCCTATGTACCCAAAAGATTTTTATTCCTTGCTACATAAAGACTTGTGGTAGTTTTTGCAAAATAGCCCAAAATATCTTCAAAAAACCGAGTAGTAGCAACTCCTAAAATCGCAATAATAGCAGGTCTGGATAAGAGAAGAATAGAGGAGTCCGATTCTGATGACACTATGTCCGTTTTAGCGGCCTTAGTGTCCGAAGTGGTTATTGGCTATTTCACTTATACTCAATGCTAAAAAGGGAATTTCGGCGCGCCAATTAGCAAGACACCTTAAAGTCAACAGGAATACGGCTTGGCGTATTGCTATGAAAATCAGAGAAGCTATGTATGAGCCGGACCAAAAGAATTTATTGCAGGGAATCGTGGAAATGGACGAAACCTACATCGGCCCGCGAAGACCCCGAAAAACCCAAAAAGAGAAAATGGCCGGAAAAGATTTTAGGCACGGCGGCACAAACAAAATACCAGTTGTCGGCATGATAGAACGACACGGCAAAGTTAAGGTTAAAAGAGTACGAAAAGGCCAAGTTAAATATAAGAGGCTGTCCAGTTTGGTTCGAGATGTAGTAGATTTAGAAAAGTCTGTTTTAATAACCGACCAAGCGGCTTATTACAAGAGGATGCGCAATTTACTACCTCATAAGTCCGTGGACCATAGTATTATGTATTGTGATGGTTGGATTCACACCAACACAATCGAAAGCTTTTGGGCTTTACTCAAACGTGGTATTGTCGGCCAATTCCATAAGGTTAGTACCAAGCATTTACCACAATATCTAAATGAGTTTTCATATAGATTCAATAACAGAGACAACGTAAACATCTTTAATTTAACAATCCAAAAGGGTTTAGGAGTAGCATAAAATGTTAAAATTGCTAAGGTTCGGATACCTTAAGATACTGGATAAGGAAATCCCTGTTGCAGTATTAGAGGGGGAAAAAAGAGTCTTGGTCCAACGAGAAGTTGTAGGGTTATTGACGGGAAACAAAAAGGGGGGGCTTGGCAGATATTTGAAACCTGATAATTTACAACCTTATTTGCCAGATAAATTCAAAAACACTCCACTGGACCAAGCAGTTTGCACGTTCAAAGTTGGCAATAATACCGCTCAAGCTTTTGAAGCAGGCGATATAAATGACATTTGCAATATGTATATCAAGGCCCGTGAAGCTGGCGCATTATTACCAAGCCAATACAAATTAGCAAACGCAGCAGAAGCAATTAAAAATGCCGTTGCTAAGGTCGGATGGGTTGCCTTAATAGATGAAGCAACGGGGTATCAGCTTGTTAGAGACAAAGATGCGCTGCGTGTATTGGTCCAACAGTATATAATCGAAGAAGCAAGGGACTGGACCAAAGAGTTTTACGACCCGTTTTTTGTGGAATTAGATAGAATTTACGGCAATCAAAGGACCATATCAAAAAGTCGTCCCAAATACTACGCCAAGTTTATTAACAGTTATATTTATGACCCAATAGAAAAAGGTGCTGTGCTGGAGAAACTTAGAAAATTAGACCCCGTAAACGAAAAAGGCCAAAGACGCAAACGATTACATCAATTCTTAAATGAAGCTTTAGGCTTGCGAGTATTGCGGGACCGCATAGCAAAAGTAACGGCTATTATGCAAATAAGCCCAAACATGAGAAGATTTAAAGAATCCTACGAAAGAATGGAATCAAAACAGCTTTGGTTTGATTATCCAGAAGATTAAACAGGGTTATCTTTTAAATAACGGTCTCGAACTTCTACTGAATATGCAAAGAGAACATCGCCAATAGGACGACCATTTTTATAAGAAAAATCTTCTATAAGTTCCATCTTGGGCGTATTTTTAGGGTCGAGATAAAGTACCGCTTCTCTTGCCGCTGTTTCTATTTCTGCTACTGATTTAGCTTTTTTAGATGTAATATAAGCAAAGAGGCTATGTTTATTAGCAGCAAAAAATTGCTCGAAGCCAGAATCAGCAAGCATTTTTTTGCCAGCCTCTGTTAATTGTAAGGGACTCCCAGAAGAAACATAAATATGCTCATTTACCCATTTATGAGCAAGAAGACAGCCAGAAATTATATCTAATGCTCTACGAATTTTAGGAAATTGCCCGCACATTTCATTGATTTTGCACCAATTATAGCCAGCCCAAAATATAAAGACCACTACCCCTACCGAAAAGACGCCATAAAACCAATTCGGAAATTCAATAGTAATTGGAGTGGTAGCCGCTTCTATTATCATATTTATTACCCTTCTATATATCTATAATACGTCATTTTGTGGCAAAAAGAAAAGAAAAACGGGACGTGAAAAAGATTTTTGAAAATAAATGGGCTTATTATCTCCTACCTTAAACTATGACATTCCGGAACAAAAGGCCGCCTTTAGGTATTTTGAACTTAATTCGATGTTGATAATGCTATCAAGTTATTAGCTTCTCAAGGAACATCCAAAACAAAAGAAAAAAAAGAGAAAAAAAGAAAACGTATAGATAAAAGATAAAAAGCTTAAAAGTCAAGTGGAATTATTTATAAAATTGGCCTAACTGCTTATGGTTGCAGGGGATAAAAAATTTAAGAAAGTTTATGAAAAAGCTGTTTGGACACTTGGTTATTAAGATAAATTAATTGGACACTTGGTTATGTAGGACTAAGTCAAGAGCTATTTTTAGCTCAAAAAGGGCTTTACGACTATATTTTCATAAAAAAATTATTTTCTCTTGCGTTCGAGGCGAAATGTTGTAAAGTGATAGTAGGAGACAAAATGAGACGTGAGAGTATTTTTCTAATTAAAATAGTGGCTGTTGTAATTTTTATCGCTGGTTTATTTTTGGCGTCGCGTAAATACGACAGTTCCGACTGCGAGGGCTTCCTTTTTCCTGATAATTTGCAAAACAATTTAGAGGTTGGCTATCCGGCGTATATTGTACCGCTGGCGGATGGCACTGTAACTGTTGTCTTTGGCGTTGATGAACATAACTGACCCGACATTAATGGAGCCAAGGATGGCAAAGCAAAGCGAACCAGAAGTATTTAACTCGACCGACAAATATATGGCGGGGGCTGAACTAAGAAGATTGAGGACAGAGGCAGGGCTGTCGCAAGAGCAGTTGGCAAAGAAGATGGTCAGGTGGGGCTGGTATCGCAGGAAGGTCGAGCGATTCGAGGCCAGCGACAAGTTTTACTTGGACGAAAAGGAAATGCAAATACTCATCTCCGTCCTGTTAAGGGAGTAAAAGTTGTTATTTTTGAATGATTTACAAGACGATTGGGAAAAGGCTATCGGGCAGGTGGTCTGCGGGGATGCTATTGAATTGATGAAAATTGTCCCCGACAAGGCGATAGATTTAGTGCTGACAGACCCGCCTTTCGGTCACAACAACAACAACAACGATTTAATCCGTAGGCGGGAGGCCGCTTTAGGACGAGGCAAAGCAGAAGATAACGCTCCGCGCCCAATAGCAAACGATGGGATTGAAGCAAATGAGCTTTATAGGGATATGTTGAAAGAATACCATCGAACATTAAAATCTGGCTGCTGCTGCTGCTGCTGCTGCTGCGGCGGCGGCGGGCCAGACCCGCAATTCGCACGTTGGTCTTTATGGATGGACGAGATATTTGATTTCAAACAGATGGTTGTTTGGGACAAAGGCAAAATCGGAATGGGTTGGCACTATCGGCGGAGTTATGAAACAATTTTAGTCGGAACAAAACAAGGTGCGGCTTGTAAGTGGTATGATGATACCAAACAAGTCGAAAACATAATCCGGCATATTGGCAAAATTATCCCGCAAAAGAATAATCACCCAACAGAAAAACCTCTTGAGCTGATGAAACATTTTATACAATTACACACCCAACAAAACGATATTGTGCTTGATTGCTTCAGTGGTCATTTTACTACCGCTTTAGCCGCCGAGCAATTAGGCAGACGATGGATTGCCTGCGATATAAGTCCACAATACGCAGAGATTGGAGAAAAACGCTTACAACAATTTAGGGCGCAAGGCAAGTTATGGTGACTGAAGTAATTCAATGCGCCTAAAAAAAACGCAAATTGAGACAACTTTGTGGCAGGCGCTTCAAAGCTCATCGGTGTAAACTCATAGTAGGCAGAGGTTTTTTTATCTGCATAGGTAACTAAAGTCATGTTATTTATTATGGACGGCGGCAAGTTAGTAAGGACACGAGACTTGAGAATTGATAGACCTGTCGAGCCAAAAATGGCCGGCGAAAAATCAGCTGTACGCCGAAAAGAAATAGCAGACTGTTTGCTGTGATTACCCTGCAAATCGAGGGCTGCTCCAGCATGAGAGCGGTAACTTGTTAGATATCAAGTGCTGTGATTACCCTGCAAATCGAGGGCTGCTCCAGCCTTCGGTAGAACGTTCAAACGGTATGAGCCGCTGTGATTACCCTGCAAATCGAGGGCTGCTCCAGCGCTTGGCACAAATTCTGACGAGCATCGTTAGCTGTGATTACCCTGCAAATCGAGGGCTGCTCCAGCAGAACGCTTGCTATCGCCCTGCGAATTGCAGCTGTGATTACCCTGCAAATCGAGGGCTGCTCCAGCTGTACGCCGAAAAGAAATAGCAGACTGTTTACGGGTGTTTTTCGGTGATGGATTCACATCAACTACATATACAAAACAAAGGAAAACAAGATGACTAAGCGAGATATCTCATGGGGTATAACTTTGATTATTGCCTTTGCGGTTGGTTATTTATGTACCTGTTGGGCGTTAAAACAAGGTCCGGCGGTAGATAGTAAGGATGAGGCCCCTAAACATCAATCCGCGTTAGCGCAGGGCGACAATGAGCAAACTAACTAACTTTCATAAGGATGGTACACTTAGGAACAAGCAGCACGAGTTATTTTGTCAAAAGTACGTTGCGGGTTACAACATAACCGAGGCGGCAAAATTTGCTAAATTCAGCCCTAAAACGGCATATTCGAGCGGACAACGGGTGTTGAAGCGCGTTGAAGTACAAAAGCGAGTTGCGACCCTGCAAAAAGACCTTAGAGAAGCCACGGGAGTCGATGCGGTCAAAGTTGTCCGGGAGTTTGCTTGCCTTGCACTCGCAGACCCCGGCGAAGCTTATAACGAAGACGGTAATTTGTTAGATATTAAGGCTATGCCAGCGAGCTTGCGGCGGGCTATCTCGAGCATCGAGACGGTTGCGGAAGCGTCCGGCAGTGGCAAAAACAAAACAACGGAATACGTCAAGAAGATACGTTTTTGGGACAAAAACAAGGCACTGGAGAACTTAGGCAAGCACTTAGGCATCTACAACGAGGACAATAAGCAGAAGGTTGAGAGCTTAGCGGCATTCTTGAACGGGCTTGATTGATGGTCGCAGTATTAGACAAACAGACTGATAAAGAAGCGAAGCGGCAGGCATTTTTCGACAAATACCAGCCAGACCCGATAGGCTTTCAGGTAGATTGTCTTGATGTCAACCCTCTGCACGTTTGGCCTAAGATGCGGGAGATGGCCGAAAGTGTCCGAGACCACCAAAAGACCCTCGTTCACGCCGGACACAACGTTTCTAAAACATTTGAACTTGGCCGCCTTGGATTGGGGTTTTTACTTACACACAAGCCGTCAACTGTTATTTCGACTGCTCCTACGTTTGACCAGGTAGAGAAGCAGCTCTGGAAAGAGATACATACCGCCCACACCAACGCCAAGGTCCCGCTCGGCGGTAAATTAACAGCTACGCAACTCAATATTGACCCTAATCGTAAATGGTTCGCCTACGGATTCGCTACGAAGCCTGATACTGTTACGGGTGAAGCGACGAGGATGCAGGGCTACCACAATGAATGGGTGTTGCTTATATTCGACGAAGCCGCGGGCATTTTGCCTCAAATATGGAAAGCTACCGAATCACTCTTGGCGAACCCGAGATGCAAAGTAATTGCTTGTGGCAATCCGACAAGCGCACACGGAACTTTCGCGGACAGCGAGAATGACCCGACTTGGAATTTTATCAGGATAAGCGTTAAGGACACGCCTAATTACAAAGAAGGCCGAGAAGTCATCCCCGGCGTTGCTGGCAGAGAATACGAGGAGTCTGTCCGGCTCAAATACGGCGAAGATTCAAATGAGTACGCAATCCGTGTTGAAGGCCGCAAGCCGCAATGGTCTGAAGGCACTTATCTTGGTTCGCAACTTGCGCAGGCCGAGAAAGATAACAGGGTCGGCGATATTAATCACGACCTGGCAATGCCGGTTTATACGTTCTCTGATACTGGTGATATGTATGCCGCCTTCTTGTTCGTTCAGTTTGTCGGCTCGCAGATAAATATCGTCGATTTCTTCTATGACTCAAAGGGGATAGGGGTTCCCGGATGGGCGGCAGAGAAACAAAAGCGCAAATATAAATATGCCGGTGATTACACCCTGCCCGACATATTCCCCAAGGGTTCTAACCAAAAGGCTGGCATATCTGGTCAGTATTCGATAGACGTGGCCCACAATTTGGGTATGGATTTTATCAAAATCGAATTGCCGAACAAGGATGACCAGATAAGGGCGGCACAGGATTTAGTGGTTCATTGCCATTGGTCGGTCGAGGCCAAAGAGTGTTTTGACGGCCTTCTCGACTGGCGGAAACGCAAGAACGAGGCGTTAAGCACGCCAGACAAGCCAATGTATTTCGATGAGCCGTTAAAGACGTGGGGCAGGCACGTCGGCGATGCTTTTTGCGGCCTTGCGGTAGCTTACAGGTATATGTCGATAGGCGGTTCTATTCGCGGGCGGTTGACACCGACTTTGCCGAATTTAGGCAAACAAACAACCCAAAACGCATATGGCGGCGACGACATACTACATAGAGGCCTTAAGATGCCAAAAGGTGTGAGTTGTGGAAGGGGGGTTAGATAATGGGTGGCGGAGGCGGCAGTTCAAAAACTCCAGCTCCAGTGTATTACGAAGAACCCGTTGTTATGCCGGAGCAACGTTCGGCAACAGCGCAGCCGGTGATGAATTTAATGAGTGAAGTTGAGAGCCGGAATAAGAAATTTGCGGCGGCGTTATTGACGCAGGATTGGTTAAAACCGCCGACTTTAGGCATACCGAGTATGGGAAGAAAGGACACGTTAGGGCTATGAAGAACAAAAAACAAACAGACTTGACCATTTTTAATTAGTTGAGTAGTTAAACTATGCTTTGGACCGACAAAACAATTTACGAACGGATAACTGACCGGCTTACCGAGCGAAAGCGTTTATATGACAGGCACGTCGGCGACCGTGAACTGATAGCACAGTATTTCCGGCTTGACCTTGACATTGAGGTTGACGAGGAGACCAACAGCTTAATTCTCGGTCACCAAATTTACGAAGGTACGGCGCCATGGGCGGCAAGAGTTATGGCGACTGGCTTTCAGGGCAAATTGATGAGCAAGTCTATCGACTGGCTTCTCTACAAGATGGGCAACATGGACTTACAAGGGATAGACGAGCTTGATATATGGTGTCAGAACATTAAAGAGCATATGGCCGATGTTTATCAGCGTGGCAACTTCTATGACGTTCAGCCGAATTTCACTTTAGACGGCCTTACAGTTGGCAGTCCTGTAATGTTTCCCGAAGAAGATATATCTACAGGCCGAGTTATGTGGCTTCCTACGCACTTTAGGCAGGCTTATGTATTCTACGACCGCTACAATCAGCCGGAGGGCGTTATCGTCGAAGATGATACATGGACGGCCAAAATGCTTGATGACGCTTTCTGTAAAGTGCGTGACCGTGAAGGCCGTCAGGCGGAGCGGGAAAAACTCTTTACAAAGGATTTGGCAGAAAATCTGAAAAGAGGCAACTTTAGTCAGAAATACAAGGTCTATCGTGCTGTATTTAAGTCAACAGACCCTATATGGGAAGGTGAAGATTTCAAGAAGCCTGTAGGTAAACCCCCGTGGATAAGTGTATATTTTCAGGAGGGGTGCGAGGGGACCAAACAGAACGACTCGCTTGAAACGAAACCTTGTTGGGCCAGACCTTTTGTTGTTTGGGACTATAATAAAAAACCTTGGTATGCAGTAAGCTCCACTCCGGCCTACGAGGCGTATCACGATGTAGTCTGTCAACAGCAGGTTCACAAGAACTATATCGAGGGTGTTCAATTGAGAACTCGCCAGCCGATGGTTTACCTTGACACTCAAGCGGGGCGGTTAGATTTAGGCGCAGGCGGTATGATGGGCGTAACTCCGGCGGAATATGACAAGCCGCCGAAGCGGATAGAAGGCACTGCGGGCGATATTGTGCTGGACGCTCAATTATCAGACAGGCTGTCTAAGGCGTGCGAGCGGCACTTCCATTTAGACCAGCTTTTGGTATTTATGCGGCGATTAGAGCAGCGACAAAGCCCCTTGACGGCGACGGAAGCGATTAAACTGGAAGCAGAGAGCGTTTCCTTCCTAAGCCCATTCATTGAGAGCCATAGCCGTTACCTTTCGGATTGCGATGATGTAGCATCGAGCATCGAGCGATTGGCAGGTCGTGGGCCTTTTGCGCCCGACATAATGGCAAACATAACGGATATTGTCGTTGAGAACTCCAAAAGCCAGAAATCGTCGATAAGAGTAATTCCTGAATTTGTCGGCCCGCTTCATAGGGCGCAGAAATTGGCACAGGCGATTGAGCCGATAACCACAGGCACGGGCTTGGTTGCTCAAATAGCGCAGAATCTCGGCGACCCTGATTTACCGAGATTGATGTTCAAGAGTTACCAGACGGCAGATAAGGCATTGGAAGCCATTAATTTCCCCCAAGATTGCATCGAGACCGAGGAGACTTACAACGCTTCTCGGGATGCTCTTACGCAGGCGAGAATGGAAGCAGAAGAGAGGAAGCAGGCATTAGAGGCAGCTAAGGTTGTTCCGGGGCTTGGCAAGCGATTAGAGGAAGGCAGTCCGGCAGAGGCGTTGGTAGGAGCGAATATAGAGTAGTGATTATGGCAGAACTTACACCAAAACAGGTAAATGTTATTAAAGACGGTTATCGTCAGGCTGGCGTTGAGTTTTTATCTGAGAAGATAAAACGTATTGTTCAGCCAATAGAAACCGATGTCGGTAAAGCTTTATTCAATCAAACAGTTTACGAGATTCAGATGCTCATCGGTCAAAACACGGATTTGTTTTTAGAAAGGATGGCAGAAACGATTTTGCTTTTAGCGGCTAAGCCGCAGGAGAATGAAAATGTCGAAGAAAAAGAAGAATTTAGAAGGTGAGAAGAAGGCAACAAAACCAGTTGTGGGTGAAACACAATCTACGGAAGAATCTAAAGATGTGATAGACCTTGACGGTACTGAATCAGCGAAGAAACAGGCGAAGAAACAGGCGAAGAAACAGGCGAAGAAACAGGCGAAGCCGACAGCAGTTTTGTTTGAGTCGATGCTTGAAGTTGGCCGGTCAGGTTACGTCAATCGGACGAACTATGACGACAGCAACCTTAATAAGTTCATATTGCAGAACGGTTTGCACGGCAAGGTCGTTAGGGTAGTTGCCGACACTTCGATGGAGCCTGTTAATGGCAATCTGATTACCAAATACACAATATACAAGAAGGGGTAAGTTGCAAGGAAGATGGTGTATTTCATCAAGAAACGGTACTAAAAGAAGTGCAAGATAAAGTCATCTTGGACGAGAGCAGGTCTGGTGAGGATAGGATGGCTGAGTATTATTCCATCAAAGAAAAAATTCAAAAAGTAGGAATTTGATAAATCGGAAGGATGAAAATGGAACAAGGACAAGGACAGAATTGGGCAAATGAGTTTAATCACGATTCGTTAGGCACGCCGGAATCGAAAGAAGCCTTCGTTAAGACGATGAGCAAGTACGAATCGCCGGAAGCCGCAATAGTAGGCGGCTTTAATGCCATAAAGTCAACTGGTGCGCCTTATAGATTGCCAGAATCGCTGGATAAGATGCCGGGCAATACAGACGAAGAGCGCGAAAAGAATCGTAGCGAAATGATGGGGAAAATAGGCAAGTTAATCGGTGCGGTAGAAAAGCCAGAGGATTTACAGGATATTGACTGGCTCTTGGATTCTACGCTGGAGAATGACAAGCCTGACGAAAATCTTGTCAAAGCCATTACCGAGTTTGCAGTAGCCGAGAAGGCTCCGAAAGCCCTTATTCAAAAGCTCGCTGGTTTATGGAACAGGATACAGGCTGACGGACGTTCAAAGCAAGCTGAAGCGCAGGAGCAGGCAAAGGCTCTTGGTGCAGCAAAAATCAAAGAGGTCAACGACAAATTGCTTGCCGATGCCGGAGGCAATGCGGAAGAATTGAAAAGCAAGATAGAGCTTGTCAAGCGGGTATTCCTGAACAATGCAAACCTTAACGCTAGGGAATACGAAGAACTCGCGCACGCTATGTTCGATGAAGGTCTGGTTGGCAACTACACTTTCAACAAGGCTCTTATTGGCCTGGCCCAAAACTTCCAAAGCGGTACGACAAAGACTGGTGACGGGGTTCCGCCTCCAAAGCCGAAACCAGTACAAAGCAATATACCAGAGGCGGAAAGAGCCGCTGGCATAATAAGTTAACACGGCCCCTTCGCAAGAAGATACGGTCTTTATATATAAAATCAGAAGATACCCGTCTCATCGAGGCGGCCTTCTGACAGGTCGGAAAGACGGCCTGCTTACGCATGGCAACTGTTTAGTTTATGCGTAGGGAAAGACCTTCGTAGAAGACACTTTTTCCCGAAAAGTTGAAAAATTATTTTGAGAGCTACTTTTTAGGAGAAAGTACATGGCTACAAATACAATTGGAGTGGCAGGCAATATCTACGACCTGCTAAAAATGAAATCCCCTGACGGCTCGCCGATAGATTTCATCATTAATACACTGATGGAGCGCGACCCTTTAACGCCAATAATGCCATCGATGCCATCTAATAATGGCATGTCCTATTCTGGCTTGAGAGCAACGGGGCTGCCTACGCCTTATGTCGTTGATATAGGCGGAAGCTGGAAGGAGAGCAAATCGGAGTACGAACCGTTTGAAGAGGGCTTGGTTTCAATCCGTTCTGCCTATCAGGCCCCGGAAGATATGTTCCAGAACGAGGACCCCGTAGTTGCCAAGAAGCTTTTGGAAGAACAGCGAAAAGCACACGTTATGGCAATCGAGCAAGCGATTATGAACTTGATACTTCGCGGCTCGAACTCGACAACCAAAGGCCAGAACAAGCTGATAGGCTTGCTCGAACGCGCGAATTATCAGTCTGTTGATAATTCGTATGTGTTCGATGTCGGCGGTTCTGCGATACTTCGTCACGCCTTGCTGATAAAGCCCGGCATATCAACCGTATGCTTCCTGCACAACAAATATCACCCGACATTCGGTATCGAAGAAAAAGACAAGACTGGCCCCAACGGAGTCAGAGTTGATGGGCTTGGCACAAATTCTGACGAGCATCGTTACGATATTTGTATCGAATATAAGCTCACCAGAGGACTTTGCCTGCGTGACCAGACGGCGTTAAAGTTGATTGCCAACATTCCTGTTGCTTCTACAGACAATCCGGGTTCGACAATCGTTGATGCAGCTATTGAGGCATCTATTATCAATGCCACTAAAGAAGGCGGCAGTCAGCCGTGGGTTCTTTTGGTTAGCGAGCGGACTTATGCCAAGTTGGTCAAGGCACAGAACGACAAGACGTTTGTTTACACATCGGCAGATAACATCTGGCGGACAGAGCTTCCGATGATTAGCCCCAACATAGCGGTTGCCGTTCTTGATGCGCTGAATCTTCCCGCTGCGAGTTCGGAAACTGAATTAGCCTGATAGTTGGACGAATTGACTAAAACCAAAAATTTTAAGGAGATAAACCTATGATTTTAACAAAGCCTGGGAAATTGTGCAGTGCGCAGGACGTGGCGAACACCACGGAAGATTCCGACAATGTGATAAAGCTGAATAAGACGACAAATGCAGGTGGGACTACGTTGGCCGTCAACGGCTTAGAAGGCGCGAAATTAGTAATCCAGAATGCTAAAGTAGCGATAACTGCCGGAACATTGACTATTGATGTTGTTCTTGCCAGAGAAGCGACGCTGGACAACACGGTACTTTTGCATCGGATTTACATTGATGCAATCACGGATTATCGCACCGTCAGAGCAGGTGCGCTGATACATCAATGGAAAATACCCCCGGAGATTGCGGAACTGGCTTACCAGATTTCCGTCAACAACAGCAACAGTGATATATTCTTTGGTTTGATTATCACTACTGCCACTTCGACTTATTACATCAATGCCGCTGTCGCTCCGTGCGACGCATCGGATGGTTTCACCAGCAGACAAGTAACCGAATCGCCAGTAGGCGTACCGAGTAACTGTTCGGCTGGGAGTTAACATTAATCAAATTAGGGTGGGCGGCCTGTTTGCCTTGTCCGCCCGCCCTGTTATTAAGGAGAACAAAGATGAAGAAGTTTATTTTTGTGCTGATGTTGCTTTTTATGGCTGCATCGGCCTCTGCAGATATGACTTATGGGCCTCTTTACTTCAGAGATAACTTTCAGTACCAGTCGAATACTGAAAGAAACCCGATATATTTAGCACTTGATGAAGTCAACGACATAACTGACGGCGGGCTTTTTTACCAGTTTACCCCGACTACAGAACCTACCGGCTCTGAGGGTATGACATATTATGATGATGTTGGTAACGCTATCAAGCTTTACACTGGTGCGGCTTGGGTAACGCTTGGAACGACTGCTGCCGGTACATCGCTCGATGGTTCGTATGATTTAGGTTCTGGTATTACGGTAGATGACGGCGCAGTCACTTTGACGACTTCGGCTGCATCTGATAGTGCTGCATTTGCTATTGTTCACGGAGAAACAGGCAATTATGCCGGAATGACTCTTACAAATGCTTCCGCTTATCCGGGCATCCAGATTACTACCTCCGGCGCTGGCGCAGATATTACAGGCACATCTGCAACGTGGTCTATATCGAAGGCTGGCGCTTTAACTTGCGTTGGGATTACAAATACTGGTACGGTCAATATAGATTCGGCTGATTTTCATTTTGACGCTACTGACGCAGGCAAGGATATATATTGGGATGACTCAGAGGAAACGCTCGGTGTTTTGGATAATGCCGTAATCGGGTTTGGTAACACTGCCGCATCTCCAGATGTGGAGGTTTCGTGGGACGCTGACTCCCTGAATTTAACTGCTGCTGCGGCAGACACGCCTTTGGAAATTGGCGGAACCAGTGCTGGTTTTGATATTACCTATGCCTTTGAGACGGCGGGCAGTCTTTTTGCTGATTACGACGGTGATTTTCTTACCTTTACGGACGACATGGATTTGAGATTTGGAACTGGGGCCGGTACTAATAACGGTGATTTCCAGTTAAGCTCCAGCTCCGCAAATCTCTTAACTATCGGGCAAGTTGTCGCAGGAACCGGCTCAGTAGCAGTTGGTGTTAACGATGCTGGTTTGGACTGGACTTTTTACGGCGATACCGCAAGTGCTTATGTCAAATGGGATACAGATGTTGACCAGTTAGTAGTTGCCGGAGGCGCAGAGGTAACGCTTAATGATGACGTAGAAATATTATTTGGTACTGGTTCGTCTAATGCTGGCGACTTCAAAGTTTATGGTACGAGCGCACCGGCATTGGTTATTGATGTTGTTTCCGCAGGTTCCGGCGAAATCTTGATTGGTAACGATGCCGATGATGTTCCGTTAAAATGGTATGCTGAAACCACAAGTGATTGGGTGTATTTCAACGCCGACGAAGTTGAGTTTGAAGATGTTGTCTTGCAGTTAATGGACGGTACACAGATTCAATTTGGCGATGATGATGATTTTTATATCACATCGGGTACAGCCAAGACTCTTGACATTATACCTGGAGCTACGGCAGATTCTACGGCTGTAGTCAACATTGGCGCAGATGGCGCTGGTGCTGACCTTGTTTTGTTTGGCGAAACCGCCTCTCATACAGCGTGGTGGGATGCCTCTACCGACCAGTTTATATTTGGTGTTGATAATGATGGTGTAGATGTTACCTTTTTTGGTGACACGGCAAGCGCAAAAGCGATGTGGGATACATCTGCCAACCAAATACTCTTAGCTGGTGGCGCACAAATATCACTCAATGATGCAGTTGAACTTTTAGTGGGAACTGGTACAGCAAATGCCGGAGACTTTGAAATCTTTAGCACTAATGGCTCTACACTAACCATAGATACTGTAACAGCAGAGACTGGAGACGTTGAGTTTGGCGTAACTGACCTCGGTATAGATGTCAAGCTTTGGGCGGCAACCGATGCCGAGGGCGTTCTTTGGGATGCCAGCGACGAAGCTCTTGAGTTTACAGGCGCTAATATTACAATGGATGCCGCTTCGGTACTAACGGCTACCGCAATAGTTCAAGTTGACCAAG
>Ga0172380_10001259_pt1 | contig 44190 bp, 42 predicted proteins | sample Leawe162metaG_FD_119747 | JGI IMG/M metagenome (GOLD analysis project Ga0172380, IMG submission 119747) | Leachate microbial communities from a municipal landfill in Southern Ontario, Canada - Leachate well 162 metaG | ecosystem: Engineered > Solid waste > Landfill > Unclassified | place...
ATACTCACCGTATCACTCTTTTTCCATATCAGCGAGTGGGATAAATCGGAGAGCTGCAGAATTCATACAGTATCGCTTTCCTGTCGTCTCACGAGGACCATCATCGAATACATGACCGAGGTGACTATCACCATATTTTGAGCGGACTTCTGTTCGTGGTAATCCCAGTTTATTATCTGTATGTTCTGTAACGAAGTGAGAGTTGATAGGACGATCAAAGCTGGGCCAACCTGTCCCAGAATCATACTTATCACCAGAGCTAAAGAGTGGTTCGCCTGTCACAATATCGACATAGATTCCAGCTTCTTTATTGTCCCAATAAGCATTTTCATATGGGCGCTCTGTTCCCTCATTTTGTGTCACATCGCATTGTTCCTTGGTCAACGTATTACAAATGGTTGCATTATCTGGACGACGGTATTTCTTTGCAAATTCTGCGTCTTTTCCTGCGATAGCTTCGCGCTCTTCTGCCGTCCAGTTTTCATCGATAAATGCTTCTCGGCCAGAACCTTTTTTATAGAGATTATAGTGGAGCGAAGACTTGAGATAATAGTCTTGATGATATCCTTCCGCTAGGTAGAAATTGGTAAATGGGAGTACTTTGACAGCAACTGGTTTGTCGAATTTTTTGGAATCATTGAGATTTTTTATGAAGTCTTCGGCAATTTTTTTCTCTTCACCGGAAGTATACCAGATAGCCGTTGTATAACTCTCTCCTCTATCAGAAAATTGGCCACCCGCATCAGTCGGGTCTATCTGATGAAAAAATATCTCCACCAATCTCGCATAACTCACCTTCTCTGGATCGTATGTCACCTGAATTGCTTCTCGATGACCAGTTGTCTCTGAATAAACTTCTTCATAAGTAGGATTTTCTGTGTGACCACCAGCGTAGCCGACGACAGTCTTGACGACACCAGGCTCAGCATCGTATGATGGCTCGAGACACCAGAAGCAACCACCAGCAAAGGTTGCAACTTTTGCATTTTCTGGAATTGGGATTTGTGTGTTCATATTTTGGGGGCTAGGGAATAGTGTGCAACTCGAGAGAATTATGCACGCGAGTATAGGGATAGTGAGAGAAGTGAAGTGTTTCATAGCTTAAGATCAAAAAGTAAATGCGTGGAGACGGAGTCATGGTGTCACAGCAAGGCGAATTGTAGCTCCATCTCGAAATGTATACGACTTAAAAACCTGATAAATAGAGTCTTCTATAACCCTGACAGGATTCTCTGCAATAACATTTCCGTCCTTATCTAATTCCTGGACAAATACCATTCAACCCTTTTTTTCTGGATTTGAAGAAACCACCAAGAAAACATCTTTTGCAGAAAATCGCAATGTCAGAATTGATGGCTCCGACGCCTGTAAAAATTCTTCCTGAACATTCCAAGCTCACTCCAATGTCCATTGATGAGTATTGAGTAGCAGATAAGGTTTAAATTGTTGCACTCCTTTTATCAGTTCTCCAGAAGAAAAAATCATATTTTCTGCCCTAGAACTCCCAAGGTAAGTTTCTGGTGTTTTCATAAGCCCAGATTTTTTTTGCTCTTCTTCTAATTCTTTTTTCGCGCCGAGAAGTTCCTGAATTTTTTGTTCTGTCTCCACATATTCCCCTTCTCAGAAATGCTTATAGACAATATTTCCATCTTGATCAATGAGGTATTTAGCTGGCCAATATCTATTGCCGTAGGCATTCCAAGTTTTGAAATCATTATCAAGTCCAACAGGATATTTTATACCTGCTTCCTGGACTGCTTTTTCTACATTTTTCGGAAGTTTTTCAAACGAAAATTCTGGAGCATGAATACCGAGTATGACGAGACCGTCTTGCTCATATTTCTCATGCCAAGCATTGAGATATGGCTGGGTGCGAATACAGTTAATGCATGAATAGGTCCAAAAATCTACGAGCACGACATTGCCTCTGAGTGATTCAATCGTGAGAGGATTTGAGTTGATCCATTCTGTGATTCCTACGAGTTCCGGTGCATCTCATCTATCTACCATAATTCATGATGCCGATACATTTTTTGGCTGACAATTTGTCCCATCGCACATGAGAGAATCATCCATTTCTTTGAGGGATTGAGTGTCGATTGAGTCGTTGAGCTTTTCTTCGAGATTTGCTATAAAAGAGAAGTTGCCATTTTCTACGACCCAGGTCTGTAATTGCTTGATAGTTCCGAGAGATATAAATACACCTACTATGATGATGATTATCCCTAAAATTCTTCGGAAAAGACCATTTGGATTGGCGAAAAATGAGAACTTACCGAGAATACTTCGTCAGAAGAGTGTCACCAGGAGGAGGATAAGTCCGAGACCAATAAAATATGCAGCGAGTCCGATAAGACCAGAAGTGATATCGAGTGGCAATACAGTTGCGAGGAGGAGAGAGTAAGTAGGATTACAGCTACTAAATACTGGGCCAAGTGCAGCTCCTATTCCAATAGGTCACCAGATTCATTCCTTTGAGGCAGCATTTTGAAGTGATTCTTGTGATTTTTTTTCTATTCCTGTAGCTATCACGAACCATGACCAAACTTTTGGAAAGAGAAGTGTTATACCAAATAACACGAGAATACCTCCAGAAAAATAATCCCAAAACTTCGGATGAATATCTATGAGAAGAGTTGATGCTTTGAGAAGTATTGTAAAGAGCATGAGTGATACCATCAATGAGACGATGATGATATACGGTCGCTTCCGATCGGTTCCAGCGAGTCATCCGCCGAGAATAACCGGGAGAAGTGGAAGCACACATGGTACGAGCACTGTGAGGATACCCGCGAGAAATGATATGAGGATAATGGTGGACATAGGCACGAAGTATTAAGTATTAAGACTGTCCACTAGAAGTAAGAATTTCCCAGGATTCTATTTCTCCTGGTATTACTCGAAAAATAGAATGAACTGTTGGTGTCTGATCTTTCATCTGTGAATGTCTCTCAGGATCGCGAGTAGCAAGTTTTCGCATAAGATGCTCCGTTTCATAGACGACCTGTCCTTCTGTGACAGTTATAATCTCAGTGGTGAAATCCCATTGAATTTTTTCACGATCAAAGTTGTATCATCGCCTCTCTGCTTCATGATAGACCTCCGCCAGATAAGCATTAATAGCATGAAGTGGATTTGAGAGGGCCTTGAAGCGATTAAGCTGTGGATGATTCTTGTATCACTTTGTTTTTCATTCTAGGACATGCTTCGCGAGGAGTGTCTCTCGCCAGAGAGCGACGAGTCATTTTGTATCGAGATGCTGGGGATGAAGAGACCAAATACGCATAATTTTATTTGAGAAGTGATGAAAGAATTGGAAGAAGCTGCTTCACGAGAGCGTTCTCGTAATTGAGGGAATAGTAGATGTTGAGCCACTCGCGGCGAGTCTCCACCATACGGGTCCTCTTCATCATGGCGAGTGCCTGCGAAACAGCGGAGGGTGTACAATTCGTCACCTGAGCGATATCTCACGAAGACAACTCCCCTGCCTCCATCAATGCGAGAAACATCTCCAGACGGCATTCATTTCCGAGTATGTCGAATATTTCTGCCCCTCCCCTCAGTTCATCACTGTGAGAAAAAAGCTTTTTTTGAAGTTTCGCTACATTTACCATATTAGTATTTTATAAAAAGCTAAAATAATAGCAAGTAAAAAATATCTCTTATTTCTTCCTACACAAAAAACTCACTATCCGGCTCCCCTCTCGCCGTCCCATTATCTCAAATTCTGTAGCCCTTTCTGGAGAAAGTTTTTTATCTGGTTCTTCGTTATCATTTTTCTCATAGGTAAAATACGGACATCGTGCCAGGTGTTCATCTATCCACTCAGCATAAGAAGCCTCGTCAGTTTTGATGAGAAAAAGTCCGCCAGGAGCAAGTACCGAAGCAGCATCACGAAGGAAGTCATCCTGAATGACACGATTGTGAAAATGTTTCTTTTTAGGCCAGGGATCAGAGAAGAGGAGATACAGTTCATCGATTTCTCAGGGAGCGAATATCTCTGGTATCTTTTGACCAAATACTTTGAGCAAGATCACATCATCTCTCCCCTTCCTCGCACATTTCTCATAGGTGCGGATGAGTCGCTTGAATTTGAGCTCTATTCCGACACACGCTGTATCAGGATTATTACCAGCATAATTGCTGAAGAAGTTCCCCATACCAGTCCCTATCTCGAGCATCAGCTTCTCCTTTCAGAAGAATTCCTTCCATCTTCCTTTTTGAGCAAACATCTTTGCCTCATCGCTCCAAATGCTTGGATGTTCAGCGACTTTTTGGATGTAGATATTCTCGTAGGGCATGTGCGAGTTGTATTCAGTTCAGGGAACTTTGCAAGTATTATTATCCGAGAACTATATCCGCATCCTCTTTCATATCAACAAAACGAAGAATAGGTCTCTCTCGTCCACCACTTCCAACCCTGAAGATATCAGCCTGATCACCGATACCCTGAGAAACAAATGTTCCATACGGCTCACCTGTTGTAGCTGGATAATAACCAGAAATATAAGGCGTATCATTCTGCATATCTATCCACTTTCTCGCTCCGTTGGCAAGTTTCCCTCCTACGAGTGGGATATCCTGGAAACCAAGAAGTCCATGAGTATGGCCACAGAGAAAAAGTGTTGGTACATCGATACGGAGTCCTAGCTGAGCTTTCATGGCTTCAATTTGTCGCACGCCATCAGGATTATGCACCATCACGATATTTATACCAGACTTCTGGTTATTAATATTTCAGATAAGCTCTTTGACTGCCTCGGGAGTATAGAGTTCTTTTTGGGTATTATAACACGGCATTCCGTGGAGTTTGACGCGACCACCTGCGAGCTCTTTTGGCTCAAGGATTTGTTCAAATCCAAATTCACCAATGTACCCCCTCATTTTCGTAAGCCTTTTTGCTTCTACCCTTTCAATCATTCTTCTATCATGATTCCCGTTAACTCACCAGATTCGTCTTCATTCTCACTGTTGACCGATTCCATAAAAATAATCTCCTAAATTTCGCAAACTACTATATCATGTTGGTTCATGATTTTTTGACCCTAGAGTCATCCTATCTCCCGGATCAAGGACAATACAAGGCGTATTCCCTATAATTTTATTGGCCTTTTTCTGAGATGCAATGAGTACTTCATTGAGATTAGAGTGTACTCCGCCAATATGAAGATCTGCAAGAATATCTAACACTAGACGAGAAATGCCATTGGCATATATTTTTATCTCATGAGTATGAATACCCTCCTGAGTCATATGAAGACCAGAGAGTAATTTTCCTACAGCGGGAAATGCAACATTGCGAACAAAAGCCATATACTATTATTTTAGTATATTAATATATTTGTCAAATTATCCCACCTCCTCTATAGCCATCCTATCCTCCACCGAGAGAAATAACCTCGCAATGCGAAGCTCATCAAATGTGTATTCTTCTTCGTAGTTCTGGAAGAGATGTTGGCGGACAGTTGCGAGCTTGAGTGTGCCGGCATCGACGAAGGCATCATGGATATTCTTCATTCTGCTGTCATCTTCTGGTCTGTAAGGTATGAGGTCGATGACCTTCTCTTCATCGAGGAGCTTCTCGAGGTGGGTAAATATGGTTCAGACTTTGAGGCTGCGAATTTCTGCGATTTCCTCCAGAGGAAGTCACTGTTCGAGATAGATAAAAGTCTCGTGGTGTGGTGGAATCTTTTTTCATGAAGTATCCAGCGTTGCCTGTTTTGGAATTTTCTTGGCTTCCAGTGTCCCGCCAAATCGGAGAATAGTCGCTTCCTGTGCTTCTTGAATTTGCCTGGGACTCATCATTTCTAAATCTTCGACGACTGTAAGTGAAGACCGAGCCAGAGTCTCATCATATTCTCGGACTCTCGGATCGACCTCCAGGGACATAGAATTGAATCCGCGAAGTATCAGCCCATCGAGCGAACGCACTCGTGAGAGAGCGACATATCCCTGACCTGGGACGAAGGCATCGAGGAGATTCATCACCGCCGTATCCATCGTCATCCCCTGAGATTTATGCACGGTGATAGCCCACGCGAGACGAAGCGGTATCTGCTCAATCGCTCACTTGGTCTTCCCATTTTCCTCTATCGACCAGGATGTAGTCTCACACACTACGGCCGTCCCATCGAGGAGTTCTACGACAGGCATCCCCTCATGAAATCCCGTCACATGACCAATCGATCCATTCATATATCCTTCTTCGGGATTATTTTTCACAAACATCACACGAGCCCCACGCTTCACGACGAGCATCTCTGGAGCGAGGCATCACCTCTTGAGCGCTTCGACAAATTTCTCGGCACCACTCCCCCGCATCTGATAGGTATGAGACTCAGCACTCAGCGCTGCGAGCCTGTCAATGTTGTACGCATCAACCGCGATATTTTTGGTAAAGAGCTCAGTATGGTCTTCGGTCATTACGGGTATATCACGCGAACGAAGGAGATTTTTCGAAAGTTCGGAGACTTCTCCACGACGGATATCGTTTAATATTGTGAGCAGTGGATCGCCCTCTGCATCCTGTCGGAACTGAGTCGTGAGGACACACGGTGTCAGACGAAGACCTCGCCACACGCTATGCTCAAATGCATATTCGACCATGCCACGAGAGACAGGAGGAAGCTGAAAAAAATCTCCCACGAGCACTATCTGTATTCCCCCAAATGGTTCGAGTGAGACCATCGCCGAGCGAAGGAGTCTATCGAGGGTCGCAAGGAAATTTCATCCAAGCATCGATATCTCATCGATAATCAACACCGAGGTTTTCACAAATCGCTTCACGAGGTACTCACGAGACACGAGGTCATCTATCTCATCATCCGAGAGCGTATCGCGAATCCCCATCCCACTCCACGAGTGTATCGTCATCCCGCCAATATGCGTCGCCGCAATCCCCGTCGAAGCCGTCACCGCCACAGCAATACTATGCTCCTGACAATAGGTGATAAAACGATTAATGAGAAAAGTCTTCCCACTCCCCGCCGCACCCGTCAGGAGGACATTCTTCCCCATCGTGAGGATCTGAAATGCTTGGTCTTGATTCATTGCCGCCAGTGTATTCGAAAGGGGGGATATGGCAAAAGCTATTATTCTTCAAAAAAAGATGACAACAAACCATAATACTTAAACATCTCATAATTATTTTCAAATTTAAATCAATCATTTTTGGCACGCAATAAACAATCATCAACAATTTTTTTATCCTGTATTAATTTTTTTGAACCCAGAATATTCACTAAATCTGATATATAAATAAGCTGACTTAAGCTGTATTCCTTAGATATGAAATCATTTTTTGATTTTGAATACATAAAATCAGAAAATGCAGAACGGAGTAAGTTATAATAAGTAACTTTTTCGTCATCGACACGCTTTCGTTTTATTTTTTTACCAGATTCATGTGACCCATCAAATTCAATTAAAATACGAGGATGAAGAACAAAATAATGTATTCGCTCTAAAAATCATATTCACCAAGGTCATTTCATTCTATCAGCTGGAAATATCTCTACAACTGGATTATCAGAAGTCGCAAAATTACGTTCTCAAGTTGCTATATATATAATTATTCTTTTTCAAAAAAACATATTAGCAAATCAATAAATATTGTCCTCATTAGAAATAAATTGAATATGTTGAGAGTTGTTAAAAACTAAATTATAATCTCATTCTAATATAATTTTTTCTACTTCTGGCGTTAATTCTTTTTCATCTTTAAAATAATGTTTATAAGAAAATTTTAACATATGTTTATAACTATCTTCCGACATTTTATTTGTTTGATCTCGAAAATATTTACCTCTCATCCATAGGGTACAAATAAATAAACAAAGTTTTCTAATCTTTCATTCGTCTATCTGCTTATCGCTAAGGATATCTTCAACTAATCAGTCATAAAGTTGCCCAAATTCATTTTCAAAACGTCAAAACAAATCTTCAATTATCTGCGATATAAAATCTGGCCTTCATGTTTCTACTGAATAAAAGTAAGTATCTTTGCATACTTTTTTTACAGTTTGTGGCTCCATTAATATTTTTTTACGAACATCTAACGTTTCCAACTTAAAATGTGGAAGATAGTCAGGATTTATGAAACGTTTTAAATAAGTTCTGGGCACATAATGTTGCTCTTCAGTTGGTGGTTTTTGACGAATTTTATCACCATACTTTTTACAATCATTTAGATAATTTTTTTGATCGTCACTAAAAATGTTTTTCGAATTTCATCCATCTATAAAATCATCAACGCTAGTAGAATTACTCTCAAAAAATCAATGAGCTATTTTTTTCTGTTCATCAGTAAATTGGACAATCATTTTATTCTCTATCCTGTGAATCACCTCCTTCCTTCTTCTCCATCTTCGCACTAATCTTCTTCGCAGAGGTCAGCATATCAGGAGATACGGCGGGCTGTGGTGATGTTAGTCGGTCTATCTCTTCTTGCTGGACCTGGGCATCTATCATGAGTGATTTTATCTCTGTCGGTGAGAATTGCTGGAGACGCATGGTGGATTTTTTCATCACGATTTCATCTTTGATTTCCTTTTTGAGGTTGCGAGATTTTGCGAGGACGGAGACACCGCTCTGTGATGCGATGAGGTCGAGGGCATTTCGCATATTGATATGATGGTCGAATTCGGCGATGAGATTGACAATATTGTCTCGGTCTTGCGGATCGAGCTGTTCGGCGAGTTCGTAGGCGCTGATTTTCTTGAGCGCTGAAAATATAGCAGGAACTGCCTCTATCGGGATGATGAAGAATTCGTAGCTCTGTTCGAAGAATCGGGTCTTTGTGAGTGATGCGAAGGCTTCTGTCGGGACTATGAAGAAGACCATTGGGTAGATCTTTGGATCGTTGTTTATCTTTTCGACGGTGGATTTCACATTATTGGTCACATAGTTCTGGAGATTGTCAGAGCGAGAGACCTTTGCATCAAATATGACATATTTCCCGAGGAATTCTATCATAAAGTCGGGCTTGAATTTCCCACCGAATCCTTCGGGGAGATTTTTGTTATCGTACATCGGGAAACCGTATTGTGCGAGCTTGCAGAGGTCTGTGAGCTGAGTCTTCACGACATCCTCGTGTTCTGCCCACATACGATCACGATTTTCTCGGATTTGTAGTTCCTTTTCTTCGTCTTCTTTTCGTATTCTCTTTCGCTCGTCTTCGAGAGCGTTTCTGGCTTCTTCGAGCTGTGATATCTTCCGAGTGAAGTCTTCGGTCTTTCTCTTCTCATCAGCCTGGAAGTGGCTGAGCTCTGACGCGATGCGGTCTTTTTCTTTTGTGAGCGATTCATGTTTTTCCTTGAGGGTCGTTATCTCGACGAAGAGTTGTTTGCCTTTTCCTGAGAGTTGGTCTCTCTCTGATTTTTCTGTTTGCAGATCTTGGGTGAGTTCTCCTATTTTTTTATTCTTTTCTCAGAGTTCTGCCTTGAGCTGAGCATTTTCCTGGATGAGTCGCTCTGCATTGCCTCCTGAAGCGTCTTCGCTTGGGGATTTTCATCGTGTATACATGGCAAATCCGATAGAGACAAAGGCAATCAGGGCGAATATGAGCGGGAGAAGGATATCCATACGAGGGGGTTAGTGTGACTGGGGGTATTATAGAGAAAATAAAAAAAATCCCACCGGAAGGGTGGGAATGTTTTAAAGTAGTTTATATTGAAACAATACTTGTCTGTCTATCACTTGTTATGCTTAATTTACCAGCCTGCGGAACATAGAACTCAATTCTATTTTTTCAAGTAGTTCAAATTTTGTATCATATAAGCCTCATCCGCCCTCTGTTTCGCGGATTGACTAGTTTTATACTCTCTTCATTTTTACATCCTTCTATCTCTTGTATAAAGGAAACAATTGCTTTTCTTTCTTCTTCGGTAATAAAATCTTCTATTTCTCATTCAAAAGGAATGTCCCTTGGGGCTGGTTTAAACTTCAGATGAGGTACTGTATCTAATACACCTAGCAATGCCTCTTTATTTTTCTCAGAAATGCTCGCAGCACTAATAAGTTCAGATACTTCTGCACGAAGGTTAGGCGTTATAGAAGATCACCTAATCTGGTTGGGATGAGCAAGTATACCAATAGCAGTTTGTACGGTATGTTCCAATCATAATGGTAGTGAATCCTTGATAGCATTTAACCTGTTATCCTGTTGCGTTGCTTCAGCCGTTCACCTATTCCAAACAGCTCTATCAGGAACAAGGCCTGAGAATCAGGATCATTCAGGGGCCTTATGTCATAAATTATCTGGTTCTTTCATTAACATAATTTAACATTTATTTATTTATTTGTCAATAATAATCCTACTTTTTTGCAAAAATAAGAAAAACAATACAATCCTCTCGTTATCACTAACTCAAAACTATGGACTACGGCAAAGCAAAAGAAATGATGCGTCTCCAGCAGGAGATGGGCAAAATCAAAAAAGACCTCGCAAATACACATATCGAGGCAGAAGTTGATGGTCTCGTCATCACGATAGATGGTGAAATGAAGGTCGTCTCAGTTGTCTTCGAAGATAAGGCTATCATCGGTGATGAAGCAAAACTCCAGAATGCTATCATGGAAGCAACCAATAAAGGCATGAAAAAAGCTCAGGAATTCGCGAGCACGAAGATGCAGGCTGTTGCAAAAGACATGGGCATTGATCTCGGAGGGATGATGGGCGGGATGTAATGGATGACAAGTTAGACTACAAGTTTAGTTCGTTTAATTAGTTTAATTTGTTGTATGGCTACTATACAAAGATTTGAAGACCTCGAATGCTGGAAAGAAGCTAGAAAATGAGCAAATCAAATATATAATCTACTAGAATCATCTCGAGACTTCTGATTCAGAGACCAGATTCAGAGAGCAGCTATATCTGTCATGAATAATATTGCAGAGGGTTTTGGCAGGACAACAGTGCCAGACAAGATTCATTTCTTTATATTTGCCACTTCTTCTCTTTTTGAGATTCGGTCTATGGTTTATCTTGGCACAGATAGAAAATATTTTACCGAGCAAGACTGTGAGGAATTACTCAAACAGAATCAAATAATTATGGATCTCACTTTTGGGTTCCTCAAATATCTTCACTCGTTGAAAAAATAACAAACTAAACTAACAAAACAAATGAAACAAACTAAACCTGTATTATTAATCATGGCTGCAGGTCTAGGCAGCAGGTATGGTTGACTCAAACAAATCGATCCTGTCGGACCCAACGGAGAAATTCTGTTGGAATTCGCCCTCAAAGACGCCATCAGTTTCGGCATGGAGGAAATAGTAGTTATCGTGAGTGAGACTATTCGTGCTGATTTTGAATCCATGATAGTGCCGAAGTATCCTGAACTGAGGATAACTCTTGTCACACAAACGCTCACTTCCCTGCCAGAAGGGATCTCACAGAATCCAGAGCGAACAAAGCCCTGGGGTACAGCTCATGCAGTCTGGTGCGCACGAGAAGTTATCAAGTGACCTTTTATCGTGATGAATGCGGATGACTTCTACGGTCGCGATGCACTCAAGCAATCATATGATTTTCTCGTGGGAACAAATGAATGAACGAATCATTGCATCATCACCTATCCTATCACGAGTACCCTGTCAGAATATGGAACAGTCTCTCGCGGTATCTGTGCCGTTGAGAATAGTAAACTGGTAAAAATTGTCGAACACACCAAAGTCTCTCGCAAAGATGGACGACTCATCCATACAGCCGAAGATGGGCGCGAAATAGCGATACGGGAAGATGCTCCCGCAAATATGAATCTCTTTGGATTTCAGCAGAACTTTTTTGAAATACTCGACCGAGAATGTATCAAATTCTTCGAAGCATTTATCCACGATGAAAAGAGAGAATTCTTCCTCCCTTCTGTCGTGATGCAGATTATCACAGAACATGCAGGAACTATCACCGCCATCTCAACGACGAGCCAATGGTTTGGGATGACCTATCCGGAGGATCGCCTCGAAGCAAAAAATAAAATCCAGGCATTGATAGACTGAAGAGAATATCTATAATTGGACTATGCCAAAATATATACACTGACAAGCCGGCTTCACTCCTCTCTCCTAAAAGAACAATAGATACGCCCCCCCCCTCTATTATTCTAATTTCTTCTTATGTTTAAAAATCTCCCCCTCAAAATCACAGACCCCGCAATATTTGCCACAATCGAATGAGAATTCCTGCGTGAAAATGATGGCATGGAACTCATCGCCTCTGAGAACTATACTTCTCCCGCAGTCCAGGAAGCACTTGGAAGTATCTTCGTGAATAAATACGCAGAAGGCTTCCCAGGAAAGCGCTACTACGGTGGACAGGAATTCACGGACGAGATGGAGACGATTGCTATCGAGCGAGCAAAGAAGATTTTCCATGCTGATCACGCTAATGTCCAGGCTCTCTCTGGTGCTGCTGCCAATGTCTGTATCTATAATGCGCTCCTCGAACCAGGTGATACTATTCTCGGGATGGACTTGAGTCACGGCGGACATCTCACACATGGAAGTCCTGTAACCCTCATGAGCAAGGTCTACAATTTCGTCCGATACAAGACGAGTGCAGCAAATAATAATTTCATGGACTACGATAATCTCCGTGAAATGGCCCTCGAACACAAACCAAAACTCATCATCGCGGGATACTCTGCTCATCCTCGAGAACTCGATTACGAGAAATTCGTCGCAATAGGAAAAGAAGTCGGTGCTATCATGATGGCCGATGTCTCACATTTCGGTGGACTCATCGCGGCAGGTGTGATGAAAAATCCACTCGATTATGGATTCCATGTGATGATGACCACAACTCACAAGACACTCCGTGGACCTCGTGGTGCTTTAATTTTAAGTAAAGGAACTGTTTCAAATCCTCTCAAGGCACCAGAAAAAACGATTGAAAATATCCCAACACTTATCGACCGTTCAGTCTTCCCAGGTGTCCAAGGCGGACCACATATGAATCAAGTCGCCGCTATCGCCGTCGCACTCCACGAAGCTGACACAGATGAATTCCGTGAATATGGCGCACGGGTTTTGAAAAATAATCACGCACTCGCAGAACTCCTCGTCTCTCGTGGCTATAAGCTCGTGACAGGTGGAACCGATAACAATATCATCGTCATTGATTTCTCAGGAACAGATATGGATGGTAAAAAATCTGAGCTCACCCTCGATGCAATCGGTATCTCTACTTCAAAATCTACTATTCCCGACGATCCAAATCCTCCATTCCGGCCATCTGGTCTCCGTCTCGGTCTCCCAGCAATGACCACTCGTGGTATCCGAGAATCAGACGCAGAACAAATCGGTGACTTCATCGACCGAGCACTGAAAAATGCTGATAATGAAGAGGTATTGAAAGCACTTCGTGAGGAAGTACGGACATTCTGTCGGAAGTTTCCGGTGGTGAGAGCGGCGTAATTAGCCTACGATATCGTAGTGTGCCTCTTTATCGAGGACTTTTGCCACTGAGTTAACTTTTGGATCGTAGTAGCTGATCATGAGCTCAATGAGCTGATCTTTGCCCAGAATCTGAGATTTGAGACCAACGAACTCCAGACTTCCCTTGACCATGGTAGCCTTTTCTGTGAGTCGTTTTTTGAGGTATTGAACCCGGGCGAGATTTTTACGCGCTTCTTCATAGGTGACTGTCTGACTGACCCCAGCGAAGAAACTCTTCACAATCTGGAACATTCCACGAGGATTGACGCTCTTATCATCCACTTCATCATGAGGGACGATGATGTAGAACTCTTTTTTCATGATCTGAGCGACATTCACGAGATTCGTGAGAAACTCGATATAGCGCTCGGATTGATCCTTGAGAAGTGGGTTTTTCTGTCCAGCTGTGAGAGCCTTGAGGCGGTTGAGGTACCCCTCGATGTCGACCTTGAGCGAACGAATCAATATCTGAATTGGGAATTGGAGTGAATTGAGGAAGTGCTGAAAAGAATATATGATAGCATCCTGTTCTTGCTCTGACTTGAGGAGAAAGTTGACGGCTTCGACCTTGAGCACGATACGAGCAGAGCCATCCTTCATGATGACGATATTGTCACGAATCTCAGAAAATGGGAGATATCGCTGAGTCGAATCATCTTGGTGAGCTTCTTTCTTTGGTTTTACAGATTTGAGGGTTGTATCTTTACCCGGTTTTATCTCAATAGGCTTTGAATCTGGGGTTTTTGAAGCTCCTGTGGTAGGTTTTTTTGATTTGAAAAGTAGGTCGAGAGGGTTCTTCATGGGTATAGTTTATATTTTCTTGAGGTTTTCTGCAAGTTCAGAGGTGTTTTTTTCGTGTTTGACACTGTTTTTTACCTCATCATCTGGCTGTACATATCCGAGTTCTAGTGGAGAATAACTGTCTACGCCTCGAGTCCAGACTCTTCCCTGGCCATTATTGCCGTTTCCGTTGATCTTGTAACGAGCCAGGTTGAGCATAAATGGCAGAAAAGTCATCTCATGAGTGCGAAATTTTGCAACAACAAAGAAAATACCGATAACGACCACGCAGACGATAAAAAGTGGCGTATTCGGAATAGCACCCTGGAACTTATTAAAAATACCGAAAGCGAGGATAACTCAGACGATGATAATGCCCATTTGACGCAGACTGAGGTCAAATATGATTGTATCTTCGTTTTCTATCTGAATAGGAATCTTGTACTGCATGGTCAAATATTGCCACAAATTTGCAAAAAAAGCAAAGATTATATCATCTTTTCATGTCAAAAACTCTCGTTCTGCACGACACTTTTCTCTACAAGGGCGGTGGAGAGCGTCTCATCCTCATGATTGCCAATGCTCTGGAAGCTGATATAGCCTCAGGGTTTTTCAGTCCTGGGAGCTATGATTTGCGAGCCCAGGGCTTCAAATGAGCCATGATACCACTTATGCCACAGTTTTTTCTCCATGAGTTCACCTGGATGCCTCGGAAAATGGCATTTATATGCAAAAATTGACTCAGACACTTCGGCCTCAAATGGGCATTTAGCGTCAATGTGAGAAAACTGAGAGATACCTACGATACTGTGATTCTGAGTGGTGATTGTCTCTCAGCGACTCGTCATTTTCAAGGGAAAAAAGTGCTCTATTATTGCCACACTATACCACGATACCTCTTTGACCAGAGGGAGCAATATGAACAAAAGGTCCCGAAAATCATACTCCCCTTGTATCGTTTTATGACAAGAGTATTTCGGAAGGCCTATTTGCGTGACCTCTCTGATATAAAGCATCTCCTCACGAATTCAAAAAACACACAAAAAAGAATCAAAACTTTTACTGATCGTGACGCAGAAATACTCTATCCTCCAGTGGATACTGATTTTTTCTGCCCTGCAGACACGGAGCAAGAAAAGGGCTATTTTCTCTCCTTTGCACGACTCTCTTGAATAAAACGAGTAGACAGAATCGTACTGGCATTTCAGCAAATGCCCGAAGAAAAACTCATCATCACCTATGGAAAAAACGATCCCGAAAAAGCCAATATTCAATCTCTGATAGTATGATACAATAATATTTCGATGCGGGAATCTCCTTCCGACGAAGAGCTCAAGAGTCTCATTCGTGGAGCAAAAGCGACTATTTACGTCCCTGTTGATGAGGACTTCGGCATGAGTCCCGTCGAGTCTATGGCCTGTGGCACACCAGTAATAGGTGTCGATGACGGGGGGTTGAAAGAAAGTATCATAGACGGAAAGACTGGTATTCTCATCAATCCTCGATGTGAACCTCAGGACATCATAGATGCCGTCCATGCTCTTCCAGGTAAGCAGATTACAGCATGAATCTGTGTACAGAGAGCAGCTGATTTTGATTTGAGAACTTTCACGAAGAAGCTTCAAGATACCATAGCTCAATAGATTTCTTTGTCCTTATTGTAATAAAGTTGCACTTGCAATTTTATTGCTACAATGCCTCACATGAGACAAACAAAAACACGACAAGATATACTGAGTTTTCTTGAGAAAAATCAAAGTGCTTTTACTGCTTACGAGATAGCTGAGGCTCTGTCTATCAATGCCGTCACGGTCTATCGAGTACTTGATTTCCTGAGAGAGCAAAAGCTCGCGCACCATATTCCATCGCTTGGTAAATGGAGTGCATGTCAGTGTCATGATGAACACAAAGACCATGGCTTCCTGATTTGTCGAAAGTGTAGCTCTGTTGAAGAGTTTCTCTCGCCCCATCAATGTATGCATCACCATGACTTCCAGTGCGAAGAACATGTACTCGAGATACTCGGAACCTGCAAATCCTGTTCAAAAAATAATTAATTTTTTATTTATGTCTTCTCTCTTTATTATATTCGGTCTTTTCATTATTTCCTCGCTTTGAGTCATCTTGTATTTCTTTGACTCAATCAGTCAGAAAATACTCCACCTCCTCATCGCCCTCGGTGCTGGAACGATGTTTTCTGTCTCTCTCGTCCATATACTTCCAGAAACAATGGAGGAAAGTCAGTATGCTATTTATGCCTTTATCCTAGGATTTCTCTGTATCTACCTGCTTGAGGAAATTCTCACTCCTCACTCGCATGATCACAAACATCACGACCATAGCCATGAAGATCCGCATGAACACTATAATCATGTCGTCATAGTCGCATGGATAGCTATCTGTATTCATACGCTTTTTGATGGGCTCAGTGTACGAGCTGGTTTTTCTATGGACAATACCCTCGGCATGAGCGTGCTCGCATGAGTCGCTATTCATCAAATCCCCGTATCCCTCTCCGTCGCATCCATACTACGAGATTCTCTTTTTCAGAAAAAAACACAAATCATCTTGCTGGTATTATTTGGACTTACGGCGTCAGTTGGATTTATTATTTCTGGCCCCATCATAGGACACCTCTCTCCTAACATGGTTGCCCTCTCCAGCGCACTCGCGGGTGGATCACTTCTCTATGTATCCAATGTGGAACTACTCCCGATGATACATGCTCAATCAAGCAGAAAAATGAAATACGTCACGGTCATGCTCTTCGTACTAGGTGTTATTGGTATGAGTCTTGTAGCATTTTTTGAATAAAAAAAGCCCCGCTCAGCGGGGCTTTTTTGTATAAAATAATTGCTTTATTTTGGCTCTTTAGGCAGAATACCAGTATTGATAATTTGTTTTGTAGCAGGTCGGAAGAGGACACTCGTGCTCTTGAATTCAAAAACAAAATCTCATGACTGTACATCACGGAAGAAATCAGGAGACTCAGATTGTGCGAGAGCTACATCCTCAATTTTTCTCACATCGAGGAGTACTTCTTCTGGAGCGATAGCAGTCTGTGAGACGAGACTCTCGAGGGCAGACATGACCTCTGGAGTGAGAGCGACTGATGAAGAAATATTAATTTTCTGAGGTTCACTCACGACTGGAGCCGGAGCAGGCACATCGTCCATCATACGTGCTTGTCGAGAATATATGTATCCTCCGAGTACGACGAGAGCAACGACAAAAACAGCAAGGATAGTTGCAAATATGCTCATATCGGTAATGCTCTTTTTCGTAGAAGCTGAGGCAGGTACAAATTCTTTTTCAGAAGCAGAAGGTGCTGTCTTGAGAGTTGATTTGATAGGTGCTTTTTTTGCAGGTGCTACTTTTTTTACTGCAGGTTTTGTAACTGTTTTTGTTACAGGAGCAGTGGTAGTTTTTTTCGCAGTTGTTGTCGTTTTCTTTGCGGTAGTTTTTTTCGGTGCTACTTTTTTTGAACTAGATGCTGTCTTTTTTGTCGCGGTCTTTTTTTTGGGCTCAGCCATACGGAAAAATGAGTAGAAAATAATACCTAAAAGATACTCATCTTTAAGCCTTTTCAAGGATATAGATGAAGTAATCTAGATGACAAAGAATAAAAATAAGAGAAATAATATTTTATAAACTATGTCTATAGAATACCATTTTTCTCACATTCCTCTTGAGTCGTCATACCGAGTAAAACTTTTGCTCTCGCGTCATCCAGGATAGAGAGGAATCCTCACCTGAGTGCAATGCTTTTGATATCTGTATCATTCTTTCCTGTGCGGATAGCCTCTCGCACTTCATCAGTCACCTGAAATACTTCGTAGATTCCCATTCGTCCACTATAGCCTGTATGTCCGCACTGATCACATCCGGCACCACGCTGTGCGAGAGACTCGGTCGCACCATATCGAGCGAGAAGTTTCTCATCTCCAGGAAGTGGAGCAATGGCTTCTCTCACAGCACAGTGGCGACAGACTCTACGGACAAGTCGCTGAGAGATGATGACATCCAGCGAAGCTGCGACATCAAATGGGCTCACTCACATATTTTCGAGTCGTTCCAGTGTCTCAAAGGCACTCTTGGTATGGAGCGTGGAAAGCACGAGATGTCCTGTGAGAGCAGCCTGTACAGCAGTATTCGCCGTATCGAGGTCGCGTATTTCCCCTATCATGATGATATCGGGATCGTGACGGAGAATAGAGCGCACGCCCATAGCAAAAGTATAGCCTGCTCTCTCATTTATCTCTGATTGGAGGATTCCTGGTATCTGATATTCTATGGGGTCTTCGAGAGTGATAATCTTGTCTTCTGGTTGTTTGAGTGTGTCAATCATGGTATAGAGCGTCGTCGTTTTACCAGAACCAGTCGGACCTGTGACGAGTATCATCCCCTGTTTCTTTTTGAGGGCTTGGAGGATTACTTCTTTTTGAGGGCCTATGATTCCCAGTCCGTCGAAATTGATAACGTTTGAAGACGAATCCAGGATACGACAAACAATACTCTCACCATAACGAGTCGGCATCACAGACACACGGATATCTATCTGGGCATCGTGTCATTCTTTTCCGAATCGAAATTTTCCGTCCTGTGGGACATCATGGATATTGAGCTTGAGATTTGAGCGATATTTCATCCTCTCGACGATGAGGGCATGTTCCTTTGCCTGAAGTGTGCCGACAGTCGCCAGGTCACCATCGATACGAAAACGAATCTGCGCATCGACCTCCTGCAGCTCGAGATGAATATCAGATGATCGGAGCTGAAGCGCTCACTTGATGATGGCAGTGAGGGCACCGTCTGAATCTTGTTTATCGAGAGAAAGCCGTATCTCATCGAGAATATGATGAAACTCTGGGAAGTATGCACTTGCGCCAGTCTTCTCTTGTTTGAGGATTTGTGTCAGCTTTTCGATGTTTTGTGTCACCTCGGTCATAGAGACAGTCTACCCTATTCCTCTTCGCTTTGCAAAAATATCGATACAATATCGCTATGCCAAAGAGAGAGAAAATCACACTTCTGCAAAAAATAGCTCCAAATCTCACGTACCTAGATAAGAAAAAGGTACTGGTAGCCTGTTCTGGTGGCCCTGATTCTATGGTGCTCCTCGACATGCTCCGAGAGTGCAAAATCAATCTCGTAGTGGGTCATGTGAATCACCAGCTCCGAGAAACTGCTACTCGGGATGAAGAAATAGTAAAAAAATATTGCAAAAAACACGGTATCGCTCTCGAAATACTCACAGTCGATGTAAAAAAAGAAGCCAAAAAAACAAAAACAACCGTCGAGGAATGTGCCAGAAATATACGGAAAAAATGGCTCGAAGAAATACGAGCAAAACACCATGCTGATATCATCGCAACCGCACATCATAGTGATGACCAAGCTGAGACCCTGCTCTACAGAATCACAAAAGGCACTGGTATCACGGGGCTCGTAGGCATCGAGTGAGAGACCAAGTATTACTCGAGACCTCTCATCTGAGGAACCAAGTCTGAGATCCTAGAGTATGCAAAGAAGAATAAAATCACCTACTGACATGACGAGACCAATGATGATACGACTATCCCCCGTAATATGCTCCGGCATGAAGTCCTCCCGCGTCTTCAGGAGATAAATCCAGAAGTGACACAATCCCTCCTACGACTCAGTCAATCAGCCCGAGAATTGAAGATGAGTTTTGATACTTTTTTTCGTGAAGCTCTGGAAACAAAATCCTTCACACTCGACTGGTACCACAGTCTCCCTCTGGGGTTTCAGCATGAATTCTTGCGCTGTCTCTACGAGGCCTCAAATGGCTCCACACATGGTCTCTCTACTGCCCTCATTACCGAGCTCGATAGATTCTTCTCAACCAGAACTGGCGGTAAAAAAGAAATAAAGAAAATGAAGCTGGAAAAGAAACAAGGAAGCGTGTATTTGACAATAAAATAATAATTATTAAAATACATTTATATAGTTATTATTTACAGTATAGATGTCAGCAAAATTAGATAGAATTGGATCCATAACGAAGATCGACGATATAAATTGTGGAAGGGCAGAATTTATGGTAGCCACCAAAATACTCAATACTCCCGAAATGATAGTAACAGGTTCTATTGAAGAATTTGAATCTGAAAGAAAATCTGTGCATGATACACCTCACAGAATAGCTCGTATACTCAAAATAGCTCGCGGGATAGCCATAAAACAAGGTATCAAAGGATGAAGGATTTCAACAAGTAATGAGATACTCAATTCTTTAAAGACGAGCCCTTCGATGCAAATTCGATGAATTGCTGGTTATGTAGAAAATATACTCAATGGCCCTATTAATTCAGCCCTAGACCGAGATATCTCTCCGATTATTCAAGAAATGCAACAAGACGTGCCAAATGGAGAGAAATTAACAGTCCTCAATGTCCAGATTTTAGGAAGGATACAATTGGGCGAATGTTGTGTGGGTGACCTGACAAAATTTTTCAACACTTCAAGTGCGAGTATGACTGAACTGATTAAAGATATATGAGAAAAGTGATATCTTGAAAAATATAGCAAGACTTGACCTGGTGAAGATAAACGAAAAATATACCTCCGGCTCACCGAAAAATGAAAAGCATTCATCGCACAGGTAGAGGAAAAATTGTGAAAATAGTCTCTAGAGAGGCCCCGAAAGTTTTTTCTTCAGTTCCTCCACACCTTCTCCCGTTTTGGCTGAAACGAAGATGGGCTTCAGGTGTTTATAGGTGGTTTTAAGTTTCCGAATCTGGGCAGGAGTACAGCGATCTATTTGATTAAATATATAATAGCGGGGTTGCTTCGCACCGATACGAGAGAGAATATCATCCGTCACAGAAATCCTGTCTGCGATATGTGGATCACCGGCATCGACGACTTGAAGTAAAAAGTCACACGAGAGTGATTCTTCGAGAGTAGAAGAAAACGCATCGATGAGCTCAGGAGGCAGGTCGCGAATAAATCATATTGTATCATAGATGAGGATATCTGGGCGAGCAGTAAATGTTCCCTCTTCATCTATGTAGGCGTTTTGTGGGAGCTTCAGGCGACCGACCGTCGTACCGAGCGTCGCAAAGAGTTCGTCTTTTTCGTACACTCATTTGTCTGTCAGGGCGTTCATGAGAGTGGATTTCCCCGCATTTGTGTAACCCACGATACCGATAGTGACTGCATTCATCCGTTTGCGGGAATTTCTATTTTGCACTCGGACTTTGCGATAATGATCGATTTTTTCTCTTGTTTTTCTCTCCATCTCTCGGAGATGTCGTCGCATGATTTCGGTATTGGTCTCTCCGATACCCTTGTTCGCAGCACCACCGCCACCGCCCTGCCTATCGAGTTCCATACCCATACCAAATATCCTCGGACCCATATGCTTGAGTGAAGCGAGCTGGATTTGAAGCTTGGCTTCCGGGGTTTTCGCATGTCGTTGAAATATTTTCAAAATCAGATCTACCCTATCCCACGCCTGGAGATTCATTTTGCGCTTTTCTATTTCCTGTACAATCGCATAAAGCTGGCGAGCTTTGAGGATATTTCCGATGATAAGCGTATCTGCCTGAAGAGCCTCCGCGAGGTCGAGGACTTCTTCGAGCTTCCCTTTCCCGACATAAGTCCGGTAATCTGGTTCATCTCGCTTCTGGAGAGTCTGGAGCACAACAACTCACTGGTAAGTGGAGACCAGTTTCTGGAGTTCCGCTATTCGGTCGTCGAGACTGTATCCGACGAGGAGTGAAGAGTCTTTTGGGGCAATGTCTAGGAGTATCGTACGCATAGGTAATATCATAGTCAGAAATATTTTTATTCAAAATTTGTATTCTCACAGAAAACATGGTATTATGAGGGTACTATGAACACAACTGCCCCAAAACATACGGCGACTTATAGCTTCACGACCTGCAAGAGATGTGGCTACATCATCGCAGCAGAAGAAGAACTCTGTGAAGATTGCCAGAATCAGACAGAAACAAATCCATCACTTTTTAAATAATTATTTTATGGGAAATATTTCAACTGATGCCATAAATAACAATCAGTCAGAAGATACGATTGGTTATTATCATATCATAGATATACTAGCCGCTACACATGAATCCAAATTAGAATTCTTCATAGGCGAAGAGAGCGTTCAATTAAACACCGATGAATTTAATTTATATAATACTGAGGACAGGAGGTTCAAGGTTGATTATAGTACAGACGGTACTGTAAGAATTTATCTACAGCTTGCTACAGATGAGGTTATCAATGATACTCGAGATAGTGTAGGAAAGATCATAATAAAAGCATGAAACAAAGAATAAAAAAATTCCCTACTTTCCTCCTCGGTGCACTCTGTGCAGTGGGTGTCCACATGGTGCTCTTTACTGACTCGGGTCATCGTCTCCAGAGTGCTATCATCGAGAGCGATACAACCAGCCACGCTGAGGCACATCTCGTTGCTGGAGACGAAAGTCTCGAATTTCGAGTGAATGTCACTGCTACCAATGTCACAAAAATTGAGGGAACAATCACCTATGATGACACTTCTCTCGTCCTCTCTGATCCTCGCTCTCCCGTTGGAAATATGACTATCACTGATGGTGATTTCTCAAAGAAAGTAACCGTCACGTTCGCCTCTCCGACAAATATTCGAAAAGGTGATACACTCGCATCATGGATGATAATACCTATCCTCCCAGAAGTCCACTCAATCAACCTCACAGAAGTATCGCTCACGATGACTGATGGAGTCCAACAACTCACAACAGAAGGAACGGGAGAGTTCTAGAAAAAGTACTCAGACTGGCTACTTGTAGTAAGTATTAAGATTCGAAATCTTAATACAGGAAACGCGTCTTAATACTTAATACTCGTGTACACTATCTCTGGCTTCAATAATTTCACAGGACAATCATCAGTACTCATAGTTTCATTCAGGAAGTTCGCAAGGGCTTCTTTTTTTGATTCTCAGACAACAAAGAGGCACACATGCGAAAGTGATTGAATTGATTTCGAAGAAAGAGAAATCCGCTCTGGAGGTGGCTTGGGAGCATTATCAATCTGGATAAATCATTCTTCCTCTAAATTCAGGGCTGGGTGATGTGGAAAGAGAGAAGCGGTATGACCATCTGGACCCATACCAAAGAAGGCAATATCTATGTTTCCAACCCTCTCGCTGTATTCAGCTCCATCGCTATCCATAGCAGGTCGGATGAAATTCGCTTCAGAAATTCCATATTTCTCAAAAAGAGGTCACAGAAATACTTCCCAAATATGTGCATCATTTCGGTCTGAAATATCACAATTCACTCGTTCATCCGTCACGCACCAGCGGATTTTTTTAAGCAACTCTTCATTATTCATTCGTCATTTGTCATTTGTCATTAATTGTCAGTACCAAGAATCAAAAGATGATCCGCCCCCGAGGCCAACCATGACAGTTGCCTGTTTTTGGAGAAGCAATTGAAGTGTACTGAAGAACCATTCAGTGATATCTGTGGAAGAGTGTGTGTTTTTCATGTCTTCTATCTTCTTGCGTTCGGGCAGAAAATCAAGAAAATATATCTATGCAATCAACCGCAAAAACTCCAGATGACTATTTCCGTGAACTCCCAGAAGACCGAAAAGAGCCCATGAAAAAGCTCAGAGATATCATAATTGATCACATTCCTACTGGTTTTGAGGAAGTCATGCAGTAGGCATGCCCGGCTATGTCATACCTCACTCACTCTATCCTCCAGGATATCATTGCAACCCCTCTGACCCGCTTCCATTTTTGAGCATTGCTTCGCAGAAGAATTCAATCAATCTCTACCACATGGGGCTCTATTCTGATGAGAAACTCCTGAAATGGTTCTTGAGCGAATATGCAAAAATATGAAAATGAAAACTCGATATGGGCAAATCCTGTACTCGGTGGAAAAAACTGGAACAAATCCCCTATGACCTCATCGGAGAACTAGTCGGAAAAATAACACCACAAGAGTGGATAGCACTCTACGAAAAAACTCTTAAAAGATAAGCCTAAACCGTCTCCGAACCAGGCTCATATATCTGCAGTATCGGACAATTATCTGTGCAATGCAGGAGATCATCGACGACTTGCCAGGCTGCTTCGACATTTTCCCATGGCACGAAAAATATGAGATCATGATTGAAAGCTTTTTCTATAAGCATTTCATAAGCATTATTTTTATTCTCAGGAGTTTCAGTAAAGACTTGCTCGGTTCAGTCTCGGAAAACAATAGTGACAGAAGATTCTTTACGATTCAGGGCTTTTCAGGTTTCGAGGACTATATCCGTCTCTTTCCAAGGGCTATCGAGTTTCAGATGAACACGAACATAGGTCTCAGTGCGAGAATCAGGGGCAACACCAGGCTCATCCAGGTATCATCTATATTGTCAGAAGATGACATCATGGTTGGGGTCTATTAGGAGGGGTTTGATACTTTTGAGTGCATCGTATTTACTCTTTTGGAGATTCCTAGAATCCTGCGACGCGCCAATCTCCATGATGGCTATTGCAAGAATCTGAAGGAGATGATTTTGGAGGAAATCTCGGGTAGCTCCACTCTTGTCATAGTATTCACCTCTCCCCTCCATCGTGAGTGTCTCGGAGGAGAGAATGCGTACTTGTGCTATATTTTGGCCACTCCATTCAGACACTAAATTCAGGCGGTATTCATAGAGCTCTCGCACATATTTCTTGCCGAGATAATGATCGACTCGGTAGATATGCTCTTCTTCGAAATATTTCTGAAGTTCCGTATTGAGTTTCCGAGCACTCTCGAGATCGTAGCCAAATGGTTTCTCTATCATGAGTCTGGAAGAGTCTGTATTGAGCCCCACCTTAGCTAATCATTGTGCCACGGTAACAAAGTATTCTGGGCTGAGGCACAAATGATGGATGATTTCCCCTTGTATGCTTAATTGATTTTCAAGCTCGTGCTGCAATGGTGAAAAATCACCGCTCTCAATATCAAGCCGAACATAGGAAATAGTCTCAGTATGATTGAGGAGGTCTGAATACGGAGCGAGAAAATTGCGAAAATCATCACGAGACCAATCTCGTCGACCGATACAGATGAGATTATCGTAGACTCATTTTTGAAGTAAGGTACCGAGTGCTGGGAGGACATAACGCGTTGCGAGGTCACCTGTGGAGCCAAATAGAACGAAAGTTTTCATGAGGAGAGTATATCAATTTTTGTAAAAATAGAGAAATCAATACACTCGAGGGCATATTTATGCATCTTTTCTTCTCACTCCTCTGAGTCACTCTGCAGATTTTTGCCTTCAGTATCTATGTAGGGAGCATATTCCGTGGAAAGACAAAACCACATCTCTACACCTGGCTCCTCTGGGGAATACTCGGAACCATCGTCACGATTGTCCAAATCACCAACGATGCCGGCTGGTCCATCATGATATCCGGACTCATGGCAGGATGCAATCTCACACTGGCTGGACTCTCACTCAAATACGGAGAAACTCTCCTCAGCAAGAGGGATAAATACTTGCTCCTCGCGGCTTTTCTGACTATCATACTCTGGCAACTCTCAAAAAATGACCTCATAGCCATCATTCTCGTCTGTTTTATTGACGCTGTTGCGTTTTACTTTACATTCAAAAAATCATACAAAAAACCGCATGATGAAAAGCTGTCTTCCTATATTCTATGGACTTTCCAGCTTGTGAGTTTTGCTCTCGCGGTGAATAATCCGACGCTGACCAACCTCCTCTACCCTGTCTTTCTCGCAAGCATGGAGCTCGTTTTTGTATTTTTCCTTATCTGGAGAAGAAAAGTAATCAAGTAATTATGAATTGGATTGAATCATTCACATCAGAGAATAAACCTATTGTTGCTCTCGCTCCTATGGATGGATACTGCGATAGTGCATTTCGAGCGACGTGCAAATTTGTCGCGCCTGATATCGTCGTCTTTTCAGAATTTTATAGTGCTGATGGTCTCCATCACAATCCTCTACTCGCGGAGCGTGTACTCACACATGACCCCATCGAGCATCCTCTGGTATTTCAGATATTTGGAAATACCCCAGAAATGTTCCTCTCAGCTGGTAAAATCATAGAGTCATACGGTGCACAAGGAGTCGATATAAACATGGGTTGTCCTGTAAAAAAAGTGGTAAAATGTGGCTACGGATCAGGTCTCATGATTGACCGTGATCGTGCTATGAAAATCGTGAATATACTTGCTGAAAATCTGAAAATACCCGTGACAGTAAAGACTCGTCTCGGATGGGATGGATTTGAAGAATTGATTGATTTTGGTAAATCCCTTGAGCAAGCTGGAGCAAAGCTCATCACCGTACACGGTAGAACCCGTCAACAAGCATATACTGGTGATGCCAATTGGGAACCTATGTTTGACCTTCAGAAAGCATTGAAGATTCCTGTGGTGGGCAATGGAGACTGCAAAAATTATGAAGACGGAATGCAGAGAATAGAAAAAAATGGTGAAAGGGGTCTGTGAGGTTTTATGATAGCGAGATGAAGTCTCGGTAATCCTTGGTGCTTCTTGGCAGGAAATTATGAGCCGACATGGCAGGAGCGAATCGCCGTTATGGAGAGACATCTGGCCTATATGGTCAGCTCAAAATGAGAAAATCGAGCCTGTCTCGAGATACGGAAGCATTTTACTCACTATCTCCACGGTTTCGAATGAGTCAGGGAATTTCGCAAAAAACTCGCTACAGTCACAAGTGTTGCAGAAACTGCATGAATATTGGCAGAATTGAGAGGACTGTATTAAGATTGGCTACTTGAAATAAGTATTAAGACTGGTACCTTCGATGCGGTCTTAATACTTACTACTTAATACCTAATACTAAATTTTCTCTTTAAATTATTCATTTCCCCACTATAATAGAAAACAATATGACCCCTGACCCCAGTACCGCACTGTTTATCACCATGCTTCTCATTGGCTTCAACGCCTTTTTTGTCGCTACTGAATTTGCGCTCGTCAAAGTAAGACAGTCACAGCTCGCCCTCAAGGAAAAAGAGGGACATAAAAGCGCCCGTCTCGCGAAGCACATCGTAGCAAACCTCGAGAAATACCTCTCTGCTACTCAGCTCGCTATTACTGGTGCTGGACTCGCACTCTGATGGATTGGTCAAGACGCCATGAGCATGCTTATCTACCGTGGAGCAAGCCTCTTTGGACTTTCTCCTGAGAGCAATATTGTTGATACACTTGCCTTCCCTCTCGCCTTTGCTCTCCTGACTTTTGTACAGATACTCATCGGTGAGCTCTTGCCAAAATGTATCGCTATACAAAATCCCCTCAAATACACACTCATGATCGCATGGCCGCTCAGGATATTTTATATCATATTTTCGCCATTTATCTGGCTCCTACAAATCAGCTCGAGTGGTCTCATGAAGATCATCGGTATGAGCGAGGAACAGAAGCATAATCTCCATACAGAAGAAGAAATCAAGCTCCTCCTCACAGAGTCAGAAGAGGGTGGTGTCATCGGTGAAGCGTCAAATGAGCTCATTCAAAATGTATTTGAATTTGATGATAGAACCGTTCGTCAGATCTATGTGCCGAGAAGTCGTATGTTTGCGCTCGATATTGACGAAGATTTTGAGACACATTTTGATATCATAGTCCGCGAAGGCTATTCTCGAATCCCTGTCTATCGTGATAGTCTCGATAATATCGTCTGAGTGGTGTATTTGAAGGATTTCCTCCCAGCTCTGAAAGAACACGGTACCGTCGATCTCCATAAGCTCGCACGTCCAGTGCATTTCGCACCGCAAAGCCAAAAAATCGAGCAACTGTTGAAGGACTTCCAGAGATTACATATCCAGATGGCTATTGTGACGAATGAACACGGTGAAACAGCGGGTATCATCACTCTGGAAGATATTGTTGAAGAACTCGTGGGCGAGATACAGGACGAACACGACACAGAGGAAGCGCTGGTTATCGAAAAACGCCCTGGAACCTATGTCATCCGCCCAGAAGCATCAATCGCTGATGTAAATGATTACCTCCCCCACCCTCTCCCAGAAAGCCCTGAATACGAAACAATCTCTGGATTTACCAATGCTATATTTGGTCATATTCCGCATGCAGGAGAGACTACTGAATTCGGTGAATATGATGTGACTGTGCTCCGACGAGGGAAAAATGCGGTCGAACTCATAAAAATCCAGGTACAGAAATAAAAAACATCAAAATATTTGCAATCCCAAAAAACATGGGGTAGAGTAAGAGAGTAATTTAACCTTAATTACTTTTTTATGACAAATCCAGAGCTACGTGCTACGCCTATTGAGGCAGACAAAAACGAATACAACGCTGATGTATTCAAAAATGAGGAGAAAAGAAAAGAGTCCGCAGGGGAGATAAAGAAAAAAGGTGGCTATGATAAAAATACAGAAGAATGAAGAAAGACTCTCTCAGACCACTGGATAAGCAGGGCAGGTCTCACCCCAAAGATGAAAGAAGCAATTTATAAAAGAATAGGCATCACCGACGATATGGATGCCAAAACAAGGGATGCTAAAGTTAAAGAATACCAGGCAGGGAAAAAAATAAAGTCAGATGGTATTATAGGTCCTCAGATGCTTGAAAATCTCGAAAATGAAATTGGAGACAATCTTGCTCAGAGCGATAGCAATGCAGGTGATGTTGGTGATTTCAACCCTTATGAGCATGATGCGTTTCAGGAAGCAGACAAACGGATGACAATAGAGGAGACAAAAGAACAAGAAAAAGAGAAAGAAGAAAAAATGAGTAAATTTTATACTGAACATGGAGATACTGATTTCGATGTTGCTTTATTGGAAGAAGCTGGAATAGACGAGGTAGAATACAGTATTTATAAGAATGGACGAAAGGAAGAAAATGAGCAAGAAGAGCAACCAGTCAAAAAAGACAGAGTAGAAGACATTTCCACCCTACAACTCACAGATGGCACAGAGAAAAAATTAGAAGACCAAACTTGGCAAGAAGTAAATGGTAAAAACTACTTTAGAGCATGAGAGGAACTCATTCGTGTAGATGAGAATGGTACATTTAATCAATATACTGAGAATAAAGACTGGAAACAAGTAGATTTCAAAGATTTACCACCTGTACTACAGGAAAAAGCTGGAAAAAATAAACTGGAAGAACTCATGAAAAATCCAGAATTTGCGGATAAGAAAATTGGAGAATTGGATGATAAAATTGGATGAAAAGGCACGGAAGCAATAATGGAGTGATTTTTAGCATCACAGCCTAGACCAGAGTGAAAATCTAAAATAGGAGAACTCACACTCTCACAATTAAAACAATTCCAAGAGAAACCTGAGTCATTTGCCTCTTCTAATCTAATTCCAAAAGATGGAACAGCTATTGATCCTAATGAATACGGCATCAAGAGTGATTTTAAATACGCTCAAGATAGTGTTTGAAATAAGATAAGAATTCCAGTAAAAGGGGATATCTCAATGGATACTATTATGGTTACCGATGTTGCGGATAACAAAGAGAAGAGTCAGAAAAAATGGCTGGAATGATTAGTTAACGATACTTCAATAGAAGCAGGAAGGGACTATGTAGTAGCCGGATCTCCAAATCTCATGTTGAGAAAAGAATGAGAGAGGATGATTGTATTCCCAGCAGGAGGTGGTGATATCCAGGCAGAATACAAGAAAGGATCTGGCGGAGAGTACGCTTGGGCAGGTGAGACAGTAGAAGCTGGAACTCTGGCACAGAACAACTAAACAATTTTCTAAAAAAACGACCCTCACGGGTCGTTTTTTATGCAATTATTTCAAGAATCTATCAATGACGGCTCTATATTCGAGGCGGGATTTGATATCGTTGAAGTGGTCTGTCCCTGGTTTTGCGAGTTCAGTGAGTCGTTTCTCGAAATCAGCATCACCAGCGTAGCGAGCAAATACTTTCTTCATCTCTGTGATGACATCTGCCTCTGTGACTTCGGGTTTGTAGTGCTTTTTCATCTCTTCAAGAATGAGCATAGACTGGATACGACGAGTGGCAGATGGCTCGATATGTTCTTTTTTGAATCATTCTTCGGAAGTTTTTAGGTGTTCGAGGTATCACTTTATTTCCATTCCCTGTTTTTCTATCTCACGGTTGTGGTGCTGCCAGAGAGTTTCAACTTCTTTTGCGAGGATTTTTGGACCGACTTCTATCTCACTCGCTGCGATAAATTCTCCAGAGAGCTTTTCTTCTGCTTCAGAGCGAGCCTTGTCCTTTCTATCTGCAAGCATCGCTTCACGATATTCTGTGCGGAATTCAGCAAGTGGGAGCTTTTTGCCCCAGACTCGCTCGATGAATTCTTCGCTCCATTCAGGTTTGTGCGGATATTCAACTGTCAGGATCGTGCACGAAAAGAAAGCATTTTTACCAGCAAATTCTTCACTGTGGTAGTCCTTTGGGAAAGTGATATCAAATTCTACGACATCTCCTTCCTTTGCTCCTACAAGCGCTTCTTCAAATCCTGGGATCATCATCTTTGCTCCTATCGTGAGCTCAAAATCATGAAGAGTCATCTTATCGTCTGTTTTTCCTCCTTTTTTATCATAACCAACAGCATTGATACGGACACGGTCGCCTATTTGGATAGCTGTATCTGTCTCCTGGGCTACATCACCATTTTCATCGTGATCATGACCATGATGCGCTCCTCGTGCGTGAAAATGTGTCGATCGAGCGATGATTTCCTCGAGTTCTTTCTCGAGCTCTTCGTCTGTGACAGACACTTCAGGAAGTTCGACTTTGATTTTCTCTATTTTTTTGAAATCGAGCTTCACTTCTGGTAATACTTCGACTGTGAGGATGACTTCGAGAGGAGTCACGCTCACAACTTTCGTCAAATCCCCCATATCAATAGGATTTATTTCGAGTTTTTTGAGAGCCTTCGGATAGATAACCTGGAGAGCTTCTTCGAGGGCTTCTCCCATGAGACGATCTTCACCTATTTCTCGTGCGACCACATCAACTGGAACTTCATCACCCTTACGAAATCCTGCGAATTGACGGACATCAGCAATCTTTCGAGCCGCTGATTTCTTGTAGTGGTCCATCTCGGCAGCATTTTCCTTTATAGTCACTTCGTAGGTATGAGCGTTGATTTTTTTGCTAGTTGCTTGCATAGATAATTGAGAGGAAATAATAGCTGGATTATAGGGAAAAATCCGCTTTTGCAATTCCTAGAATCTAGGGAAGCTCTTACTTTCTCATCGTGATGTAGACTCCCGAGCTAAGCAGGGCCAGGACTGCGAGACCCATCCCGAGCTTTTGAAGCGGTGTCGATTCTTCCAAAACAAATCCCCCGCCTATATCCTGAGGTACATCTTTGAGGTCTAGTGTGAAATTCGACGATGCAGGTTTTTTTGGTTTTTTGGGGATTGGTCGATGATCTATCTGCATTGATAATATCTGGATATCCTCAGTAATATCATCCGAAGCAATCAGGAGGACTCTGTGTTGCCCGTATCACAGCTTGATAGCTCCTGGATTTTTTCGGTCATCCATAGAACCATCGGGGAACATCCAGAAATAACTCACATTATCCTCCCTATTTGTCTCCGCAGTGAGATTGACGGAACAAGAGCCACGACTCCGGCAGTGAAAGGTATCGCCTTCTCTCCATCGATTATCCGTTATCTGTCATTGGAGGACGATTTCTGCCGTCAGAGAAGTCGTGAAGTGTGTTGAAATAGATTCTATGCTGACTGTTTTTTCTTTTTGAACAATTTCCACATCATTACCTTCATTTTCTTCATTATTCATTTTCTTCATAATACTTCTCACTATGTATTCACCGGCAATACGAGGAATCCAAACAGTTTCATAATCACCAACTTCATCGCTCTGGAGTGAAAAACCCTCAACTACTTGCCCACCCTGGACTATCTCAATCTGAACCGGGAAATTTCACCATGTCCGGCCAGAAATAGTCACGAGTCCAGATTTTTTTAGACTTACAGTCAGCGTGCTCATCTTATCGGTGATACTCGTCCACGATATTTTGTCTTCTTCACATCACTCTATTTCCTCAATGAGACATTCCTGAAGAAGTTCTTCCTGCAGTTTGAGATATTCTTTTTCTTGCTCTGATTCAAGCAACTCTTTCTCTTCGCTCGCAAGCTTATTCATCTCTTTTGCCACTTCTGGATCGCTCCATATACCTTTTTTGAAATCCTTAGCCTCTTTTTCGTGACTGATAAATTCGTCATAAAATCGAAACTGAAACCTCCTCTCCATACGGCCGTAGCCCTGTGATACCACTTGAGTATTGAAGAGTGTACAGGAAGTCTCAGAAAACACACCACTACACTGCCAGACATATGCCAATCTCCGACCATAGTGATCAATAGGTTCGTGATCGTAGGTGAGCCAGATAGTTTTTCATTCGAGAGTCCTACGTGTAAACTCGCTCGCTTCTTTTCAGAATTTTTCAACAGGTTTCTGCGGATGAACTGTCTCCGGAGTATCAACCCCGAGAAGGCGAATGCGAGTTTTGACACCAGCTATCGTCGCATCGACCGTGTCTCCATCTATGACTTTCGTAATCAGTGCCTGTTCTGGAACTCCATAGAGGACTTCTCGACGGAGGATATAGTTAGTCGGGATCGTGAAGTTCCAAGCAAATGAATCAATCTGGACCCCTCCACACTCGAGAGTAAGCGTGTCCGATAAATTGCCCAGAGTGATGCCTGTGATAGCCTGACGCAGTCGGAGAGTCTTCCCTGGAGTAAGTGTTCAGCTGAGCTCATATGAGCGAGCATCATCGCTGATTTCACAAGCGCCAAGAGAAAAAGCTTCTGAAGAATTATTTCTCACCTCTATCCACTCGACTGAATCAGCCCGTGGAGGATTGGCGAGGACCGCAGAAATCTGAAACAGTCATCGCATTCGCTCACACTCTATGCACGGTTCTGGTGCGAATTCTCTCACTATCTCGACTTCATAGGTAGTAGTATGTGAATTATCTCAATCGGAAGCGGTGAATCGAACGGTATACTTCCCTATTGGAAAACTATGAGCACCAGGATTTTTCCGATCAGCCGTAGTCCCATCTCCGAAATCCCAAAACCATGTTTTTCAGCCAATACTATTTTCTCCTGTGAAATTGAGACTGCATTTTTCTGTTTTCCTGAGAGCACAAATAATACCAGAATCCGTGATGCGTTTGTTGGCTGTGATTTTTGTCTGGAGATCAATTTTTGCAAGAATGGCCGTATTTTCTGTCATGCTCACTTCACTTCTCTTTCGCTGTACGGATATGGTCTTTGTGAAGATATTCGCAGAATTATTGGGGTCGATAACCGTGAGTCGGACAGTCGCATCAGTAGCAAATTTCACATATCCAGGATTGCACTTCTTATCAGTATCTGTTGTCTCAAATATTCCTCCTCAGAAATCCCATTCACAGAGAGCTCCTGGTGGTACAGTAGTATCAAAATTCACCTGACAGATATCAGTCTTGCACATATAGGATTCGTCGAGACCACTCTGAACAGTAATGTCAGAAAAGCTCATATCCAGCAACGCTACACTTCAGCCTCCACCGCCGCCCCCTCCCTCATCTCATCATTCAGGAGTTATCGGAGTGATAAAACCTATTATCTCAAGAGTACGAGTCGAAATAAGTTCGCTCGTCGAGACCTCAAGTACCTCAATGGTGAGAGTGTGATTTCCTTCGGGTACATCGATGGTGCTTGGATTGCAATCATTTTCTTCTGTGCCAAAATCTGTCGTAATTCTACAAGTAAGCTGAGAAGATTCTTCCCCGTCGAGTTTTGGGAGAACCTGGAGGTTGAATCGGCAGAGATCTTTTGTCGTATCGCAGGTATAGCTCTCCCGTGAAGTGTCGTTTTTCTCGAGAAAATAGGTCGGCTGTTGCCAGACAATTTCTGTGACCACGCGAGTCAAATCTATTTTTTCTTTTTCTGGATTTTTGAGTGCGAGAGTACTTGCCTGAAGAACTGTTCCGCGAACTTTATCGAGGATATTGATAGTGAGAGCATGGTCACCCTTGGGAACGATGGAAGTATTGGGATTACAGGGTTCTGTCGTAGGAACGAGCTCGAAATCAGTTGTCACTTCACAAGTAAGCTGAGAAGATTCCACACCATCCAGCATCGGCGTCACCTTGAGATTTATGCGACATTCTGCTACTTCTGGATCGCACAGATATTCTGTGAGAGAAGTGTCCTCTTTATTCTGGATATCGCTCGGCGATTGCCATTCGCGATTATGAGTGACACGAAGTGGATCGATAACATCATCAGGATGGACGATGGTAAGAGTTCCCTCATTCACAACAGTATCATCGGCTATTTTCTTCACGATGAGGTGAACATTCCAGGTACCGAGGGGAAACTCGACTGTAGTTGGATTACATTTATTTTCTTGACCAGTCACTCAAAATCAGAAATCTATGAGACATGCATAATGCGTCGACGGTTCATCTGTCGGCACGCTCATTGTAAAGTCAAAATTCACTTTGCATGCGTCCTTTGTGATGTCACAGGTGTAGGATGTGATATCTGGCGTATCCTTTTCGAGGAGATACGTCGGTTGCTGAAATGACCAGAGAAAGCTCGAAACTTCACTCAGTGTCAGAAATGGTACAGACACGATAAAAAATATCGCATATCACTTCCAGCATCGATTTGTTCGCCACAAAGACGAAAACATAGCGAAGAATTAAGAATTGAGAGCTGTCTGGAAATACTTCACGAGTGCCTCAATCGCCACTGTCTCCTGCTCCATCGTATCTCGATGACGAATCGTCACCATATCTTTCTCCAGTGTATTATCGAAATCAATCGTCACACACCACGGCGTACCTATCTCATCAAATCGAGCGTAGCGTTTTCCGATAGAACCCGTCTCATCGTACCAAGTCATGAAATGTTTCGAGAGCATCTGAAATACTTCTTCCGCTTTTTCATTGAGTTTCTTCACGAGAGGAAGTACGGCAATCTTCACTGGTGCTACTTCAGGCTTGAGACGAAGCACAATGCGGTCATTTCCATCTTCTTCCTTCACGGTATCATACGCATCACAGAGCGTCGCGAGGAAGAGTCGAGTGAGACCAATAGATGGCTCGATAACATAGGGTACGAATTTCGTATTATTCACTGGATCGAAGTAACTCATATCTTGTTTACTCTCGGTCATATGCGCCTTGAGGTCAAAATCCGTACGAGAGGCAATTCCCTGGAGTTCTGAAAAACCAATACTTGGAAAATCGTATTCGATATCAAATGTTCCGTCAGAATAATGAGAGAGTTCGTCCTTCTCGTGTTCACGGAATCGGAGATTTGATTCCTTGATTCCGACAGTATCCATGAGAAATTTCTTGCAGTCTACTTTCCACTTTTCATGCCACTCAAGCTGAGTTCAGGGTTCACAGAAAAATTCGATTTCCATCTGTTCGAATTCACGAGTCCGGAAGATGAAGTTACCGGGAGTAATCTCATTACGAAATGCTTTACCCACTTGCGCGACACCAAATGGGACACGACGACGACAGGTACGGACGATATTTGGGAAATCAACGAAGATACCCTGCGCAGTCTCTGGACGGAGATAGACCATCGCTGAAGAGTCCTCTGTCACACCTTGTGAAGTCTTGAACATGAGATTGAATTTTCTTATCTCTGTCCAATCTCCTGGTTTCTTCGTATTTGGGTTTTCTACTTTTTCACCAATCATAAATGCAAATTGTTGCTCTGGCGTCCATGATTCTGGCACGAGATTATTGATGCCATATTTTGAAGCATAGTCTTTTTGTTGTTGTTCACGAGAGGTTCCCTTCTCTTCTCTTTCCATAAAAAGTGCTTCCATGAGCTTATCTGCTCGAAATCTCTCTTTTGTATTTTTATCATCAATCAGAGGATCAGAGAAGCCGCCGACATGCCCTGAGGCGACCCACACATTTGGATTCATGAGAATAGCCGCATCGAGGAGGACCATATCTGGACGACGCTGGACGAATTCTCGTATCCAGAGATTCTTGAGATTTTCCTTGAGGAGTGAACCGAGAGGACCATAGTCCCAAGTATTCGCGAGACCGCCATAGATTTCTGAGCCCTGGAATACAAATCCGCGATTTTTCGCGAGGTCGACAATGTGTTTCATAGATAAGGGGTTAATAAATGTTATTTTCTAGAATATATGCGAATAAACTGATCTCATCAATAGGCTCATTGTCCGAGTGAAGTTTCCAGGATTTGAAATCCAGCATCTGTGAGCTCATTTTGTAAATCAGATTCAGTATAGTACAAATACGGTTTAATGCTTCCTGGTATACTCTTGCTTTCTTTTTCTTCCATATGAGTATTCGTTGGGGTATATTTAGTACCTACAAAAAGGCAGCCTCATTTTTTTAGTACACGGTAGCAATTTTGTATGACCTGTTTTGCTTCTTCTCTATTGAGGTGCACAAGTGACGCATTAGACCATATAGCGTCATATTCTCTCGCATATACAGGCAACTCTGGATCCACTATGTCGCCTACATAGTATTCTCATGAGGTAGTGTCTTGCAAATCAGATATAAAGGGTTCACAAATGTCAATACCAACTATACGATTTCATTGTTCAATAAAATATTTTGCATCTCTTCCCGTGCCACAACCGACATCCAATATGAGACTATTTTTAGGAATAAAATGGAGAAATTTCTCACGCATCTCCACGACATCTCCCCCATTATTTGCTATGGATACATCGCTCGTGCGTTCGAGAAAAGTTGAAGCACCTGCTTCGTATATTTTTTTTATATCTGAAAGTCTTTTTTGCTCTGTACGAGGAGTTGTAGTAAAAAATGGTGGTCGTGCAAAATCCATACTTTCATGAATATCTGTTGTTCGTTCTGTCGTGAGCCACAGTCCAGTCGATTCTCATGAAGCATCGATGATATCGAGAGTGGTCTCATTTTTGCGTAAAATAATCGCGACATGATGCCTCCGTCCGGTAGTGGTGTCATTCCAGAAAACCAAATCTCCTGGCAATAGCTCTTCGTGCGAAATCTGCTGAGAAAGTCTCATGAGATCATGTGCTGTCCTATGAAAATAGTCTCTCGCACCTCACGCATCTATCATCGAAGCACACACGAGATGAGAACAATCTATCCCTCTCTCCCCTTTTCCATCTCACCCGAGGATATACTTTCTTCAGATGTATTTTTTTGCCTGTTCGATGAAACCCTGTCTCTCAACATGCGAAACTTTCTCAGGAAACCACGGCATAACGCGGTTCACAGCTCGAATCAAGAAAATGTGAGGTTGTATTGATTTCATAATTAATTATTTTCCCAAATTTTGCGAACGATCGGAAGTGCAAGCGTGGAGAGGAAATATCCACAGGTTGGTACAAGTGCATGAAAATACCAATTTTCTATTCCCAAGAGTTTCATATAGAGTCCAAGAATGCAATATGTCATGATGAGAATACTCACCTTGCGAGTAATCGAAGTTTCCCATGCTTTGTCTTTTTCAACACGAGCATTTCGGGATTCGATTTCAGTAATGCGGGATTCAAGATTATTCATAGTTTGGTTAAATATTTTTATACTGCTTACAAAATTCTACAACATTTGAAAAAAGGTTCAATTTGAGAGCTTCTTCAGTTGTAAAAAATCAAATCTCCTGACATTCATCGCTTGGAGTAAAATCGAGATTCTGTAGAGTGGTTTTATAGATGACATTTGATTTCCATCTTCATTTCTCCAGCCAAGTGAAAAAATACGAAGGACGATCCGCGACAGAAGTGACTTCTAATCCCATCTCTTCTTTTATTTCTCGTGTAATCCCCTCTTGAGGATTCTCTCAGAAATCCAGGCCACCACCAGGGAGTTCCCATTTTCCATTATCTTCTCGACAGAGGAGAAATCTCTCCTCTTCATCCAAAACAAGAGCCTTGATGGAGACGCGGTAGAAACAATTTGGAATATTTTCTGATTGGTCTGTCATAATAAAAAAATCCCCAACAATCACGCAAATACGGATTGTCGGGGTCTGTGGGTCAGACGGTTCCACCCGAGTGTTTATCTTTATTGATGTGGGACTTCTCCGTTCCAGGGAGATACTATTATTATAGACTTACTTTATAGTTTTCAAGTTTTCTTGTAAATCGACAAAATCCCCTATTCTAGAGGCCTATGTCACAAATGCTTAGTTATGATGATCCGACTCCCCCTTCCCCCCTTTTAGAAGTTATAGAGAGAGTGCTGGAGGCGCATCCTGATTTCTCTTTTGAAGAAGTGGAACTCTTTTGTAATAGTTTTCTCGCGACTATCACAGAAAAGATAAAAGAAGAAACGAAAATGAAGCGACTCATGAAATATCTCGAGAAAGAATTCGATATCGAGAATACTCTTGCGAGCAGTAAAACGAGTTATACAAAACGTACTATTGATACCCTACCGAAGCATCTCCTCCAAGCGAAGCCCACGATTGCTTCGAGACTAATAAAAATCACTGACCTCTCGAAATCCATCCGCCATACTGAGCTATTTGACCGTGCTAGTCTCCAGATAAATAGAGAAGATAAGCTGGCCCTCATAGGAAAAAATGGTTCCGGAAAGACGACATTTCTGAAAATGCTCGTCGGTCTCGATGATGACTATGATGGGGAGATAGATCGTGCGGCGGGACTAAAGATTGGCTACCTCACCCAAGACCTCTTCTGGAAAGATGTGACAAATACGCTCCGCGAAGAGATGCTCCAAGTATTTCCCGATATTACGGAGAAAATTAATCGTCTCCATGAAATCGAGGGAAATCCAGAACATCGTGACGAAATCCGCGACATCAAGGAATATCTCGAAGCGCACGACGGCTACAATCTCCATGATTTACAGCTGCGTATACTCACGTATTTCTGATTTGATGAGACCTATCTCGACCGCGTCGTGACACAGCTCTCAGGGGGCGAACAGATGAAAGTCCAGATTGCCAAATTTATCATACAGGAAGTGGATATCCTCATCCTCGATGAGCCGACGAATCATCTCGATATTGAGGGAATAGTATTTCTCGAACACTTCTGTCATCTCTGGAAAAAGGCCATCGTCTCTATCTCGCACGATGTCACCTTTATAAATAATACCTGCCAGAAAATCGTCGAAATCTCTGATAAAAAACTCAATATCTATACAGGAAATTACGACAGCTATGTAGTCGAAAAAGAAAAACGCTACGAATCGCAGCTCAAGCATTTCGAAGTACAGGAGCGAGAGATAGAAAAACAAGAAGCTTACATCAATCGTTTTCGCTACAAGGCGAGTACGGCAGCGAGCGTGCAGAGTCGTATCAAAATGCTCGAACGCATGGAAAAAATTCCTGAGCCAAAGAGCGAAGCACATGTAAAACCTATCATCCTCAAAACTGTTTCACATTTGCCTGAGAAAATCATGGAATTGAAAAATCTCACCGTCTGATATACAGATCCTATTGTGAGCATTCCCTATGACATAACTATTACCAAGAGTGATAAAATCGGTATCATCGGTCGCAATGGTGCTGGTAAAACAACCTTTCTCAAAACTATTCTCGGAGAAATCAAACCTCTCTCAGGAGAAGTTATCAAAAATCAAAGTCTCACTATTGGCTCGTACTCACAAGTCCTCGCTGACCTGGATCATGAGTCGACGGTCATGGATGAGCTCATAAAAGGGCACGATAAATATCAGGAAATACGCACGATGCTCGGAGGTCTCCTCATCCAAAATGAGAAATGGCGTCAGACCATTGGTACCCTCTCAGGCTGAGAACGTGCGAAGGTCGCTCTTACCAAGATGCTGCTGACTCGTCCTCATGTCGTCATCATGGATGAACCAACAAACCACCTTGATCTCCATTCCAAAGAAGCAATAAAGACCATGCTCGAAAACTTCAATGGCATCAGCATCATCGTCTCACATGACCGCGATCTCCTGGCAAAAACCTCAACCGCATTTTGGCTTATCCAAGACGGACAGCTACGCATGTTCCACGAAGCAGAAGTAGCCTGGAAACAAATTGGTGGATAAATTTTATATATAGGGCTTTTGATTTTGTATATTAAATCATACGAGTTATAATAGACATATGTTAAAAAATATACACATTCTCATTACGGTAGCTTCTTCATTGATTGGCGCCGTCTACTTCACATATATCTCAAGTGTTGATTTTCCTCCTAATCTGGTACGTATTGTGCCGTTTGTATGGCTTATTGGCGCAGTCATAGGACTTATGCTCGGATTTCGATCTCTCCGCAAACGCGAATCACGGTATGTGGGGATTTTTATTATTATTCTAGCACTGATAAACATAGTATTTGCCAGCATATTCTCTCTAGCAGCGCTGATGGGTGATTAATGTGTGTCTTTAAAAGTTTTGACAAATAGTATTGAAGGAATAATATTACTTTGTATTACCAAGTATTATATAATTTCATAATGGACAAGACTTCTACACAAATGCGTAAGTGAATACTCGAATATATCATTCTGGGGATCATACATAAATGAGGGGTCTACGGTGCAGAGATTATTGAAAAACTCAAGTCTTGAGACCTCATCGTTGCCGAAGGAACCGTGTACCCTCTGCTCTCACGCCTCAAAACCGATGGACTCATCACCTACTATTGGGTCGAGTCTGATTCTGGACATCCGAGAAAATACTACAACCTGACGCAAAACGGCAAAGACGCTCTGACTCTCATGGAAAAAAACTGGCTTGAGATGAAAAACTCTATCAAAAAAATACTTCATAAATAATATTCTTTACCTTTATCCTATGAACAAATTCGAACAATATAATCTCCACCTCTCGGAGAAACAAAAAAATACTGTAAAGGTATACTTGGCAAAATTAAAAATATTTGTCACTAAATATGATCTCGATGAAGATCTCTACAATGACATCGAGGAAATGGTCTTTGAAAAACTCTCCAATGAGAAAAACCTCACCGACCTCAAAATCGCAAAGATGCTTCAGGATGTCGGAGAACCGGAGGAAATTTTCTCCGATTCAATTGGAATCGTATCAGATGAACCACAGCCTTTCTACGAGAGACTCGAGGCTTCTGGTTGGATACGTGATAATGCTGATGCACTCATCCTCTGAGTCTCAAAAACACTCGCACATAAAATGTGAATACCTGTCTGGTTTGTGCGAATACTTTTTCTAGTGCTCCTGATACCTTTTGGTATGACATTCTTTATCTATCTGGGTCTGGCAATCATATTACCAAGGAAATGAAAAGACTACACTGGTATGACGCCTATGTCGTATATTCAGGCACAATTACCCATCGTAGCGAGTGACCTTTTCAATAACCTCAGGAAAAATTTCACTTGGATTTTTGTTGTAGTGGCAAAAAATCTCTGGAAAATCATCACCTATCTCGCACGCCATCTAGGCACAGCTCTCAGAATCATATTTTTTACAGTGCTGGGCATCTGTATGTTGATAGTGCTCCTCGCGATGCTCACACTTGCTAGCCTATATTTCACGCAGTTCACGATTTTCTTTGTCGATTTTGCTGGTGTCTTCCCCGACTATTTCATCATCGCTCCCCTGGCATGAGCTCTTGCTTTTGGGATATTTGCACCACTGTGTTTTTCGTGGGCATTTGCTCGGAAGAGATTTCCTCTGTCTCTCGTATTACTCGGTTGGTTTGCTCTCGTTGTCTCTGTTGGTGTTTTCATCTCTTCAGGTCTCAATCTGGGGCAGAGATATACTCCTATGAATACATGGCAAGGAGAAGTCTCACAAACTCTAGAAGCAGGAAAATATACGGTTGATTTCTCGGATATATGGGATGAGAGGAATACTCTCCGCTCCTACGACAATGACGTAGAAATTGTACGATCACCCGATAACGTATTTCGTGCAATGCTCAGAAGTACCGTCCATGGTGACCAGGAAATCTATGAGAGCTTTACGCAAGGTGCCGCACCACTTGTGCTCATAAAAAATGAACGTACTCTGAAGCTGACATTTGAAGGAGGACAACGGTTTACTCAAAAAACCCTCTTAGCTCCCCGTGGTAATAAGCTCATACTCTCTATTCCAGCAAATATGGAACTCGAGGTGAGCCCTCGATACAATTACCATTTAGATGTACCTCTGAGCCAAGAATACCAAAAATACAGTGATGTTATCCCCCGCGGGTGTAATGGTAGAATCATCACCTATTCTGCCAAGGAGGAAAAATTCGTGTGCAAACTCACAGAGGAAGAACTCTCAGAAGCAAAAGAAGCCTATGTGATCGACTATGCTGGTCGTCACTTCGAGGATATTGTCACACTCAAGCACTCCTCTCGTTACCAGACAAAGGAGTACAATCGCTATAGCCATGAGTATTCTGACTGGGATATAGAGGACATCGAAATCGATGAACAGGACAGAAGCCGACTCCTGCTCACATTTTCTGACAGAAGTCTCCATATAGAAGCTATTGTACGATTTGTAGAAACTGAGACAGTTCCACAATTCTCTGAATTTACAATCCAAGATGTAATAATATGGGGTGGCTTTACCGAAGAGAATTACAAGGATATATCCTCTATCCAAGAATACTTGGACTAAAAGAGTGTTTATTTTATTAGTTTTTTGAAGCTTTTTCCGACTTATAAGAGTTTCTAGCTCCAGGATAACTATGTATCAATAAAAAACCTCCCTGAACGGGAGGTTATATTTCTAGGTTCTTTTGGTGACCTCACGGAGAATCGAACTCCGATTGCAGGAATGAGAATCCTGTGTCCTAACCGTTAGACGATGAGGCCGAAATCTCCACCACCGAAGTGGTGGAGAAATTTGTTACGATTCACACTCAATACCGATAGATCGAGCTGATCCACGGACAATCATCATAGCTGCGTCGATATCATTTGCATTAAGATCGGGCATTTTTCGTTCTGCGATGTCTTTTATCTGTGCTTTTGTGAGTTTACCAACTTTTACTTTATGAGATGTAGGCGAGCCCTTGTCGAGACCAATAGCCTTTTTTATGAGGTTGGTCATCGGTGGTTCTCGAGTCTCAAATGAGAAACTACGATCATCATAGATAGTGATGATAGTTGGAAGAGTCCAACCAGAGCGATCACGAGTTTTGTCATTGAATTGCTTACAAAAGTCAGCAATTTGAATACCCGTGGGTCACAAAGCTGTACCGATTGGCGGTGCAGGGTTTGCGGCACCAGCAGAAATCTGAAGCTTGACGATTCGTTTGATTTCTTTCTTTTTAGCCATAAATAAATTGTAAGTAGTAAGTATAAATTTGTTGGCTACTTATCCAACAGTTGTTCGTGAGAAGCCCTCATATAAGGCACGAAAGTGGGTATCCTGGGATGTCGAACCGGAGAAATGCCTTGAATGGCATTTCGAGTAGAAGCGGGTTCGATACCTTACTTTTCCCGATGTTTTGGTGGGTCCTCTGGGGATCGAACCCAGGACCGCCGGATTAAGAGTCCGTTGCTCTACCGACTGAGCTAAGAACCCACATTTGTAACGGTATGCGTGAGTATAACCGAAAAAATAAAAAGGCAAGGAAATTTATGCCTCCAAACTGTCCTTCACGATGTCCTGAAATCCTTTTCTGAATTTCTCCACATCAAATTCTCGCGCGCGCGCTCTCAACACATCACCATCGTCATACCTCCCCTCCCCTATTTCATGGTCAAAAATCTGGAATCATTGCTCAAAGCTCTCATCAGTTTCTTGAGAGAAAAATCGCCCTGTCACGCCATCAACATTTACTTCGAGTAGTCCTCATTTGGCGAGTCAGAATACGGGCACTCCCGCAGCGAGAGCTTCAAGTGGAGCAATTCCTGCATCCTCTTTTTGTGGCATGAGAAATCCGCGAGCATTTTTGTATATTTCCACGACTGCTTCATCCGATATTTTTCAGAGGAATTCTATAATATCTCCTGCTATTTTCTGAAGTTCTGATCGCTGGGCGCCATCTCCGATGATTTTGAG
>Ga0172380_10001260_pt1 | contig 44178 bp, 40 predicted proteins | sample Leawe162metaG_FD_119747 | JGI IMG/M metagenome (GOLD analysis project Ga0172380, IMG submission 119747) | Leachate microbial communities from a municipal landfill in Southern Ontario, Canada - Leachate well 162 metaG | ecosystem: Engineered > Solid waste > Landfill > Unclassified | place...
CGCAGAACTCCAGCGTGTTGGTCGCCTCCATGGCGGTGTTGAAGCCGCCCCAGAAGACGATGCCGGAGAAGAAACCGACCACCAGCAGGGTCAGCAGGGAATATTTGGCACTGGGCCGGCGCAACATGCGCCAGAAACCGCTGGAATTCTCGGGTGAAGCCTTGTCGGACATACGAAAGTCCTGTCTTAGAAAAATCGTGGCGGAAAGCCGCCCCGTTCGGAAAATCCGTTTCTGACAAACACCCGGGGGCGCTGGGCCCCCGGGATGTCCTGTTGCCGAAAGACGATCAGTAGATGTCGTGCTGCGTGTTGTAGACGTTGAACTTGCCGGTCGGGGTGATCATCTTCGGATCGGTGATCACCTTCTTCACGGCCAGCGTCGCGTCGTCATACACCACGATGGCCGACTGGTCGGTCTTGCCGCCCCACAGCGAGATCCACACTTCCTTGCCATCGGCGCTGTACTCGGGATGCACGGCGCGACGGGTCGCCTTGGTTTCGGGCAGGCCGGAGTCCTTGGCGACGTTGATGATCTTCTTCGGCTTGGACAGGTCGGCCATGTCCCACACCGCCACGGATTCGGCAAGCGCCTTCTCCGGATTCTGCGGCGCATCCGCCCAGAAGTGCTTGGACTTCGGATGGGTCTTGACGAACAGGTTGCCCGGAACGTGCTTCATTTCCTGGACGACCTTCCAGTTGTGGCTCTTGAACTTGGCATGCCTCGGATTGGCGGACGGCGTGCTGATCAGCGTCACGACGTCCGCCCCGAGGTGTCCGGTCGCCCAGACGGGACCGAACTGCGGATGCACGAAGTTGGCGCCGCGTCCCGGGTGGGGGAGCTTCTTGGTGTCGATCAGGGCGGCCAGCTTGCCCGTCTTGGTGTCCACCGCGGCAATCTTGTTGGAGGCGTTGGCCGCCACCAGGAAGTAGCGCTTCGAGGCATCCCAGCCGCCGTCATGCAGGAACTTGGCCGACTCGATGGTGGTGGTCTTCAGGTTCTTGATGTCGCTGTAGTCCACCAGCAGGATCTGGCCGGTTTCCTTGATGTTGACGACCCACTCGGGCTTGATCTCGGAAGAGACGATCGAGGCCACGCGCGGCTCGGGGTGATACTCGCCATCCACCGTCATGCCGCGGGTGCTGACGACCTTGAGCGGCTTCAGCGTGTCGCCGTCCATGATCACGTACTGGGGCGGCCAGTAGGAGCCGGCGATGGCGTACTTGTCCTCGAAGCCCTTGAACTTGGAGGTATCGACTGAGCGCGCATCGAAGCCGATCTTCAGTTCCGCCACCACGGAGGGTTTTTCCATCCACAGGTCGATCAGCGACAGGCGGCCGTCGCGGCCGATCACGTAGACATAGCGGCCGGACTTCGAGAGGCGAGAAATGTGCACTGCGTAGCCGGTCTTGACGATGCTGCGGATATCCTTGGTATCGCCGTCGATCAGGGCCACTTCGCCGGTATCGCGCAGGGTCACGGAGAACATGTTCTTCAGGTTGAACTTGTTCATCTGCTTGGTCGGGCGATCCTTGACCGGAACGATCACCTTCCAGGAATCCATGGTTTCCTTGAAGCTGTACTCGGGCGGCACATCCGGCGTGTTCTGGATGTACTTCGACATCAGGGTGATTTCTTCCTTGGTCAGGATGTCGTCGAAGTTGACCATGCCACCCTCGGTGCCGTAGCCGATGATCTTCTCCAGGCGATTCTGGCCCAGCTTGAGCGTACCGCCCTCCTGCATCGTGCCGTCCGGCAGTTTCTTGCTCCAGTGCGGCTCCAGGTTCTTGCCCGTCGCGCCCTTGCGCAGCACGCCATGGCAGCCGGCGCAGCGCTCGAAATAGATCTTCTTGGCGGTGGCCTTCTCTTCCGCCGTCATCGTCGGCGCTGCGGCCGGAGCCTGTTGCGCATTGGCGACATTGAACAGGCCGGCCAGCGCCAGGGGCAGGGCCGCCAGGCGCAGGGAAGCGGATATCGAATTACGTTTCTGCATGTGTTTCTCCCTCAACGAAGAACCCGGTAAATGGAAAGAGCCCAAAAAGAATACGGTTTTTGTGCTGACCGAAGATTCTGCCGAATAGGCCCTTGCTTCCTTGATTTTTATCAAACTAATAACATGTCCGACAGCAAAACAGGGCCATTTTCAGCATAGGCCAACTTGTCGATATTGCGAGAAGGAAAACTGATCTGCTGGTGCCGGGAGGGGGAATCGAACCCCCACGCTGTTGCCAGCGGCGGATTTTGACTTCGGCCGGCCTGCGGCCTTAACCTGCTGCGCAGGTTAGCCTTCGCCGCAACAAGCCGCTGCGCGGCGTGTTGTGAGTCCGCTTGAATCGTGGTGCCGGGAGGGGGAATCGAACCCCCACGCTGTTGCCAGCGGCGGATTTTGAGTCCGCTGCGTCTACCAATTCCGCCATCCCGGCATGGGATGCGCCTTGCGGCGCCAGGAAGCGAACCCGCGTAGAATCACGGGCCGCGCAAAGAGCGCGCATTATCCCGCATCCGGCACCCCCGAATCAAACAAAATGCCGCTTTCCCTGGCCGACTTCGATTACGACCTGCCGCCGGAGCTGATCGCCCAGTTCCCGCTGCCGGAGCGTACGGCCAGCCGCCTGCTGGTCATGGACGGCAGCCGTCTTGAGGACAGGCGTTTCGCCGACCTGCCCGACCTGCTGCGGGCGGGCGACCTGCTGGTGTTCAACGATACGCGCGTGCTTCACGCCCGCCTCCACGGCGTCAAGGACAGCGGCGGACGCATCGAGGTGCTGATCGAGCGGCCTGTCGGCCGCCACGAGGCGCTGGCCCAGATCCGCGCCAGCCACGCACCCTGGCCCGGCAGCCGGCTTGTGCTGGAGGGAGGGCTCGAAGTCGGCGTCGTGGCGCGCGAAGGGGGCTTCTTTCTGCTGCGCTTCCCCGGCACGGAAGACCTGGTCGATCTCCTCGAACGGCATGGCAAGCTGCCCTTGCCGCCCTACATCCAGCGCCAGGCGGAAGACGCCGACGAGGCGCGCTACCAGACGGTCTATGCCCGCGAACGCGGCTCCGTAGCCGCGCCGACGGCCGGCCTGCATTTCGATCCGGCCCTGCTCGCAACGCTGCGCGCCGGGGGCGTGGAATTCGCCTGGCTGACGCTGCACGTCGGCGCCGGCACCTTTCAGCCGGTGCGCGTCGAGGACTTGGCGCAGCACAGCATGCACCGCGAGCGCTATGTCATCCCCGCCGACACGGTGAGCGCCCTGGCCGCCGCGCGGGCTCGCGGCGGACGCATCGTCGCCGTCGGCACCACCAGCCTGCGCGCGCTCGAAGCCGCCGCCCAGGAAGGCGAGATCCTCGCCGGCCCGGGCGAGACGGGACTCTTCATCCTGCCCGGCTTCCGCTTCCGCACGGCGGATGCATTGATTACCAATTTCCATCTGCCGAAGTCGACCCTGCTGATGCTGGTGTCGGCCTTCGGCGGCATGGAGAATCTGCGGCGGGCCTACGCGCATGCGCTGGCCGAACGCTACCGCTTCTTCAGCTACGGCGACGCCATGTTCATCAAAAAACACGGCGCATCATGAAGTTCGATCTGCTCGCCACGGATGGCGCGGCGCGGCGCGGCCGCCTGACCCTCGCCCACGGCATCGTCGATACGCCGGCCTTCATGCCGGTCGGCACTTACGGCGCGGTGAAGGCCATGGCGCCGGACGAGGTCAAGGCCCTCGGCGCGCAGATCGTGCTCGGCAACACCTTCCACCTCTGGCTGCGACCGGGGCTGGAGGTCATCGCCGCCCACGGCGGGCTGCACCGCTTCATGGGCTGGGACGGGCCGATCCTCACCGATTCCGGCGGCTTTCAGGTGTTCAGCCTCGGCGCCCTGCGCAAGATCAGCGAGGAAGGCGTCAGGTTCGCCTCGCCGGTGAACGGCGACCGGCTGTTCCTCACGCCGGAAGAATCCATGCGCATCCAGCGCGTGCTGAACGCCGACGTCGTCATGATCTTCGACGAATGCACGCCCCACCCCGCCACGCATGACGAAGCAGCCCTCTCCATGCGCCTGTCCCTGCGCTGGGCAGAGCGCTCCAAACTTGCACATGAAGGCAATCCCAACGCCCTGTTCGGCATCGTCCAGGGCGGCATGTTCGAGGACCTGCGTGACGAGTCGCTCGCCGGCCTCGCCGGGATCGGCTTCGACGGCTACGCCATCGGCGGCCTCTCGGTGGGCGAACCGAAGGCCGACATGCAGCGCATCCTCGCCCATACCGCGCCGCGCCTGCCGCAGGAGCGGCCGCGCTACCTGATGGGCGTCGGCACGCCGGAAGACCTGGTCAATGCGGTTCGGCAGGGCATCGACATGTTCGACTGCGTCCTGCCGACGCGCAACGCGCGCAACGGCTGGCTGTTCACCCGCCACGGCACGGTGAAGATCCGCAACGCCGCCCATGCCACCGACACGCGCCCGCTCGACGAGACCTGCCCCTGCCCGACCTGCCGCAACTTCACCCGCGCCTACCTGCACCACCTGCAGCGGGTCAATGAAATCCTCGGCGCGCGACTGAATACCCTGCACAATCTTTTCTACTACCAGCAGCTCATGGCCGAAATGCGCGACGCCATCGCTTCCGGGCGGCTCGACGACTATGTTTCGTCTTTCCGGGAACTGCAGGAAAAGTCGGCGGCCAGAACGGTCAAGCTGTTATAATTTCGCGGATTTTTCAATCCTCTCACGGAGACCAACGTGCTGATTTCCAATGCTTGGGCGCAAGCTGCGCCTGCCGCCGGTGGCGACCCGACCGGCGGCCTGATGGGCATGCTGCCCATCGCCCTGATGTTCGTCGTCCTGTGGTTCCTCATGATCCGCCCGCAGATGAAACGCGCCAAGGAGCACAAGGCCATGGTCGAAGCCATGCAGAAGGGCGACGAGGTGCTGACCAACGGCGGCATCGCCGGCCGTATCACCAGGATGGGCGAGACCTATATCGGCCTCGAGATCGCCGAGAATGTTGAGATCTCGGTGCAGAGGAACGCCATTACGGCCATCCTGCCCAAGGGCACGCTGAAAACATTGTGAGGCGCAAGGGGTGAGGAGCGAGACGTAACAACCTTGCGGTCCTGCCCTTCTCCTCACTCTTCCCTCCTCACTCCTCACGCTTTCCATGAACCGCTACCCGCTCTGGAAATACATTCTCATCGCCGTCGCGCTGACCCTTGGCCTGCTGTACACCCTGCCCAACTTCTACGGCGAAGCGCCGGCGGTGCAGGTGTCCAGCATCAAGGCGGCGGTCAAGGTCGACCTCAAGCTGCTCGGCCGCGTCGAGGAAACCCTGAAGGCGGCAAACATCGAGCACCAGGGCATCTTTGCCGACCAGAACAGCGTGCGCGCCCGTTTCACCGAAACCGAAACGCAGATCAAGGCCAAGGATGCCATCGAGCGCGCGCTCAATCCCGACCCCGAGAATGCCTCCTACGTGGTGGCCCTCAACCTGCTCTCCCGTTCGCCCGCCTGGCTGACCTCGATGCATGCCCTGCCCATGTACCTGGGCCTGGACCTGCGCGGCGGCGTGCACTTCCTGTTGCAGGTCGACATGAAGGGGGCGCTGACCAAGCGTCTCGACTCGACCGGCGCCGACCTGCGGTCCATGCTGCGCGACAAGAACGTACGCCATGCCGGCATCGTGCGCGAGCGCGATCAGCTTGCCATCCGCTTCCGCGACGCCGAAACGCGGAACAAGGCGCGCGCCGCCATCGAGTCCGGCCAGCCTGACCTGCTGCTGACGGAAGTCCAGGATGGCGCCGACTTCAGGCTGACTGCCGTCCTCAGGCCGGAAGCGCAGCAGCGCATCCAGGAATTCGCCATCAAGCAGAACATCACCACCCTGCACAACCGCATCAACGAGCTCGGCGTCGCCGAGCCGGTGATCCAGCAGCAGGGCGCCGACCGCATCGTCGTGCAGCTGCCCGGCGTGCAGGACACGGCCAAGGCGAAGGACATCCTCGGCCGCACCGCCACGCTGGAAGTGCGCATGGTGGACGACGAGAACAGCCAGAACCCGGCCGTGATGAATGAAGCCGCCAGGGGCCAGCCCCCGGTCGGCACGGAATATTACGTCGAGCGCAGCGGCGCACCGCTGCTGGTGAAGAAGCAGGTCGTCCTCACCGGCGACCGCCTCACCGACGCGCAGCCCGGCTTCGACAACCAGACCCACGAGGCGGCGGTGCACCTCACCCTCGACTCGGCCGGCGCACGCATTTTCAAGGACATCACGCGCGAGAACGTCGGCAAGCGCATGGCCATCCTGCTCATCGAGAAGGGCAAGGGAGAGGTCATCACCGCCCCGGTGATCCGCAGCGAGATCGGCGGCGGCCGCGTGCAGATCTCCGGCCGCATGAGCACGGTGGAGGCCAACGACGTCGCCCTGCTGCTGCGCGCCGGCTCGCTCGCCGCGCCGATGGAAATCATCGAGGAGCGCACCATCGGCCCGAGCCTCGGCGCCGAGAACATCGAGCGCGGCTTCAAGTCGACCCTCTACGGCTTCATCGCCATCGCCGTTTTCATGAGCGCTTATTACCTGATCTTCGGCCTCATCTCGGTAGTGGCGCTGTCCACCAACCTGCTGCTGCTGATCGCCCTGCTGTCGATGCTGCAGGCGACGCTGACGCTGCCCGGCATCGCCGCCATCGCCCTCACGCTGGGCATGGCGATCGACGCCAACGTGCTGATCAACGAGCGCATCCGCGAGGAGCTGCGAAACGGCGCCACGCCGCAGGCGGCCATCACCGCCGGCTACGAACGCGCCTTCGGCACCATTCTCGACTCCAACGTCACCTCGCTCATCGCCGGCCTGGCGCTGCTCATTTTCGGCTCCGGCCCGGTGCGCGGCTTCGCCGTGGTGCATTGCCTGGGCATCCTCACCTCGATGTTCAGTTCGGTCGTCGTCTCGCGCGGCATCGTCAACCTGGTCTACGGCAGCCGGCGCAAGCTGGCCGGCCTGGCGATCGGCAACGTCGCCTGGAAATAAAGGGGCAGAACGCAGATGGAATTCTTCAAGATCCGCAAAGACATCCCCTTCATGCGCCATGCGCTGGTGTTCAACGTCATTTCGTTGGTCACCTTCATCGCCGCGGTGTTCTTCCTCGCCACGCGCGGCCTGCACTTCAGCGTCGAGTTCACCGGCGGAACGCTGATCGAGGTGAGCTATCCGCAGGCCGCCGACACGCAGAAGATCCGCGACACCCTGGCCAAGGCCAATTTCACCGACACCCAGGTGGCCAACTTCGGCAGCAGCCGTGACGTGCTGATCCGCATGCCGCTCAAGCCCGGCCAGGATTCGGCCGCGTTGGGCAGCAGCGTCGTCGGCACGCTGCAGCAGGAGACCGCTGGCGTGGAACTCAAGCGCGTAGAATTCGTCGGCCCGCAGGTCGGCAAGGAACTGGCGGAAAACGGCGCCCTGGCCCTGCTGCTGGTGGTCATCGGCATCATTGTCTATCTGGCGCTGCGCTTCGAGTGGCGCTTCGCCGTCTCGGCCATCATCGCCAACCTGCACGACGTGGTGATCATCCTCGGCTTCTTCGCCTTCTTCCAGTGGGAATTCTCGCTGCCGGTGCTGGCCGCCGTGCTGGCGGTGCTGGGCTACTCGGTGAACGAGTCGGTGGTGGTATTCGACCGCGTGCGGGAAAACTTCAGGAAGATGCGCAAGGCCACCGTGCCGCAGGTCATCGACAACGCCATCACCCGCACCATCAGCCGCACCATCATCACCCACGGCAGCACGCAACTGGCGGTGCTCTCGATGCTGATCTTCGGCGGCGAGGTGCTGCACTACTTCGCCCTGGCGCTGACCATCGGCATCCTCTTCGGCATCTACTCCTCGGTGCTGGTGGCAAGCCCGCTGGTGATGTGGCTCGGCGTCTCCCGCGAGCAGTTCGTCAAGCCGCAGAAGTCGAAGGAAGAAGCGGTGGTGTAAAAGTCAGTCCCTGCAGGACGGCGAAGGCCCGCTCCGGCGGGCCTTTTTCATTCCCGGATCAGGCGAAGAAGACGTGCTTGACGCGCAGGGTGCGGCCCCCCTGCGCCAGTTCCAGCAGCCGATCGATGTTGGGATGCTTGCCGGGATTGGCGCGGGCATCCTCGCTGTGCTCGGCATAGAGTTCCACCCCGGCACGCGCCGCGTCCGGGGTGATGGCGCCGTAGATTTGCGCCAAATGATTGTAGAGGGTCAGCGAACCGACCTGGCCGGGCTTGTGCTCGATGGTGGCGACAACTTCCTCGCCGTCGAGCAGGCGGATCGCCTCCAGGTGGGCCACGCCCGGCATCTTCTTCAGGTTGTCGGCGAACGGCATGTCAGATCCGCTTCGCCAGCTCGGCCGCCTTGCCGACGTAGCTCCACGGCGTCATGGCGAGCAGCCGCTGCTTCTCGGCATCGGGGATCTTCAGCCCCTGGATGAAGGCATGCAGGCCCTCCCGCGAGATGCCCTTGCCGCGCGTCAGTTCCTTCAGTTGCTCGTAGGGATTCTCGACGCCGTAGCGGCGCATCACCGTCTGCACCGGCTCGGCCAGCACTTCCCAGCAGTCGGCGAGGTCGGCGCGCAGGCGCGCCGGATCGGCCTCCAGCTTGCCGAGGCCCTTCAGGCAGGAATCATAGGCCAGCAGCGCGTAGCCGAAGGCCACCCCCATGTTGCGCAGGACGGTCGAGTCGGTCAGGTCGCGCTGCAGGCGCGACACCGGCAGCTTGTCGGCCAGGTGGCGCAGCACGGCGTTGGCCAGGCCGAGGTTGCCCTCGGCGTTCTCGAAGTCGATCGGGTTCACCTTGTGCGGCATGGTGCTGGAGCCGATTTCGCCGTCCTTCAGCTTCTGCCTGAAATAGCCGAGCGAGATGTACAGCCAGGTGTCGCGGTTGAGGTCGAGCAGGATGGTGTTGGCGCGGGCGATGGCATCGAACAGATCGGCCATGGCATCGTGCGGCTCGATCTGGATGGTGTAGGCATTGAATTCCAGGCCGAAGGACTCGACGAAGCGGCGCGCGAAGCCCTCCCAGTCGAAGGCCGGATAGGCGGCCAGGTGGGCGTTGTAGTTGCCCACCGCGCCGTTGAACTTGGCGGTGAGCGACACCGCCGCGATGCGCGCGCGAGCGCGCTTCAGGCGCGCGGCGACGTTGGCCATTTCCTTGCCCAGCGTCGTCGGGCTGGCCGGCTGGCCGTGGGTGCGCGAGAGCATCGGCAGCTCCGCATGCTGGTGCGCCAGTTCGACCATGCGGGCAATAACGGCATCCAGCGCCGGCAGGAGATTCGCCTCGCGCGCGTCCTTCAGCATCAGCGCGTGCGAGAGGTTGTTGATGTCTTCCGAGGTGCAGCCGAAATGAATGAATTCAGCCACCGCCATCGCCTCGGCATTGTCGGACAGGCGTTCCTTCAGCCAGTACTCCATCGCCTTGACGTCGTGGTTGGTGCGCGCCTCGATGGCTTTGATGGCCTCGCCGTCGGTGGCGGAGAATGCCGTCACTACTTCATCCAGTTCGGCCCGCGTCTCGACGGAGAAAGCCGGAATCTCGGCGAAATGCGGTTCGGCCGCCAGCGCCTTGAGCCAGGCCACCTCGACCCGCACGCGGTTGCGGATCAGGCCGAATTCCGAGAAATGCGCGCGCAACGCCTCAACCTTGGCGGCATAGCGGCCATCGAGGGGGGAGAGGGCTGTCAACGGAGTCAGGGTCATGTGCGTAAACCTTTAGATATCAGTCGGATTTTATCACGCACGGCATGCCGATTGATGGCGCAGCGCTACGCCATTCGCGGCGATGACGCACTGCAATGTTATAATTTCAGCGCATCCAAACAGCCGCTAAAAATGAAACTCATCGGTTCCCTGACCAGCCCCTACGTACGCAAGGCGCGCATCGTCCTCGCAGAGAAAAAAATCGAGTACGAATTCGTCCTCGACAATCCCTGGAATGCCGACACCGGCGTGCCCAAGCTCAATCCGCTGGGCAAGGTGCCGGTGCTGGTACTCGACGACGACAGCACGCTGTTCGATTCGCGCGTCATCGTCGAGTATCTCGACAGCGTGACGCCGAACAACCGCCTCCTGCCTGCCTCCGGCCGCGAGCGCTTCCGCATCAAGCGCTGGGAAGCGCTGGCCGACGGCGTGCTCGATGCCGCCGTGGCCGCCTTCCTCGAGACGCGGCGGCCGGAGAAGGAACAAAGCGCCGCCGCAATCGAGCGCCAGCGCGAGAAAATCGACCGCTCGCTGGAAATGATGTCCGAGGAACTCGGCGAGCAACCCTGGTGCACCGGCAATGTCTTCTCGCTGGCCGACGTTGCCGTCGGGTCAGCGCTGGGCTACCTGGATTTCCGCCTGGCCGACATCAACTGGCGCGAGCAGCACGCCAACCTGGCGCGCCTGTTCGACGAGTTGACGCAGCGCCCCTCCTTCGCGGAGACGGTGCCGCAGGGCTGACGCAGGTCGGGCTTCAGCCCGACGACTGGCGCCCGCGTCGGGCTGAAGCCCGACCTGCATCCGATCTACTCGATGATACCGCCGCCCAGGCACACCTTCGAATCGTAGAGCACCACGCTCTGGCCGGGCGTCACCGCCCACTGCGACTGGGCGAAGATCACTTCGCAATGCTCCGCACTCGCGCTTTCCACCTCGCAGGGTGCATCCGGCTGGCGGTAGCGCGTCCTGGCGGTATAGACCCAGTGCGTGTGCGGGACCTTGCCGCCCACCCAGGACAGGTCGATGGCCTTCAGGCGATCCGCCAGCAACGCGGGATGGTCGTGGCCCTGAACGACGTATAGGATGTTCCGCTCCAGGTCCTTGCCCGCCACGTACCAGGCGTCGGTGTCGCCGTCCTTTTGTCCGCCGATCCCCAGTCCTTTTCGCTGCCCCAGCGTGTGGTACATCAGGCCGTGGTGCTCGCCCACCCGCTTGTCGCCGTCGAGCGTGCGGATCTCGCCGGGCTGGCGCGGAATGTAGCGCTCGAGAAACTCCTTGAACGGCCTCTCGCCGATGAAGCAGATGCCGGTCGAATCCTTCTTGGCGAAGTTCGGCAGGCCGGCCTGTTCCGCCATCTTCCGCACCTCGCGCTTGTAGGTCTCGCCGAGCGGAAACAGCGTCTTCGACAGCTGCGTCTGATTGAGCCGGTAGAGGAAATAGCTCTGGTCCTTGGTGCCGTCCTCCGCCTTGAGCAGCTGTAACTCGCTGCCCATCTCCGTCGGTACCTCGCGCACCTGGGCATAGTGGCCGGTGGCGATCTTCTCGGCGCCCAGCGCCATCGCGTGGTCGAGGAAGGCCTTGAACTTGATCTCGGCATTGCACAGCACGTCGGGGTTGGGCGTGCGGCCGGCCTGGTACTCGCGCAGGAACTCGGCGAACACCCGCTCCTTGTACTCGGCGGAGAAGTTCACCACCTCGAGGTCTATGCCGAGGATGTCGCACACCGCGGCGACGTCGATCAGGTCCTGGCGCGAGGAGCAGTACTCCTCGTCGTCATCGTCCTCCCAGTTCTTCATGAACAGGCCGACGACCTTCCAGCCCTGCTGCTTCAACAGCATGGCCGCGACGGAGGAATCCACCCCGCCCGACATGCCGACAACGACGGTTTTCTGAGCCATTTAACTGCTTTCCCCCCACCCCCCTTCCCGAGGAAGGGGGTGACGATTGTTCGCCGCTACGCGGCTCCGCATTGTTGGCTGCGCCGCCCTTGGGGCGGCCCGGCGGACGGCGCTCATGTTTCGTAATGCGTAATCAAATCGAGACTGAAGCGGCGGCCGGCGAGGTAGTCGCGCACGCACTGCATGACCAGCGGACTGCGGTGGCGGGCGTGCTCCGCTGCGATTTCCTCCGGCGTCAGCCAGAGGGCGCGCAGGATGCCGTGGTCGAGCGCCCTTTCCGCCTCGACGCCCAGCAGGCGGCCGCCGAAGGCGAAGCGCAGGTAGGTCACGTCGCCCGCCGGGCGTCGCCACTGGTAGATGCCGACCAGGTATTCCGGCACGAAGCGGTGCGCCGTCTCCTCCAGCGCCTCGCGCGCCGCCGCATCGACGAGGGACTCGCCCTCGTCGAGATGACCCGCCGGCTGGTTGAAGCGAATGCCGTCATCGGTCTCCTCCTCGACGAGCAGGAAGCGGCCTTCCCGCTCGATGACCGAGGCCACGGTGACGTTGGGTTTCCAGATGCGTTCCATGACGGGATTTTACCTTGACCGGTATTGAACCCGCATTAACGAAATCTTAATGCCTGCGCCCGGCATTTTATCCGCATCTTGATCTGTGCTGCCCTAACCTGAGCATCGTAAGCTTTTTCATTTCAAGGAGGAGTCATGGACCTGCTCTATATCGCCCTCGCCGCTGGCTTCTTCGCCGTGACGGCCGCACTCGTCCATGTCTTCGAAAAATTACGGAGGCGCTGATGGATCCGCTCTATCTCATCTCACTCATTCTGGCGGTGTGCATCTTCGGCTATCTGGTTGCCGTCCTGTTCTTCCCGGAGGACTTCTCATGACCGCCAACGGTTATCTCCAGATCGGCTTCTACTTGGCTGTCCTGCTGCTGCTCGCCTGGCCGCTCGGCCTTTACATGGCGCGCATCTATCGCGGCGAGCTGCCCCTCTTCGTGCGCTGGTTGCGGCCGGTCGAACGCGGCCTCTACCGCCTGTGCGGCATCGATGCGGACCAGGACATGCACTGGACCCGCTACGCCTTCGCCTTGCTGGTCTTCAACCTGCTTGGCTTTCTGATGGTGTATGCGCTGCAGCGGACGCAGTTCTGGCTGCCCCTCAACCCCGAAGGCCTGGCCAACACCACGCCGGACCTGGCCTTCAACACCGCCGTCAGCTTCGCCACCAACACCAACTGGCAGAGCTACGGCGGCGAGACCACCCTCTCCTATCTCACGCAGATGCTCGGCCTGACGGTGCAGAACTTCGTCTCGGCCGCCTCGGGCATGGCGGTACTGGTGGCGTTCATGCGCGGCTTCGTGCGCAAGGAAGCGGGCGGCATCGGCAACGCCTGGGTGGACCTGATGCGTTCCACCCTCTACATTCTCCTGCCGCTGTCGCTCGCGCTGGCGCTGGCGCTGGTCAGCCAGGGCGTGGTGCAGAACCTCACCCCCTATGCCAAGGCGGAGCTGGTGCAGGCGGTCGACTACGAGCAGCCCAGGCTCGGCACCGACGGCCAGCCGCTGAAGGACGAAAAGGGCCAGCCGGTCATGGAAAAGCTGACGGCGCAGGAGCAAACCATCGCCGTCGGCCCGGCTGCCTCGCAGGTGGCGATCAAGCAGCTCGGCACCAACGGCGGCGGCTTCTTCAGCATCAATTCGGCACACCCCCTGGAAAACCCGACGCCGCTCTCCAATTTCCTGGAGATGCTCTCGATCCTGATCATCGGCGCAGCCCTGTGTTTCACCTTCGGCCGCTTCGTCGGCGACATGCGCCAGGGCATGGCCATCCTCGCCGCCATGACGATCATATTCGCAGGCCTGCTGGCGCTGTGCGCGGGTTCCGAACAAGCCGGCAACCCTCTGTTCGAGCGCCTCGGGCTGGATACCCGGGCTTCGGAGCTGCAGGCTGGCGGCAACATGGAAGGCAAGGAGACGCGCTTCGGCGTGGTCAACTCCGTCCTCTGGGCCACCGCCACCACCGCTGCCTCGAACGGCTCGGTGAATGCCATGCACGACTCCTTCACGCCCCTCGGCGGCATGGTGCCGATGTGGCTGATGCAGCTCGGCGAGGTTGTCTATGGCGGCGTCGGCTCCGGTCTCTACGGCATGATCGTCTTCGCCCTGATCGGTGTCTTCATCGCCGGCCTGATGGTCGGGCGCACGCCGGAATACCTGGGCAAGAAGATTGAGTCCTTCGAGGTCAAGATGGCCTCGGTCGCCATCCTGGTACCACCGATGGTAGTGCTGGTGGGCACGGCAATCGCCGTGGTGGTGGAGCCGGGCAAGGCGGGCACCGCCAATCCGGGCGCCCATGGTTTCTCGGAGATCCTCTACGCCCTCTCCTCGGCCGGCAACAACAACGGCAGCGCCTTCGGCGGCCTGTCGGCCAACACCCCCTTCTACAACACGATGCTGGGCTTCTCCATGCTGCTGGCACGCTACTGGCTGATGGTACCGGTGCTGGCCATTGCCGGCTCGCTGGCGGCGAAGAAATCGGTGCCGGTCTCGGCCGGCACCCTGCCCACCCACACCCCGCTCTTCGTGGTGCTGCTGATCGGCACGGTCGTCGTCGTCGGCGCCCTTACCTTCCTGCCCGCGCTGGCGCTCGGCCCCGTCGTCGAGTACCTGCAGATGGCCAAGTAGGAGAAGACATGAGCCCCCACGCTCACATTCGTTCGCTGCCCCCCAAGGGGGCGCATGCCGCCCTCGGGGCGGCCCTTCGGGAGGCATGACATGCACAAGACTCAAACCCTGTACGACCCCGCCCTGATGCGGGAGGCGGCGTGGGAGTCCTTCAAGCGCCTCACGCCGCGCTACCAGCTCAGGAATCCCGTCATGTTCGTGGTCTGGCTCGGCAGCCTGCTCACCACGGGCCTGTTCATCCAGGCCCTCGTCGGGCAGGGCGAGGCCCCGGCGGGCTTCATCCTCGCCATCTCGCTATGGCTGTGGTTCACCGTGCTCTTCGCCAACTTCGCCGAAGCGATGGCGGAGGGCCGCGGCAAGGCGCAGGCCGATGCCCTGCGCGGCCTCAGGAAGACCGTCTGGGCCAAGAAGCTGGACGAGCCGCGCTTCGGTGCCCAATCGCATACGGTACCCTCGGAAGACCTGCGCCGCGGCGATGTCGTCATGGTCCAGGCCGGCGAAACGATCCCCGCCGACGGCGAGGCCATCGAGGGCGTCGCCTCGGTGGACGAATCCGCCATCACCGGCGAATCGGCGCCGGTCATCCGCGAGGCGGGCGGCGACTTCTGCGCCGTCACCGGCGGCACCCGCGTGCTGTCCGACTGGCTGGTGGTGCGCGTCACGGCCAATCCGGGCGAGACCTTCCTCGACCGCATGATCGGCATGGTGGAAGCCGCCAAGCGCCAGAAGACACCCAACGAGATCGCGCTGACCATCCTGCTGGTGGCGCTCACCCTGGTCTTCCTGCTGGCCACCGCCACGCTGCTGCCGTTCTCGATCTTCGCGGTGGAAGCGGCCAAGTCCGGCACGGTCGTCACCGTCACCGTGCTGGTGGCGCTGCTGGTCTGCCTGATCCCCACCACCATCGGCGGCCTGCTCTCGGCCATCGGCATCGCCGGCATGGGGCGCATGATGGAGAAGAACGTCATCGCCACCTCAGGCCGCGCCGTGGAGGCCGCCGGCGACGTCGACGTGCTGCTGCTCGACAAGACCGGCACCATCACCCTCGGCAACCGCCAGGCGGCGGCCTTCGCGTCCGCCCCCGGCGTCGCCGAGCGCGACCTCGCCGAGGCAGCCCTGCTCGCCTCGCTGGCCGACGAGACCCCCGAGGGGCGCTCCATCGTTACCCTGTCCAAGGAAAAGCTGCACCAGCGAGGCCGCGATATCACGCCACTGAGTCATGCCGACGGCGCCACCTTCGTGCACTTCACCGCCCACACGCGCATGAGCGGCATCGACTGGCAGGGACGCGCGATCCGCAAGGGCGCCGCCGATGCCATCCGCAGCCACGTCGAATCCCTCGGCGGCAGCTGGCCGACGGCGGTACAGACTGCGGTGGAGGACATGTCGCGCCGCGGCTCCACCCCGCTGGTGGTGGCCGAAGCGAGCGACGGAAAAGCGCGCGTGCTGGGCGCCGTCGAGCTCAAGGACATCGTCAAGGGCGGCATCAAGGAGCGCTTCGCCGAGCTGCGCCGCATGGGCATCAAGACCGTGATGATCACCGGCGACAACCGGCTCACCGCCGCCACCATCGCCGCCGAAGCGGGCGTGGACGACTTCCTCGCCGAGGCGACCCCCGAGGCCAAGCTCAAGCTGATCCGCGAGTACCAGGCGTCCGGCCTGCTGGTGGCCATGACCGGGGACGGCACCAACGACGCGCCGGCGCTGGCCCAGGCCGACGTCGCCGTGGCCATGAACACCGGCACCCAGGCCGCCAAGGAAGCCGGCAACATGGTCGACCTCGATTCCAACCCGACCAAGCTGATCGAGGTGGTGGAAACCGGCAAGCAGATGCTCATGACCCGCGGCTCGCTGACGACCTTCTCCATCGCCAACGACGTGGCCAAGTACTTCGCCATCATTCCGGCGGCCTTCGCCACGACCTATCCGACCCTCAATGCGCTCAATGTCATGGGGCTGGCGACGCCATCCTCGGCCATCCTGTCGGCGGTGATCTTCAATGCCCTCATCATCGTCGCCCTGATTCCGCTGGCGCTGAAGGGCATTCCCTACCGCGCGCTCGGCGCTGCCGCCATCCTGCGCCGCAACCTGACGATCTACGGCGTCGGCGGCCTGATCGTCCCTTTCATCGGCATCAAAGCCATCGACATGATCCTTGTCGGATTGCAACTCGCCTGAGGAGAACACCATGCTCAGAGACCTCAAACCCGCCGTACTGATCTTCGTCGTGCTGACCCTGCTGACCGGCATCGCCTATCCGGCCCTGATGACCGGACTCGCAAAGCTGCTGTTCCCGGCCCAGGCCAGCGGCAGCCTGATCGAGAAGGACGGCAGGATCGTCGGCTCCGCCCTCGTCGGCCAGCCCTTCTCCGACCCGAAGTACTTCTGGGGCCGGCCTTCGGCCACCGCGCCCATGCCCTACAACGGCGGCGCCTCGGGCGGCTCGAACCAGGGCCCCCTGAACCCGGCCCTGGAAGACGCGGCCAAGGCCCGCATCGCCGCCCTGAAGGAGAGCGACCCGACGCAGACCGCCGCCATCCCGGTGGACCTCGTCACGGCCTCCGGCAGCGGCCTCGATCCGCACATCAGCCCCGCCGCCGCCCGCTGGCAGGCGCCCCGCGTGGCGCGCCTGCGGGGCATCCCCGAATCCCGTCTCGCGCAACTCATCGAACGGCACCACGAAGCGCGGCAGTTCGGCTTCCTCGGCGAGCCGCGCGTGAATGTGCTCACCCTCAACCTGGCGCTCGACGCCTTCGGCAAATAACCACGAAAGGACCGCCATGAAACACTTTCCCCGCCCGATCCTGCTGGCCACCGCCGTATCCTGCGCGCTGACTTTTCCCGCCGCCAGCCACGCCCAGACCGCGCCGGCCGCCGCCCCCGCCAGCCCGCACACGTTCACGGCCAACATCGGCCTCTACAGCAGCTACCGCTTCCGCGGCATCGACCAGACCTTCGGCAAGCCGGCCCTGCAGGGCGGCTTCGATTACGCCCACGCGAGCGGCTTCTATGCCGGCAACTGGAACTCCAACGTGAACTCCGGCGCCGGCTACCCGGCGGGCAACCTGGAGATGGATTTCTACGGCGGCTGGAAGGGCGCCTGGGGCGACTGGGGCCTGGACGTCGGCGCCATCTACTACTACTACCCCGGCACCAACGCCAGCATCGTGCAGGGCACGCAGCTGACCAATGCCAGGACGACCAGCGTGCACACCGGCAGCGTCGACAACAAGGAGCTCTACATCGGCGCCAGCTGGAAGTTCGTCTCGCTGAAGTACTACCACTCGGTCGGCGACTACTTCTCGGTGCCGCACACCAGCGGTTCGGGCTACATCGACCTGTCGGCGAACTACGACCTGGGCGACGGTTGGGGCATCAACGGCCACCTCGGCCACCTGAACTTCAAGAACTACAGCAACGGCCGCTCCAACGGCGACTACACCGACTGGAAGCTCGGCGTCACCAAGGACTTCTCCGGCTGGGTGGTCGGCGCCGCCTACGTCGGCACCAACGCCAAGGGCAGCTGCACGCCGAATGCCGCCGCGCTCGTGCAGCCCTACTGCTTCGGCAACGATGCGCCGGGCGCGACCAGCACGAAGAACGCCGGCCGCGACACGCTCATCCTCTCGGTCAGCCGTACCTTCTGAAAGGAACCGCTGCCATGGCGACCGCCCTTATGCCAATCGACCGGGCGGCGTTAGAATGCGATGCCGGTCGCTGGGACCGGGCCGTCGGGCACGCTATGAGCCGTGACGTGGCGTTGCGCAGGAAGCTGCAGGAGAGCCGCGCACAGGAGGAGAGGTCGGAAAGCATGAAGGCTGTCGTCAATTGCGTCGCGTACCGCAACGGCGAGCGGGTCGGGGATATCCCCCTCGAAGCCATCAGCGATGCCCTGAAGGAACCCGACACCTTCGTCTGGCTGGGCCTGCACGAGCCGATGCTGCCGCTGCTGCTGAAGATCCAGGAAGAGTTCGGCCTGCACGAGCTGGCCGTCGAGGACGCCCAGTCCGCCCACCAGCGCCCCAAGATCGAGGAGTACGGCGAGGGCGTCTTCATCGTGCTGCATACCGTGCAGTGGTGGGACAACGAGATGCGGCTCGGCGAGACGCATCTCTTCATCGGCAGGAACTATTTCATCACGATCCGCCAGGGCGCCTCCCAGCCCTACGCCAAGGTGCGCGAGCGTTGCGAAAGCATGCCGCAGCGCCTCGCCAAGGGGCCCGGCTTCGCCCTGTACGGCATCATGGACTTCGTCGTGGATCACTATCTTCCCATCGTCGATGCCTTCCAGACGCGCTTCGAGCAGCTCGAGGCGGACATCTTCCGCGACCGCTTCGACCGCAGCACCATCGAGCGGCTCTACGACCTCAAGCAGGAACTGCTCGACCTGCAGAACGCCGCGGCTCCCGTGATCGACATCTGCAACCAGCTCATGCGCTTCCACCAGGATCTCGTGCCGAAGGACCTGCACCCCTATTTCCGCGACGTCATGGACCACGCGGCGCGGGTCAGCAAGTCCACCGACGACCTGCGCGGGATGCTCTCCGATGCCATGCAGGTCAACGTCGCCCTGATGTCGCTGCGGCAGAACGAGGTGGTGAAGACCCTCGCCAGCTGGGCCGCCATCCTGGCCGTGCCGACCATGGTCTTCAGCATGTATGGCATGAACTTCGAATTCATGCCGGAACTGAAGTCGCCCTGGGGCTACCCGCTGTCCCTGGCGGCCACCGGCCTGGCCTGCGCCTGGCTTTACAGACGACTCAAGAGAACGGGATGGCTGTGAAAGGCATGCCGTCCACGGGGAATGCCCAGCCGCCAGTGACGACCGAACTCGAACTGCGCGTGCGGCGCATCCACCGCCGCGACCTCAACCACGTCTGGGAATTCCTGAAACTGGTTTTCCGGGACGTGAACCGCGAGACGGTCGAATACCAGCGGCCCCGCTTCAAGAAGCTCCTGCTCGAAGTGTACGAGGAAGAAGGCATCGAACAGCTCCTCTTCGAACTGAAGCGCGGCGCCAAGTACGAACTGGTCGGCTACGCCGAGTTCGCCTACGAGATCGCCGGCGCGGACAACTGGATGAACCACCGCTACTTCGAGAAGCGCGACATGCGCCCGCTCTTCGTCGACGAGTTCGCCGTGCACCCCGACTACCACGGCCTGGGCGTGGGCTCGTTCATCTTCGACCAGATCGAGCATGCGGCGCGACTGCGCGGCTGCACGCACATCGTGCTCGAAGTGGCCGAGAACAACGAACGCGCGCTCAAGTTCTACCGCGCGCGCAGCTTCCAGAAGCTCGACGCCGCCCTGTTCCTGGCCAAGAAGATCGAGACGGCGGACGAGCTGCTGGCGCCGCGCAAGCTGAAGGTGCCGCTGCCCAAGTAGGCCGCATCGACATGGCAGCCGCCGAACAACGCCCCGATCCCGACGCCCTTCTCGCGCAACTTGAAGCCGAGCAGGTCCGTGCCGCGCGCGGCAAGCTGAAGGTGTTCTTCGGCGCCAGCCCCGGCGTCGGCAAGACCTACGCCATGCTGAACGCCGCGCGCCAGATGGTGATCCAGGGCGTCGACCTCGTCGTCGGTGTGGTCGAAACCCACGGCCGCACCGAGACGGCGGTCATGCTGCAAGGGCTGGAGGTGTTGCCGCGCAAGGAAATCGAGTATCGCGGCCATGTCCTGAAGGAATTCGACCTGGACGCCGCGCTGGCACGCAAGCCGGAACTGGTTCTGGTTGACGAACTCGCCCACACCAACGCGCCCGGCTCCCGGCATCCGAAGCGCTGGCAGGACGTCGAGGAACTGCTCGCCGCCGGCGTCGACGTGTATACCACGGTCAATGTACAGCACCTGGAAAGCCTCAACGACGTGATCGGCGGCATCACCGGCGCCCGCGTCTGGGAAACGGTGCCGGACCGGGTCTTCGACGACGCAGAGGAGGTGGTGCTGGTCGACCTGCCGCCCGAGGACCTGCTGCAGCGTCTCAAGGAAGGCAAGGTCTACATCCCACAGCAGGCCGAACGCGCCATGCAGAACTTCTTCCGCAAGGGCAATCTGCTCGCCCTGCGCGAGCTCTCCCTGCGGCGCACCGCCGACCGGGTGGACGAAGACGTGCTGGCCTACCGGCGCGAACAGTCGGTGTCCACGGTCTGGCCGATGCAGGACTCCGTGCTGGTCTGCATCAGCGCCAGCCCGGGAAATGAAAAGCTCATCCGCCGGGCGGCGCGCATGGTGACCCAGTTCGAGGTGCCCTGGCACGTGATTCTCGTAGAAACGCCGCGCATCCGCCGCCTGCCCGAGGTGAGTCGGGCGCTGATCCTCGGCATCCTCAAACTGGCTGAGGGGTTGGGCGCCCAGACCGCCGTTCTTTCAGGCGCGGATGCGGTGGCCGCCGCCATCGCCTACGCCCGCGAACACAACCTCGGCAAGGTGATCGTCGGCCGCGACCAGTCGCGGCGGCTGCCCTGGCAGCGTGGCTTTGCCGAATCCCTCGGACGCCGGGCGCCCGACCTCGACGTGATCCAGGTGGCCCTGGAGGGCGTCGTCCGGGACCAGGCCCGCCCGCGGATGAACGGCATGGGGCAAGCCGGCGCGGCGAGCTGGCGGGGCTATCTGATGACGGTGGCGGTCATCGCGCTGGTAACCGCCCTGGCGAGCCCGTTGCATGCCTTCCTCGACCTCGCCAACATCGTCATGCTCTACCTGCTGGTGGTCGTCCTCGCCGCGCTCAAGCTGGGGCGGGGGCCGGCCGTGCTGGCGTCGTTCCTCGCCGTGGCCGCCTTTGATTTCTTCTTCGTGCCGCCGCAGATGACCTTCGCCGTCAGCGACGCGCAATACCTGGTGACCTTCGCCGTGATGCTGGCCGTCGCTCTGATCACCGGCCAGCTCACCGCCGGCCTGAGCTTCCAGGCCGCCATTGCAGAAAGCCGGGAACGCCACAATCGTGCCCTCTACGAGATGGCGCGCGAGTTGTCCAGCGCGCTCACCATCGAGCAGATCACCGAAATCACCCAGCGCTTCATCGATGTCGGTTTCAATGCGGAGGCTTCGATTCTCGTGCCGGGCAGCGGGGAACGGATTGCGCCTGCCGCGGGCATCGCCCCCCTGGACAAAGTGGACGCCGGCATCGCGCAATGGGCCTTCGACCACGGCGAGGCGGCCGGCCGCTCCACCAACACGCTGCCCTCCTCGCCGCTGCTGTATGTCCCCCTCAAGGCCCCCATGCGCACCCGCGGCGTGCTCGCCATCGCACCGCGCGAAACCGGCGCCCTGCTCACCCCGGAGCAACGCCAGTTGCTGGATACCAGCGCGACCCTGATCGCCATCGCGCTGGAACGCGTGCATTACATCGCCGTCGCCCAGGACGCTCTGGTGCACATGGAATCGGAGCGCTTGCGCAACTCCCTGCTGTCCGCCCTGTCGCACGACCTGCGCACGCCGCTGACGGTACTCACCGGCCTGGCTGATTCCCTCAGCCTGACCGGCCCGGCCCTGCCGCACGAACAGGCGGAAATCGCCCGCGCCATCCGCGAGGAAGCCCTGCGCACCAACGCCCTGGTCAGCAACCTGCTGGACATGGCCCGGCTGCAGGTCGGCCATGTCAAACTCAAGCGGGAATGGCAGCCGCTAGAGGAGGTCATCGGGGTCGCGCTGCAGTCGCGCGCCGCGATGCTGGCGCAGCATACCGTGCGCATCGATCTGCCTGCCGACCTTCCGCTGCTGGAGTTCGACGCCGTGCTGATGGAACGGGTGTTCTGCAACCTGCTCGAAAACGCAGCGAAGTACACTCCTCCCTGCAGCCTGATCGAGATCACGGCCCGCCGCGACGGCGACCAGGTCGAGATTGTCGTTGCGGACAACGGCCCGGGCCTGCCGCCGGGAAAGGAGGAGAGCCTGTTCGAGAAGTTCACACGCGGCCACGACGAATCCAGTGTGTCGGGCGTCGGACTGGGACTCGCCATCGTTCGCGCCATCGTCACGGCCCACAACGGAACCGTCCGGGCCGAGAATCGTCCCCAAGGCGGGGCACGATTCATCGTCAGATTGCCGGCCGGCGAACCACCCGGCATGCCCGAGGAATCCTGATGTCGGAAGCGCGCACGCCCGCTCCCGTCGTCCTCGTCATCGAGGACGAGCCGCAGATACGCCGCTTCGTGCGCGCTGCCCTCGAGGCGGAGCATTGCAACGTCGTCGAGGCCGGCACAGCCGGGCGGGGCCTGATCGAAGCCGGCACGCGCAAGCCCGATCTCGTCATCCTCGACCTCGGCCTGCCCGACCGGGACGGCACCGATGTTGTCCGCGATGTGCGGGGCTGGTCCGCCGTCCCGATCCTGATCCTGTCGGCACGCTCGGAGGAGGATGCCAAGGTATCGGCCCTGGATGCCGGCGCGGACGATTACCTGACCAAGCCCTTCGGCGTCCCGGAACTGCAGGCTCGCGTGCGTGCGCTGTTGCGTCGGGCGGCACGCACGGCGGGCGACGAATCTCCGGTTGTCGGTTTCGGCGACGTCACGGTCGATCTTGCCAAGCGTCTCGTCACCCGCAGCGGCGAAATCGTGCATCTCACCCCCATCGAATACCGTCTGCTGGCACAACTCATCGCCAACCCCGGGCGTGTGCTCACTCATCGCCAGTTACTGCTCGAAGTATGGGGGCCGAACGCCATCGAACACACGCATTACATCAGGGTATACATGACGGGATTGCGGCGAAAGCTGGAGCCGAATCCGAATATCCCGCAGTTCATCCTGACCGAGCCGGGTGTGGGCTATCGCCTGTCCGTTCCCGCGTAATGCGGAATCCTGCCAAGGGTTGATCGGCCCTGGGTGCCCTGCAAAGCCGGTCCACCCCGAAATCAGATAAAATTCCGTCTTCGGAAAACGCTGGAGAAACAATCATGTCCATGGCCGACCGCGACGGCTTCATCTGGCACGACGGCAAGCTCGTGCCCTGGCGCGAAGCCACCACGCACGTGCTCACCCACTCCCTGCACTACGGCCTCGCCGTGTTCGAGGGCCTGCGCGCCTACAAGACCGAGGACGGCACGGCCATCTTCCGCCTCAAGGAGCACACCGACCGGCTCTTCAACTCGGCGCACATCTACATGATGAAGATGCCCTACGACAAGGAGACGCTGATGGAGGCGCACAGGGAAGTGGTGCGCGCCAACAAGCTGGAATCCTGCTACCTGCGGCCGATCGCCTTCTACGGCTCGGAGAAGATGGGCGTCTCGCCGAAGGGCGCCAAGGTGCACGTCTCCATCGCCGCCTGGCCGTGGGGCGCCTACCTCGGCGAGGATGGCCTGGCCAACGGCATCCGCGTCAAGACCTCATCGTATGCGCGCCACCACGTCAACGTCTCGATGTGCCGCGCCAAGTACTCCGGCACCTACGCCAACTCGATCCTCGCCAACATGGAAGCCACCGAGCACGGCTACGACGAGGCGCTGCTGCTCGACGTCGACGGCTTCGTCGCCGAGGGCGCCGGCGAGAATCTCTTCGTCGTCAAGGACGGCCAGATCTACGAACCGGAAATCGCCTCCGCCCTGGTCGGCATCACCCGCGCCACGGTGATCCAGCTGGCAAAGGAATTGGGCTACGAGGTGAAGGCGAAGCGCCTCACGCGCGACGACATCTACATCGCCGACGAGGCCTTCTTCACCGGCACCGCCGCCGAGGTGACGCCGATCCGCGAAGTCGACAGCCGACAGATCGGCGCCGGCAAGCGCGGCCCGATCACGCACCAGATCCAGAACCTGTTCTTCGATGTGGTGAACGGCCGCTCGCCCTTCCACAAGGGCTGGCTCACCCCCGTCGCCTGAGGAAATCCGCATGAGTGAAGTCAAGGACATCGCCCGCACCGTCGCCGTCACCACGCACGACCTGCCCCTGCACTGCCCGCGGCCGGACGCCCCGCTGTGGGCGCGCCACCCGCGCGTCTTCCTCGACCCGCTGAAGACCGGCGAGGCGACCTGCCCCTACTGCGGCACGCGCTACACCTTCAGCGGCGAGGCGCCCAAGGGGCACCATTGACCGTCTCCGCGTGATGCGGAAAGCCCTCGTCGTCGCCCCTTCCTGGATCGGCGACACGATCCTCGCGCAGCCGCTGTTCGCGCGGCTGCATGAAAGGCATCCCGGCCTCGTCCTCGACGCCTTCGCGCCGGCCTGGGCGGCGCCGGTGCTCTCGCGCATGCGCGAGATCCGCCGCGTGATCCCGAATCCCTTCGCCCACGGAGAATTCAACCTCGCCGGCCGCTGGCGCGCGGGGCGCGAACTCGCGCGCGAGGGCTACGACGCGGCCATCGTCCTGCCGAATTCCTGGAAGTCGGCCCTGCTGCCCGGCTTCGCCGGCATTCCGCAGCGCATCGGCTTCCGGGGCGAGGCGCGCCGCATGCTGCTCAACCGCATCCACCGTCTCGACGAAACTGCCTTGCCGCAACTGGCCCAGCGCTATGCCCTGCTGGCAGAGGACATCGGCGCCACCGCGCCGGCGCCGCTGGCCGCACCGCATCTCGACGTCGACGGCAACAACGTGCGCGCCACGCTCGCCGCGCACGGCCTCGCTTGCACGCCGGCGCCGGTCGCCTTCTGCCCCGGCGCCGAGTACGGCCCGGCCAAGCGCTGGCCGGCGGCGCATTTCGCCGAACTCGCTCGCCGTCTTGCGGAGACTGACTTTTCCGTCTGGATCGTCGGCTCGGCCAAGGACGCACCGATCGGCGCCGAGATTGAGACATTGTCCGGCGGGGCCGCCCGCAACCTGTGCGGCAAGACCGACCTGGGCCAGGCCATCGATCTCCTCTCCTGCGCGCGCCTGGTGGTGAGCAACGACTCCGGCCTGATGCACGTCGCCGCTGCGCTCGACCGACCGCTGGTGGCGCTCTACGGCTCGTCCAGCACCGCCTACACGCCGCCCTTGTCGCAGCGGGCCCGCCTCCTCAGCCTCGGCCTGGAATGCAGCCCCTGCTTCAAACGCGAATGCCCTCTGGGGCATCTGAAGTGCCTGAACGACCTGTCCCCCTCGATGGTGCTGGAGGCAGCAAAGGAGGCCCTCTCATGACCATGCGTTTCTTCGCCACGCCCGAGGATGCCGAAGCGGCCTTCTACGATGCGCTGGAGCGCGCCGACCTCGATGCCATGATGGCCATCTGGGCCGAGGACGAGGAAGTGATTTGCACGCACCCGAACGGCGAGCGCGTCGCCGGCTTTGCCGCGGTGCGCGAAAGCTGGCGGCAGGTTTTCTCCAGCGGCCCGCGCGCCAGCGTGCGTCAAGGCGATCAGGTGCGCCGCCAGGGCATCCTGCTCGCCCTGCACAGCGCGCACGAACACTACTCGGTTCCCGGCGAGGAAGCGCCGCGCCCGCCGGTCATCGCCAGCAACGTCTACGTGCGCGGCGTGCAGGGATGGCACCTGCTGTCGCGCCACGCTTCCTGTGCGCCGGGCGCCGTTGCCGCCGACATCTCGGCGACGCTGCATTGAAAAACATAGGCCGCGTAATCCGCGGCTGAAATGCCTTTTGCTGCCATGAATCCCTATCGCGCCCCGTCCTGGCTGCCTGGCGGCCATGCGCAGACGATCTGGCCGGTGCTGCGCAGGGACGCGCCGCCGTCCTACCGGCGCGAACGCTGGGAAACGCCGGACGGGGATTTCATCGACGTCGACTGGCTGGATGCAGTGCAGGAGGTGGATGCCCCGCTGGTCGTGCTCTTCCACGGCCTCGAAGGCAGTTCCGCCAGCCATTACGCCGGCGCACTCATGCGCGCCCTGGCGCAGCGCGGCTGGGCCGGTGCGGTGCCGCATTTTCGCGGCTGCTCGGGCGAGCCCAACCGGCTGCCGCGCGCCTACCACTCGGGCGATTCGGCGGAGATCGACTGGATTTTGCGCCGGATGCGCAGCCGCTTTCCGCAGCGGACGATCTTCGCGGCGGGCGTCTCCCTCGGCGGCAACGCCCTGCTCAAGTGGGCCGGCGAACAGGAAGCTGCGGCGCGCGACGTGGTGCAGGCGGTCGCCGGGGTGAGCGCCCCGCTCGACCTCACCGCCGCCGGACAGGCCTTGCAGCAGGGCTTCAGCCTGATCTATGCGAAGCGCTTCCTCGTCACGCTGAAAGCCGGCTCGAAGGGCAAGCTGGCGCGCTTTCCCGGGCTCTTCGACGGCAGCCGCATGCTCGCGGCGAGGACGCTCTACGACTTCGACGACGCCGTCACGGCGCCCCTGCACGGCTTTCGCGACGCCGCCGACTACTGGCTGCGCGCCAGCAGCAAGCCATGGCTGGGCGGCATCCGCCTGCCGGCGCTGGTGCTCAACGCCCTCAACGATCCCTTCCTGCCGCAGCGGGCCTTGCCCGGCGCGAAGGGGGTCTCAGCTTCGGTCACGCTCGATTACCCGGACGGTGGCGGCCATGCCGGCTTCGTCTCGGGTGCCTTCCCCGGCCATCTCGACTGGCTGCCGCAGCGCCTGCTGGCGTTTTTCGACTCCCGCCGGTAATCCTTCCGTCGCAGCGCGGTGGGATAATGGCGCATCCCTCATTGAAAGACATTGCCATGCAGATACCCGCCCCCGAGATCTTCAAGGCCTACGACATCCGCGGCATCGTCGGCAAGACGCTGACGCGCGATTCCGTCCATTCGATCGGCCGCGCCATCGGCTCCGAGGCGCGCGCGCGCCATGTGAAGTCCGTCGTCGTCGGCCGCGACGGCCGCCTGTCCGGCCCGGAGCTGTCGCGCGCCCTGATGGAAGGCATCTGCGCCAGCGGCGTCGACGTCGCCGACATCGGCATGGTGCCGACGCCGCTCGGCTACTTCGCCGCGCATCATCTGAAGACCGGCAGCGCCGTAATGGTCACCGGCAGCCACAATCCGCCCGACTACAATGGCTTCAAGATCATGCTTGCCGGCGACACCCTGCACAGCACCGCCATCACGGCCCTGCGCAACCGCCTCGTCGAGGGCCGGCTCGAAACAGGCAGCGGCAAGGTCACCCGGGTGGATGTTCGCAAGGACTACCTCGACCGCATCGTCTCCGACGTGAAGCTGTCGCGGAAAATGAAGATCGTGATGGATTGCGGCAACGGCGTCGCCGGCGCCATTGCGCCCGAACTGTTCCGCCGCATGGGTTGCGAGCTGGTCGAGCTGTACTGCGATGTCGACGGCAACTTCCCCAATCACCATCCCGATCCCTCCAAGCCGGACAACCTGAAGGACGTCATCCGCGCCCTGCAGGAGACCGATGCCGAGCTGGGCATCGCCTTCGACGGCGACGGCGACCGCCTCGGCGTGGTGACCAAGGACGGCGAGATCGTCTATCCCGACCGCCAGCTGATGCTCTTCGCCGCCGACGTGCTGGCGCGCAATCCCGGCGCGCAGATCATCTACGACGTGAAGTGCTCGCGCAACCTGGCGCGCTCGATCCGCCATCAGGGCGGCAAGCCACTGATGTGGATGACCGGCCACGCGCTGATCAAGTCCAAGCTGAAGGAAACCGGCGCCCCGCTCGCCGGCGAGATGAGCGGCCACACCTTCTTCAAGGAGCGCTGGTACGGCTTCGACGACGGCCTCTACGCCGGCGCGCGGCTGCTGGAAATCGTCTCGCGCTGGAAGGACGCCAACTGGCCGTTGAAGCACCTGCCCGACGCGCGCTCCACGCCGGAACTCAACCTGAAGATGCAGGAAGGCGAACCGCATGCACTCATCGCCGAACTGCAGAAGACGGCGAAGTTCGAAGGGGCGCAGGAAATCGTCACGATCGACGGCCTGCGCGTGGAGTACGCCGACGGCTTTGGCCTGATGCGCGCCTCCAACACCACGCCGGTGCTGGTGCTGCGCTTCGAGGCGGACAACGCCAGGGCGCTGGCGCGCATCCAGGCCGACTTCCGCCGCGTCCTGCGCCGGGCGCGGCCGGACCTGCTGCAGGCATTCTGAGGCCGTCTTTCCAGCGACAAGAAGTCCTCAAGTTCCGGCCGCTGCGGCCGATTACCCTGGCATGGACACCCCCATCCAGGAGATCTTCATCGGCCGCCAGCCGATCCTCGACCGCGACCAGCGGATGTTCGCCTACGAGCTGCTATTCCGCAGCGGCCGGCAGAACTTCGCCCAGGTCAGCGACGACAGGATGGCTACCGCCACGGTACTCTCCCACGCCATCACCGAGCTCGGCCTGGAGGCCGCGCTGGGGCCTTATCTGGGCTTCATCAACCTCGACGCCCGCATGCTGATGAGCGACGTGCTGGAGATGCTGCCGCGCGACAAGTTCGTGCTGGAGGTGCTGGAAACCGTCGAGCTCACCCCGCAGGTCGTCGCGCGCTGCCGCGCGCTGAAGGACATGGGCTTCACCCTGGCGCTGGACGACTTCGTCACGCTCGAGGACCAGCACCGGCCGCTGCTGGAGATGGCCGACATCGTCAAGGTCGAGCTGATGGGCATGAGCGACGCCGACCTGGCCGGCACCGTCAAGGCGCTGCGCCCCTGGCCGGTGAAGCTCCTCGCGGAAAAGGTGGATAACGAAGCCCAGGTAAAGCACTGCCTCGAACTCGGCTTCGAGCTGTTCCAGGGCTATTACTTCGCCAAGCCGACCATCATCGCCGGCAAGAAGCTCTCGCATTCCGAGATGACGCTGAACCGCCTGCTCGGCCTGATCCTCGAGGATGCCGACACGGGGGATCTGGAAACCATCTTCAAGCCCGAACCCGGCCTGACCCTCAACCTGATGCGCCTGACCAACTCGGCCGCCAGCGGCGTGCGCCAGAAGATCACCTCGGTGCGCCATGCCATCACCGTGCTGGGCCGGCGCCAGCTGCAGCGCTGGCTGCAGCTGCTGGTCTATGCCGATGCTTCGCCGAACGGCCCGCTGGCCAGCCCGCTGATGCAGCTGGCCGCCACGCGCGGCTGCTTCATGGAACTGATTGCGGGCGACCTGATGGGATCGGATCGCGATCTCGTGGACCGCGCCTTCATGACCGGCATCATGTCCTTGATGCCGGCCCTCCTGCACGTGCCCATCGGCGAAGTGATGAAAGGCCTGAATGTCGCGAACGACGTGCGCGAGGCGCTGGAAACGCGGCACGGCGTCATGGGCAGGATGCTGCAGTTGGCTGAAAAGCAGGAGGAAGGCGACCTGGATGCCTGCTTCGCCCTCATCGTCGAGCTGCCCGGGCTCGACACGGAACGCGTCAACGCCATCCTGGCCCAGGCGATGGCCTGGGCGAACAACCTCAACCGATAGCCTTCAGGATCAGCGGCCTCGCCGTCTCCGGGAGACTGACTTTTCCGGCGAGGACGAAATCGCGCGCCCGCTGCGACATCTTCTGCCAGGTCTTGCGGATGATCTCGATCCACTTCGCCTCGTCATACTCCGGGTGCCGGGCGGCGAAGCCGGCGAGGTAATGTTCGAGAAACACCAGGTCGGTGACATCCTCCAGCAATTGCGTCTCGACATTCACCTTGAGGCCCTTCTTGCCGACGGCGTTCCTGACGCGCTCTATGGTCGCCTCATCGTAGCCGCATTCCAGCATGATCCTGCCGGCGGTCTCGGCATGGAATTTGTACAGCCCGGTGCGCCATTGCAGGTAGCCCTGTCGATCCATCGGGTAGTTCGACCGCGGCGTCTTCCAGCGCTGTATGTGCTGGGCGCGCACGGCAAGCTGGACGGGCTCCGGCGCTTCAGGCGCGAAGCGCGCCAGCATGGCGCTCATGCGCTGCGCGTAGAGCAGTTCCTTGGGCCGGCCCTCGTCGAGATTCGGATCCTCGGCATTGGCGGCATCGAAAAGAGCGATGACGCGGCTAAAACGATCGGATTCAGGGGACATTGCCATCATTAACTAAGTTGAGTGTGGGGCTATTATCTCCGACCCGCCCCTTGCGGAAAACCCCGCGGAAAGTTGTCGACAATGCCCAAGGTGAAGATCATGCTACAGAAACGTTCTGCGGTGGATTTATTTCCGGCAAATCCGGTCAATCTGTTGCCATGCATGAGAATCCCGACAGGCCTGACGATACGAACGGCGCAAGAACCGAAGTCGCGGCCTTGCGTGCGGAAATCGGGCGGCTCCGGCTGGAAAACACCGAGCTCTCGGCCCGGCTCTGCGACCTTGCGGCGCAACTCGCCGGGGCCATGCCGGATTACCGCAAGCTCAATGGCACCACGACACGCGATGCGCTGCGCAACCTGGTCATCGCCGCCGAATGCAAGGACCACGATACCGGCGCCCATCTTGTCAGAATCGGCTATTTCTCTGCGCTGCTGGCCTCCGTGTGCGGCTACGGACAAGCCTTCGTCCGGATGCTGCTGATGGCCAGCCCGATGCACGACGTGGGCAAGATCGGCGTACCCGATCACATCCTGAAGAAGGCGTCATTGCTGTCCAACGACGAGCGCCGGATCATGGAGATGCATCCCGAATACGGCGCGCGCATCCTGGGGGACTCGGAGGCTCCGGTGCTGGCCCTCGCATCCGAAATCGCTTTCACCCACCATGAGTATTACGACGGCAGCGGCTATCCGCGGGGCACGAGCAAGTACGACATTCCTCTCTCCGGCCGCATTGTGGCCGTGGCGGACGTCCTCGATGCGCTGGTGATGGATCGCAGATACCGCGCGGCGATGCCCTGGGACAAGGCAATCGGGATCGTCAGGGCCGGCCGCGGCCGCCATTTCGATCCGGACATCGTGGATGCTTTCCTGAGCGCGGAAGACCGGGCCTTCGAACTGTGCCAGACCATGACGCGCGGCGAGGTGCCCCGCCAGCTGCCGGGACTCGACGAATCCGCCGACGGGGACCCGCTTGGCTTCTACGACGCGCCGCTCAACTCGGTGGCGGTCGACCGGCGCAGCATGGACACCGACGATTACTTCCGCGAACGCTGACTATCCCGGCACGCCGCGCCGGCGCAGCCAGTCGCCGATCGCGAGACCCGTGCCGAAATCCCAGGGTCTGAGCTTTTCCGGCGGAATCAGGCGGAACTCCGCCAGTTCCTCGTTGAGCACGATCTCGCCCTCGGCCACCACGTGGTAGGCGAGGATGATCTCGTTCTTGCGCTGGAAGGGATAGATGCCGATCAGCTCGGCGGAAAGCGTCGCGAGGCCGAGCTCCTCCCGCACTTCGCGCGCCACGCCCTCCTCCGGCGTCTCGTCGCGTTCCATGAAGCCGGTGACGAGGCCGAACATCTTCTCCGGCCAGGCGTGGTTGCGCGCCAGCACGACGAGGCCGTCTCGCTCGACCAGCCCGGCGACCACCGGCAGCGGGTTGTCCCAGAAGATGAAGCCGCAGGCCCCGTCGGGGCAGACCCTGCGTGTGCGCGCATCGATGCTGCGCTCTTCCAGCGGGGATGCGCAGCGCGGGCAATAGCGCATCAGAGCTTGGCTTCGACCCAGGCCTGCACCGAAGCCAGCGCCTTGCCGAGGTGTTCCGGCTGGGTGCCGCCGGCCTGCGCCATGTCGGGCCGGCCGCCACCCTTGCCGCCGACCTGCAGGGCGACGAAATTCACCAGCTCACCGGCCTTCACCTTGCCGGTCAAGTCGCTGCTGACGCCGGCAATGAGCGAAGCCTTGCCGTCGGCGGCGGCACCGAGCACGACGACGCAGGATTTCAGCTTGTCCTTGAGCTTGTCGAGGGTCTCGCGCAGCGCCTTGGCGTCGGCGCCTTCGAGCGCCGCGGCGAGCACTTTCACGCCCTTCACCTCGGCAGCCTGGCCGGCGAGGTCATCGCCCTGGCTGGCGGCCGCCTTCGATTTCAGCCGCGCCAGCTCCTTCTCCAGCGCCTTGACGTGGTCGAGCACCTGGCCGACGCGGGCGGCGATCTCCTGCGGCTGCGCCTTGATCGCGGCGGCGACTTCAGCCAGCTCGCGCTCCTGCTGCTGCACGACCTCCAGCGCGCCCTCGCCGGTGACGGCCTCGACGCGGCGGATGCCTGCAGCAACACCGCCTTCGGAGAGAATCTTGAAGAAGCCGATGTCGCCGGTGCGCGCGACGTGGACGCCGCCGCACAGCTCGCGCGAACTGCCGATGTCCATCACGCGCACGCTGTCGCCGTACTTCTCGCCGAACAGCGCCATGGCGCCGGACTTCACCGCGTCGTCGAAGGCCATGACGCGGGCGCAAGATTCGGCGTTGGCGAGGATTTCGCGGTTGACGATGCGCTCGACGGCGCGGATCTCGTCGTCCGTCATCGGCGCCTGGTGGGCGAAGTCGAAGCGCGTGCGCGCGGGATTCACCAGCGAGCCCTTCTGCTGCACGTGGGCGCCCAGCACTTCGCGCAGGGCCTTGTGCATCAGGTGGGTGGCAGAGTGGTTGCGCACCGTGGCGGCGCGCGAAGCCAGGTCCACCTTGGCCTGCACGGTGTTGCCGACGGTGAGCTTGCCGAGCCTCACCGTGCCCTGGTGGCCGAAGACGTCGGCCTGGATTTTCTGCGTGTCGTCGACCTCGAAGACGCCATGGGCGGATTCGAGCAGGCCGCGGTCGCCGACCTGGCCGCCGGACTCGGCGTAGAACGGCGTGTGGTCGAGCACTACCACGCCGGCATCGCCGGCATTCAGTTCGTTCACCTCGGCGCCGTCCTTGTAGAGGGCGACGACGGTGCCTTCATGCACCAGCATGTCGTAGCCATGGAAGGCGGTGGCCACACCGGAGTATTCGAGCGCGCCTTTCATGACGAACTTCGAGGCGGCGCGCGCCTGCTCGCGCTGGCGCGCCATGGCGGCGTCGAAGCCGGCCTGGTCGAGCGTGAAGCCGCGCTCGCGGCAGATGTCGGCGGTGAGGTCGAGCGGGAAGCCGAAGGTGTCGTAGAGCTTGAAGGCCGTCTCGCCGTCGAGCGTTTTCGTGGGCGAGTGCAGCGCCGCCTCGAGCAGGACCATGCCGTGTTCCAGCGTCTCGGCGAAACGCTCCTCCTCGGCCTTGAGCACCTCGGCGACGCGCTCGGCCGCTTCAGGCAATTCGGGATAGGCCTTGCCCATGGCGTGCGACAGGTCCGCCACCAGGCGGTGGAAGAAGGGCTTCTTCTGGCCGAGCTTGTAGCCGTGGCGGATGGCGCGACGGACGATGCGGCGGAGCACGTAGCCGCGCCCGTCCGAGCCGGGAATCACGCCGTCGACGACGAGGAAGGAGCAGGCGCGGATGTGGTCGGCGATGACGCGCAGGCTGGGATTGGCCGGGTCCTTCGCCCCCGTTTCACGGGCGGCGGCGCGGATGAGTTCCTGGAACAGGTCGATCTCGTAGTTGCTATGCACGTGCTGCAGCACCGCGGCGAGGCGCTCGAGGCCCATGCCGGTGTCGACGCTGGGCTTCGGCAGCGGGTGCAGCACGCCTGCCTCGTCGCGGTTGAACTGCATGAAGACCAGGTTCCATATCTCGATGTAGCGGTCGCCGTCGGCATCCGGCGAGCCGGGCGGGCCGCCCTCGATGCCGGCACCGTGGTCGTAGAAGAGCTCGCTGCAGGGCCCGCAGGGGCCGGTGTCGGCCATCTGCCAGAAGTTGTCCGAGGTGAATTTCGGCGCGCCCGGCTTGTCGCCGATGCGCACGCAGCGCTCTTCCGCCACGCCGATTTCCTTGGTCCATATCTCGTAGGCCTCGTCGTCCTCGTGGTAGACGGTGACCCACAGCTTCTCCTTGGGGATGCCGTAGACCTGCGTGATCAGCTCCCAGGCGTAGCGGATGGCGTCGCGCTTGAAGTAGTCGCCGAAGCTGAAATTGCCGAGCATCTCGAAGAAGGTGTGGTGGCGCGCGGTGTAGCCGACATTCTCCAGGTCGTTGTGCTTGCCGCCGGCGCGCACGCAGCGCTGCGAGGTGGTGGCGCGCGCGTAGGGGCGCTTGTCGTGGCCGAGGAAGACATCCTTGAACTGCACCATGCCGGCGTTGGTGAACAAGAGCGTCGGGTCGTTGCCCGGCACCAGCGGGCTGGAGGCGACGATGGCGTGGCCCTGGGAGGCAAAGTAGTCGAGGAATTTCTGGCGGATTTCGGCGCTTTTCATGGCAAACGGAAGAGTGGACGCGCCATAGGCGCTAAAGGGCGAATTTTATCATCGCCGGCAAAAGTCAGTCGCTGCAGGACGGCAGGGTGAAATGGAAGGTGGCGCCCTTGTCCGGCTCACCTTCCGCCCAGACCCGCCCGCCATGGCGCTGGACGATGCGCGCGACGATGGCCAGGCCGACGCCGGTGCCCTCGAAGGCCGGATCGCGGTGCAGGCGCTGGAAGACCTTGAACAGCTTGCCGGCGTAGGCCATGTCGAAGCCGGCGCCGTTGTCGCGCACCCAGTAATGCAAAGCGTCGCCCTCGGCGGCACCACCAACCTCGATCACCGCCGGATTCCGCTGCCGGCTGTACTTGATGGCGTTGGAGAGCAGGTTGATCCACACCTGGCGCAACAGGCCGCGGTCGGCCACCGCCGTCGGCAGTTCGCCAATGCGAACCTGATGCCGGCCGCTGCCGGTTTCCGGAATGTCGCCCAGTACCTCGCGCGCCAGGCTGTGCATGTCGATCGGCGTCTTCTTCAGTTCGGCACGGCCGATGCGCGAGAAGTCGAGCAGGTCGTCGATCAGGTCGCCCATGCGGATCGCTCCGCCGGCGATGCGGTCGAGCAGCCTTTTCCCCTCGGCATCGATCTGCGCCGCGTAGTCCTCCTCGATGATCTTGGCGTAGCCGGCAATGGCCCGCAGCGGGGCGCGCAGGTCGTGCGAAATCGAATAGCTGAAGCTCTCCATCTCGCGCACGGCCTCTTCCAGCTCGACGGTGCGTTCGCGCACGCGCTGCTCCAGCGTGACGTTGAGGTTGCGGATTTCCTCCTCGACGCGCAGCCGGTCGGTAATGTCCCTGGCGATGGAAATCAGGCAGGGCACGCCGCCGATGTCAATGAGGACGCTGGAGGTCATCAAGTTGCGCAGGGCGCCCATCCGCGTCCGCATGACGAACTCGTAGCCGCTCACCATGCCCTTGGCTTTGACCTCGGCCAGAAAGCGCACGCGCCGTTCCGGGAAAGCCCAGAACCCCAGTTCGAGCACCGTGTGGCCGACGGCCTCCCCGCGCGAACAGCCGAACATCCGCTGGAAGCTCTCGTTGAGGTCGAGGATCAGTCCGTCCTCCGCCCGCAGGATCATGATGCCGTCGGGGCTGGCATGGAACACCGTGGCGAACTTCTCCTCGGATTTCGCCCGCTCCGCCTCGGCGCGGCGCTGCTCCGTGACGTCGCGGGTGATGGCAATCATGCAGGATTCACCGCCGATGGGGATCGCCATGGCGGAGAGCAGGCACTGCCTGAGCTCGCCGCCTTTCCTGCGCAAATCGAGGAAGAAGTCGGTCACCTTGCCTTGCTCACACAGCAATGACGCGAAAACCTTGCGTCTTTCCGCATCGGCCCAGAGGCCGAGTTCAAGCGATGTGCGGCCGATGGACTCGTCTCTGCAGTAGCCGCTCAGGTGCTCGAAGCCCTCGTTGACTTCGATGAACATGCCATCCGCCTGGCGCGAGATGGAAATCCAGTCCGGGCTGGCGTGGAAGGCCTTGGAGAACTTCTCCTCCGACTGCCGCAGGGCCTCCTGCGAGCGCTTCAGATCGGTCACGTCCCGCGCCGTGCCGATGATGTGCGGTTCGCCGTCGAGGTCGATGAGGCTGGTCGCAATCACCACGTTGCGCAGTGTCCCGTCGGCGGCATGGAACACCGCAGGGAAATCCTGCACGCTGCCTTCCGCCAGAAGCCGCTGGACCAGCGTGTCCCTTTCCGCTGCATCGTGCCAGATGCGCAGATCGGCGGTGGTCCTCTTGCCGACCACATCCCCTTCCTTGACATCGAACGTCTGCTCGAAACTTCTGCTGACCTCGACGAGCAGGCCGTCGCGCAGGCGGCTGAGCATGGCCACGTCCGGAAACGACCGGAAAGCCTTGGCGAACTTTTCCTCGGACTGGCGCAAGGCCCGCTCAGACTCGACCAGGGGCGTGATGTCCCGCACCGTGCCGAGGGCGCCGATGAATTTCCCCGCAGGGTCGACCAGGGGCGTGACCTGGCTCTCGACGTGCAGCTCGCTGCCATCCTTGCGGGAACGCAAGCCATTGATCCGGGCGCTTTTCCCCTTATGCAGATCGGCTCCGAACTGCGCCAGGGTTTGCGGCGCGATGCGGCGCATGTGCAGCTCCTGCGCTGGCCGGCCCAGCGCCTCGGCCGCCGTCCAGCCGAACATGCGCTCGGCGCCGCGATTCCACAGCGTGACGCGCCACTCGGCATCGGTCATGACGATGCCTTCGTCGGAAGCTTCGAGCGCGGCGCGCAGCAGATCGTTGATGTTCATGGCCAGTCGTCTCTGCCCCGCCATGGCGCAGCCGGATTCATGGGCGCTGGATTCATGTCGGGAATACTATAGCGCTTATGTCAGTTTGAGGCACACCCCATGACGGCTACCCACCTGCTCGCCCTCGACCAGGGCACCACAAGCTCGCGTGCCATCGTTTTCGACGGCGGCGGGCGCATCGTTTCCGTGGCACAGAAGGAGCTGCACCAGATCTATCCGCAGCCGGGCTGGGTCGAGCACGATCCGGTCGAGATCTGGCGCGACCAGCTGGCCGTGGCGCGGGAAGCGCTGGCGCGAGCCGGCCTCGGCGCCGCGGACATTGCCGCCATCGGCATCACCAACCAGCGCGAAACCACGGTGCTCTGGGAGCGTGCCAGCGGCCGGCCGCTGCACAACGCGCTCGTCTGGCAGGACCGGCGCACGGCGGATGCCTGCGCGAGATTGACGGCCGACGGCGCCGAGGCGCTGGTGCAAGCGAAAACCGGGCTGGTGCTCGACCCCTATTTCTCCGCCACCAAGCTGGCCTGGCTGCTCGATCGTGTGCCCGGCGCGCGCAAACGGGCCGAACGCGGCGAGCTCGCTTTCGGCACGATCGACAGCTGGCTCGCCTGGAACCTCAGCGGCGGTCGCCTGCACGTCACCGATCCCTCGAACGCCTCGCGCACGTCGCTCTGCAACATCCACACGGGCGACTGGGACGCGGAACTGCTGGCGCTGTTCGACATCCCGCGCGAGTTGTTGCCGCGCATCGTGCGCTCCAGCGAAGTGTGCGGCGAAACCGATCCGGAGCTGTTCGGCGCCGCGATTCCCGTCGCCGGCATGGCGGGCGACCAGCAGGCCGCGCTGTTCGGCCAGGGATGCGCCGAAGCGGGCATCGTCAAGAATACCTACGGCACCGGCTGCTTCATGCTGATGCACACCGGCGAGCGCCCGGTGCCGTCGCAAAACAAGCTGCTGACGACGGTGGTGTGCCAGACCGGGCCCCGCCGCGAGTATGCCCTCGAAGGCAGCGTCTTCGTGGCCGGCGCGGCGGTCCAGTGGCTGCGCGACGGACTCGGCATCATCAAGTCGTCAGGCGAGGTCGAGCAGCTAGCCGCCAGCGTCGCCGACAACGGCGGCGTCTATCTGGTGCCGGCCTTCACCGGCGTGGGCAGTCCGCATTGGGATCCCCATGCGCGCGGCGCGATACTCGGCCTGACGCGCGGATCTTCGGCTGGCCATATCGCTCGCGCAACGCTGGAGAGCATTGCCTACCAGACCGCCGAGGTGCTGAATGCGATGGAGGCGGATGCCGGCATCGGCCTTGCAGAGTTGCGGGTCGATGGCGGCGCGGCGCGCAACGACTTCCTGATGCAATTCCAGGCGGATGTCCTCGGCGTCCCGGTGCTGCGGCCGAGGATTGCAGAAACGACGGCTTTGGGTGCGGCCAGTCTTGCCGGCCTCGCCGTCGGCCTGTGGAAAGACATGGAGGTCATCGCCGCGCACCGGCAGATCGAGCGCCAGTTCGATCCGGAAATGGATCGTTCGCTGGCGCAGGCGCTGATGGCCGACTGGCAAAAGGCGATCGGGCGCGCCAAGGGCTGGATTGCGGCCGATTAGTCCGGACACTGCCTCATCCGATTCGCCCGAAGACCGGCCATTCGACCGTCGCAGGCATTTTGCATACACGCTATACTCGACAGCATTCAACGGCTGCACTGGATCGGGAGAGACGCGTGGCGCGCATCGGAGTGGTAGGCGGAGGAGCCTTCGGCACGGCCATGGCGTGCGTGCTGCGCCGTTCCGGCCACGACATCGTAATCTGGGCCCGCGAGCCCGAAGTCGTTTCTGCGATCAACCGCGATGCGGCCAATCCGCATTTCCTGCCGGGAATAGCGCTCGTGCCGGGGATCGCCGCCACGAACGACCTCGCCGCCACGACAGCGGGCGCCGACTTCCTGCTGCTTGCGCCCCCGGCGCAACGCATGCGCAGCGTCACAAGCGATCTGCGCCCGTTTCTGAAGGCTGGCCTGCCCGTCGTCACCTGCTCCAAGGGCATCGAGCGCGGCTCATGCGCGCTGATGTCTCAGGTCATCGCCGAAACGCTGCCCCAAGCGAGAATAGCGGTGCTGTCCGGACCCTCGTTCGCCAACGAGATCGCCGCGGATTTGCCTGCAGGCGTCACGCTCGCCTGCGCCGACCTCGCGCTCGGCGAGCAACTCGCGCAGGCAATCGGAACACCCCGCTTCTGCACCCATCTTTCGGACGACATCATCGGCGCCCTCCTCGGGGGCGCGCTCAAGAACGTCTTCGCCATCGCCTGCGGCGCTGCCTTCGGCAAGAAACTCGGCAACAGTGCCCGCTCGACCCTCATCGCGCGCGCCCTGAACGAAATGACGCGCCTCGGCCTGGCCATGGGTGCGCGCATCGAGACATTCATGGGCATGTCGGGCATCGGCGACCTGAACCTGTGCAGCTACAGCCCGACTTCGCGCAACATGTCGCTCGGCATCGCCCTCGGCGAAGGCCGCAAGCTGGCGGATATCCTGGCCGAGCGCATCACCGTCCAGGAAGGCGTGCATTCTGCCGAATCGGTTGCCGAGCTCGCGCGGCGCCATTCGGTGGACATGCCGATCGCACTGGCGGTGGATCAGGTTCTGAATCACGGCGCCGACTTGGACGAAACCATAGCGCGGCTGCTTTCGCGGCACGGCGCCGCGCCGTGCGCTGCGCACTGACTTTCGCAGCATGAAAAAAACCGGCGCCGCCTGGCGCCGGTTTCATTCCGGGCGTAGTGCTCAGTTCCTGCGGGCGGGACGATCCATCCTGCCGTCGCGGTTGTAATCGTGCTGGCGGTCGTGCTTCTGGCGGTAGATGCGCTTGCTCTGGTTGTCCTGCACGCTGGCGATGCGCTTGCGCTCCTGCGCCGTCACAACGCCGTCGGCTTTGGCCTTGTCTTCCATGTTCTGGATTCTGTCCTGGCCCTTGTCCATGCGCGCGGCTTCCTGCTGCGTCAGGTTGCCTGACGCGACACCCTGGTCGATCCTCTGCTGCTGGTTTGCCTGGCGCTGGTCGATGCGCGGCGTGGCAGTGGTTTGTGCCAGCGCCGGCAGGGTGAAGGCGGTCACCAGCAGCGCGGCGGCAACGGTTTTCAGTTTCATGGTTTTTCTCCTTTTCAAGTTTGGCGTATGGGGCAACCCCATGTGCAGAATAACGCCCTCCCTCCGATGAAAATTACCGCGCATTTGTAACTCCTGTAACAAATCGTGTCATGCCGCCCAGTCAGACAGGAGGTCGATGCGGTCGGTGATCACCGCCGCAACGCCAGAGTGCAGCAACTGCATGGCGTCCTCGGGGTCGTTCACCGTATAAACCAGCAGCGGGACCTCCGCATGACGCGCCTCGTCAAGCAGGCGCCGTCCGAAATATCGCCGGCTGCAATGCAGGCTCAGGCAGCCGAGCTGCCGCAGCCGCGTCAGCCAATCCGCCGGAGGCGCGCCGACCAGCAGGCCGCGCGGCAATTCGGGCGCGGCCTCGCGCGCGGCGACCAGTGCTTCAAGGGAAAACGAGGACAGCAGCGGTGGCGGCAGGCCGGACCACAGCTCGCGCGCCTCCAGCGCCACCTTGCGCCCGGTTTCGGCCTCGTGTCCCCGGGATGGTTTGATCTCGACATTCGCCCACAGCCCCAGCGCCAGGCATAGCTCGGCCGCATCGCCGAAGGACGGCACCGGTTCGCCGGCAAACCGCCCGCTATGCCAGCTGCCGGCATCGAGGCGCGCCAGCTCGGCATCGCCCGTCTCGGCGACGCGGCCGCGGCCGCTGGTCGTGCGCTCGAGGGTTTCGTCGTGAATGAGGACAGGCGTGCCGTCGCCGGAGAGCATGACATCGAATTCGACGCCCTTGCAGCCGAGGTCGGCGGCCATGCGCAGCCCGGCCAGGGTGTTCTCCGGCGCCAGCACGCCGCCGCCGCGATGGGCGATGCCGCGCGGGTGGTTCCAGATCACTGGACGGCCTTCCCCCGTTGCCCCCTTCCCGGGGAAGGGGGTGACGGGCGTTCGCCGCTTCGCGGTTCCTTGCGGTTCACCGCGCTACCGTGCCGTCGGTCGGCGCCGGCTGCAGCACGCTGTTGCCGCGCCGGACCGCCGTATCCAGTGCTTCCTTGGCCGGCTTCAGGTTGGCCCAGACGGCTTCCAGTTCCTCGTGCAGGATGGCACGCACGCGGCTCATGCCGAACACGGCCTTCGGCTTGGCCGCCGAGGCGAATCGCTTTTCGGACAGCCGCTGCACCGTCTTGCGCAGCAGGTCCGGCGCCACGCCTTCAGCCGCCAGCGCCTCCACCCCCGACGCGGTCATTGGCAGGAAGCCGCTGGCGCGCACCCATTGCTTCTGCACGTCGGGCCGCAGCAGGAAGGAGACGAAGCGCGCCACGCCAGCGTAGTCCGGCTTCTTCTTGCCGGCCAGCACCCACAGCGCCGCGCCGTCGGGCAGCACCCGGCCCGGCGCCGCACCGCGCACGTCGTCGTAATGCGGCAGGTCGGCCACGCCGAAATCGAAAGGCTTGCGGCGCAGCAGTTTGAGGTAGAGCGAGGAATCGCTGGTCAGCATGCTGCATTCGCCCGACATGAATTTCCCGTCGGCCTCGCGGCCCGATCCGAAGGTGCGGAAGTAGAAACTCTTGTGCCAGCTGGAGAGCAGCGCCAGGTGCTTGACCTGCACCAGGTTGTTGAGGACCAGCCCGGTCTTGCCGCCGCTTTCGCTGTTGGCAAGCGGCTCGCCGTGCTGGGTGGCCACGTTCTCCATGAGCACCCAGGCCGGATTGGACGAGGTAAACGGGCAGCGGCGATCGATGTCGTAGACCTTGCCGGCGGCGGTCTGCAGCTCCCACCAGGTGACGGGGGGCTTCGCCGGATCGAGTTTCGCCTTGCGGAAGATGTCCTTGTTGTAGTACAGCACCGGCACCGAGAGCGCCAGCGGCAGCGCCTGGATGCGGCCCTTGTTGTCGTCGACGACGTCGGCGATGACCGGAAAGAAAGCGGCCGCGTCCATCTTCTCCTTCGCATTCGCCATCACCTTGTGCAGGGGCAGCATGCGCGGATGGCTGTCGAAGAACTTCTCGTGCTCGTCGTCCTCGAGCAGGGCCAGATGCGGCAGTTGCTGCGGATCGGCGGCCATCCCCGCGTGCTGGAGGAGCACCCTGCCGGACTTGCTCTCGGCGTTGTAGCGCTCGACGAGCTCGACCAGTGCGGCGGCCGCCTCGCCGGTCATGGCGTGACGGAAGACGATGTCGGGCGGCGGCGGGGGCGCCGCCTGCGCCACGGCGGCAAAACCAAGCATGACTGCGAAGAGCGTTCTGGGGAACATGCGGAATCCGATCTTTCCGGTGAAGTTGGGTATATTACTCGAACCCATTACAACATTGACCATCATGGCCGGCGCCCTCTCCCATATCCGCGTACTCGACCTGTCCCGCGTGCTGGCCGGCCCCTGGTGCACGCAAAACCTGGCCGACCTCGGCGCCGAAATCATCAAGGTGGAAAAGCCGGACAGCGGCGACGACACCCGTTCCTGGGGACCGCCCTGGCTGAAGGATGCCGCCGGCAACGATACCGGCGAATCGGCCTATTTCCTTTCATGCAACCGCGGCAAGAAATCGCTCGCGCTGGACATCGCGCACCCCGATGGCCAGCGCATCGTGCACGAACTCGCGGCGCAGTGCGATGTGATGGTGGAAAACTTCAAGGCGGGCGGGCTGGCGAAATACGGCCTCGACTGGGACAGCCTGCACGAAATCAACCCGCGCCTCATTTATTGCTCGATTACCGGCTTCGGACAGGACGGCCCTTACGCCGCGCGCCCCGGCTACGACTTCATCGTGCAGGGCATGGGCGGCCTGATGAGCATCACCGGCGAACCCGACGACGCACCCGGCGGCGGACCGCAGAAGGTCGGCGTGGCGGTGGCGGATCTCTTCACCGGCATGTACGCCACCGTCGCCGTGCTGGCGGCACTGACTTTTCGCGAACGCACGGGACAGGGCCAGCACATCGACCTCGCCCTGCTCGATGCGCAGGTGGCGATGCTGGCCAACCAGAACATGAACTTCCTGACCACCGGAGAGGCGCCGGCGCGCCGCGGCAACGCCCACCCGAACATCGTTCCCTACCAGACTTTCGCGACGGCCGACGGCCATGTCATCCTCGCCGTCGGCAACGATGCCCAGTTCCGCCGCTTCTGCGAACTGGCCGGCTGCGCCGGGCTGGCCGACGACGTCCGCTTCGCTGCCAATCGCGATCGCGTCGCCCACCGCGCGGCATTGATCCCCCTCATCGAACCGATCCTGCGAAGCCGCACGACGCACGCCTGGATCGCGGCGCTGGAAGCAGCCGGCGTCCCCTGCGGACCGATCAACCGCCTGGACGAGGTGTTCGCCGATCCGCAGGTGCGCCACCGCGGCATGCGCATCGACCTGCCGCATCCCGAGGCCGGCCGCGTGCCCCTCGTGGCAAGTCCGGTCCGCCTCTCGGCCAGTCCGCTCGACTATGCCCTGCCGCCGCCGCTGCTCGGGCAGCATACGAATGAAATTCTGCAGAATCTGCTCGGGCTGCCGGAAGCCGAACTGGTCCGTTTGCGCAATGACAAGGTGATCGGAACATGCCCGTGAAGTACTGCCTTGCTGGCCCGCAGGCGATCCAGTAAGATTTGGGGAAATTCCAGCCGGAAACCATTCGGCAATAAAAATAACCGACAGGCTCGCAAGCCCTGCCAGCAGAGGACGGCGGCAGGGCGGATCAGACAGAGATGAACAAGTACCAGAGAATCGTTGTCATCGTCGCGGCAGTAAACATCGCCCTGATGTTGCTCTTCCCGCCCTTCCTCGACAACCCGATCCGTCGCGGCGTGATCCCCAGCTTCGAGGGTTTCTATCCCCTGGTTTCCGCCCTCGGCGTGAAGCGCATCCACACTGAACTGCTCACCCTGCAGATCATGTTCGTGGTGATCAACGGCCTGATCGCCTGGCTGGTACTCGACCGCCCAACCGCCAAGGGGGACCTGCCCGAATTCCGCTACATGCGCGCCATCGGCATTTTTCTGGCGGCCAACCTTGCCCTTCTGCTCATCTTTCCGCCGTTCGAGTCGTACGCCTCGATGCTGAAATACGACCCCCCCGGCTTCGACAGCTTTTATTTCGTGATGGGCGACAAACGGAATCGCAATATTTTCATCCCGCTGCTCTATCTGGAAATCACCCTGGTCGTGATCAATACGCTGGCCGTCTGGCTGCTGTTCAACACAGTGCAGCGCGCCGAACTGTCCGCCAGGGAACGCATTATCGAGCTGGCGCGGGCCCTGCCGCCGGAACAACTGGCCGAGGTCTCGAAAACCCTCGGCTACAAGGCGATCCAGCCTGACAACGACCACTCCGCCCAACACGAACAACACCTGGGCGCCGGACCCGACCGGCGCAGGTACAAGGATCCGCGCTACCGCGGCCCCGAGCGCCGCACCGGTGGCGATCGCCGCATCAAGGCCCGCGCCGCGTAGTAGACGGCCTATCCCCCAGCCCTACCCCACGCCAGCCGGCTCAGGCGGCCCGGCGGGCGTGCTGGATGTCCCTCATGAACCGACAGCAAACCATTGCGCTCTGCATTGCCGCCGCCAACCTGGCGCTGGCGCTGGC
>Ga0172380_10001261_pt1 | contig 44123 bp, 64 predicted proteins | sample Leawe162metaG_FD_119747 | JGI IMG/M metagenome (GOLD analysis project Ga0172380, IMG submission 119747) | Leachate microbial communities from a municipal landfill in Southern Ontario, Canada - Leachate well 162 metaG | ecosystem: Engineered > Solid waste > Landfill > Unclassified | place...
CATCGTGCAGTGTCTCGAGCGCGTCCCACAGCCCGGGGCATTCCTCGGCCATGCTCTCGCGGTCGGGCTCCATTTCGGCGAGGCGCTCGTAGAGCCATTCCTCGGCGAGTAGGCACATCGCCGCCGACAGCCGCGTCACAGCAGCCCCCGCTTGGCGAGCAGGGCGGCGAGGTTGCGAGCGCGGGCCTCGACCTTCATGGCCACCCCATCGCCATGCTGGTACACGGCGACGAAGGGACGTCGGTAGCTCAGCCTCATGCCGTCGCTTTCCACGATCTCGTCCCCCTCCCACCGGCTCCCCTCCGCCAGCGGGTACTCCCTCGGCTCCCGCTGCGCCGCGGAAGTCTCGGCGGCGATGAGGCGGGAACGGAGGGAGTCCCGCTCGGCGACCACGCGGCGGGCGGCAACGGCGACGTCCTCGAATCCAAGTGCCCCGAGCTCCCGGCGAGTGTCGGGAAGCATCCCGGCGCGCAGGTGGTTGCTCCGATCCCGCTCCTTCCGTGCCTCGTCCAGGTCCAGCAGCGCCTTCCGATGGGCGACGGCCAGGTCGCTGTGCGCGGCCGCCTTCTGGTCGGCTCGCTCGCGCTGGGTGGCGCACTCCCGCTCCGCCTTCTCGGCGCGGGCGGTGGCAGTCGCCGCCGTGGCGAGAGCAGCCCCGCAACGCAGTCGCGCATCGTCCCGCTCCCGCTCCGTAACCTCGATCTTGAACCTCAGCCCGTGGCGTTCCAGCCCGGCGTCGGCGAGGGACCGCTCCGCCTTCTCGAGCTGCTCCTGTAGGTGCCGGTGCACGATCGAGTCACCGTGAAACGCAGCCAGAACCTCCGCCCGCTCCCCCTCCCCCATCGCGGCCAGCGCGGCGACGAGGTCGGATGGGGTGGCGTCGCGCCAGCTGTGGCCCATGCGCTCGCCGTCTTCCCAGATCGGGTAGCGCACATCGAGCCGCAGCGTATCCCCTGGCACCGTCACGGTCTTTGCTGGGGTCGTCCACTCAATCGGTTTCGTCATCGCGTCTTCCTCCTGTCGATCACGGGCACATCTGCCACCGTCTTAAACTCCCATCGCTCTCGAATCATCGCGGCCTCGGCCTCCTCGCGCGACACGTAGCACTGGTCATCAGAAGCTTTGGACCATGTGCCCGGGCCCCAATACGCTCTCAGTTCGGCTCGTGTCAGTTGGCGCGCCCAGTCCACTACGAGCGGGACGCACCCGTCCTCGGCGTCAATCAGCACCGAGTACCGCGACCGGCGCTCGATGCGGGGGATGGGGGGTCTGTTGGCCATGGTGTCCTTTCTCTGAGCCCCGCCCCCGGGAGTCGAACCCGGCCCGCGCGGGGTGAAGCGTTGCGGGGTCCGTCGGGTGGTTGTTGATTCAGATGTGACAATCCACCGCCACCAGCACATCGCCCGACGGCGTGGCACGCAGCCAATCCAGGTACCCCGTATCGTGCGCAAGCGCGGCATCAGGCGTCTCGGACGAGACTCCCCACCACCCCATCTCACCGGGCGCGTGCCACCCCGCGGAGTCTAGCGTGGCGTAGGGGGTAGAGGGGCAGAAGGACGGCAGGAACCGCTCCGCCTCTTCCTTCGTGATGTTCGAGATCACGTCGTGCCAGTCGCGCCGCCCGTCGTCCACGTTGTGGACCCCGTCTCCCCACCGATGCGCCCGATCCTCCTCGCCCGGTTCTGGCGGGCCACGGCGAACGATGACGAGTCCGAGGTGGAGTGCCTTGTGGCGTGGCCCGTCGAACGGATCCTGGCGGACGGTCGGGTCCTCCCGGTACGCCTCGAACGCGACCCACCATGCTTCAAACTTCTCGCGCGCCTCTTTCGCCATGGCGTCGGTGTCGATCTCGCCGATACGGCACACGTCGCCGCGTCCAGGCTCGGGCTTGTTGTCGAACGAGCCGGGCTTCCCGACCGTGGCCGTGTTGGGATCCACGAGGGGGAAGAAGCCGGACCACCGCCCGCCGATCAGGTACCAGTCCCACCGCTTGTTCGGGTTCTCCCAGTAGCCGCGGCGCCCCGTTTTCTTGTCGGGTTCGCAGTCGCGGTCCTCGACGAACTCCAGGAATTCCGCCGGGCAATCGCCCATGTTGTTCTCCTGATACGGGGCCAGCATCTTGGCCAGTGCGTCCTCGACGCCGAGTTCCGCGACCAGTTCCTCGGGCACGCGGACAACTACGGTGAAGTGTGACATTCTCGTTCTCCTCTCTCTCAGGTAGTTCGCAGCGCCCGGCCCGCTGGGATGTGCCAGGCCGGGCGCTGGCGAGTTTCAGTCGTCGTCCTCGCCGGGTTGACGGGTGGCGGTGGGGGACGAGTCCAGCGCGGCGTCGAGGACCTCGCCGTCGTCGGTCACGTCGTCCGGCGCGATGCCGGCCCCGAGCAGGGCGTGGGCCGTCTCTTCCGGCAGCTCGCGGATCACGCTGGTGCCGCGCTCCGTGGCGACCTCGATCGCTTCCGCGCGCGCCATCTCGGCCGAGCGAGGGGCCCACTTGAACAGCTCGCGCACGGCGGTCTTCTGGGCCATCGAAACGAAGTCCGTGTCCCACGGAGTCTTGGCGCCGAACCCGGACGCCCCCCGCGCGCGCCGCCGGTCGATCTGCGCCCGGCTCATGACCACGAACACCGGGTCCGAGCCCGCGTCCTTGAGCCTGGCGATGGCGTAGGCGTGCGTCAGGTTCTTCGAGTCAGCGTCACGATCCGGGTCGGAGCTGGGAACGTGTACGAGCTTCGGGGTCAACCCCTGCTCGTACTCGAACCGGTCGCCCTTGTAGACCGGGAAGGCCTGGATGCTGGCCACCATCCCGGACCGCCGGGCAAGCGACATCATCCCGAAGTAGCCCACGATCAGCGTGCACTCCTTCGTGCCGTGGTTCGTGCGCGGGATCAGGTACGCCTCCCCCAGCGGGGTGTTGCACTCAAGCCCGAGCGCCGAGCAGGCCATCACGCAGGCCGCGAAGGACTGCGGGGTGCACTTGTCGAGGTCCTTCACCGTGCGCAGCGCCGTCAGGGCCAGCCGCGCCATGCGGTCGGCGGTCAGGTGCTTCGGGAGGGCGCGCTCCATTTCGGGCTGAAGCTGGCGCAGTAGCCGCACCAAGCCCTCCTCTTTCTCCGGCGCCGCTCGCCGCACAATCTGCCCACTCTTCTCCGTCTGTAGTGCCATCACTTCTCTCCCTTCGGTTCTTTGATCTTGAACTGCGGCTTCTCGATCGCCGGTTGCATGAACGCCTTTCGGCGGTAGGTCCCCCACTCGAACACCCACCCATCGTAGGTGTGGCCCGCCTTCGCTGGACCGAGCAGTTGGGCGATTCGGTTCGCCGCCGCCTCGGTCCGTTGCTTGGCTGCCTTGGCCGCGGCGTCCGCCTTGGCTTGCGCCTCCTTCGCGTCGAGCCACTCTTCCACCAACGGGTCGGCGTCGATCCGGGACACCTCCACCGCGTCGGCGGAGTGATCGCCGCGCGCCAGCAGCTCGCGGTCCCGCGGGTGCCCGTCGCTCGGCGGCTCGTCGTGCTCTTGGATGCGGCGCCACATCTCGGCGCCAGCCACCACGATCCGGCGGATCGTCTCCTCGTCGCGCGGGATCCACTCCCACACGAGCCGCTGGCCATGCAGGAGAGCCCCGAATAGGCACCGGCTCGCGCCCGTTACGAGCATCTGGTGTTGGCACTGGAGGCGGTACTTCTCGGGTATGCCGCTCTCCCACTCCTCGGGGTCGTAGCCCCAGGCGAGATTCTTCACCTCGCAGGGCTCGCCATCGGTGGTGACCTCGTCGGGCGTGGCCGTGGCCCACGGGTGCGCGGTCGAGCGGAGCATCCAGCCGGAGCGCTCTGCGTCGAAGGTCACACCAGCGCGGCGCCCGAGCTCGGCGCGGATGGCGGGCTCGAGCAAGAGCCCCCATTGCATCCACTCTTCGTCGTCGCGGTGCGGCGGCGGGTCCACCTTCCCGCGGTAGACGGTGAGGGGGCTCTCCCATGATGAGGCGCCGAGGACGCCGGCGATCTCGCTCGCCCCGATGCCGGTGGCCCGGTAGGAGAGCCACGTCTCGCGGTCGTGGCTGTCGCAGACGGCGACGAAAGGGGCCGTCACAGCTCCACCTCATACCCGCCATCGGCTAGCGCCCGTGCATGATCGGTGCCGCCCTGGTAGCTGCCCGGGAGTTCGACCCAGTCCGTGACGGATCCGTCAGCGTCGCATCGGAACAGGTAGCATTCGCGCAAGACTCCGGGCCAATGCGCTGAGCTGGCAACGATGTGCGATCCATCCTCGAGACGGTAGACCCGCCGCGTCACGGTGTGGCAGGGGGAACTCCCGGGGACAGTCTCCTCGCGTAGGAATGTGGCTTTCACTCCGCCGCCCCCCTCGCGTCGCGCTCCGAGTCGGTGGCCGCGCGCTCGGTGCTGCTGGCGGACTCGAGGGCGAGGCGCTCCGCGAAGTCCGACTCCCGGCACCGACACGACGCGGCAACGGAATCGATCGCCAGGTCGAGTGCACGCTCACCATCGACCCCGGACCCGATCCCGGTGGCGTAGTGGGTGCCATCCCAGTCGAACAGGAGGAACTCCACCCATCCGCTGCTGTAGGTGATCTGGGACCGCCGGTGCCCGAGTTGCCCGGCGGCTTCGGCCCACTTGTCGAGCCGGTCCAGAACTCCGGAGTGGAATAGGTCAACCATTCGATCCATCGTCGCTCTCCTCCTCCTTGTGCCCGATCGCCTTCATCCCCTGGAGCATGTGCAGCATCAGGGTCAGATACTCCCCGGCCTGCTTGTCCGTGCACTCGCCGGAGCCGTAGCCTCGGATCGCCTCGAACGTGTCGCATCCAGAGCAGGAGCCGTACCCCACGAACGTCGCCCAGTAGTTGCTCGGCTGGTACCCGCACGCGCCGACCGTGTAGAGGATCGTCCCCTGGTAGTCTCCGTGGTCGATCCGGGTGATGCGCTCCGGGTCGGGCTCGAGGCCGTAGTCCCCGCCACTGCCCTCGGAAACGGCCGCCATCAGGCGCCGGAACAGGTCGTCGTAGTCGGACGGTGGCTTCTCGAGCAGACCGGCTCGAAGTGAATCCCGGGCGGCGTCGAACCTCGAAACGAATCGCTTGATCATGTCCTCTCCTCTCACTCCTCAATCGCGTCCCCGGCCGCACCCGCGCATCCGTCGCGCGCGGTCGGGGGCAGTCCTGGGTCCCGCAGGGTGGGCGGGCACGGGTCGTAGGCGCACTCGCACCGGTGGCAGAGCGGCGACTGTCGCAGGTGAGGCGGGTCGGCCTGGCCCACGGTCGAGCATCCGATCCCATCGACCCTGGCGTCGAAATCCTGGACCGTGAACTGGTAGTGGATCGCATCGTTGTACAGGTTGCTGGTCAGCGCAACGCGGCGCCCGTGGTACCAGCCCTCGCGCGGCTCATTGATCCAGTCCTTGATCCTCTGCATGGCTACTCCTCTCCTGTTGCGATTGCAGCCCCGTCCACGGCGGAGCGTGATCCCGGCGCGGCCGGGGGCTACCTTTCTCGCGTCTCCTCCGTGACGTTCAGAGGCTCTCCGCGTGCTCCCGATGCGTGGGCTTCACGTATCAGGTCGAGCACGAATAGGCAGTCGTTCAGGTCCCGCCCGAAAGTGGCGTCCTCGGGCTCTCCGGCAGACACCGAGAATCTGAGCTTCCCGTCAATTTCGATGCGCACAGCACATGTCACGTCGTCGTCCGTGTCGTTCACAATCGTCTGCTTGATGTCCATTTGCTCTCCTCTCACTCCGAATCGGGGCACCCGGTCGCGCTCGCGCATCCGTCGCGCGCGGCCGGGGGCAGTCCTGGGTCCCGCAGGGTGGGCGGGCACGGGTCGTAGGCGCACTCGCACCGGTGGCAGAGCGGCGACTGTCGCAGGTGAGGCGGGTCGGCCTGGCCCACGGTCGCGCCGCACTCAGGGCACGGCCATGCGTGCCACCCGTCGTCGAACATCTCGGCCCGCGCCACCTCGAGGGCACGGTGCGAGCCGCGCACGATCGCGACGCACCTCAAGCAGATGTCCCCGCACCACCAGTAGTCGCCGACCAGCCAGCTCACCAGTCCCTCCCGTCGTCCTCGGCCGCGTCGCGCGCCTGCCACTCGCGGCGGCGCTCTGCCATCTCGGCCGCGTCCTCCTCCGGCTCCGGCGTGAACGGAGACGGCTCCCGCGCGTCGTCGTAGTCCGGCAGCTCGGACGCCACTGGGCACGAGCACTCGGGCAGGCCGCCGTCCAGGTAGCCGTGGCAGTAGGAGCAGCGCTCGCCAGGTAGCGGGCAGCAGCAGCCGGCGAGGGGCAGGCGCCTCTCGTGGCAGATGGGGCACTCGAGGCCGTTCACGGCTGCCTCCGGTGCTCCGCCGTAGCGAGTCGGGCCAGCAGCCGATTCTGCGCGTCACTGGCGGCGGCCCTGGCGGAGTCACTGGCGGCGGCCCAGGCGGCGGCCCAGGCGGCGTTACTGGCGGCGGCCCAGGCGGCGGCCCAGGCGGCGTTACTGGCGGCGTCCCTGGCGGCCCAGGCGGCGTCCCTGGCGGCGGCCAATTCCTCGTCCGTGGCGCGCCCGACCGCGTTTCGTCGCGCCACCTCGATCGCGGCCCACGATCGCGGGTCCGGCTCTCGTCCGGCGCTCCGTGCCGAGCGGAGCGCTCCCTCCGCCACGTCGCAGGCAAATCGGCGCAAGACCCGATCCGTCTGCCGCTCGGTCAGCGCCCAGGCCACGGTGCGACGGGTGCCGGCGATCTTGTCCGATCCGGTCACCACGTCGCCACCCACGCGGACGCGGCAGAGTCGGGTGTGCGGCGGCGCGTATCCGAGCGCATCGATCACACGGACGGAGGCGTGTAGCCCGTGCGCGCACAGGATGGGCTGCCCCTCGACGGTGAGCGTCTGGCCCACCCGGATGCGGCGCCCATCGTGCGCGCACCGCATGTCTGCCGGGGCGAAGTGCCACGCGAGGACGGCGCGGCTCACGACGCCCTCCGTGCCCGCGCCGCGACCTTGGCCATGTGGGTCCGGCACTCCGAGGCGCAGTCGCCGATCGCGCCCGCCAGCTCGCGAGCTCGGGTGGCGACCTCGCTCCCCGGAGCCGCCGCGATGATCGCCGCCGCGTCCCGGGCCGCCGTCGCCTCGATCTCCTCGCACGTCGAGCGGGCAGCCTCAGCGGCCAGGGGGCGGCGCGCGTGGCGGCACAAGTAGGCGCAGTCCTGGGCGGCTTCGAGGCGCCGCTCGAGCTGGTGGAGGTTGGTCACTCCGCGCCCCCGTTGCGGCAGAGCGCCAGGGCGGCGATGGTGCCCAGGACGATGGCGGTCAGGGCCAGGATAGTGGCGATGGTCATTCTGTCTCCCAGCGCCGGCAGGTGACCGGCGGCAAAGTCGAGAGTGCACCCCGGGTGACGGCTAGTCAAGCTCCCGTTGCCCGGTAGTGAAAGAACGGCGGGCCGGTTTGACGCCATGGCATTGACAGCCCGGCAAGGTCCGGAGCATGATGGCCGTCATGGGAGACACACGAGGCCGGCGCGAGTTCGCCGCCGCAATCGAGGGGCTGGGCACGACCGGGGCCGCCAAGGCTCTACAGGTGGCGCCGTCGATGGTCACGCGGCTCCGATCGGGAGAGAGGCTGCCGGGTCGGGCGCTGTCCGTCCGCATCGCGGCCGTCCTCGGCGTGCAGCCGGAGGCGTGGGACGACGTGGCGGGGCCGGATACGGGGGACGCGGCGTGACCGCCACCATCCACGTCCTCGAGGACCACCGCGCCCGCCTCATGGCCGAGGGGGAGGCGCTGCTACGGGCCGACGAGGAGGCCACGGGGGCGCAGCTGGTGGCGATATGGCGGGACAGGCTCAGCCGGCACGCCGACCCCACCGAGGCCGCGCTGCTGTGGCTCGCGGAGGCCGTGGACGAGGCGCTTGAGGCGGACAGCTACGAGGACCTGCGGGAGGCGCTGATGCAGGTCGCGAACGGGGCCCGGTCGGCGGCGATAGTGAGGGCGAGGAGGGTGCGTCGATGACCCGCGGCAAGGGCCGGATTGAGTCCGAGGTGATGGCCAGCAAGCGCGCCAAGTACCTCGCCGCCGGAACGTGCACCGAGTGCGGACAGCCACGGGCCGAGGGGGACACGCGGTTCTGTGCCCGCCACCGAGAGTACGCCCGCGAGCGCTCACGGAAGCGTCGCCGCGACGAGCACGGCTGCGGATCACGGCTCCCCCGTCGTCGGGCCATCACCACAGCCGACGTGGGCCAGCCCGTGCGCCCGCTGGTGGGCTGCCGGACCTGCTACGACCAGCCCTGGCGCCGGCCCAGGCACACCCCCTGTCCTGAGTGCTGGGGGACGTGGGCTCGCGAGCGGACCACGGACGCGGCCGAGCTCTGCTGCCGGCGGGAGAGCGTGGGGCCGTGGTGAGCGACGCCGAGTGGGTCCGCGTCACCGGCAAGCCCCAGCACTGGCACGTGGACTACCTGCGCCACGCGGTCGAGGTGGCGGCCAAGCGCCTGGCTGCGGAGACGGACCCTGACGAGAGGCTCCGCGCAGCACAGGGGCTCGAGCTGCTCAAGCGGCGGCTGGCGTCCACGGAGCGAGGGGAGATAGGAGCACCATGATCGTCCTCGCCATCGACCTGTCCCTCCGCAGCACCGGCGTCGTCGCCCTGCCCTCGGACTTCGCCGCCTCCCAGGACTGGAGCCTGGTGGAGCACAAGTGCATCACCACCGAGTGCCTGCCCCAGTCGTCATCTGTGGCCGCATCCGTGGGCCGGATGCTGGCCATCGCGGAGCAGCTGCTGTACCTGGCGAGTCGCTGTCACCCAACCGTGATGGCACTCGAGGAACAGGCATTCCGGCAGCATGGGGCACACGGTCGCGAGTTGGGGGAGTTGACCGGTGTGGTGAAGGCCATGCTCCTCACCGACCAGGCCACGCTGGGCCTCCCGCTCATCACCGTGACCGCGTCTACCGCACGAAAGACGCTGCTAGGCAAGTGCCCCAAGACCGGAGCCAAGGAGGCCGTGCACAAGGTGCTCACCGAGATGGGGGCACCGTGGGTGGACAGGGACCGGAGCGATGCGTTCTGCATTGCCAATCACGTACTGAGCCAGAATGGGTTTCCAGCGGTGATGGTGCGATGAGCGAACTCCACCTCACCGGCGACCCGTTCCTTGACGCCTACGACGGCCCGCGCCCGCTGCGGGGGAAGGTCAGGATGGCACTGCGTGGCGGGCGGTGTGTGATCTGTGGTGAGGGCATCGCACGGGGCGAGGACTACGTGTGGTCGGATGAGTACCGGCGCGGGGCTCACCTGTCGCGTGGGTGTGGGGCACCGGGAGGCAAACAGCATGGTTGACGTTCCTCCCCACGCCATCGAGTCCGAGCGGGTCATCGTCTCCGCGATGGTGCTGCTCGGCGAGTCGTGCACCCTCGCCCCTGACGCCTTCTACGACCGGGGCACCCGAGCGGCCTACGTGGCCACCAAGGCAATCCTGGGTCGTGGCCTGGTAGCAGACCTGCCCACGCTGGCCCAGGAGCTCGAGGCCACCCATCGGCTAGCGGAGGTGGGTGGCACCGAGGGCCTGGTCCTGATGGTGGACGCCACCCCGGCCGTGGCGAACCTCGAGCAGCACGTGGAGATGGTGCGCCAGGCCCACGTTAGGCGACGGGCAGGGCTCAACGGCAAGGCACTGGCTGGGCTGGCATCCGAGCACAGCGTCCCCATCGAGGTGACGCTGGCCGAGCACGCCGAGGTGGTGGAGCAGCTGAGGGAGCAGGCGGCTGGCCCCGCGGTGGAGCGCGAGCCGGTGAAGCTCATCGAGCCGGTCACGGGTGACGCCCTGTTCGCGCCGCTCGAGCCGCTCCGGTGGCTGGTGGCAGGCCTGGACATGTGCCCGGGCGCGCCCACGGTGGTGGCCGGCTACGGGTTCAGCGGCAAGACCATGGCCTGGCAGGCGGCGGGAGTCGCCATCTGTGCCGGCCTGCCCGTCTGGGGCGCATTCAGCTGCCGCCAGGGCCGCGTGGTGCACCTGGACTACGAGCAGGGCCTGAGGCTCACCAGGGAGCGCTACCAGCGCCTGGCGTGGGGAATGGATCTGGGCAGGGCCGACGTCGCCCCGAACCTCGAGGTGGCCAGCCTCCCGCACCTGTACCTGGACGACCAGCGGGCTGAGAATGAGCTCTGCCGGCTGACCGAGGGAGCGGTTCTGTGCCTGGTGGACTCGTTCCGAGCCGCCTGCCCCACCATCGAGGAGAACTCCAGCGAGGCACGCCGCCCGCTCGACATGCTGGCCCGTGTGAGCGAGCGGACCGGGGTGGTGGTCGTGGTCGTCCACCATGCCCGGAAGCCACAGAGGGACGCGCCAGGGGGCGCCAAGATGGCCATCCGAGGATCGGGGGCAATCTTCGACGCCGCCGCCAGCGTCCTGGTCCACGAGGCTGAGGAGTCCAACGGGCCGGTCAGGGTCAGCCACGAGAAGGCCCGCGCCTCCGGACGCCTCGCCGACCAGTTCACCCTCACCGCCGTGGACGTGCCCGACGGCCAAGACCCTCGAGCTGGCCTGCTGGTGCGAGCTGACGCCGCCCCAAGCCAGGACGACAAGGCGGCGGACAAGCGCAAGGCCCGTCTGGGACGGCTGGCGGTTCAGGTTCGCGAACTCTTCCAGTCCGAACCTTCCCAAACGTCACCCGACACCATTGCCTCAAAGCTCGGCAGGTCTAAGCCGGACGTCCGTTCGGTGGTGGCCCTCATGGTCGAGTCTGGAGAGGTCGAGCAGACGGGTGCGACACGGGATCGGAGGCTCCGATGGGTCGGACGAGAATGACCCCGATCTGGTCCCCTGAGGCCGTTTCGTTTCTCGTCCGGTCCCTAAAGGGACGCGGACGAAAGACGAGAATCGATTCGCGTCCGGCGACGAGATTGGACGAGATTGGACGAGAGACAGCGTGGAAGGAAAAGGTACAGGCAGGCGGTAGCGCAGAGGTGGCGGCCACAGGGTCGAACCTGGTGGCAGTGTGGCAAGAAGTATACGGTCAAGGGGCCGGCATTGCTTGCGGAAGGGTTGGGGGAGGCCGCTGCGTTGGCACGTTCCTTTCCGGCGCCAAAGCGTGTCAAACCGGACACATGTATACTGTTTGCAACAGTTCCGGCCGACCGACCGTGCACTTTCGTTCACATCTCACGATTCTGCGGGGATTCGTGCTCTCTCTCTTGACACAATAGCGGTCGCAATGTACATACGGGACATGATCGCAGCGTACACGAGGGTGAGCACGGGGCAGCAGGCGACCTCAGGGCTGGGGCTCGAGGCGCAAGAGGCTGCGATTCGGGGCTGGATTGCCTCGAAGGGCATCGATGCGTCCGTGTCCTGGCATCAGGACGCAGGGCGGAGCGGTCGGCGGGAGTCGCGCCCTGCCCTGGAGGCGGCAATCCGGGAGCTCGAGGCCGCCGCCGAGACCCCCCCGGGGGGGATCGATTCTCTGGGGGCCCCCCCTCAAAACCCCACCCTCATCGTCTACAGCCTCGATCGCCTGACCCGTTCGGTGGTGCACCTCGGCCGGCTCATGGCTCGCCTTGCCCGCTCCCGGATCTCGCTGGTGGTGCTGCGGGAGGGGGTGGACACGGGGACGGCTCACGGCCGGCTGGTGGCGACGATCCTGGTGTCGGTGGCGGAGTGGGAGAGCGAGATGGCCTCGAGCCGGACGAAGGCGGCGCGGGCAGTGGTCCGCTCCCGGGGCGGGTCGCTGGGAGGGCGGCCCCGGTGCCCGGCAGAGCATGTGGAGACGGTGCGGAGCGCCACCGGGACGCTAGAGCAGCGGCGCGCTGCCCTGACGGCGGCCGGGTACCGAACGACACGGGGGACTGAGTACAGCCTCACGCAGGTGAGGCGGATGCTGAAAGGAGCGGCTGCGTGACGAAGGCAGAGCGGTGTGAGGTTCGCGGGTCTGGGTTGCACTGGGGTACGCGAGAGTTCCGCTATCTGTGGGAGAACGATGAAGGCCCTGGAGGGGTGGTTACGTGCGAAGGCCACGATGGGGTCGTGGATGGGTCTGGCGCGTACTGTCCGCCTCCGCCCGGCTCCGCGGATGTTCGTTCGGATGAGGAGGAGGCGACCCCATGACAGACGGAATCAAGATCGACTGGAAGGAGCCGGGGCCCGATGTGCTCCTCTCGCTGGTGATAATGCGGGATGGGTTGTGGGTGCGCGACCCGACGGAGGACGACATCACCCGCGCTCTGGAGTCCCTGCATCCGGGAGTTCGCCAGCGGGTACTTGGTCGCTGGCTGAACGTCACCCTGGAATACAGCCCGTCGAAGGCCCATCAGCGCATCGCATCCCTCGAGCGCGAGCTGGAAGCGGCGAAGGACCTGGCCGGGCGCATGGCAGTGCAGGCCGAGGAGTGGCGCGAGCAGGCCGCTGCTGTTGGCATTCGGGAGAAGGTCGCTCTCAAGTCAGCCAGCGAGTGGTCTGGCCGAGCTGAGCACGCGGCGAAGGAGCGGGACGAATGGCGCCGGTCGTATGAGTTGCTGAACCGGGACATAACGGCGGCGCTGGACCCGTCACAGCGTTGCGAAAGGAAGCGGACATGACCTACACCTACCTCTGCCCCGCCTGCGGTCGCGAGTTCGACCTGGAGCAGCGCATCACGGACCCGCCCGGTGGCAAGTGCCCCGACTGCTCGGTGGAGGGCCGCCGGATAATCTCCGGGGTCCCGGCCTTCTACGAGGTCCACCGGAAGAACTTCTCCGGGATTCGGATCCGGGGGAAGGCGTGACCCGCTGCTTCATCGAGTGCACCTCGGGCGGTGAGTGGACGGAGGATGAGTACTGATGACCCTCCTAGTCCAGCCCGTCTGGTCGCGTCTCCTCCCTGCGTGTGAGGAGCAGGTGCGTGACCTCGAGCGGCGCGGGGTACGGCTGCTGCGCGCGTTCGGGTCGCTGGGTGTGGACCGCGTCCGGTCGCATCTCGCGAGCCGGGCGCTGCACACCGAGGAGGAGTGGTGGATCTGGCTCGACTCCGACATGGTGGCCCCCGCGGACCACCTGCTCCAGATGGTCGAGGTCGCCAAGGAGCACGACACCCCCTGGCTCGCTGCCAGCGCCGTGTGCCGGGGCTCGATGGATCTGAACATCCGCCCCTTGCATGGGTCGAACGTGGTGTTCGGAGATGACGGGGGCCTGGTGGAGGTCGCCAAGGGGGCCCTGGCCTGTGCGGTGACGCATCGGCGCTTGTTCGAGGGCATCGCCAAGGCCCTCCCCGAGGTGGACTACACCGACGACGCCAGTGGTGAGCGGTTCACAGGCTACCCCTTCTTCCTCCCCCTGGTGCGGGACCGGACCCACTACGGGGAGGACTACAGCCTGGCACTGAGGGCGCGGGATGCTGGTTTCCGGATCTGGTGCGATACGCGCATCCGGATCGGCCACTCGGGGGAGATCGTCCTCGGGTGGGAACATGCAAAGAATGCGAGGGTGACGACGTGAGCATCACGAACACGGTGGGAACCATCTGCTACTGCCTCCCCTGCTCGGGGGGCCTGAACGAGTCGGTGTCGGACCTCAAGCGCCACGCCATCACGGCCGGGGCTCCGGTGGTGTCGCTCGCCGCTTCACCGCACGACCGGGCCCGGGGGATGATCGCAGCCAAGGCCTTGGAGACGGGCTGCGAGTGGCTGGTGTGGGTGGACAGCGACATGGTCTGCACCCTGGCCGAGGTGGCTAGCCTCGCCGCCACCGGTGAGGCTCACGGGTTCGACTTGGTGACGGGCGTGTACATCTGCAGGCACCTGGCCGCGGAGGGGAAGCGGGCCTTCAACTTCTCCCCCGAGGTGGGCGGGGACTTCCAGATGGGTACCGCGGGCGGGCTCTACCCCATCCTGTCGTGCGGGTTCGGTGCCGTGGCCGTGCGCCGGTCGGTGTTCGAACGCATCGACGCCCCCGCCTGCGAGTACGGCAAGGCGTGGTTCCTGCCCATGGTGCACCAGGGCTACCACCTCGGGGAGGACCGCTCCTTCGGGGTGCGGGCCAAGCAGGCGGGCTGCGAGATGTACGTGGACACCCGGGTGATGGTCGGTCACGAGGGCAAGAAGGTGTGGAGAGCGGAGGACTTCCGATGAGCGACGACAAGTTCGACCTGGGGTTCACTACCGAGTCTATGTTCGCGGCGATGAAGGCGCGCGAGGAGGTGTACCAGAGGATAGCGACCGCGAAGCGTAGGCAGGAGCGCTTGGAGTGGCTTCTAAGGACCAACCTGGCAATCTTCTCGCTCGCACTGGCGTATCTGCTACTCAGCGCCCTGGGGGTGCTGCCGTGACCTGGCTAACCCTCCCCACCCTCGGCAGCTACGGCCGCCTGGGAAACCAGCTCTGGCAACTCGCGGCCGGCCTCGGTCACGCGGAACGGAACGGGGCAGAACTCCGGCTCCTGCTCTGGGAGTACCGCTCGAGCTTCCCCGGGCTCGAGGCCGCGGGGGCGACGTTCCACCGCGAACTCCGCCCCGGCGGGCTCTGGTCGGAACCGGAGTGGACGTTCCGGCGCCTGCCCCCATTCTGGGACGGGATGGGGCTCCACGGCTACTTCCAAGCCCCGCGGTACTGGCCCGACAAGGAGCGGATCCGTCGAGCCCTGCTGCCCGTCCACGCCCCCGACGCGCCCGCCGACCTGTGCACGGTGCACGTCCGGCGCGGGGACTACCTCAACCTAACGGAGCACCACCCAATCCCGTCGCGTGCCTGGTACGACGCGGCGATGGTACGCGCCCGCGAGGCAGGGGCGGCCCGGTTCGTCATCTGCTCGGACGACCCCATCTGGTGCGTTCGCGAGTGGCCCGAGCACCAGATATCGGAGCTGTCCGAGATGTGGGACCTCGCGTTGATGGCCCGGTGCCGCTTCAACATCCTGGCGAACAGCTCGCTCTCCTGGTGGGGAGCGTTCCTGGGCGGGCCAGGGCGGGCCGTCATCGCCCCCGCGCAATGGTTCGGGCCCGCGCTGGCAACGCACGACCGGGCGCAACTGGACCCGGGGGAAGGATGGGTGTGGGTGTGACCACCATCTCCCTCTCCTACCCGTTCGTCCCCTGCCGCGACCTGTGCACCGTGGACGGGGTGCGGTTCACGTGGGGGCAGGCGGAAGCGGGCGCTGGCGTCATCTCGACCGGGTACGGCCCCCACGGACCGGACGAGTGCCTGGGCCTGCTCACGCTCGAGCCGCCGACGGTGCTGCCCGGCATCTGGTCGCCGGTGCACCGTGGCCGCTACCGCCGCGTCTGGACCTACGACCCGCAGAGCGACCAGGAGACGCGCATCACCTACCCCTGGCCGTTCGGGTGGCCCGAACTGCCAGACGAGCCCGACCCGACACCGTGGGAGGACCGGCTCGACGCGGTGTGCGTGGTGACCGGGAACAAGACCTCCGACGTCCCCGGGGAACTCTACTCGCAGCGGGCCGAGGTGATCCGGCGGCTCGAGTCGGAGGGCCGCGATGTGCACGTGTACGGGAACCCGCCCTGGACGACCCCGGGACGCTACTGCGGATCGATTCCGCTCAAGGAGAAGGTCCGTACGATGGCCCGCTACCGGTACGCGGTCGCGCTAGAGAACACCGACCAGCCCAGCTACTTCACGGAGAAACTCCCCGACGTTCTCGCGGCGGGGTGCAAGTGCCTGCTGTACCTCGGGCACGAGCCCGAGGGAGTGCCGGGGCTCGACCCGGTGGACCTGCCGGCGATTCGTCGGCACATGAGCGTGGAGCGGCTATGCAGCACGATCCTGCACTCGATCTGATTCTGCCCTACCTGGCGCGCCTGCAGCACCGGCCGTGCATCGTGGAGCTCGGCGTCCACTGGGGCGAGTCCACCCACGGCCTACTCGCGGCCTGTGCCCGCCCCCCCATCTGGTTCGGCTGGGAGCCCGACCCGCGGAACGTCGTGGTGTGCCGAGAGGCGGGGCTTGCCGTGCGAGACGCTGCAGCTAGCAACCGCAGCGGCTGGACGACGCTGCACCTGTCCGGCGGCATCACCCCGGGGACCGGCGACAGGGTGCACACCGACTCGAGCAGCATCGCCAAACCCACCGCCCACCTCGAGGCCCACCCCTGGTGCAAGTTCGAGGAGACAGCGGAGGTGGTGACTGAGAAGGTGGACGACGTGGTCCCTCGTGACCAGCGCGTGGACCTGATGTGGGTGGACGTCCAGGGCGCGCAAGTGAAGGCGCTCGGGGGCGCGCGCGAGACGCTCGAGAGGACCCGGATGCTCTTCTGCGAGCTCCACCCCAAACCGATGTACGAGGGGGAGCCGGAGAGCCTCGAGGCGCTCATGGCCCTGCTCCCGGGCAAGTGGATCGTCCTGGCGCAGTACCCCGCCGACGTGCTGCTGATGCAGGGGACCTGATGGCGGCACGGAAGCTCGGCAACGCAGGCACCGTCTCGCGGGTCGAGCACATCATGTCCTCGCCCGCGGGGTACGGGCTCAAGCTCACCCACGTCCAGCGGGCGATCTGCCGAGCAATCGACGGTGCCCCGCTGGATGCACTCTGGAAGCACAAGGAGGTCCGGGACTCGTTCCGGGCTCAGCCGGTGACGGAGTGGAAAGCCAAGCGAGTCCCGCGTCCGTTCGAGGTGGTGGTGTGCGCCGGCATCCGTGGCGGCAAGACGATGCTGGCGTGCGCCACCGCGATCGACCGTGCCGTCAACGCGGACCTCTCGCTGTGGAAACCCGGGGAGTCACCGCCGATCCTGCCCCTGCTCAGCGTGCGGAAGCACAACGCCCGCGCCGCGTTCTCGCACCTTCGCGGCCTCCTCACCAAGAAGGGATCGATGTTCGGCGACCACCTGGCGAACGAGACGGCGGACACCCTAACCGTGCGGCACGCCAAGCAACCGGACTGCACCATCGACATCATGGTACTGGCCGGGTCGCGCGCGGCGTCGAACCTGGAGTCCTACTGGCTCGCGGCCGCGGTGTTCGATGAGGCGTTCAAGATGTCGGGCCGCGACGAGTCCGCGATGAACCTCGAGGACGCACAGGTTGCGGCACGCGAGCGCATCCTGACGGACGGCCAGATCCTCTACATCGGTTCCCCGTGGGCACCGGAAGGCCCGGCCTGGCAGATGGTGCGCGACCACTGGGGCAAGCCGTCGTCGCGGATGGTCGTGGTCCGCGCTCCCGGTCCCGTGCTGAACCCGGTGTGGTGGACCCCGGAGCGCCTGCAGCGGCTCGAGCGGTCCACGGACAAGCGCGACCGCGAGATCTACATCACCAGCGGGCTCGCGGAGTTCCTCGACCCCGAGACGTCGCTCATCTCGTCGGACGCGGTGCTGGCGGTGACGCGGGAGGCCCCGGAGCGGATCCCGTACCAGCCCGGGGTGGAGTACGTGGCCGCGATGGATCCGGCGACCCGCCACAATGCCTGGACGCTCATGATTGGCTCGCGCAAGACGGACGCGAAGCTGACGATCGATCTGGCCCGTGAGTGGCTCCCTACCGCTGCCAACCCGCTCGACCCCGAGGTGGTGCTGGGCGAGATCGCGATGCTCTGCCACGCCTACCACTGCACCCGGGTCTGGACGGACCGGTGGAGCGTGGAGGCGATGCGGGCCGTTGCCGCGAAGCATCGGCTCTCGCTGCTCGAGCACCAGGGGAACGACACCTGGGAGCTCTACGACACGATCCGCCTCGCGGTGAGCACCGGAGCCCTGGACCTCCCCCCGCTCGAGCAGGTGAGGCTGGACCTCATCCGGATCCTCAAACGCCCCACGTCCACGGGCATGAAGATCATCCTGCCGACGACCGCCGACGGCCGGCACTGCGACTACGCCCCGCCGCTGGCCCTGCTGCTCTCCCACGCCCCGGCCCAGGTCACCCGGCCGGCCGCCCCGGTGGAGACGGACGAGAGCCGGCTGCTGTCCGCGCTCGAGCGCCGCGTGGGCGATGAGCTGGAGGGGATTGGCGGCAGGCTGTAGCGTAGGAGGACCCATGAGAAAGCTGCTCGTTTCGTCCCTGTTCCTGGCCCTGCTCGCCGTCTCCGGTGACGTCTGGTGCTCCAACTGCCACGCGGTGGACTGCACGTTCGACACCCAGTGCGGTGTCCGGTGCACCTGCGTCAAGCTCGGCGGCCGGCTCCGTGGCCAGTGCGCCGAGCGCTGGTAGGCCGGCGAGCCGACTGTGAACGCCAGTTGACAGACCGTGAACTTTCGTTCACGATCTGAGCGTGACCCCGGCCGAGCACCTGGCCGCCTGCGCCCGCGTCTGCCGCACCGAGGGGATCGCTCGCGCCGTCGTCCGCGCGGACGACGTCGAGCTCGAGATCGTCCTGGGGCCGCTCCCAGGCGCCGCGCCCACCGTCGCAGGTGACGCCCCGGTACCCGACCCGCTTGAGACGCTCGCTGGCGAGTGGGACCGGAGAGCGAGGGGTGAGAAGTGAGGGGCTTTGCCCGCGACCCATGGTGGTCCGAGTCGAGCGCCGAGGACCGAGCCACCGCCGCCGCGAACGAGGCGACAAGGCTCCGCGACCAGTACCACTCGCACCAGCAGTGGCACGCCGCGGCCTGCCTCCGCTTCTACGACTGCTCGGCCCGGAGCTCCCTCCTCTCGCTCGCCGTCCCCGTGCTCACGGAGGGCGCGTCCTCGTACAACGTGATCCAGGCGGTGGTGGACACGTTCACCTCGCACGTCGTCAAGGAGCGCATCCGACCCATGTTCCTGACGCGGCGCGGGTCGTGGAAGGAGCGCCGCGACGCGAAAGCGATGGGACTCGCCGTCGAGTCCGTGCTCTCAGAGTCGGGCCTGTACGGTGACGAGGGGACGCTGGTGGCGCGCGACGGGTGCACCGTCGGCACGGGCGTCGTGAAGTGGGTCCCGGACTACGCGAATCACCGCCTCCTGCTCGAGCGGTGCCTACGCGAGGAGCTACTGATTGACCCAAGGGACGCGCGACTCGGACACCCCCGGCAGATGTGCCACCTGCAGCGAATCGACCGCGGGGTGCTCGCGGCCCGCTTCCCTGACCTCGAGGACGAGATCGACACGGCTCCCAGTGCACCACACGATGCGACGGAAGACGGCGGCGCGATCGGTCAGCCCATCGTCGCGGACCAGGTAGAGGTTGCCGAGCTATGGCACCTGCCTAGCGGGTACGTGGACGCGGCCAAGGACGAGGCCTGGGGCAAGAAGGCCAAGCACGACGGCAGGCACGTCATCGTCATCACGGGCAGCGGTGACGGCACTGCGCCGACGGTACTGCTCGATGAGCCCTGGCCCCTCGAGTGCTTCCCGTTCGCCTTCTTCCGCCCGAAGCGCCGCTCGACCGGGTTCGATGGCCGCGGGTTCGTCGAGGCCCTGAAAGACGCTCAGCTCCAGATCAACCGGATGCTCCGCCGCGTGGACGGGATCATGAACCTCCACTCCACGCTGAAGGTCTACATCAACCGGCAGGCGAACATCCGCTCCGGCACGTACACGAACGACTGGAGCGAGATCATCGAGGGGGACGGCCCCGCCGAACAGGCAATCCGTCACATCGCCCCGCAGTCCGTCTCGGGAGACTACATCGCCCAGATCGAGCGGCTGATCTCCTGGTGCTACCAGGTCGTAGGCCTGTCCGAGCTCTCCGTCGCTGCCGAGAAGCCCAAGGGCATCGAGTCCGGGGTGGGCCTTCGCACGCTGCTGGACACCGAGTCGATCCGGCACACGGACGTCTTCCGCGCCTGGGAGTCGTTCTTCCTCGAGCTCAGCAAGGGAGTAGTGGAGGGCCTCCGACTGCTCGCGCGCAACGACCCGGACTTCACCCTGGTGTGGGGCGACGACCGCGAGTTGCGTGAGGTCAAGTGGTCGATGGTGGACCTGGAGAACGCTCGATGGCGCCTACGCACCTGGCCCATCAACCTCCTGCCCAGCACCCCCAGCGCGAAAATGGAGCGGGTGCTCGAGCTCTACAAGGAGCAGGCGATCAGCCGCGAGCAGATGCTCTCCCTGCTCGACTACCCCGACCTGGAAGCGATGGCCGGAGATGCGACCGCGGCGGAGCGGAACATCGAACGGATGCTCATCGCGCTCGAGGACGACGAGGACCCGACCACGTACACCCCTCACGGGTTCCTGCTCTTGGATCTGGCGGAGTCGATGGGTGCAGAGCGGTACAACGCGCTCGAGGCCGACGGGGCCGACCCCGACGTGCTCGTGCGACTGCAGCGGTGGCTCGATGGCGTGCGCGAGGTCAAGGCCCGCATCGCCCCGCCGCCACAGACGACAGGCCCAGCTGGAGCGCCTCCCGGTGCGCCCCCCCAGCCGGGAGCGCCCGTTCCGCCGGGCCTGTCCCTACCTGCCGGCCCCGTGGGGGGGCCGCCCATGCCGGGAGTCGCCTGATGGATCCGATCGATCTCGCCCTGGAAGCCGCGCAGTCAGTGGAGCCCGCCCCCGAGGCGGAAGAGCCCGTCGTCAACCCAGAGGCGGAGCCCGAAGCCGCCCCCGAGCCGCCCACGGAAGCGCCGCCGGACGAGGGCAAGGAGCCGCCCAAGGACGACCCCAAGCGGCGGCAGAAGGACCTCGACCGGCAGGCGCAGGACCTGCGGAAGAAGGAGCAGAAGTTCCAGGCGACCAAGGAGCGCACGCTGGCCGAGAAGGCCAAGGCCCGCGAAGCGCTCGACCAGGTGGAGGCACTCCGCAAGGGTGACGCGCGCGCGATCCTCTCCTCGCTCGGGACCCTCACCGGTCGCGACCCGATCGAGCTCCTCCGCGAGCTGAACCTGAACCTCGCCACCGACGGCAAGAAGCCGGCGAGCGTGGCCGAGTCCGAGGCCCTCTCGGCGCTCAAGAAGGAGATCGAGGCGCTCAAGGCGGAGCAGCAGAAGCGCGAAGCGGTCGAGAAGACGCAGGCCATCGAAAGCCGCGTCCGGCAGGAGCTCGGCGCGCTGGTGATCGCGGACACGTTCCCAGAGCTTGCCGCCTACGCAAAGGAGGTCGGTGCCGAGAAGGCTGCGGCCGAGATGCGCCAGGCGATGGGGGCACTGGCTCAGCGCGGGGAGAATGTCACCACCTACGACGTGTGTGCGCGCGCGGAAGTGGGCCTGCGGAAGGCCCGCGCCGCGCAACCCAAGACCACTCCGGGGTCGGATACCCGGGCGGCACCTGCCGCGAAGACCGAGCAGGGGCAGAGCACCCCTAGAGGTCAGTCACTCGCGCCCTCAGTCGCTTCCCAAGCGACCCGCGCTCGTCCACTCACGGACGAGGAGCGCCACCGCGAGCAAGTCCGCCTCACGGAAGGAGTGCTCGCCGATCTGGGACTTGGATAAGACCCCGGCGGTTGAGCGCTTCAAGGAGCGCCCATGCCCAGTGCAACCACCTCGAATCTCGAGGCTCTTCTCAAGATCCGATACCCGAACGGAATCGCGTACCAGGGAGTCAAGCAGTCCCGGTTTTTCAACCTCTGCCCCAAGACCACCGACTTCGGCGGCTCCGGCAAGCAAATCAAGGTCAGCGTCTCGCCGGGCACCGGCGGCTCGTCTGACTTCGCCAAGGCCCTCGCGAACAGGGGCCCGGCCCAGCACGTCACCTTCACGGTGAGCCGCAAGTACGACTACATCGTGGGCAGCCTCGAGAACGAGGTGATCAAGGCGACCATGGGCGACAAGAACGCCGTCTTGGCCGCGTTGACGGACGAGTTCGATAAGAAGGGCAAAGAATTCGGCATGCGCTTGAGCCGGCGCTGCTGGGGCAACGAGGGCGGCGCGCTGGGGGTCGCCCTGGCCATCACCACCTCCTCGTTCACCCTGGCGACCCCGGGAGACATCCGCAACTTCTACCCCGGCCAGGTCCTGCAGTTCGCGAGCGACAACGGCACCGGCACCAGCCCCACCGGGCAGCGCGCCGGCACCGTCACCGTCTCCAAGGTCTCCATGTCGAGCGCTGGCGTCGCGACGGTCACCTGCACCGGCAACGTCACCGCCGGCATCGCCGCTGCCACCGACGGGGACACCGTGTTCTCGGACGGCGACTACGGTACGGCCCCGAGCGGCGTGCTCGGCTGGATCCCCACCTCGGATCCGACGGGCTCGTTCCTGGGCGTGGACCGAACGACGCACATCAACGCACTGTCCGGCTTCCGCGTGGACCAGACCGGCAAGGATCTGATCGAGGCGTTCAACGCGGCCACCGCAGCCGGATTCCCGCTGGGTTCCGAGGGCGAGTCCGCCTTCGTCGGCGGCACCGTGATGAGCAGGCTCCAGAACACGCTCGAGGGCAAGGCCATCACCCGCGACGTCAAGGGCAAGGGTGAGGTCAGCTACAAGGGCCTGGTGGTCTACACCACGTACGGCGAGGTGACCGTCCTCCCTGAGCCCTACTGCCCCGACGGAAAGATCCTGATCACGTCGATGAGCGACTGGGAGATCGCGTCCCTCGGGGAGCTCCCCCACTACACCGACACGGGCCACGGCAACCTCCAGCAGGAGTCCGCGGCCGACGCTCGTCAGTTCCGGCTCGCCGGGTACTGGAACATCCTGAACAAGAATCCGGCAGGCTCGATCCTGCTCAGCGTGTGAGGAGGATAGCATGGCCACTGCATACATCACCAAGGCCCTGAACAAGCTCGGCGGCGCTCTGTTCGCAGACGTCTCCTCGGCCACCACCGTGGTCACCGCGCGAGAGGACGCGGTCGAGACGGCGAAGGCGGTCGCGGATCGCATCACGTATACCCAGTCGTTCGCCGAGACGACCGCCGCTGATGCGGCCCTTTCCGGCGCCGTCCTGCCGATGCTGTTCAACGGTGAGATCGTGAGCGCCAAGTTCACGGTCGAAACCGGAGAGGCGGGCGGAACCGGCAACTCGGACTTCGTGAACGTGGTCCTCTACTCCTGGGACGCGGACGGCGACGGCACCACGACCGTGGGCACCTGGAGCGGCAAGACCGACACCGTCACGATCAAGACCAGCAAGGCGATCCCGCTGACCGCCACCGCGGCCAAGGTGGTCGCGGGCGGATCGATCCAGTTCCAGCTCACCAAGACTGGTGACGGAGCCACCACCGGCGTTCTCAACTGCGCCGTGATGATCCGCCGAGAGGACGACTGACCATGGCCGGCAAGAACGCATACCCCGTGCGGAGCGTGGCGGCTCCCAAGACGCTCGATCTGTCGTTCGAGTTCGCGCCGAACGGCGCCTCGACCGTCGCGACGATCCGCCCGAAGTCGCACATCACCTCGATCACCCGCACGGCCGCTGGGACGTGGACGGTGACGCTCGATGCCCCGTACTACCACGTCATGGCGAACGCGCAGCGGATTGGAGCCGACACAGACAGCTCCTTCCGTTGCGCGCATGTCTCCGACGTGGTGCGCGGCTACACGGGCAACACCATCTTCGCCCTGGTGCACGAGATCGGCGGGACCGCGACCGACATCGTGGCCGCGGCCACGAACTCGGTCAGCGTGTTCGCCATCGCTCACGACTCCTCCGTGGGGATGTGATGGCGAAGGGCGAGAGCGATCTACTCGCTGTGCTCCTCGGCGGCGGTCCTGAGTCGGCCGCCGTCGGGGAGTCGCCCGCAGAACTCCGCCGCGCCGCAGCGGAGGCACTGCTCGACGCGATCACGTCCGGCGACCCCGACGGGATCGTTTCCGCCTTCGACCGGCTCACCTACCCCGAGGCGGACGAGGAAGAGGAGTCCGAGGAGTGATCGAGACAACCGTGGCGGAGGTGGTCACGCTCGCCCGCACCTACGCGGACGAGCGGGTTGTCGGGTACATCTCCGACGACGAGGCCGGGGACATCGTGCGTGAGGAGTGGTGCGCGACCATCTGGCCCCGCATCGTTCAGCGCGCCGACTCCTGGTTCGCTACGACCTCCACCAGCGGCGTGACGTCCGGTGTGGGCACCGTGGGCACCCCCACGGACCTGCACCGGGCCAAGCGCCTCATCCTGGTCTGGGGCGACACAGAGCGGGAGGACGTGAACCCGCTGGTGGAGCGCGAACGGGCCACCATCGAGGGCACCCCGTGGTCCAGATACGGCCCGAAGCGGTATGTCCTCCAGGGCTCGACCTGCCGCATCTACCCGCTCCCCGCCGAGACGGTGACGGCGCAATGGGTGTACCTGCCCTCCCCCTCCGGCACCGACACCATCAAGGGGCCCGAGTCGGTCAAGAAGGTCACCGCGCTCGCCGCTGCCATCGTGATGCGTGACATGCAGGGCGAGGACGCGAGCGGGCTTGAGCGGCGGTACGGCATGGCCCTGTCCGACCTGGATCGCCAGGCATCGGCCCACTACCACGACCAGGCACCTCGGGTGATCGACGTCGCCCCCGAGTGCGGGCAGCTCAACAACCCCGACTACCACCTCCCGAGGGCATGAAATGGTCCCCTGGCTGATCCCGCTCATCGTCGCCGCCGTCGGTGCTGGCACGTCCGTGGCCGTTACCGCGATGAACAATCGCGCCCAGAAGAAGGCCGCGGAGGCGAACACCGGCGCGGTCCCGGGCCCGTACCAGCCCAGCTCGGTGGACATCGGAGGCACCCAGGTAACCGGCGCCCGCACGCAGCTCCTCACCATCGAGGAGCAGCAGCAGGCGGAGGCGATGCTCGCGGAGATCGATGCCAAGGTCCAGGAAAGCATCGCGTACTTCTCGCAGACGCCGCAGTGGATCAATGGATCATGGGCCACGCGCCCGCCCAGCACCGCCGACATCCAGATGATGGCGGAGTCGATCGCCGCCGGATACCCCGAGCAGGACCAGGACGTACTCAACCGCTGGGACGTGGCGGAGACGTTGAAGGCTGAGGGCAAGACCGTCGGTGAGAACGGCGTCATCTACAGCGTAGACGAGGCCCGCACCGCGGACCTGTTTGCTGAGCACCAGTTCGACGAGGCGGAGTACGCCAAGGCGCGCGGGCAGCAGGCCGCCGGGGTCGCCACCGCCACCGGGGTCCAGGAGGCACGCACCGCGGACACGGCCGGCGCCGGGTTCCTCGCTGCTGCCGGCGAGCGCATGGGGGCCGTCACCACCGACGTCACCGGGCGCACCACCCCCGCACTGGACCAGGCCGGGCTCGACGCCTACCGCGCCCAGGACGACCAGAACCGAGCCACGACGTTCGGGCTCCTGGGGCAGGCCCAGGCCGGCGAGGTGGGCGCGCGCCAGGGAGTGACCTACGCGCAGGGGCTCGCCGGAGAGTCCCGCGGCCGCGGGCTCGAAGCGGCCACCGCCTACGGTGCCACCATCGGCGAGCAGGAGGCGGCCTTCCGTGATGCCGCGATGGGGATCGGCCCGAGCGTGGCGGAGCTCGAGCGGCAACGCGCGCTCGAGCAGCAGACGCGGAACAACCTCGCGATGGCGGCGAGCAGCCGCGACCCGAATGCCTACCGGCAAGCGTTGAACGCGAACGCGAGCCAGGGCGGGCAGGCTGCCTACGACGCGGCCCTGCTCCGTGCCCAGGAGATCGAGGCGGCACGCGGCCAGTGGCTCGCCGCGTCCGGGCAGAGGGCAGACCTGCAGGGCTACTTCGGGGACCAGTACGGTCAAGACGTGGGCCTGCAGGGCACGTACACGGGCCTGCAGGGCACCTACGCCGGCCTGCAGCCGGGACTCGCGGGGCAGCTCGGGGCCAACAGCGCGGCCCGTGCTAGCACCGAGTTCAACTCCGCCCAGGCCAACCAGGACGCCCTCCTACGCGCCGAGGAACAGCGGGACACGTACACCCTTGGCCAGCAGGGCGCCGCGGACCAGTACGCGCAGCAGGGGTACGCGACCGCGAACGAGCGCGCGGAGGCGGAGCGGCGCCTGGCCTACGAGAAGGCCTTGGAAGAGACGCGCATGGCGGACGCCTACACGCTCGGTGCCAACCAGCTCGGGTGGTCTGCACTCAGCGACCAGGCGAACGTGGACGTGCAGTTGCAGGGCATCGCGGCTGGCAGCCTGAACAATGCCGCGACGAACGCGAGCGGCCTGGCGAACAGCAACGCGGACCGGACCTCCGCGGCTCAGGCTCAGGCAAATGCCGCCTACGCATCGATCCCAGGGCAGGCCCTCGCCACCTACGCCACCCTGGCCCCCACCAAGGAGACGCCCATGAGCGCGCCCGCGGCGGGCACCACGAAAAACGACTTCTTCCGCTCCAAGAGCAACGCGGGCTGACCATGTCCCTACCGACCCTCACTCTGCAGCGGTACGCGGGCGAGCTGGGCAAGGCCCTGCAGACCGTCCGCGACTGGAGCGAGGGACTGCGCGCGGAGGTGATGCCGCGGCTCACCCGGCAGCGTGGCGGCGACGTCTCCACCGCCATCGAGCACGCGTGCCCGGGGGAGATGAGAATCACGGGAGCCGGGACGGTAGTGCTGCCCGCCCCCGTCGAGCAAAACCGCGGCTTCCTGGTCACCCTCACGACCGAGTCCACGTGCACCGTTCGCACCGTGTCCGGGACCGTGGCCGGCACCACGTCCGTCACCGTGCGAGCCGGGCGGAGCGTGCTGCTGGTGTCTGACGGGCTATCCAGGTGGCAGGCATGGGTCAGCAACGCGATCGACTCCGGGGATACCGTCGGGGTGACCGCGCACGGGGACCTGACTGGGCTCGATGCGGACGACCACATCCACTACCTGCTCTGCTCCGGTGGACGAAGTGCCGCCTATCTGAACTCGGACACGTACTTCGCGACCGGGGCTTCCCACGCGGCCGCCGGTGGACTGCGATGCTCGAACGGGGCCACCAACGGGGTGTGGGCGCGCTCGAGCGGAGCGGCAAGCGTGGCCCTGGTGAACCTGACCGGCTCGGTCGTGGACGTGGGGGACGCCACGAACGCGGTATCGGTTCGCAGTCGAGCGAGCGCTTCCCATTCCTGGTACACGGGCGGCACGCAGCGAGCGGGCCTGAGCGCCGAGGAGTACTCGGTGAGCCTCGACACGGTGACCGAGCCGGCTCCCAAGACCGCGAGCACGAACAGCGTGTACTTCTTCCGAAGCGGGAACGTGCTCTGTATGGGGACCTACTACGGGCGAACCACTCTCGCTCCGATGCGGATTGCGTGATGGCGCACAACCAGATTTCGTTCTTCACGTACCGCCAGGACCTGGATTCCGGGACGCATGTGGTTTACCTAGACCAAACCCCGTTCGGGGTGGAGCTACCGTCCGGCACCACGATCGGCGCCGAGGTCACGTTCACCTCATCGGGTAGCGTGGTGGGGTACTGTGGGATCGAGCGGTGGCTGATGTCGTGGAGGTTGTCGGCTACCGACGAGGTGAGTTCCTACAACGCCGACATGTACGAGACGCGAGTAGGGCAGGCCGGCGGCGCGTCTGGGGTCCTGGACTCGGTCGAGGCCATCTCGGCTCTGGGTGGGGCAGCATTCGGATTCTACTTCAAGCCCCATGCCCCTGGGGTTGATTGGACGATCCGCGGCATCTACTGGGCGGACGACAGGGAGGGGCCTTGACCGTCTGGTGCGTCACCGGCCTGGACTCGCCCGACTGGGCCGCGAACGTGCGGGAGAACTTTGCGCGCCAGCGTGACGTGGCTGCCGAGCTGGTCGTGGTAGAGAACGGCGCCGGCATCGGGGTCTGGGGCGAGGGCGCGCTCCGTAGCGGCCCCGGCGTCACCGACTACATCAACACCGGACTCGGGTACGTGCGGAGGTACAGCAAGCCGGGTGACGTGCTCGCCAAGTTCGACAGCGACGACTACTACGGCCCTGAGTACCTGTCCCGGGTGGTGCGCGCGCTGGGGAGCCGCCGGGTCGCCTGTGCCGCCTGCTCAATCTACGTGCGAACGCCCGATGACCGGCTGCTCTCCGTCGCGTTCCCGGTTCCCGCTGGTGACCGCATCGAGGACCGCGCCCCGTGCCACGGCCCCACCCTGGCTTGCTGGGTGTCGGACGCGGTGGACTTCCCCGAGGTCAAGGAGGGCTGGGGCGAGGACTCGCGGTGGGTCGAGGCCATGCGTGCCAGCTCGGTGGAGTTCGTGGCCCTGCCTTTGGGACAGTTCGCGTACCAGCGCACCACCACCCGGTACCATGCATTCCCCGTCACCGACGACATCCGCCACGTCTGGAGCCGGGCCACGGTGCACGACCTCGGGCCGTGGGACCCGCGGATCGTGGACGGTACCTCGGAGCCGTCGCAGCGGGTGGAGGTGCCGTTCGAGCCGGAGAAGATGGCAGCGATCGGGGCTCAGTTGATGGATCGCTTCCTGGGGGTCGAGCGATGAAGAAGATCCGAATCCAGCTCGCCGGTGGAGACGTCCAGGACGTTGACACCAAGATGCTGCCCGACGGCGCCGTCACCGCGGTCAGGAATTACTACTACGACAAGAGCATGAGCCTGGCGCGGCGCCGGTCGTACACGGTCGCGGGCACGTCGAGCAACCGGCCCCCGCTCTCCTGCTACTCCCGCGGGACTGACCGGGTAGTGGTGGAGAGCTCCCTGTCGGTCGGCGTCGTCTCGCACGTCGGGGCCGCGACCACGCTGGTGGAGGAGCACCGGAACCTGTCTCCAGTCGCCGCCATCGAGCGCGACCCGTTCCCCGCGGTGACGAGCCCGACCGGGCACCGGCACGTGGACATCACGTATGCCGGCGGCTACATGCAGATGCACCACACCGACGACACGATTCCGGACAGGTACATCTACTCCGGCAACCGGTTCCTGCGCGTGTGGCAGAGCGGTACGTCACTGCGAGCGGACCTGTACCACGTCTCCTCTACGTGTCCAGACGGGGTGAACATGGGCACGATCGGACTGTTTGCGGTCGGGTCCGTAACGGACTCGGTGGATAACTCTTTTGACGCCTGCACAGTACGAGACCTGCTCGGTGATAATTGGATGGTCGCGTATTCTGCCAATCACACCCACGGGATCATCGCCTACCGGAACTCGTGGGCGACCTGTACCGATCCGGACGCCCCATCCACCGCGTTTCTATCCACGGCTCCCTACACCCCGCGCGTCTACTGCGGCGCCGGTGGATACGACCACAACCACCGCGGGGCCATTGCCTACCTGACGGCGGACGGTGGCGGTACGGCATACGTATGGCGGCAGCCTGGACCGTCCGGGTGGGTTTCCACCGTGTACGAGCAGGAGGCGGGGATGCCGAGCCTGTCGCCCCCCTACGCGATGGGCAACGGGTTCCAGGAGTCGCTCTTCGTATACTCCCTGGCCGGAGATTCGAACGCGCCCGGCGCCGTACAGATCGCCCGCATCCCAGAGTCCACCGATATCGTGGAGGTGGCGGACGTCCCCGGCATCACCTACCCGACGACTCGCCCGCGTGGATGGGTCATCACATCACAGACCAGTTTCGTGGCACTTGCCGGAATGGTGCGGGACTACACGACCGGTGTTCGCCACGGCGTGCTGATGGCCGGGCCCACCTATGACGCCCTACGCCCCGTCGCCCAGTACGGTGCAAACGCCCTGCACTTCGAGCAGCAGTTTCTCCCCGCGCTCGACGACGACGAGGATCCGATCGGGAACGGGCTGACCTGGGCCGGCAAGGAGTACACGGCGGCAACAAACCCGATCCTCGGCTACGCCTACCGAGCGCGGATGGGAGCGTCCGAGACGCTGCAGCCGATGCAGGTGGGCGGGGACTGGTACTACTCCGGGGCGCTGGTCCAGCATGATGGGGGAGAGGCTGGCTTCCTCACGGCGCCGGACTTGATGACGCTCGGGACCTCGGCGCACACCAGCAACGTGGGCACGGAGCGGCTCTACTCCTATCGGGCGGTGTACGAGTGGACCGCCGAGAACGGCAAGCGCGAGCAGAGCCAGCCGACGATCGCCAAGACCGTGACCTGCCCCGCCACACACCGGGTCACGATCAAGGTACCGCCACCGCTCACGAGGAAGAAGGGCGTCACGGCGCGCATCTACCGTGACTCCCAGCTCGGCGGGGTCCTCCACCATGCCGTTGCCCTGGCCTCGTTCGGTGACGGGCAGACGAATTACACCACCGTCTACGACTCGCAGAACGACTCCACCACGGCCGTCGGGGAGATCCTGTACGCGGACCAGGGCAAGCGCGACAGAGTGTCCCCGCAAGTTAGCGAGAACACCGCCCTCTGGAGCCACGGGAACCGGCTCTGGTGCGCGGACGGGAACCGGGCCCGGTACTCCGACGAGACGCGAGCCACGGAACTGGCAGCGTTCCCCGACACCGGCTACGTCGAGTTCCCCTCGGCCGTCATCGCGTTCGCTTCGATGGGGGATACGCTGGTGGTGCTCTGCTCCGGTGGCGTGTACCTGCTCGCCGGTGAGGGACCGACCGACGACGGGGCAGGGCCCTGGGCTACCCCATACGTGGTCCCCGGGGCGCGCGGGTGCTCGCGACAGTGGGGCGGGCAGCGGTCCGTCGCGGTGTGCTCGGTGGGCATCGTGTACCGCTCCCAGTACGGGATCGAGCTGCTCGCCGGTGGCGCCGGTGGGGTGGTACCGCAGAACATCTCAGGACCCGTCGCGGACCTGCTCGACTCCTGCCCGTTCGTGACCAGCGCGGTGGACGATCCGGATCTGGAGTGCCTCCGGTTCCTCATCGGAGGGAGCCCCGGTACCACCTCGAACTACGGCCCAGACCGTTTCGGGGCCGGTCACGTGCTGGTTTGGGAGTACGGGGCCAGCGCGCGCACGGAGCGTCCCACATGGCACACGGAGAGCCTGCCAGGCGGCGACACGGACCAGGGCTCTACGTACTGGCCCGGGCGCACCGCGTGCATGTGGGGGCAGGACTACGCGGTGGGAGCCCGGCACTACGAGGGCGACTATTACGACGCCCGCTGGCTCCAGCAGCATGACGGTAGCGACACGGGGTTCGTGGCCTCGATCCAGCTCGGGCGCATCCGTCCCGGCGAGGGGGCGGGGAACGGGCGGATCAAAACCGCGGTGGTGCTTGGGGAGCAGACCGGGCGCACTGGCTCGCTCCGCGTCACGTTCGACTTCGATTCCGGCGACACCCGCGCCGTGACGGTGGACGCGGCGGCGACGTCGGGAGAGTTCGTGGCGCACATCACCAGCCCGCGCCAGAGGTGCCACCACGCCACGCTCAAGCTGAGCGAGGACCAGAGCGCCGGCACTGCGTCGCCGGGCGTGAGCTGGAACTCGGTGACGGTCGAGGTGGACCCGCTACCCGGCGCGCGACGGCTGCCGAGGACGAGGAGGTTTTGATGCCCGGGATGTTCGACTACACCTTGCCGACCGGCGAGACGATGAGCGCGCCGAGCGGCCTGTTCACGGAGCAGGAGATCGCGGAGATGCAGGCGCGCAACGCGGCTACCCCGCTGGGACCTCCCCCGCCCCCGGCTCCCCCTCCTCCCGCTACCCGTCCCGCGATCCCGCCCTGGCTCGGCGCCATGGGAGCGCCCCCGCCCGCGTCCGGAATGATGGGCCAGCCCCGTCCGGTGCCACCTCCGCCGGCCATCCCCCAGGTCCCGGTTGCCACCCCTCCCCCGGCTCCCGCTGCCCCGACGCGCCCCGACGCTGGCCCCGCACAGGTCCCTGGCCCTCCGCCACCGGCCCCCCGTCGCGGCGGCATGGGTGGCACCCCCTCCGCCCCCGGTGGCCCCCCTGGCTGGCTCACCAGCGAGATGCGGAGCCGCGGGGAGTACGAGACGCCGGAGCGGCCACTGTCGCCACTCGAGCAGTCCAGGGCGGACCAGGAGCGGGGCTTCGATGAGCAGATGCGGTCCGTGGGCGACGTCGCGCGCGGGCGAGCGGAAGCGGCCCAACTCGAGGCCCAGGCGCTTGAGCAGCAGAACGAGATGAGGCGCGCCCAGGTCCAGGCTGCCCAGGCTCAGAAGCAGGAGATCGAGACGCGGACCGACCAGCTCTACCAGCGCGCCCAGGACGAGGTGCGGGCCGCGGGGAACCTCGAGGTGGACGTGGACCGGTACTGGAGCCAGCGGGGGAACTTCGCCCGTGCCATGGGGGCGATCGGAATCGCTCTCGGGGAGCAGGCCCGGATCTGGGGCGCCCCCTCGAACGCCGCGAAAGAGATGATCGACGACGCGATTGAGAGAGACATCGCGGAGCAGCAGATGGCCATCGAGCAGGCCCAGTGGAAGGCGAGCGCCGCGGACAACGCGCTGGCCCGCTACGCCGAAACCTACGGGTCGGTTCCCGCTGCTCGTGAAGCGGTCAAGGCCGCGATGTACTCCCAGGCCGAGGGGGAGTACCGGAGCGCTCTCCTGGCTCGGGGAGTGGCTGAGGAGCAGGTGATGGCGGACGCCACGGTCCGCGACCTAAGCGGCAAGCGCGACGAGGCCATCGGGGCGGCCCGGGAGCAGATGCTTCTGGCGCAGCAGATGGCGGCTCAGCAGGCGATGGCGGCCAGAGCAGCGGCGAGGGATAAGAAGCCCGATCTGGGGACCGTCATCAACTATGGCGGCGAGGTGCGCGGAGTTGTGAAGAACGCGGCCAGCGCCAAGCCCATCCAGGACAAGCTGAACGCTGCCCAGACGCTCCAGCAGCACCTGACCAAGCTCGAGGAACTCAGCGGGCAGTGGCGAGTGCGAGGCCTCAACCCGCAGACGCGCGCCGAGTTCGATGCCGCCGCTCAGGACGCCGGCACTGCCTACAAGGAGATGCGGCAGCTGGGCGCCATGGATCAGGGCACCCAGGAGCTGCTCAAGAGAATCATCCCGAACGTGAACGACTTTGACTGGAACAACCAGGCCCGGATCAAGGCGCTACGTGAGGCGATCAACCGGGACGTTGAGGTGACGCTGCAGAACAGCGTGGTGAACGAGGACACCGGGCGCGGGATTCTGCAGCCGGAGCCTACCGTGGCAGGAGCGGAGCCGGTGAAGTGAGCGACGTCGAATTCGTCCCGCTCGACGCTGAGGAGCTGTCTCCCCGCCCCGCCGCGGAAGAGCAGAAGCTCACCATGCGGGACCCGTCGGGGGCCGTGTACCGCGTCCCCCTGTCGAGCGTGGACGACGCCGAGAGCAAGGGCTGGTCCTACGCCGATGCGGGAGCGGTCCAGCAGGCGCGCACGGGCGAGGCCGTCGCCGCCGACCCCATCATGCAATTGGGCGCGTTCGCGACCGGGGCCCTCGAGGGTGTCAGCGCTGGAGCCTCCTCCCCGCTCATCGCCGGGGCCGTGAGCCTCACCCCGGGCGTCACCTGGGACGAGGCACGGGCCGGAGTCCAGGGACTCAAGAGGGACGCCCCCCTGGCCGCAGGTGCCGGGCAGGTCGCAGGCGCCTTGGGTGGGGCCTACCTGACCGGGGGCGCGAGCCTGGCCGCAGAGGGGTCCCTGGCGGCGCGCATGGGCGGCGGGTTGGCCGCTCGAGCCGCGGCAGGGGCAGCCGTCGGTGCCGGCGAGGGAGCGCTCCAGGGGGGCCTGTACGGCCTCTCCCAGACCCTCCTCGACGATGGCGAACTGACCGCGGAACGGCTGGTGGCCGCGGCCGGGCGCGGGGCTCTGTTCGGGGCCAGCGTCGGTGGCCTGGCGGGCGGGGTGCTGCCGGTCGCCGGCTCGCTCACGGGCAAGGCTGCTCGGGCCGTCGTCGGGGGCAAGAAGGTCGGGGAGGCGGCCACGGAGCTCTCCCGGTGGGGGACGATCCAGGCCATGGGCGCCCGCGTCACGGACTGGAAGCGGCTTGGGGCGAGGGCTGAGTCCGTCGCCGATCGGGTGAGGAACTACACCTTCAAGGACGGCCCGCGGAAGGGGCAGCAGCTACTCAACGCGACGGCCCGCACCGAGGACCTGGTGGAGCCCCTCGAGGCGGCCGTGGCGGAGAGCTCGGCCCGGCTCGGGGCGCTCAAGACCAAGGTGGACGAGGCATCGCGGACGACGCCCGAGCTGGCCCCGAACGCGCTGCAGATCCGGGAGCGCATCGAGTCCGAGGTCCTGGCCCCGCTACGCAAGTCGATGGTGGACTCTGACCACCGAGCCGCCGCGTCGGTGGAGCGCGAACTGTCCCGGTTCGATGAGCGGATCACGGACGCGGCCCAACCCCCGCTCACCTGGTCCGAGGTGGACGAGGTGCGAAACGCGCTCTACCAGGTCACCCACAAGAAGCCGCCGGGGGGAGGGATCGCCACTGTCCCCGAGGCTGCGCAGGAGCTAGACGACGTCCAGCGCATCCTGTCCGACGAGGTCAAGAAGGCGGGCGAGAAGACCCTGCTGGCGGTCGGCGACGCGGAGGGGGCGGCGTCGTTCCGCGAGGGGTACCGCGAGCTGTCCGAGCTGCTCACCGCGCGCGACTTGGTGACAAAGAACACCGCGCACGAGAAGGCCATGATGCCGTTCGGGCTGACCAGCACCATCACGGGAGCGGCGGGGCTTGGCTCCGGCATCGGGGCCATGATGAGCGGCAACATCGGCGGGGCCCTGTTCGGTCCTGCGGCGGCCATCGCGCACAAGGTGGTCCGCGACCGTGGCTCGTCCACTCTCGCCGTGATGGCCCGCGCCATCGAGCAGCAGGGGACCAGGCTCGACAAGGCGGTCGGGGCACTGGCCAGGGTCAAATCCGTTCCCCGCACCGCTGCCCGCGCGGCCGTGGCACAGTCCACCAAGGAGCGCGAGGACACGTTCCGGGAGCGGTTCAAGGAGGCGCAGCAGGCACGGCTCGCCGGACCCCGCGGCAAGGTCGAGCGCGCGAGCCGTCTCGCGGAGCCGCTGGTGGACGAGTACCCGCGGTTGGCCTCCCAGGTCGCAGCCAAGGCAGCGGCCAACATGGATCTGGCGCTGGCCCGCCTCCCAAGTGGCGTCACGGGTCGCGGACTGCAGCAGCACCTCGAGGAACCGATCGTCCCCGCCGCGGACCAGATCCGATTCCTGGACTACACCGCGGGACTCGAGGACCCGGTGGGGGTGATCGAGGACGTCGCTTCCGGCGCGGTGAACATCGACGCGATCGACGCCGTCAAGGAAGCCTATCCCCGGATCTGGGAGGCTACTCGGAAAGAACTGATGACCCGGATCGCGGACCTTGAGGAGCCCCTCGCCTACGACTCCCTGCCGGCCCTGGCACTGGCGTTTGACCTCGAGGCGGACAGTCGCAGCCACGGGGAGAGCATCGCGGCCATGCAGGCGGCCCTCGCTGCGAAGGAGAACGAGGGCGGCGAGATCGATCCTGCTGTGGCTCAGCAGGCACGGACACAAGCAGACCAACTAGGAGCACCAGCATGAGCACGAGTTACCAAGCCGCACAGGAACACCCCCCGCGTACCGGCTACACCTGGGGGCTCGCATCCACCACCACCGTCGCCGCGACCACGTTCCCCACCGCGTGGCTCGGCTCCTACGTGACCGTGATCGCGGACCGTGACAGCTACATGCTCGTAGCGTCCACGTCGTCGCTCACCGGCACCACTGGAGTCGGCACCGGGGCCGGCGTGATGCAGTTGATCCCGAGCAAGGAGCCGATGCGCTTCAGGCTCGATGGGGCCGACTCCTGGCTCTATCACTCCGCCGTCGCCACATCGATCATCCGCCTGCACCGCAGTAGCACCAAGGGGTAAGCCATGAACAATCGAGACATGTCCACCATCACCGCCACCGGAGTAATCGCCCTGTCCGTCGTCGCTGCCCTGTCCGGGTTCGGCATCGAGGTCCCGATCTGGGCCGTCTCGATCCCGCCCCTGGTCGTCGCGACCACGGTTGGGATCCTGCGCCTCGTCGTAGCCCTCAAGGGGCCCGACAACACCGGGATCGACGAGGCACTGGACCGCGCCGAAACCGCGATCGAGGACCTGGCCGATCTCGCGGCCAAGAAGGCGAGCAAGCCGTGAGCGTCAACCCCAAGACCGTGGACGCGGTCGAGAAGGTCGCCAAGGGCCTGGCAGAGGCCGGGGTGTTCGCGGCGATCTGGAAGGCGATCAAGCGGGCGATCCAGAAGCGACGGGAGCGCCGTGGCAAGCGGTGACCGTCGCGCGCGCGTCGTCGAGATCGCGACCCTGGCGATCGGTCGCGGCCCCGATGTGTGTGCGTCCGCGGCTCCCGGCTACGTCCTGGGGCGCCCCGATGGCGTGGCCTGGTGCCAGGTGTTCTGGCTCTGGTGCCTGCGAGAGGCCGGACTCACGGACCGCGTCTGGCCCTCGGGACCGGAGTGGCCCCGGGCCTGGTTGCCGAGGACGGACAACCCGCAGGCTGGGGACATGGCCTACCGAGACCAGCCGTTCCAGCACGGGGCCGTCGTCGTCTCGGTGTCCGGGGACCGCGTCCGCACCATCGACGGGAACTCCGTCGGCGGGGTGGTGGTGGCCCACGACCGCGGCCGCTCGCAGTGGGACCGGTTCTACTCGATTGCGCCGCTGCTCGATGAGCCGCCCGACACCAACCCCGTGAGCCCGACCCCGGCCGTGGTACTGCAGCGGGCGCTCAATGATGCCGGGTTCCCCTGCGGCAAGGTGGACGGCGTCATCGGGCCCAAGACCCGCGCCGCGCTCGAGGCCTGGGCGCTGCGACACCCGGAGGCGATCCTGCCATGACCCCCACCACCATCTACCAGGGCACCCGCGCACCGGTCACGATGACGCTCACCGTTCAGCAGGGCGACTCCGGGCGCGACCTGTCCACCGTCACGGCGGCATCGTTCTCGATTCGGTGCCTCGCGGACCGCTCCACCACGACCTGGACCGCCGCGCTCGGGACGCAGTCCGCGACGACCCTGGTGCTCACCCACACCTTCGACGCCGCGGGGGCCGAGACGACCACCCGCGGCGACTACCGCATGATCGCACGGCTCACCGTCACCGGTGGGCAGTGGCAGACACCCCCTGTCCCATTCACCATCCAAGAGGCGCCATGAGCAAGACCAACGTTTTCGAGAACGACATCCTAAAGTTCACGTTCAACACCACCGCGCTGGCCGACGTGGGGACGACGCTGTACGTGGGCCTGCACACGGCCGAGCTTCCCGAGACGGCCACGACCCAGGTGGAGAGCGAGGCCAGCTATACCGGGTACGCTCGGATCGCGGCCCGGCGCGACAATACAGACTTCTGGACGGTGACCGGGAACAGCGTCAGTCCCGCGGCTGCGATCTCGTTCGGCCAGAACACCGCCGGGGCGAACACGATCACCCACTGGAGCATCGGCAAGGCCGCGAGCGGGCACAGCGCGATCCTCTACAAGGGAACCGTCACCCCGAACATCACCTGCGTCGTCGGCGTGACCCCGCGGCTCGCCAGCACCAGCACCATCACTGAGGACTGACCGCCGCTGCTGCCCAGCGGTGAGCCATGGCTTCAACCCGGTTCCAGTCTGCGGTCCGTTCCGGCCCTGCTGGGATTGGTGCGTCCGCGTCCACCGGGTTCACGATCTGCGGGTGGGTCAACATCACCGATTGCGACTGGGCTCCGCTCTTCTCACTCCTCACGACCGGAGATAGTGGACCATCCCTCCTCTGCTTCAACGAGGGGTGGTTCTACATGGAGGAGGCCGACGCCGGGTATACGGACCTCACCGGCTGGGTATTCGTCGTCGTCACGATCACCGGCGACACGGCGACGATCCGAATCTCCACCGATGGCGAGACTCTCACCAGCGGCGCGGACACCCACCCGATGGACTCCGGGTGGGCAATCGACCACGTGCGGTTCGGCGGCGACGGAGAGAGTTACGTTCTCGATGGGCAGTATCACCACTGGCGAGTTTTTGCCTCCACGCTGAACGACACGGCGATCCTCGCCGAGCTCACCAGCACGGACCCGGCCGGCTCACCGTGGGCGGCGTGGGAACTCGAGGACGCCAGCCTACAGGACGCGACCGCGAATGACCGCGACCTGACGGGCAGCGGTGGCACGCTCTCGGCGGGCGCGACGTCGGCTCCGGTGGTGTCGGGCGGCACCACGGTTGACGGCGTCGGGGCAGCGGCGGGAGCAGCCACCGTGGCCGGGGTCGGCGCCTCCACCGGGACCGGCACCGCGTCCGCTGCTGGCGCCGCATCCGTCTCTGGAATCGGAGCAGCTACCGCGACGGGTACCGGAGCGGCGGCGGGGACTGGCGCCGTCGATGGCATCGGAGCCGCGGATGCGACTGGGGTCGGTGCGGCAGCGGGGTCCAGCGCGGTAGAGGGCATCGGGTCCGCGGACATCGTCGCGACCGGAGTGGGAGCGTCCGACGGGTCCAGCGCCTGCTCGGGCGTGGGGGCGGCGTCGGCGAGCGGGGTGGCCACCTCGGCTGGCACGGCTACCTGCTCCGGTATCGGTGCCTCCACTGCTGACGCCGTCGGTGCCTCCGCTGGGTCGAGCGCGGTCGCCGGTGTGGGGGCGTCCACGGCGGACGCGGTCGGGTCTGCTGCCGGTTCCTCGACGTGCACCGGGATCGGCAACGCGCCAGTCTCGGCAGTCACGTACCTGGGCTCGGCGGGTCTGAACGACGACTCGCAGTCCGGCACCAAGGAGCTCCCGTACTACGTCCACGCGGGCAGCAATCGGAAGCTGCTGATCGGGTTCGCGGGCGACTACACCACCAGCTCGCCGGTGACGGGAGTCACCTACGCGACGACGGCCGTGGGGTCGCTGCTGCGGCGGCTCGAGTTCGACGCCACCGCGCACAAGACGGCCTACCTCTGGTACGTGGACGACGCGGACCTCCCCGCCAGCGCCGGGACGCACATGGTCACGGTATCGCTTGCCGGCACCGTGTCGCCCATGCAGATGTACGCCGCGGAGTACTCCGGGGCCAAGCAGGGTGCGGCGACGAACGTAGTCACGGCGGTTTCGGCGTCGGACGTCGAGAACAGCCTCTCGATCACCACCCACGCCGCGAACTCGCTCGTATTCTCGATCGTCGGTAGCGGGTACATCGGCACCGATGTGCTGGCTCCCACCTCGGGGCAGACAGAGCTGCAGGAATATGCGGGGTTCGGTTCTGGAGGCGGGGAGGTGGCGTCCGCGATCGGCCACGAGGAGATCGCAGAGGCAGGGGCGGAAACGTCCGCCTGGGAGGCGGATAGCGCGACCACGATGGGCCAGATCGCGGTCGAGCTCGAGCCGGCTTCCACGGTCACCTACGCGGACGGGGTCGGGGAGTCGGCAGGGGGCTCGACGTGCACCGGGGCCGGGGCCTCGACCGCCACCGGTACCGGGGCCATCGCCGGCACCTCCACCTGTGAGGGGGCCGGGGACTACACCCTGGAGACGGACAGCGGCGTGGGGGAGGCGTCCGGGTCCAGCACCGTCGTCGGGGTCGGGGCCGCGACTGCCACCGGCACGGGTACGGCTGCAGGGGCGGCATCCGTGGCTGGCATCGGTGCCGCCATCGCCTGCGGGGTGGGGACGGCGGCGGGGTCGAGCACCTGCACCGGGGTGGGCGACTACGTGATCATCCACTCGGCGGCTGATCTGGTCGTCACGCTCGAGCCGTGGCCCAGCCTCGTCGTCACCCTGGACTCCTACCCGTCCCTGACCGTCACGCTGGACGCTTCTCCCTCCCTGCTGGTGAGCCTATGACTGACACCGATCCTCGCCCCGCTACCTCGCCCGAGCACGACCGCCCCGAACCCAGCGCCGCGCAGCAGCTCGACCGAATCGAGGCGGTGTACGCACTCGCGGCACGTATTCTGGCGCGGCTCGACGCCATCGACGCCACGCTGGGGCGCCTCGTCGCCGACGGCGAGCTGGCCCGCCATGAGAGCCGGCGCCACGGGTCCGACCTCGCCGAGCTCCGGCGCCACCTCCCCTGCCTGGGAGGCGGCAACGGGGCCGTCCCGTCCGGCTGCCCCGAGGCCGCGGAGTAGGCCATGCCCCCCGTCGCCCCCGCCACCGAGTCCGAGGCGCTCTGGCAGCTCTGCCGCCGGCTCGAAGGCCACGTCCGTGGGCTCGAGGAGCGGCTGGACCGCATCGAGGACCGGGACGAGCTCGGGCCGCTCAGGGAGCAGCTCCGCGACTTGGCGCGGGAGGTGGCAGCGCTGGGGGATGACCTGCGGGACCTGCTTGCGACGGACCGGGCGTCGGCCATCGAGGTCCTCGCCCGCCGCCCCCGGACGCCCGCCCCGCCCCGTCCGGTGACCTCCCTGGGCCCGCCGCAGGCCGTCCGCGCCCACCTCCGGGCCTGGGTCGGGTGGGCCATGGTGGCGCTGGCGGGGGCCACGGCCACGGCGCTGACCGCGGCTTTCCTTGCGCTGGCGAGGGGGTGCGGGTAGGGTGACGATGTGACCGACCGCGGCCCCTACACACCAGCCCCGTCCTACCGCTGGATCCCCAAGCTACCGGGACCGGCTCCCGAACCCAGGGAACGGCACCGCGTCATGGTGATCCGGCGCGCCGGCCCCGTAGTGGAGCGTGGCCCGGCGTCCGCGTACACCCTCACCGGCAACGGGTTCACGTCGGGCGGGCTCCGGAGCGCGCGGTGACGAAAGAGCTACGCGAGCGGGAGCAGTTCCGCCGCGAGCTACTGCGCCTGGCGACCGAGGCCGCGCGCCGGGTGGAGGCAGTGCCAGCACGCCATCGCTGGACGCCGTGGCCGGCCGGTGGCTATGCCTGGTCGCCACCGGTTGACCGGGCTAGGGGGTGCGGGTAGGCCGTCAAGTACCCAACCCGCCGGCATCGCGACGCTTTTCTGGGCGCCTGCAAGTACCCGTCAAGTGGCCCCGTCGGCTCGCGCCGGCGGGGCTGTCCTTTGTCAGGAGATCGGGTCGAAGTTTCCGGCCGGGCACCAACTGCGTTCCCCGGTGATCTTGACGCGGCCGCGGTTCCGGCCCTCTCCCACCTCCACGATCGTGCACTCCCCCTCGGCGCCGTGGACGTTGCAGCGGACGCGCTGTCCAGCGACAAGAGCAGGTCGGCGGCGGGGCTCCGGGGACTCCACCCGAGGCGGGGGCGCGGGGGGCTCTGGGATCTTCTCCGGCCCCATGGCGGCGATCTGCTCGGCCAGGGCTCGCGCCTCGTCGTGCTGCCCCTCGTCGGCCGTGATGAGTACGTCTATGCCGCGGAGTCGGAGGCCGAACGCCCGGGACCCATTCTGGCGGATCATGTAGGCGGAAACGCGGTCAGTCATCGTCTTCTCCTCGCAGCCCGACCCCGCGATGGGCCGGGCGATTGGCGTCTTCAGCGGATGCCCGTCGGCGTCCGGTCCTGGTGCTCCTCGTCGCGCTTCTCCCAGGCCAGGTACTCCGGGTCGGTATAGTCGATGGCGGCGGCGGCCGCGTCACCAGCAGCGCGATCGGCCGCCGGCTCGTCCAGGTGCACGCGCCACGTCCCGGCGGCGTTCTCGCCCCAGTATTCGCGCGTGCCGTTGTTGCCGTCGGCATAGTCGTCGCACCCCAGGCGGAGGGCCTCGTCGAGATCGTAGGTGTAGTCGGCGTGGACGATCTCGGTGTGCGACTGGCTGCGGGCGATGAGAGCGGCGGCGGTCTGGGTCATGATGCTGGGTCCTCCTACGCCCCAAGCCCCGGCCGGTTTGATCCAGTGCGGGGCGGGGGGCCCCTCGCGTTGCGTCGGGGCTCGGTAGGTTGTCTCGGGTGTCGAGGTGGACGGCTCCCGGGGGCTTAGCCGGGGAATCCCGGGTCTAGCTTGCCGGGGCGGGGGGTTAGCCCGCGCGCCGCATGGTGATCCTCCTGGGGACGGTGCCGAACTCGGCGCCCGCCATACCTTGGGGCGCCGCGCTTACGCCCCGAAAGCCCCGGCCCTTTCGGGTGCGGGGCGGGACGGGGCGGGGGGAGGGACGCGGGGGGCGGGGGAGGAGCGGGGATCGTGGGGGCGTTCAACGCGTCACCCACGCTCGGCAACGGGCCAGCATTGCGTCCCTTCACCATACCCCTGGGCGCGGGATGTCGAGGCATGATCCATCGGCGCATAGGATCCGCAGGGTGTCCGATCCGATCCCCTGGCAGATGATCCAGAATCGGCTGAACCGATTGGCGGCGCGCGCGACGGCCGACGCCGGCCACCCTGCGGCGCGGGCGGCCTCGATTGCCTCCACCTTGCGCGCGTGCGCCGATATTCCGGTGGTCCCGACGTGGATCGACTTTAGGTTCAGATCGCGCATGGTTACACCCCGAAAGCCCCGGCCCCTGGGGAGGGGTGCGGGGCGGGAGGGGCGTGGGAAGGTCAGTCGGCCATCGCTGCCGCCGCGTCGATCACCCGGTAGCATTCGGACAGAGCGTCCTGGTCGCCGCCGAGGGCACGGTCGCAGATGACGACCTGCTCGGAGTCGCCAGCGGTGGCGGCCTCGGTGCGCAGGTCGCGGATGGCGTCGAGGCCGAGGTCGGCGTCTGACAGGTCGCGGGAGGTGGGCTCGGTGTTCGTCGTCGTCATGAGAGGAGTATGCGTCCGGACGTCGCCGGACGCAAGGGAGAATCGACCTACCCCTGACGATTTCTCTGAACCCGCGTCTTTTCCGCTGCGGCCGCCTGGCCTAGTACGTACCGGGCCCAGTCCGAGAGCTGGCGCCCCCGGTCGGCGGTGGCCGCAGACTCCCACGCCTCGCGCTCCTCGGGAGAGCATCGGATCTCGAGCCGCTCGGTGCGCCCTGCCAGGATCGGTCGTCGTGCCATGGGGGGATTATGCGTCCGGTTGCTGTCGGACGCAAGGGCGGGCGCTCAGCAGGCGCAGGGCGGGCGTCACGGAGGGGTCAGCGGCCATCGCCCTCCGGGGTAGCACGGGGCGTGCCGTCGTCTCACCCACGGCGCACCTCCCTCACCAGCCGCCGCGCGCAATCGCTGAGCGCCCCCTCGTGCACCGTCTCCCTCGTGCCGCAGTCGGCGAGCACGACCGCGCGCCAGGTGCGGCTCGCCCAGTGGCGCAGGCACCACCCGAGACGGCGTCTCCCACCGGTCAGCTCCCAGCGCCTGAGCTCGCGGCCAGTCGGACGCCACCCGACCCACCGCAGCCCGCTCGGCGCCCCGGCGGGGTCCTCGTCCGGGCGGTCGCGGTGGAGGGCTGTGGCGCGGGTCACCATCGGAGCCTCCCTCCCCAGAATAGCCAGACGCCGCTCCGGCCACCTCCGTGCTCGTAGCGCCACCCGTCGGCGATGGGGTCGCGCCTCTCACCGGGCGGCAGCGTCCAGGCCAGGGCTCGGATAGCGGACGACGGCCATCCGTGCGCCCGGAGCTGTGCTCTCCAGCGGGGATGGAGGACGGTCTTGCGGTCGCGGCTCACTGCATCCTCCGCAGCTCGCCCAGGTCCCGGATGACGATCCACTCGTGCAGCGTCCTCGCCCTGTCCCTCCCGCCGCTCTCCCGCTCGTCAGCGACCTGTCGCGCGACGTCGGCCAGGTCGTAGTCCCCGCGGGCACGGAGATGGCGTTCCAGGGCGCGGTGGCCAGTGGTGAGGGCGGGGTCGAGGTGGGTCACTGATTCGGCTCCCATCGCGAGCAGCAGTCGTGCGCCATCGTCGTGCACCCTCGTTTGGAGCAGCGCCCATCCGACGGGTACGCGCGCGCGTCCTCGACGTACCGGTGGCACCCGTCGCACCGCCGCCGGCTGATCGCGAGGAGCTCGCGGACGCGGGGGTGGCACAGGTCGCCGATCACCCGCTGCGTGCCCTGCTCCGGGTGGGCGCAGTGGCCGTAGCGGTCCACGGTCGTGCTGCCCCACGATGGGCAGGAGCGCTGGCACCGTGGCTCGCCGGAGGACTCGTCGGGGGCGATGGGGAGGCTACTCACTGTACTTCACCAGTTCCTCTCTCAGCGCCGCAATCTCGTCCACGGCCCTGAGCAAGGCACGGTCACGGAGCCACTCGGTCCACGCTGCCCGCCGCTCCCTGTCGGTGGCGGTGCTGAATCCGGGTGGGACGTCCTTTCCTGGAGCCATCACCAACGTGGAGTGATAGAATAGCTCGGCCAGAATCTCGAATTGCTCGTTGGTCATTCCTCCACCTCCAGTCCCAGCGCCGCCGCGAGGGCGGGGTAGTCGGGGGCCCGCGCATTTCTCCGTTCGCGGCCATCGTCCCAGGTGGTGGCGAACAGCTCGCCCCAATCGGTAACGCGCAGGCTGCGGCACGAGTCGGCCCGCAGCCACCCGTCCACAGCCCTCCTCGACGCCAGCTCGCGACGGAGGGCGGCCAGTTCCTCGGCCTGCTCGAGGAGCCGGTCCAGCGCGCGAGAGTGCTCGGTGTAGAGATTGCCGGACTCCCGCTGCCCCGCCTCGAACGCCTCGCGGAGGGCGGCGGCGATGGCGTCCGCGAGGTATGTGCTGCCCATCCTATCCTCGCCGATCAGGTACGCGACGGGGTTCGGGTTGGCCTCGCTGTAGTAATCGGTGGCCACGATCCCCACCGCCGCCACGTCTGC